>Ga0209591_10009912_pt1 | contig 10267 bp, 11 predicted proteins | sample MAT01_FD_187207 | JGI IMG/M metagenome (GOLD analysis project Ga0209591, IMG submission 187207) | Freshwater microbial communities from Lake Fryxell liftoff mats and glacier meltwater in Antarctica - MAT-01 (SPAdes) (version 2) | ecosystem: Environmental > Aquatic > Freshwater > Ice > Liftoff...
CCTCACCGACCTGGCCTCGGGCGGCCAGTTCTTCGACAACTTTCATGCCAACCCTCGGCGGCACGTACATGAGCACGCGATCCACAAACCCCTTAAACGCTGACACGCTCGGGTACGAGCGCACGCCCTCGACCTCGGTGGCGTTGGGGTTGATGGGGACGACCTCGTGGCCCATGAGGTCGTACGCGCGCACGGCCTTGTTCCCGTATTTTTTCCGATCGTTAGACGCTCCGACAACCATGACGCGCATCGCTGGTTCCCTCCGTGTTGGCCGTCACCGCTTCACGCTGGTCTCACTTGCTATGCTCGGACTGAACTTCGCTCCACTCGGACCGCACCATGCACATTCGTGACATCCTCGCTCAGAGTCGAACGACCTTCTCTTTCGAGTTCTTCCCACCGAAGACCGACGAGACGTTCAACGCGCTGTTCGAGCAGATGACGGAGTTCGAGAAGCTCAGGCCGACGTTCGTCTCGGTCACGTACGGCGCGGGCGGATCAACACGGCAACTGACCAACGACCTGGTCGTGAAGCTGAAAGAGAAAACCGGGCTGGACCCGATCCCGCACCTCACAACCGTCTGCCACGAAGAGGGCGAGATCGCGCAGATCTTGGAACGATATGCCGCCGCCGGGATCAGCAACATCATGGCCCTGCGAGGGGACGTGCCGCTGAACTATTCCGGGCCCGACCCATTCCGGAGCTTCAAACAGGCCGCGGAACTGGTCCGGTTCATCCGCAAGTTCAACGAGACGCATGCCGCCAAGGGTGGGCACCCCGACCGCCGCGGGTTCGGCGTCGCGGTGGCGGGATTTCCAGAGGGCCACCCCGGCACGCCCAACCGGCTGCTGGAGATCGACCGGCTCAAGGCCAAGATCGACGAGGGCGCGGATTTCATCGTCACGCAGCTTTTCTTTGAGAACCGTGATTTTTACGACTTCCGCGATCGCTGCACGCTGGCCGGGATCAAGGTGCCGATCCTGGCCGGGATCATGCCGATTACGTCGGCGGTGGGGATGAAGAAGATGGCGGAGCTGGCCCTAGGGGCGAAGTTCCCGGCCTCGCTAATCCGCGCGGTGAACCGTGCCTCCAACACTGAAGACGGCGTGCGCCGCGTGGGCGTGCACTGGGCCACCGAGCAGTGCCGCGATCTGCTGGACCATCGCGTGGCGGGGATCCATTTTTACACGCTCAACCGGTCCACGGCGACCCGCGAGATCTACGCCACGCTGGGCGTGGAAGACTCGCACGCGTTGCAGTAATCGTTCCTTTGAACTCTCCTACCCAATCTCGTGGCGCAGGCGTCACGCCTGTGTCTCTTCTTCCTACCTCTTTTTTTGCGTGTTCTCTCGCATCTTTTCTTTGATGCTTACTCGCTCCGTTGCAGCGGCGATCAGTCTTCTGAAGATTGCTGCTCCCATCGCGTCATCCGCGGTGCGCTCGGGGTGCCACTGCACGCCCACATAAAACGGGCGACCTACGTCGGCAACCGCCTCGATCACGCCGTCGGCCGCCGACGCGATCACCGCTAGCGTGCCCGAGTTCGAGATTGCTTGCCGGTGCTTGCTCAGCACTCGCCCGCCGAGGATCAGGTCGCGCAGCGAATCAGCGACTTGATGGGCCGGAGCGGCCCGCACGTCGTGCTCGGCGTCCCAGTGCGCGGCGCTCGCCGGGCCCAAGGTATCGGGGAGGTGCTGGTCCATTGTGCCGCCAGCGTGCAGGGACATCAGTTGCATGCCGAGGCAGATGCCCAGCACAGGTTTGCTCGGCGCACTGTCGAGTGCCGTGAGCAACGCGAGTTCGTAGGCCTGGCGGCGCGGGTGCATAGGGTTGGCCTTGGCGTGCGTGGGAACGCCGAAGCCCTCCATCGCGGGGTCGTTCCCGCCCGTGAAAACGATCGCGTCGCAGAGTCGCGCATGATCCGCGGCCCAACTCGGCTCGGGCGGGAGCAACACCGCGCACCCCCCCGCGCGCGCCACCGCGTCCACGTATGTCATCATCACCGACGCCGGCGGGCTCGGCAGCGACGGGTCCAGGTTCGCGGTGATCCCGATGATGGGCAGGGTCGGCAGGGAACGCGCAGACGACGACGGCATGAGAACTCCTCTCGCGGGCGGTCGCGGCCAAGACGACAGATTCGACCCGATCGCTCGACGCGCGATCACTCTATACACTCTGCCCATGCCCAAGGCCGCTGTTCTCGTCGCGTTGATGATCGCCGTCTCACTCAGCGTGATCGCCTACTTGACCCTGCACAAGCCGCCGCTGCCCGCGCTCACGTCGCGGCTGCTGTCGGATGTTGATCCGGCCCGGGTTGACACCGTGGCGATCCAGCCTGCCGACGGCCGGGCGATCATGCTGAGCGTGGGGGACGAGGGTGTTGAGTGGGTGTTGACCGCGAGCACAACAACCGACAAGTCCTTCACCGCGCCCTGGCCCGCGGCGGCGTCGCGCGTGCGGGCGGCGATCAGGCTGCTGTGCGATCTCAAGGTTGAATCACCGCGCGATGACCTGATCTCGCCCGGGTCCAAGGCGACCAGCGTGAGTCTCACCTCGTCGGAACTCGGGTCGATGGGGACCGCGCTGGTGCAGATCGCCGAAAGCTCGGTCGCCGGCCGCACGAACATCGTGCGCACGGGGATCGGCGCGGCCTCGGCCGAGTCCAATTTCGCGCAGGCGTTCGCGATGACCGATCTCTCGCTCTGGCGTGAGCCGCTGGTCTTCTCGCTCGCGCCGCAGGAATGGTCGAGGCTGGAGGTCTCGGGGCAGGGCTCCGCGATCGTGATGTCACGCGTGGGCCGTGCGTGGGCGTTGCAGAAACCGATCAGCGCCAGCGCGGACTCGACCGCCGTGGAAAAGACGATCAAGGCGCTGAGCGGCGCGAGCATGGTCCGGTTCGTGGACAAGCCCGATCCCGAGGTCGTGAAATCTTTCGAGAAACCGGCCGCGATTCTCACCACCGAGTTCGAACGCCGCGAGCAGGTTGGCGAAAGAGTCACGCGCCGCGTGGTCGTGCAGGAGCTGCGCGTCGGGTCACCGGCCGACGTCGGCGGCACGACCGTACTCTGTCAAGCCACAGCCTGGTCGCGCGACCTGAGCACCAACGCGACCACCAATCTCTGGGGGCCAGCCGTGGTGGTTGTGGACTCGGCGGCGCTCGCGGGCTTGGCGTCCGACGCGGCGTCTTATGTGTCACGTGTCTCGCTGCGGTCCCCGGTCGCGGATATTTTTCAGGTCGCGATCGGTGAGTGGGTATATGGCCGGGTTGCCAGCGGTTGGCGCCCGGTCGGCGCGGTCACCATCACACCCGACGACGCCAAGAACCTCCAGCTCTTTCTTTCGCTCGTCGGCGATGAACGCGCGTCAAAGGTTCTTCTGAAGCCCGCGGAGGCTTTGCCCACGCCGACCCGGGTGTCGTTCAAGTCCTCGGACGGCGTGGTGGTTCAGGATCTCTCGCTGGGCATTGCAAGGGCGACGGGTGGCGAAGCGATCACGAGCATCGTGACGTTCGACGGGACCAGCTATCGCGTGTATGAGTCAAAGCAGATCGCGGGGCTCGCGGAGTGGCTGTTTCGGTCGAAGAAGTAGAGGGAACGAACCTCGCGCGCGAGCGTGGCGCTCTTTCGGAGGGTCGCTGTCAACGGATTGAGCATGACCTAGCGCGTGACCATGCGCTTGGGCTTCACCTGAGGCACCAGGCTGCCGATGTCGCGGCGCATGACCTTTCCGTCGTAGCGGATCAACTCTGCGGCCGCGTACGCCAGCGCCCGCGCCTGTTCGAGCGTCGCGCCCAGCCCCGTGACCCCTAGCACTCGCCCCCCGGCCGTGACGAGATCTCCGTTGGCCGCACGCTTGGTGCCCGCGTGCGTGATGAAGACATCGGGCATGGCCGACGCTTCATCGAACCCTGTGATCACGTCGCCCGCGCGCGGCTTGTCGGGGTACCCGTGGGCGGCGAGTACCACGCAGCACGCCTCACGCTCGTCCCACTCAACCTCGATCTGATCGAGCGTGCCGCGGCAGGTCGCGAGCATTAGTTCCAGCAAATCCGACTGAAGCCGAGCCATCAGAGTCTGACATTCCGGGTCGCCGAACCGCACATTGAACTCGAGCACCTTGGGCCCGGCGTGCGTGAGCATCAGGCCCGCGTAGAGCACTCCGCGGAACGTGATACCGTCGCGCCGCAGCGCGTCTACGGTCGGCACCAGCACCTCGCGCTCGACCCGCGCCATCATGGCCGCGTCGAGCGTGCGCGACGGGCAGATCACGCCCATGCCGCCGGTGTTGGGCCCGGTGTCGCCCTCGCCCAGCCGTTTGTGATCCTGGCACGGCGGGAGCACCAGGATATTGCCCCCGTCCACGATCGCCAGCACCGACACCTCGGGCCCGCTGAGCCGCTCCTCGATCAACACCTGCCGCCCCGCGTCGCCGAAGGCTTTCTCGACCATGATCCGCTGGATGACCGCGCTGGCTTCTTCCTTCGAGCTGGGCATAAAAACGCCCTTACCCTTGGCAAGCCCGCAGGCCTTGATGACGCTCTTGTCCTCGCGTGAATCGAGGTATTGCTTGGCAGATTCCGCGTCGTTGAAGACGCGCGCCTCGCCTGTCGGGATCGCGGCCGAACGCATCAACTGCTTGGCCCAAGCCTTGTCGGCTTCGAGCCGCGCCGCCTCGGCGACAGGCCCGAAGACCAGCCGCTCGGGCGTCGCCAGCTTGTCGGCGAAACCCTCGGCCAGTGGCTCCTCAGGGCCGATTACTACCAGCCCAATCTTGTGCCGGTCGCAGAACTGCTGGAGCCTGTAGATTTCCCGGATCGAGACCGGCACGTCCACGGCCTTGCCCAGCGCCGCAAGCCCCGGGTTCTCGGGGTGCGTGACCCAGAGCTGCCCCAGTCGCGGCGAGGCCTTGAGCTTGAGCGCGAGCGCGTGCTCGCGCCCGCCACCACCGATCAAAAGCACGTCGATACGGTCGTTCATTGGTCGATCATACGAGCGTCCGCGTGGCCGCCGCAGGCTCGACCGCGAGATTCGAGAGCGAATCAGGCGGTCCGACGGAAAGATCAACCTCGCGGCGAACAACGCGAAACGAGGCCCGCGAAGGTTCAACGATCTGAAAGTATCGCTGAAAAGCAAGCCAAAGACAGTCCTCAAGCGCTGAAAGCTCTCGACGAACGCTCGCACGCGGACGCACGCGTGCGGAGCCAAGAGAGAGCCGAACACGTTCGCCGCGATTGACCCCCCTCACCTCACTCGCTACAGTCATGCCTAGATTGCGGGGTAGAGCAGCCTGGTAGCTCGTCGGGCTCATAACCCGGAGGTCGTAGGTTCAAATCCTACCCCCGCTATTGACTCTGTTGGACGATTCAGCGCGTTCCGGTCGGCACTGTAATATCTCCCCCTCGGGGGTCAGTCTCAAGGGCGCGATGAAGTTGGCGACAAAGCGGTTGGCTTGGGCCGACGAAGCGATCGCGCTGAAGTTTATCTTGGCTTCCAAGAACACCTTGCTGTAGGCATCGACGAGGGCCGACACGTTGTCGGCCGTGTATCGTGCGCTGCGGTCGAGTGCGGCCCGCAGGCTCTCGCGCTCGGCCTCACGCTCGCCGAGCTGGCGGGTGATCGATCTCTTAGCACTCTTGTCGACCTCTTAGCACTCCCGTCGACGTCGGGGTCAAACAAGTAGGCGGCCTCATTGCTCGATCGCGCGGTCCACAGTCGCCATCTGGCCCTTGATCCGGGCCGCGTCGTCGTTCTTCTCTCGGAGGATTTGTTCGGCCATCGCTGTCGCCTCGGCCAGCCCCCATCCAAGTCCTCAAGCACCGCCGCGACCGCGCTCTTCACCCGCGTCATCAAAAGATCCTCGCGCACGCCCAAGCGGTTGTCGCAGCGGTCGGCTCCCAGCCCCAGCTGGCGTCCGCACCCGTAGTACGTGTAGCTCCCTTTTTTGTTGTTGCTCCGCCACGATTTGCAGACGTTCCCGCACGAACCGCAAAAGATCTGCCCGCTGAAGAGCCAGATCTCGTTCACACCGCGCTTGGTCCTTCCCGCCCGAGAAGCCAATAAATCCTGGGCCCGGGCGAACGTCTCGTCGTCGACCTGCCGCAGGGCCGGATCGCTGTAGCTCATCACGTCGGCTTCAGCGTTAAACTCCGCAATCTGCTTGCCGGTGCTCTTAACGAGGCGGAACGAGCGGCGAAGGAACCGCACCTCGCCGATCAGCATTCGATTGGTGAGAATGTTGCGGACGTTCGTCTGTCCCCACGGCCCGCCGCGCCGCGTCGGCACGCACCGCTCGCGCAGCCGCCGGGCCAGTTCGCCCAGCCCGACCGACTCGCCGAGGTACGTGTCGAAGATGAACTTGACTGTTCAGGCCTCGATCTCTTCAACCGCCGGGCGCTTGCGGTCCGCGGCGTCCTGAACAACGCGGTAGCCGTAGGGCGGCTCGCCGCCGGTCCACTGATGCTGCCGGTGCCGCTGCACCATGCCGGACCTAGTGCGTTCGCCCAGAACCCGGCTGAAGTCGGCGGCCACAACCAGCTGCACCTCGCGCGCCAGCGCGTTGGTCCTCTCGGTGACACTGATGACCTGAACGTCGAAGGACTCAAGATCCTCGACCAGCACGTGCGTCTCGGCGACCCGGCCAAGGCGGTCGAACTTGTAGACAAATAGTCGCCCGATCTGGCCGTCGCGGGCGTCGTCGAGCAGCCGGAGTATTCACCCGCGCCCGCCCATGGTCCGGCCGGTCCTGGCCTCGTCGATGTAGCGGCGGAGCAATATCCCCGCAGACTTTTCGCACGCCTCGATCTGGACAGTGATGCTGGTGGAGTCGCGCTAGGCCTCGCTGGAGTAGCGGGCGTACATCGCGTCAACGCGGGTCGAGGTGTTGCCGCGGGCCATCATCCGACTCCTTGGAACGTTTGCGCTCGACGGTTTCCACAGCCCGCTCGGCGATCGCGCGGACCAACCAGGCCCGCATTTTAGCGCGGTCGATAAGCAACGGACCCGGCCTCGCCTAGATCAGTTTGGCCATGGTCATGGGTTCACCCGAGCCCGCACCCCGGGCCGCGTGCGGGCCCTCACGGGTCGCTTGATGCGGAGGCGTTGAGTCCCGCGCCAAGCTCTAGGCCCACACTCGCGATAGCGCGGAGCTCGTAAAGGTAGCGGGCGGCGGCCTCGTCGCGGCGGCGGTTGGTGTCGGGGTCGTCGTGGAAGCCGAGCGTACCGATAGACCGCAGGCCTTCGAAGAGCGCCTTGTTAAGGCGGTCAAAGAGCGAGAGCTGGTGGCCGACGGACCAGTCGGTGAACGAATCGGTCGGATCACGGACGGCTGGCGGGAACGAGATACCTTCAACGTCATCGCGATCAGCCAGACTGAGCTTGCTAGCCCCCGGTGTCATTGCGCGGCGATCGGCGTCGGAAGCGATCTCGCGTTCCTTGTGGTCGTCGTTCTCGTTGTTGTCGTACTTCTGGTTGTTCTCGACGAAAAAGGCTTGGTCTTTCGCGTGACCGAGTACTCGCGGTTGTAGATCTCGTCGAATTCGTCGTCGAAGGCATGGATGCCCACCAGGTGTTCGGCGCGGTAGAGGTTCAGGGTCGGCTTCGCGGCCTGAACAGGTTTCAAACTTGGACAATTGTCCAAGTTTGAACGATTTCGCAAAGGTGGACCCTCGTCCAAATTTGGCCAATTGTCCAAGTTTCGCCCTTCGTCCGCGCTCAGGTCCTGCTCGGCGGCGCGTTCGGGGCAGCCAGCTTGGCCTCGTCGATGGTGCCGCCGGGTGTGGCCAGGCGAGCGGCCAGCCTCATCGCTCTGGCGATCGTGTGGCGGTTGATGCCGACCTCGAATGCGACGCGGTCGAGGTAGTTCCCTCAACGCCCGTGCGCAATCTGGCCTTTGATCTGGAGAAGGGCCGAGCCAAGCTTTGAGCCGCAACTCAAGCAGAGCGTTCTCTGCGGGCTTGATCGGCCGCCAGAGGTGGCGGATGAGGTTGAGCGTCTGGCCCTCGGAGGTAAAGCCCGAGGTCTCGCCGCTAATCGTCACGGTGATGGTCGTCACTGAAGAAGCCACTTCACACCGCCTTTCTTCTTTGCATTACTAGAGTTCGTTCACTTTCTACAGCGCTGAGAGTTCTCATCGGAAACCGTCGACGTTCCGATCGAGGTCATTGAAATGGACAACACGGCGATCAGGGAGAGATTCATCCCACCCGAGCCCGAACGCGAACCGCTTCCGACCGACGCGCGGGTTGCAGATCGGAAGGCCGGGGGATGAGCGTGGAACCGAACAAATCTGGCCCAGATCGCATCTGCCTCGCGCAGGCACGATAACTCGCCGAGGCCAGGTCCGCCGCCCGAAAACTGCTGCGAATCGCGCCCGCCGCCGAGATCTTCATCAAACCGGCCGAGTCTCGATCAGCCAAGCCCACGCCCGTCGCCAAAGCCATGCCGGATCTGCGGCCCGTGTCAAAGCCGATACCTCCGCCTAACAAGCGGACCGCGGCACGATCGGGCGCCAAGATCTCAAAGATGCAAGAGCTCGTACAGCTTCGGCGCCTCCGCGTCGCCACCGAGAAGATCAACCAGCGGCAGGGATTTGCGCGTCGTGAGGGTGGTCTGCCCTTTTATCTTCCTCTGCGGGCTATTTCTCTGGATGATCCCGTTCGGCAGCCAGAATGGGCACTATTTAATGACCTCAAGGATCAAGTTTGGTTGTGTGGGTGTTGCGCACGAACGGGTCGAGCAAGTCGTTACGCTTCCATCACGAAATCAAGTAAAAGCCTATCCCGCACGCAACAAACCGGGACCTTCCTCTCGTGCGTTATAACTCTTACACAGTAAGTACCTATACCCCCCCGTCACTCGAACAAATGGATTCCAACCCAGGGGCCGGGGAACCAAGCGCATCACGCACGTCGACACCGCGCACTCCCGAAACAACCGACCCGTCCGCGACACCCTTCCGCACCTCACCGGTCTCCACATGCTCCGTCACTGGGTCGTCGGCGGCCTTCTGCGGCACGCCCGCGGCCTTCTTGCCCGCCCGGTTGCGCATGCCGCCGCGCCCTAGGACGGGTTTGTTCTGCTCACGTCTCCGTTCGCACACCGCACGGTCAAAGAGCCTCTTGCGTCCCTTGCCTGCGATTGGCATCTCAGCCTTGACATGCGTGCTGATCGTCCCCTTCGTGAACACGAACAACCTCGCGAGCTTCCTGGCATCGACGAACGCGCCAGGCCTTTTGAGCATCGGATCGCGGAGCACCGGTTCCGCCCCCGTCGAGTTCTCAGGTTCGCTCACCCGACCCGCCAGATCCTTTGATTGGCGGTCCTGCCATACTCGGCACCCCTGATCCACCCCGCGAACTCTTCTGTGACACCCAAGCCCTCCACGAGCGACACCGGGTCAATCTTCTCCACCTTGCACGTCGCCATCAGCACGGACTGGAACCACCCGGCATTCTGGCCGAGCGTGAGAGGCGAGAGCGAGTAACGATCGGCGATCTCCGCCGCCGTGAGCTCGTCACCGTGGAACAGCTCGTCCCAGACCCCATTGACGAGGCTCTCGTCCTTGCCGTCGAGGAACGAGCGCAGGATCGCCCGCAGGGCCCACGCCTCACGGGAGCAGCTGTCGTCCGTCGCGCTGTTCATTGGCGGTCGCCATCGGATCGAAACCCAGCTCCCTTTCTATATCCAACCATGTTCGCATCAACTTCTGAGCCAACTTTCCTCCTCCCCAGACCGGAACGTGGGGCGAGTGAACACAGGCCGAACGCCGGACGACAACCTCGCGCTCTGGCATGCCAACCCGACCGACCGAGCACGAGGGCGATCTTCTTATGCTTTTTGTAATCTTACATTCAATGTTCTACTGCGGCATTCTAATACTTGGCTTGCGTGGTCCTCGGGAGTAGCGCCCAGCGGAGATCATTAGCGACCCCAGCTCGGATTCATCTTTGCAAGCACCAGGTCGCGGACCGCGGTGACAGTACGTCGGGTGTCGCCGATTCCGATTCCATCGATGCCATCGAGCTGGAGCTGCTGCTCGAAAGTTTCGTCAAAACAGAGTCGATCGACGCCTCGGCGTTGTTAAGTTGCTCCGCGAGGTACTCACGCGGTACGGACCTCAACGCGCGGACGGCGCGTCGACCGGCCGTCGAGCGTTGGGAACGAGGTAATCGTTCAGACCGCCGGATCCGTCTTTTTCTCGTGGGCCGAATCATAAGAATCGCAGGTTGGAAGCAGCGGACGCGGGTCGTCCTGCGCGACGCAGACTAAG
>Ga0209591_10009923_pt1 | contig 10260 bp, 7 predicted proteins | sample MAT01_FD_187207 | JGI IMG/M metagenome (GOLD analysis project Ga0209591, IMG submission 187207) | Freshwater microbial communities from Lake Fryxell liftoff mats and glacier meltwater in Antarctica - MAT-01 (SPAdes) (version 2) | ecosystem: Environmental > Aquatic > Freshwater > Ice > Liftoff...
GCAACCGCTCTTTACACCAATTGCATCTTTGTTCTACTTTAACGTAAGGCTAGTAAACTATAACGTTTAAACCTCCTTACAGCATTTGGAACAACTCAACGTTCAGTCCTTCATTGGATCGTGAGACTTCGATAGTGCTTACGTTGCTTACCCACTTCATGTAGCCTCTGAATGCCGTTCCTGTTCGGCAGTACCGGACTTTGTAATCTCGCTACCCTGCCCGACTTTGGTATTCAGGCGGGCTTCAGTGCTTGTTTCGCAGTGAACCACTCCCGCTGAAAAGCCGGACAGGCATTGCGACTTATCAACGATCCAGCTTTTTAGCGGGACTAACAGGCACTACCAACTTGCCTGCAAGGGATTTACACCCTCTGGAATAATTCGGTATCTTTCGATACCTTCGCCCATGCTGGGCGCACACAGCACCTACAAGAAATTGGCGGTTCAGTGGTTAAATGAAGTTTTGTGCTCCTGCCGGCAGGTAGGCAGGTCGTATCAAATTTTGTGGTGGCAGACAGTTTTGTGCTTCGATTCCGATAGCTATCGGAACGCCAACTTCTTTTAGCCCCAAACCGTTATCGCCAATACGCGGAGACGAGTTACGCGGACAGTGAAGTCAAAGACGACAAAGATTCGACTCCGCAGATAACTTTGACGGTAATAACCAAATAAAGGACTACGAACCAAGGAGAAAATTAATAAAGACAATGACGACTAAGAATATTACGGAGAAAAACTCAGAAGATAGATTTTCCTTTACACCAGCGTACAAGGTTTTTATTGACTTTGCCAAAGAGTTAGCAGAAAGCAATCATCAAGCAAATGAAAACTCAAGTTTAGCAAAATGAACCTCCAATATAATTGTTGGCATTGGTTATTACTTCGCTGTTCTTTGACAGGCAACTGAAGTGAAAAGGACAGCATTTTATCATAAAGTTTGAGATATGAGCAACATTAAATTATTTGAAAGCAACCACATCAGAACGGTGTGGAATCAAGCAGACGAAAAATGGTATTTCGTTGTAACAGACGTTATTCAAGTGCTTACCGATACGCCCAACCCAAGCGATTACATAAAGAAAATGCGTAAGCGTGACGAGGAACTTTCCAAAGGGTGGGGACAATTTGTCACCCCCCTTTCGGTCGACACTACTGGTGGAAAACAAAAGTTGAATTGTGCCAATGCAAAAGGGCTTTTGCGTATAATTCAATCAATTCCATCACCGAAAGCGGAACCGTTTAAACTTTGGTTAGCACAAGTGGGCTCAGACAGACTAGATGAAATTGAAAACCCTGAGTTAGCAACACAACGGACAAGAGAACTATATAAACTCAAAGGCTACCCAGAAGACTGGATTGAAAAACGAATGCGGAGCATCGCAATACGCGAAGAATTGACAGAGGAATGGAAAAATAGAGGAGTAAAAGAGCAAAAAGAATACGCAATCCTTACAGCAGAAATTTCAAAAGCAACTTTCGGCTTGACACCTTCCGAATATAAAAAAGTGAAAGGACTGAAAAGCCAAAACCTTAGAGATCATATGACCGACCTTGAATTAATTTTTTCAATGCTCGGTGAGGCTTCGACAACTGCAATCGTTAAGACGAAAAATCCAAAAGGATTTATTCAAAATAAAGTTGCAGCCAAACAAGGTGGCCGAATTGCAGGTGACGCAAGAAAAGCGTTAGAAATAAAAACTGGTGAAAAGGTAGTTTCAAAAGACAATTATTTACACGAAGGAAAAAAGACGGGACAATTAAATAAAGGAAAAAAGAAATAGCCACCGCTAAAGCAAACACATTTCCAATTCGCACAAGCAACCGCACAAACCAAAAATTGCAAAAAAGCTTCCTTTCCCCACCCATTAAAAAATTGTTTTAAAAAAATTTCCTCCCTTCAAAAAAATAAAAAACACAAACGCACAGCCGACAGAAAAACACGACAATGATGGAAAAACTTTACACAGGGAGACAGAAGGCCATCAGCTAACAGCACCTACAATAAATTGGCGGTTCAGTGACTAAATGATCCCGATAGCTATCGGGAGTGATGCAAGACAGTTTTGGGCTTCGATTCCGATAGCTATCGGAAGGCCAACTTCTTGTAGCGGCAAAAACTCTTATTCTTTTTTTCAGAATAACTTGTACCCAAGTTCCCAATGATAAAAACAAGTTTGGATATGATTTCCCAATTGCTTTTAACAAAGCTAAAGTTTTCATCTTGCTCCCTTTAAAGCTTTTGTCTTGGTCAATATCCATCCTACACTACGTTGGGGCAGGGGCAGGCTTCGCCAACTTGCCTGCAAGGGACTTACGCCCTCTGGAATAATTCGGTATCTTTCGATACCTTCGCCCATGCTGGGCGCACACAACGTGTTTATTACATGCTGGGGTGACGTGTAAATTTGAAGTTTAGTTTTTATATTTCGTTTCGGCACGTGGGACAGGACGCGGCTTCGAAAGCCCAAGCCAGCATAAGCACATGACCGTTGGCAGTAATACGCGCCAGGACAATATGAACTTCGAACGAATGACAAAACGATTAATAACAACTCTGACAATTTTAGGACTCTTTGGTTTCACAACATCTGGGACTGAAAAGTGGTTGGAGTTAAAGGACGACCAAAAAATTGACGACTATTACCGAAAAGACAATCAAATATTTTGTGGTGATGTTGTATGCAAAGTTAAACCGATGCAAGGAGTTGACATTGCGACCTTTAAAGTTAGACCCGGTTCCAAATACGCAAAGGACAAGACAAATGTATACTATCCACTTCAAGTAGTCTGTGTTGACTACACGGACTGTGGAGTCTGTTATTGTACTAAGTTCGTTGTGGCATACGCTGACTCGAAGACATTTGACTACTTGGATAAGGACTATGCCATTGACGACAATTCTGTCTTCTTCAGAGGCGAAGAAATCAAAACTGCTGACCCTATGACGTTTAAAGTAATTAAGGGCGGAGAATACTTTTACTTCGCAGTTGACAGCAAAGCAGTTTACCGACACAATCAAATATTTAAAGAAGCTGACCCAGCAACATTTTATTACGACAGCTTAAATTCGGCTAACAACGAATGGACATACATAATTGGGGACAAAAACGGAAAATGGAAGTTTACACCACCGGGACAAATTGAAAGGTTTAAAAATTGAGTTTAGTGTAGGCGCGCACTACTGCCAACAAAATATATGCATCATTGCCTGTGACGTGCTGGTTTGTTAGATTGCATTTCAAATAAAGTTTTGTATGTCGGACGGTGATGCGCTTTTAAAACGGCAACGCTGCATATACAAACGTTAGGCGTAATGCTAAACGACAGACAGTGCTGACATAAACCGACAGAAAAACAAACAAGAAAATGCCAACCCTTCGCAAAATTAAAAGAGCTGCAATGCCAACACACAAGCCGCCCCAAATTGCAGCACATTTAATTTTGCCCAAACGCAACCAAGACAATAATTTTTACATTTGTAAATATGATTAAAACGAAATGACTTTTGAAAAAACATATCAACTACTCAAATTAAATACGACAGTTAAACTCATTACTGCCGACAATGCCCCGTTGATTATTAGTTTTCTTTTTAAGTCATTTAAACAAAATCAAAGCAACACTATTTCCAACAACATTTTAGAAAGAGACCTTGTTACTCTTTTGACTGACTTTCTATTTGTAGTCAATCAAGATGAATCAAAATTTCCGAGAAAACCCAAAGAGTATTTAACCGACTGGACAAACGCAGGGTTTCTGAGAAAATATCCAAGCAACAATGACGAGTTTGTATTTGAACTGACACCTGCAACCGAAAACGGTTTTAAGTGGATTGACAGTTTAGAGAAACCCGAATTTGTTGGAACAGATTCACGATTGAAAAACTTATTTGAAAAGTTGAAAGAGCTATCAATTAAAACCAAAAAAGATTACGAGACAAGGTTTGAAGAATTGAAAGCAAAACAAAAAGCAGTTGAACATGAAATTGAAGATTTGCAGAATGGAAAATTTGATGTTCTTGATGACAGGCAAATTAAAGAGCAATACCTATTCATTGAAGAAACAGCAAAATATTTGCTTGCTGATTTCAGACAAGTAGAAGAAAATTTTAGAACCTTAGACAGAAATTTCAGAAAGAAAATAATCACGACAAGTCAAACAAAAGGAAAAGTTTTAGAAGACCTTTTTCAACAACAAGATTTCTTACTTGAAACTGACCAAGGAAAAAGTTTCAACGCTTTTTGGGAATTTCTTTTATCTCAATCCAAGCAAGACGAATTTGAAAAACTCATTGAAGAAGTGTTGAACATTCCAGTTGTTCAACAAATGCAAAAGGAAAGTTTCAGCATTGATAACATTAGAAACAACTTGATTGATGCAGGCGATAAGACAAAGAAAACAACCAACTCACTTTTAGAACAATTAAGAAAGTATTTGGAACATAAATCTTTCTTTGAAAACAAACGCATCCACGACAACATAACAGAGATACTAAAAGTAATTACTGAAAAATCCGAAACGGATTTCAGTAAACTTTCTCTGTTAGAGTTGGATGAAATAATAAACATTGATTTGATAGTGGATAAACCACTTTACAATCCACCGCAAAAAATAAAGTTTGCAAACAAGAACCCCGAAGAAGGAAAATCAACAGCAAACAACGATTTACTTTTTGAACAATTTGAAATAAATATTGCAGAACTCAAAGGCAGAATAAAAACCGCATTAAAAAATAAAACTCAAATTTCTTTTACCGACTTTGTGAGGGAATTTGAAATACAAAAGGGAGTTGCAGAAGTTGTAGCGTATGTAGAAATAGCTTCAAAGGAAAGGAACAAACATTTAGTTGACGAAAGTATTCACGACACAATTGATATTAAAAATGCAAAGACAAATAAAAATTTCAAAGTCAAAGTTCCTCAAATAATTTTTTGCCGATGAATAAGCCATACTCAAATATTTTAGTTGCCTTGCTCAAAGGAATCGTTTACAGCAATGATAAATACTGGAATGATATTACACCAAACGAAGCAGACATAAAAAAGTATTTTGCCGAAATTTATCTTAATGTGATAATTGATAAGTCAGAAGGTTACGCCTATTTGAAGCAAAGAGTGAACGAACATGAAGAAGAAGTAACGCCAAAACTAATTGAGAAAAGACCACTCAATTTTCATGTTTCGCTTTTATGTTTATTGCTTCGCAAACACTTAATTGAAAATGATAGTGAAGGAGAATCCACAAAAGCATTTTTGACAAGAGACGATATTATGAATTTGGTAAAACCATTTTATAAGGAAACAACAAACGAAGAAAAGCCAATTAAACAAATAGATGCAGCGATAAAACGAGTAATGGAAGAAGGATTTTTGCGTAAGATGAAAACTGATGATGAACAGTATGAAATCAACCGAATAATAAAAGCATTTGTAAATGCTGATGTAGTAAAAGAATCGCTTGAAAAATTAAAACTTTACGCCAACCAAATAGAAGAATGAATGAACTTGAATTTAATATAGACAATTCACAAATTGGTTTCCGTTTGCAATACATGGAATTGTTAAACTGGGGAACTTTTCACGATAAGATTTGGAGAATAGAACCAAACGGAAACAATTCTTTGTTGACTGGTTCAATAGGTTCAGGCAAATCAACATTGGTTGATGCTTTAACTTCTTTAATTGTGCCACATCACAAAATTACTTTCAACAAAGCGGCAGGTGCAGAAAACAAAGAGAGGACATTAGTAACTTATATTAAGGGAGAATACAAGAACACAAAAAATGAAGAATCCGAAACGAAACGGAAAGCCGTTTCGCTTCGTTACAAAGATGCTAACGATTCAACTTTTACAGTTGTCTTAGCCAATTTTAGTAATGTTGGATATTCATCCAATATCACATTGGCTCAAGTGTTTTGGATTGAAAATGAAAAGTCGCACAAACTTTTAATCATAAGCACAAAGCCACTCACAATAAAAGAACACTTCACAAACATTGAAGATGCAAGAGAATTAAGAAAGAGAGTAAAAGGTTTTCCAAGCATTGAATACGAAGGAGACAGTTTCCCTGAATACAGTCAAAAGTTCAGACACCTTTTCGGAATGAATTCCGAAAAAGCAATTGACTTATTCAACCAAACTGTTTCAATGAAATCAGTTAGAAGCTTGACTTCTTTTGTAAGAGACCAAATGTTAGAACGGACTGAAATCAAAGTGCAATTAGAAGAATTGAAAAAACGCTTTGACGATTTAAACAAAGCATACGCAGCAGTCCAAGAAGCAAGAAAGCAAAGAGATATTTTAAAACCAATTGTTGAATTAAGCATAAGTTACAGCAACTTTGAAAAGAAACTTCAAGAGATTAACAATATTCTGCAAGCCATTCCAAGCTATTTTGAAACAAAGAAAATTTCTTTGCTTGAAAGTGAAATTAAAGTATGTGAAGCAAAATTAAATCAACTGACTAATCAACTTGAAGGTTTTGAAGAAGAACTAAAAGACAAACGAAAAGCACAGAATGAAATTAGCCAAGACATAGACAAGAACGGTGGAGCAAGGTTGAAGCAAATTGCAATAGCTATTGAACAAAAAGAAAAAGACAAGAAAGCAAAAAGAGAAAAACACGATTCATATTCTAAGCTCACAGAGGTTTGCGATTTGCCTACGGCAAACGCAGACCGAACATTTTATTCAAACTTAAAATTAGCAGAACAGAAAATTTCAGATTTAGTTGGAATACAAGAAGGAAAATTAGAAAAGCAAGCAGAAAAACTTGCAGACCAAAGAACTTTAAAAGAAGAAATCACAACTGAAGAAAATGAATTGATTTCATTGAGAAATAGAGTCAATCAAATTCCTTCTGACTTTCTAAATATCCGCGAGCAATTGGCAACTGATTTAGAAATTGATGAAGAAGAAGTTCCTTTTGCGGGTGAGTTGATGAAAGTTCGTGATGATGAAAAAAGTTGGGAAGGAGCATTAGAAAGGTTGTTGAAGGGTTTTGGAATAAGCATGTTGGTTCCCGAAAAATATTACAAGCAAGTTAGCCAGTATATCAACACAAGAACTTTAGCCAACCGAGATAAGAAAGGTTTGAAACTTGATTATTTTCCAGTGCCTAACAATTTCAAACCCTACAATACCAAAAATGAAATTGATGCTGATTCAGTAGTAAATAAAATTGAGATAAAATCAGGTGCAGTATATTTTGAAGATTGGATTCAAGCAGAATTAGAAAACAATTTCAATTTAAGATGTGTTTCGCTTGAAGAGTTTCAGCGACAAAGGAGAGATGTAATTACAATTGAAGGACAATACAAGAGAGGAAAGAAGCACACAAAGGATGACCGCAGAGCATTGTGGGACAGAAAGAATTTTGTTTTAGGTTGGACTAACATTGATAAAATAAAAGCTGTTGAGCAACACCTAAGTGAGTTGGTTAAAAAAAGAATTGAAGTTGATACTGCATTAGGAAATCTTAAAGCCGAAATCAGCAACAACAATATTCTAAACACGAAATTAAATTTAGTGGTTGCTTACACCAATTGGAATGAATTGAATTGGCAAGATGAAGTAAAAGAAATTTCAAAATTAGAACAAGAGAAAACAGATTTGGAAAGTAGTAATGATATTTTCAAATTGTTGCAAGAAAAACTTGCTTTAGTAATTCTTGAAATTGTAGAGTTAGACAAAAAGCAAAAAGCTAAGTCAGAAGAAATCGGTGGAGTTAAGAAAAATATTGAAGATTATAACGAAGAAATTAAGAACAGTTCAACAACAGCAAAACTTTTACTCCAAGAGGAAGCTGAAATCTATTATCCAAAAATTGAAGAACTGGTAAGCGGAGTAAAACTTACTTTCAAAAATGTGGATTCAATTGCTAAAGAATTAAACATAAGATATACGGGAAAGAACGGAGAGAAAGACAAACTCAATGAAAAACTCAGAACAGCAAGCAATGGAATAATAAAGGTAATGCAAACCTATAAGAAGGAATTCCCTTCTGAAACAAATGAATTATCAGAAGAAATTGATTCAAGAGTTGAGTTCATGAAAATATTCGAGAAAATTATTTCTGATGGTTTGCCAGCCCATGAATCAAGATTTAAAGATATGCTTAACAAAAATACCATTGACGACATAAGAGTATTTGATGCAAAACTGGATAGCCATTACAAACAAATCAGAAAGAAGATTGAAGAAATAAATAAGCACTTAAAAGAAATTGATTTCAACAAAGGCACTTATATAAAATTGATAGACGATAGAAACCCAGATACTCAAATTAAAAATTTCAAAGACGAATTAAGGGATTGCTATACTGGTATTTTAGATACAACAGACGCATACACACAAGACAGATTTGAAAGGGTAAAGAAATTCTTAGACCGCTTTATGAGTAATCAAAGCGAAGATATTGAATGGACTAAAAAAGTTACTGATGTTAGAAATTGGTTTCTATTTAATGCAAGTGAAAAGTATTTGGCAGACGATTCTGAAAAGGAATTTTACGCAGACACATCAGGCAAGTCAGGCGGACAAAAAGAAAAATTGGCCTACACAATTTTAGCATCTGCATTGGCTTATCAGTTCGGCTTATCTTATGGTGAACCAAAAAGTAAATCATTTCGCTTTGTTGTAATTGATGAAGCATTTGGCAGAGGCGATGATGAAAGCACACAGTTTGGTTTAGGACTTTTCAAAAAATTAAATCTTCAATTGCTTATTGTAACTCCTTTACAAAAAATTCATGTTATTGAAAACTACATCAACTCCGTTCATTATGTTTCTAATCTTGACGGATACAATTCACAGTTGCAAAACTTGACAGTTTCAGAATACAAAACAGAGAAGCATTTACATAATGCAATCTATAACGGAATCCAAATAACAGACACTGACGAATGATTACACCAAAAGAAATACAAGAGCAATGTTTAAAATGGTGGAAGGAAGTTTTACTTTCTACTATTGTTTTCCCAAGGGATATAAGCCGAATGGGTAAAGTAAATTCAAAAGATATTTTGGATAAACTTCCACAATACATGCAATCTATTGAGTTGCTTAAAAACAACTCAAAGCAAAATAAGAAATTAGGTTATACTTTATTCATAGAAGAAAGACAGTTTAATAAAATTGCTAAACAACCAGTTCCAATAAAAATCTCAATTGACAGCGTTGAAGATTATTTAAGAATAACAGGAAAGGAAAAAGATTACCAAACATTTTTAAAGAATCATTCGCTGATAATTCAAGAGTTGCCAATACTTAAAGAATGGATAAATGAAAATCCAACAAAGCTAATTGAACACGATACTTGGTTTGACACTTTGAAAGTTTGCAAATACTTTTTAGAAAATCCGAAACCGAATTTATACATCCGACAACTACCGATTGACATTCACACAAAATATATTTCAGACAACAAAAGTATCGTTCAATCACTTTTAGAATTTCTTATTTCAGAACACATCAATACAGACGAATCAAATTTTGAAAATCGTTTTAATCTTAAATATTCTGAGAAACTAATCCGTATCAGATTTTTAGACAAGACACTTTCACCGCTTGACAATGCAATAGATATTTCATTGACAATTTCAGAGTTTCGTAATTTTCAATCGCAGTGCGACAACATTTTTGTTGCAGAGAACCTTATGAATTTCTTAACTCTGCCATACATGACAAAGACAATTGCAATTTGGAGTGGTGGTGGTTTTAGTGTTAGTTTTCTCAATGACATTGACTGGCTAAAGAGCAAACAATTTTTTTATTGGGGGGACATAGATGCACAAGGGTTTCAAATTCTAAATCAGTTCAAGACATATTTCCCCAACACTATTTCTGTAATGATGGACGAAGAAACTTTATTAAATTTTAAAAGTAGCGAAGGCAAGCAAGCACCTAAACATAACTTGCTACGACTTTCAGAATGTGAATTAAAAATTTACAACTACTTACGACAAAACAATATTAGATTAGAACAAGAAAAAATCACACAGACATTTGCAGATGAGAGAATAAAAAAACTGTTTGACAAACAACGAAGCTATGTATAAACTGACTGCACAAAACGCCAACGCATTTGCAAGCACATTTTTATTTTTTGCAGACACACAATGCCAACGCGCAAAAATAAAAAAGAGCTTGCAAGCCAACGCACCAAGACAGAGCAATAGTTCAGTGTAGACTTGACACGACAACACTTCGGACGGACAGAAGGGCAGCTGATAATCGAGTAGACGGCCTCACCGGAGTTT
>Ga0209591_10009930_pt1 | contig 10257 bp, 10 predicted proteins | sample MAT01_FD_187207 | JGI IMG/M metagenome (GOLD analysis project Ga0209591, IMG submission 187207) | Freshwater microbial communities from Lake Fryxell liftoff mats and glacier meltwater in Antarctica - MAT-01 (SPAdes) (version 2) | ecosystem: Environmental > Aquatic > Freshwater > Ice > Liftoff...
GCCGCCGCTAAACATCTCATACGAGCGCGTCCCGATTTCATCCGCGATTTCGATGTCGAGCGTCTCAATCACGCCGCCGGTCTGCTTCTCGCGCTGAGTGGTCAACCGCAGCGCCATCCGCCCCTCGGTCATGCGCCCCAGCAATTCATTGGCGAGGACTTCCAGTTCGGGGATGGCCGTCTCGATAATCATGGCCGGGACGCCGTTCTTGCCGAACGCGGTTTTCAAAATCTCTAGGCGAGATAATTCTTCCTGTAGGTTTTCCAATTCCGCCTGATATAACTCGCGTTGTTCGCGCTGCGCCTCCAGCGAGTCGAGATTTTGCTGGGCGCGGCTGAGTTTATCGCGTGCGCCCAACATGGCCTGATGCTGCACGCGCACCTCGTCCTCACGCGCCTTGTAGGTGCGGGCGCGCTCTTCCAACCCAGCCATCTCAACCAACAGGGCTTGCGCCGAATCGTCTAAACCGGTCAGGTGCGCCTCTAAACGCGCTTGACGGGCGAGCGCGTTGTCGCGGCTCTGCTGATAATTCGGCAGGGCGGCCAGCGCCGTATCGAGCCGTGCCTTGAGCGCCTCATAGCGACGGTAATCATCCAGCGTGCGGCGAGTCGCGTCATGTTCACCCCGGTCATAGCCCAGCCCCGCCGACTCGGAGTCTAAAGCCGCCAACGACTCACGCACGGTGTGGCCGTAATCGCCCGACTCGCGCTGGGTGATGAGCGCCTCCAATCGTTGAGATTCGTCCTCACGGCGCGCCGCCGCCGCCGCCGCCGAATCCGCCCGGCCTTGCAATTTACCGGCTTTTTCCTGTAATCCGGGCAATGACTTGAGGGCGCGCTCCAGCTCATGCAGCGATTTCTTGTAGCCGTCTAAACGGGCGTCCAATTCCTTCGCCCGATCCCGACTCTGGGCGTAATCGGCGCGGAAAGCGGTCAATTCGCCTTCTAATAGCGCCACCATCTGATCGCGGTGGTCAGGCGTGAGTTCTTGACCGCACAGCGGACACTCGGCGGAATCGGTGCTTTTGAGCGTGTCGCAGCGCCCCTTCTTCTCTTTGCCGTCTTTTTCCAACGTTGTGAGATTGGCTTTATGCGCCGAGATTTCTTCACGGGTGGTCGATTCCTCGCGCATGAGCAGTTCGCGCTTGGCTTCTTGACCGCGCAGCGCGTCCAATTCGGCTTGCAACGCCTCCAGTTCCGCGCCGGGGTCAGCGCGCACCGCCGAGTCGAGTTCGCTGATGGCTTGTTCCAAGCGTGCGATGTCGGAGTCCAGCTTGGCGCGGGCGGCGTCCAATTGGCGAGTCAGGTCGTTTTTCCGCTTATCAAGGTCGTTCAGCACATCTAATTTTTCGCGCAGGGCGTCGTCGCGCTCACGGGCGGATTGCAGCGCGTCATAGCCGCCGGTGATGTCCTCGGCCTGTGCGACCAGCGCGGCGCTGTCGTCAATCTGTTTCTGATAGCGGCTGGCCTCGTCTTTGGCGGAGTCCAAATCGCGAGTCGCCTCGCGCTGTTGACGGTCAAATTCGGCGCGGCGAGCTTGCGCCTCACTCAGCAGACGGGGGGCGTCGCGCACCGCGTCTAGGCGTTCTTGCGCCAACTTGAGGGCTTGGTCGGCTTCGGCTAAGAGCGTCTCGGCTTGGTGTTTGTCGGCCAACAGACTCGGACGGCGCGCCAAGTCGCGCTCGATGTCTGCAATGCGCCGCTGATAATATTCGACCTCAGCGGCGACCTTTTTCAGCCGGTCTTTGGCGCGTTCCTCATAAACCGCCCATTCGCCCAAGCCGAGGATGTCCGACAAAATTTGCTTGCGCTCCGCCGGGGTACGGGTGGTGAAGGCGTCAGCCTTGCCCTGTTGTAGATAAGCCGAATGGATGAAGGTCTCGTGGGTCAGGCGTAAAGTCTCGTTGATTTTGCGCTGCGTCTCACGGATACTGCCCTCGTTGAGGGTCGTCCAGCCCCCTTGCGGATTTTGGCCGAACAGCGTCAGTTCGCTGCGCCCGGTCTTGCCTTGACGGACGCGCCGCCGCAGCACGCGATATTTGAGCGCGTCCTGCATAAAATCCAGTTGGACGCTCATTTCGGTCTGACCTTGATGAATCAGGTCGTCCTCACGCTTGGCGCGGGCTTCGCCCCACAACGCCCATGTGATGGCGTCCAGAATCGACGATTTGCCCGCGCCATTCGATCCGGTCAGACAGGCCATCTGGATGCCGTCAAACAGCAGCGCGTCCGGCACGCGATACGGCAGAAAATTCTTGATTTCAAGTCGGATGGGGAGCATGTTAGCGATCATTTTTTAAGTTAACAGAAGCGATTATGGCGTATCATCATAAGATACAGCACCCCATTATAGCGAGGTTTATGGAAATCATGCGGTTTTGTAGAGGTGACATTGATAGGAGCAAGCATGATTTCCGTAGAAGGTGCTATACTAATCTGTATAACAATGGGGGTAACGTATGAGAAAATATACCATCACCATCCCCGATGCGCTGTATCATAAGGCACAGCAAGTCGCGCATCGCACATCCCAACCCGTGGATGATGTGATTCGCACACGTCTTGAAGATGCGCTTGATTCTAACTCGATCACGCTCCATGATCACGAAAAAAACGAACTCAGCGCCCTCTCATATTTATCAGATGACGCGCTATGGACAATTGCTCGCGAACAATTTCAACCGATGCTGCAAGCGCGAACCATCCTTTTGATGGACAAAAACAGCCTCGGAACGCTCACGACACAAGAATTTTCGGAATTATCAGAATTGGTCGAACGCGGTGAGCGTTTGACGTTACGTAAAGCCACCGCCATGAAGAACCTCATTGGGCGCGGCCATAAGATGATCTTGAGTCAGCTTAAACCTACGGATGAATAATCTTGTCTTGGGCAGAAATCGTTCGCTGGGTTCATGCACGCGCCAATAATTGCTGTGAATACTGCCAAACCAGCCAGCTTGTAATGGGTCAAGCCATGCACGTTGAACATATTAATCCCACGGGCGGAGATCAAACAGACAATTTGTGTTTGTCTTGCCCTAGTTGTAATTTGAGCAAAGCACGCGCTATTTCCGCGATAGACCCCATGACAGGTGACATGTTTGACTTGTTTAATCCGCGTAAACAGATTTGGTTAGAACATTTTGAATGGACAGAAAATGCAACGGTCATTCACGGAATCACGTCCACAGGTCGAGCATCAGTACGTCGCCTCAAGATGAATCAACCCCGTCTCGTTCAAGCGCGGGGTATTTGGGTACTGGCTGGCGTCCATCCGCCCGCCTAAATTCACATGAAACGACTGATATGAAATAGAAATATGTTGTCAATATGCCTCTGGAAACTAAATTATCCAGCTAGGAAACAGCCTATAAGTCCACCAAAGGAGCCGGTTTCGTCCCGCAAATCAGGATATACACATGGTCAAAAGTGGCCGACGGCGTGCCGACGGCCTGCGGGCGTAGCCATGTTTGGACGGCGGCTGGCGCTTGCGCCAATAAAATGTGCAGCCGTTCCGTCACCGTCGGGGTGCAGTCCTGACGCTCCGCCCACACGGTCAGCGTGGTGCGGTGGCGCGCTTGTTCGTCGTGGTCAACCGTTAGACCGGCGTCGAGGTACATGCCGCGCCATTCGAGTTGACTGGAGACCCGCACATGTGACGGGTCGCGCAAGCGTTCAAACGAGTCCAGATAGCGGGCGGCGCGCTCGTGTTCGGGCGTCACTTGATCTTGAATCGCCAAACGCCCGCCGGGTTTGAGGACGCGGGCGGCCTCCATCACGAATTTGAACGGGTCGGGAAAATGGTGCGGCGCGATGCGACAGGTCACGATGTCGAATGACGCGCTGGCGAACGGCAGCGATTCGGCGTCACAGCCAACGAACGCCATAGTATCGCCCGCCCCTTTGCTGAGGATATTCGCCCGCGCCGCCTCCAACATCAGCCGGGCGAGGTCGGTAGCGACCACTTGCCCGCAGTGCGGCGCGAAGGCGAGGGCGGTGTGGCCGCCGCCGGTGGCGATGTCTAGCACGCGGTCTGTCGGGGTTGGCTGCGCGAGGTTGAGCAGTTTCGCCAGTTCCGGCGTCGCGCCCATCTGCCCGGCGCTGACGTAACGCTCGGCAAACCGGTTGAAACGGGCTGTCGTCAGGGCTTTGATGTCATCGCTCATGCGGAGTCCTGCTTTCGGTGTGGGGACATACGGCTGAAGCGTAGGAAACGGCGCACCTCGTCGGCCACCATCTCGCGCCCCGGCACGAGTGCGAGGTAACTGTCTGACCACAGCGGCGTCCCCACCCGTTCCGGCATCCGCGCAAAGACGGCTTGCTCGGTCAGCGTGCGGAGTTTTTGGACGACCTCGCCCGGCTGAGAGTCGATGGGCGTATCGCAGTAGACATAAATGTATTCGGCGTGGACGTTGAGGTTATGGATGCGCCAGCCATCGCCTTTGAGATGGATATCCAGCGCCGACACAATCGCTTGCGCCGCCTCCGCCGTCAGCGGTTGATCGGGCGCGTTGAGCGCCCAAATCGCGGTCATCGGCAGGGCTGGGATAGGGAGGGGTGCGGGGTCTGGCACACGCGCCAGCGCCCGCACCAGCGATTCGCTCTGACGGCGGATGTCGCTCAGGGACGAGTCTCCGGCAAAAGCCAGCGTCAACGTATAGTCGTCCGAGGTGCGGCGCGCAATCAACATATAATCTTGGCCGGTGGACGGCAAGGTCACGAATCGGATTCGGCTGCCTTGACCGGTGGGTTGCCAATCGTCTTTGAGCAGGCCGCGCAGTTCTTCGACTTCCTCATCAGGCAGTTCCCCGGCGTGCGCGATTAGGGTTTTGCCCAGCGTCAAAATACACGCGGTGGCGGTGGATTCGGTGGCGGCTTGGGTCAGTTGGAGCGCCTTGCGCGCCGCTTCTTCCTCTGAGTTGTGCGCGGCCAATCCCTGAATGGGCGTCACGGCGGTGGGCGCGGAGGGTTCACGGTCTGTTTTAGGCGGCTTGCGGCGACCCAGTTGGCGCGGTGCTGGTACAGGGGTGTCGTCCGGCGGCGTCGGGGCTTCCTCTGCTACCGTCACCTCCAGCTTGACCTCAGCCGACGCTTCCGTCTGGGAGTCGAGGTCGGCGTCATCTTCATCAAAACTGGGGCGCGGCGCGAATTGTTCGACCAGCGCATCGGGCGTCTGGTCAGCGGCCTGCGCGCCCTCCAAAATCTGTTGTGGCACAGACGGCGCGGGGACATCGGTCTGGGCGTCCTCGGTCACGATGCTCAGTTGTGAGGTAGTAGTATCGGGGAGCTGGGCGGACAGTTCGATGTCAATCACGCCGTCCGGTCTAGCCCCGTCTGGGATGAGATCGCGAATCGTCCCACCTTCGGCCAGCGTGGGGGCGGGCGGCTCTTCGGCGGCCAATTTTGGGAAAAGTTCTGGTGGGCTGGGCAAGGTCTTGATTTGGCCGCGGTCGGGTTGAGTGGCGCGGTCTGACGGTGACTCATCGACTGTGGGCGGCTGTGGCGCGGGAGCCTCGTCGGACGGCTGTCCGGTCAGGCGTTGAATCAGCGGCAATAAATCACGCCCACGGATGGCGGTCAGCCCGGCTTGCGCGCCCATCTGCTGGGCTTCAGCGTCGCTCACGCCGGTCAAAATGATGGGCAGTGTCGGGCGGCGGCGGCGCAGAATCGCCATGACCTCACCGACCTTGTACCCGCGCAATTCGATGTCCAACACCACGAGGTCGGGCGGGACATCGGCGGCGCTGAAGGCCAGCGCGTTCTCCAATACGGTGAACGGGCGCACATCATACTTCCCCAGCGGTTCAAGCACGCGCTTGACGTTTAACGCCTGTTCCAAGCGGGAATTGATGACCAGAATACGGGTCAAGCCGGTGGACATGAAAAAACCCTCTACACAGTGTTTGTTTATTTGTTTAATTGTAACCCGAATCGCGCCGGACGTGCGATGAGAGGGTGGGCGGCGTGCATTTCAGATTGTTGCATGGCGGGCGGGGACATGGCCCCGCCCCTACCAAAACCGCGTGGTTCGTAGGGGCGCACCCGTGTGTGCGCCCGCCAAACACGACATTTTGCACTAACCTGAAATGCACCTCCGATAGTCAGCCCCGTGTAGCGCCCTGAGCGCGGGCGCGCCCAACTTGGGGAAATCGCTGTCTGAGTCGCGTTTCAGGGTCATGAAAAAACAGCCTGTCACTGAGCCGGGTTGTAGTCAGGATACAAAAACACCCCCATCTCGTCAAGCGAGTGGGGGTGTTTTTTTAGAAGTTTAGCGAATGCAGTCCCGACGATCCGCTTTACTGATGCTGCAACGAGATCGCCGCGATCTTGCTGAAAGTATCGGCGTCACGCACAGCGATGTCGGCCAGAATCTTGCGATCCAGCTCAACACCGGCCTTCTTTAGGCCATAGATGAGACGACTGTAGCTCAAGCCGTTGATGCGGGCGGCAGCGTTGATGCGGATGATCCACAGTTCACGCATACGGCGGGCGCGTTGCTTACGGTCACGATACGAATAGAAGTAGGACTTCAGGAAGGCTTCCATCGAACGCTTCCACAAGCGCCCGCGTGAGCCAAACTGACCCTTTACCATCGCACGGATTTTATTATGGCGACGGCGACGGACGACGCCGGTCTTAGTACGAGCCATTGAGGGTACCTCGGTTCAACTTAGAGCCGTCAGAGCAAGCCCAGCCGATGCGTAGGCCGCCGACTTGACGGGTGAACGGACGATAGAAAAAGAGCCGACTGATTAAGCCGGCGGGTTGGCCTTATAACGCTTCAAGTAAGGGACAAGACGACGAATGCGCTTGATTTGTCCCGAGCCAATCACGGCTTGCGACTTAGAGAGCATCGCCTTCACGCGCTGGCTTTTGCGGCGACGGAAATGGCTCTTGCCACCCTTCGTCCGCATCAGTTTGCCCGTGCCGGTCAACTTGAATCGCTTTACGGTTGCTTTGTGAGTCTTGAGTTTGTACTTTTTAGCCACGTCGAAATCTCCGCAGGACTGCGTTTACTTCTTTTTTATCCCAGCGGGGCCAGCGTCATAGTCATGGTGTTGCCCTCAAGCGTCGCAGATTGCTCGACTTGAGAGACATCTTTCATCTCGTCCCAAATGCGGACGAGGCGATCACGACCAATCTCGGTGTGTAGGTTTTGGCGACCACGGAATCGGATGCTGAAGCGGACTTTGTTGCCTTCTAACAGCCACTTTCGGGCATCTTCCATCTTGAACCCAAGATGGTAATCATCCGTACCGGGATTCAGCCGCACTTGCTTGACTTCGACGACTCGTTGAGCCTTCTTAGCCTTGCGCTCACGCCGCTGCTTCTCGTACTGGAATTTGCCGAAATCCATAATGCGGCAAACGGGCGGGACGGCGGTAGGCGCGACCTCCACGAGGTCGAGTTCTACTAACTCGGCCATCTCTAAGGCGCGCACAAACGACACGACGCCCACATTCTCATTATCTTGATCAATGAGACGGACTTCGCGCGCACGGATCTGACGATTGATGCGATATTCCGGGTTGTTAATGGCCTAACTCTCTTTGCTTTGGGCCGCCTTGCTGAAAACTTACTATAGCAGAACGACACGGACGAGTCAACGTGGAACTACGCGGGAAACGGGTTGAGTGAATCTTTTTTCACTGCACACTAGCAGCAACTTGCCGGAAAATGGCTTCCAGAGCGGCTTGATCTTCCAATAAGCCGATGAATCCGATGTTCAGCCACGCCCCTTGCTGGCGTTCAACGACGGACACGCCGCCGATTAAATCGTCAATCGGGTACTCCGATAACCGGGCTGGGTGCGGTAATTCACGGGGAGTCAGCGGGCGGTCAGACAGGATAATCAGCGCCGTGTCGTCGGGGTTGATGAATTGGAAGGTGAAGGGGGCATCGGCGGGGCCAGCGATGATGCGCCAGCCATCGGGCGGCGTCACGCGGTATAAATCGGTGATAAGCGCCTCGTCTGTCACTTGATACGACTGTGCGGGGGTCGCGGACAACTGCGGCGGCACATCTCTGGCCGGGACGCAGCTCGAAAGCATCAAGAGCATCAGCAACCGCACCCCCCAGCCTCCTTTCCATAGAGAGATGGGGCTTTCGATTCGATGCGAAAGTCCCCGCTGCTCTTGGAGCGGGGATTTAGGGGTGAGGCTACGGCGCATGGTTGGGCGCATCGGGGTTCGTCCGCAAATCGTCTAAACCTTTGTTCCCGACATCACACGATACCCAGCCCGCCCAACGGGTGATAACCCAGCCATCGGCTTGTGATGGGGTCGGGTTTTCGGCGCGCAGATAAATACACACGCCGCTGAAACCCTGTCCGCGCTCAAATGTAGCGATGGTTTGGATGTCCCACGCCCGCCCGCTGTCTTGTGGCACGGAGCGCCGATAGACCACATCCACCAAACCACCCCACTCGTCCGGGATATAGCCGTCAATGCAGGCCGTGACTCGCCCATCAGGACAATTGGCGACCCCATACGCCGCCAATTCTGGGCTGAGGTACGCGACGGCGGCGTCTTCCTCACCGCGCAGGACGACACGGGTGAACGCGACGGCCTGAGCAAAGGCGGGATTGGTGTCTTGTGGGACGAGGAATAACGACAGCGCAATCAGGCCGAACAATGTGACCACGAATGCGATGATTAAAAGTAGGGATGTACGGCGCATGGGATTCTCTTGGGTTACTCTTCATCTTCTAGCGCCAAGCCGCGCACAACTTTGGGCGGCAGCAACCAGAGTAAATCGCCGCGATAGGGGGCGTGGGCGGTCAATAGGTCTATCCGCGCCAGCCCGCATTTCTTCATTTGAATCGACGCGCCGGTCAGCGAGCGAACACACTCACTAAAGGTCGGCTCATGGCCGATTAGCATCACATCACCATAGGGCGGTATATCGCGTAGCAGTTCGCCCAATGCCCCCACCGAAAAATTGAAGTCTAGCAAGGGGGTGATGGTGGGCGTGACCTCTAAGGCGGGGGCAACGATGTTCGCCGTCTCTACCGCCCGCACTCGGGGACTGCTGTACAGTGTATGAATGTTCAGGGGTTGGCGCCGGAATAGTGTGGCTAAAGCCTGTGCGTTGGCGCGGCCTTCATCGGTCAGTGCGCGGCGCTCATCGGGGATGTTCTCATCCGATTCGGCGTGCGTGTGTCGCAGGAGATAGAGGATCATTCACTCGCTCAAATTCGATCAAATTTGGCGCAATTGCCACCATAAGTTTACCGGAAAGGCAGACAGTGTTACAATCCCCGTGAACGCAACCCGATGCCCGTGTCTTTCGTATAGAAGATTACCGAAAGATGCGCGCCACACGCAGGACAGCGCTTGTGACTCATGATCCCATTTTGCTCGATTGGATTGAGCGCGCCATCCACGGAGACACTGATGCCTTCGAGGAGATTTACTACACCTATAAGGATGACGTGTATACCGCCTGTGTCCGTATGCTGGGGAATCCCGCCGAGGCCGAGGACGCCGCCCAAGATGTTTTCATCCGATTGCTGCGAGTGCTGCCGCGCTATGACCACACCCGCGCCAGCTTCCGCACTTGGTTGTTAACCATCTCGACCAATTACTGTTACGACCAACTCCGCAAGCGCAAGGCGGGTGAGATTTCGATGGACGACGAGGAAAACGAGCCGGTGACGCTGACGATCCGCAGCAGCGACCCGACGCCCGAACAAGTCGCGCTCTCGAATGAATTCAGCACCCGTGTACAAGCCGTCCTCAACCGATTGTCGCCCGATGACCGCCAGATGGTCGTGCTGCGTTATTGGTTTGATCAGGGCTATGAAGAAATCGCTGACTCTACCGGCCAAACCGTCAGCGCCATAAAGAGCCGTCTGTTCCGTGCGCGCCAGCGTTTGGCTGATATGTTGGGCGATTCTGCGCTGCCGGGCGAAGGGGAATAACGCTTATGTCAGATAACCAAGCCCGTCGTTTAGACCGGGTGCAAGAGGCGCTTGATGCCCAACTCACGGCGCAACAGCAAGCTGATTTACGCCGTGAACTCGAGACGGATACCGATACAGCCACCGCCGCCAGCCGCCTAGAGCGCGTGCATCAACTTCTGAGTGCCGCCCCGCGTGAGCGTGCGCCGGAACGCCTCGCCAATCGCCTGATGGCGCAGGTGGCGAAGATGATGACGAGTCAGAAACGGCAAAAATGGCCCGTCTCCAAGAGCGCCATCGCCGCCGCCATCGCGCTCGCTAACGCCGCCACCCTACCGATCATGACCGGCGCGGCGT
>Ga0209591_10009931_pt1 | contig 10255 bp, 6 predicted proteins | sample MAT01_FD_187207 | JGI IMG/M metagenome (GOLD analysis project Ga0209591, IMG submission 187207) | Freshwater microbial communities from Lake Fryxell liftoff mats and glacier meltwater in Antarctica - MAT-01 (SPAdes) (version 2) | ecosystem: Environmental > Aquatic > Freshwater > Ice > Liftoff...
CGATCTATCTGGCTGTGGTTGGGGTGGGTTTGCCGAGTATGTCTGTGCGCAGGAAAATGCTTTGACGCTGAAACCAGCCGCAATGACCTTTGCACAAGCCGCGGCCATCCCACAGGCGGGAGTGCTCGCCCTGCAGGGTCTGCGCGATCAAAGCCAGATTCAGCCGGGGCAAAAGGTGTTGATCAATGGCGCCGGTGGTGGTATGGGCACCTTTGCGATCCAGCTGGCCAAGTTCTGGGGGGCGGAAGTGACCGGCGTGGACAGTACGCGTAAATTGGCGGTGATGCGCACACTTGGTGCCGATCATGCGATCGATTACACACAAGCAGACTTCACCCAAAATGGACAGCGCTATGACCTGATTTTGGATGCTGTGGCCCACCGTTCGCTATTCGATTACAAGCGCGCCTTAAGTCCCACGGGAACGTTGATCATAGTCGGCGGTTCTATGGGCACAATTTTTCAGACTTTGCTCCTGGGAACATGGTTTTCCAAGACTGGAAGTCAGAAACTGGGGCTCTTGATCCATCAACCAAACAAGGATTTGGCGTTGCTGATTGAGCTTTTTACAGCCGGCAAAGTCGTCCCGGTGATAGGCCGTACTTATCCATTAGCTGAAACTGCGGCTGCCTTCTATGCCTTGGGCGCAGGCGACGCCCAAGGTAAACTCGTCATCACCGTCGTATCCTAGAGAAGGGCAACTTTAGCGCAAAATGTCCCGCTACTCCACCGCAAAAAAATCTTTCTGTCGCCGTGGCTCCAGTACCGTAAAATGTAACAGGCCCAGCGCTAGTACCCCAATCAACGCCGACAGGACAAAGAGCCAGCCATAATTCAGCGTTGCCAGTAGACCGCCAACAAGCGGCCCGATCACACTGCCGATGCCCACCGTCGTGTTGGCAATGCCGATGTAGGTAGGCCGGTGTTGGGGCCGCGAGAATTCCAGTGCAATTAAGACGCCAGACACAATCGTGATGCCGTTGGCGGTGCCGAGCAAAAAGAAGAGCGTATAATACCAGTCCACATTGGGCGCCCACCAGGCCAACGCGTAGGCCACAACAGCGGCGCCAATGCCCAGTTCCAGCGTGATTTTGTGGCCCCAGCGATCTGCTAGTAGACCAGCAAATAAATTGCCCAGTGTTTGCCCTACCAGCAGCGCCGTGGTAAAAATACCCACGGTGCTATCGGCGATCTGCCAGCGGTAGACTGCCGCCACCGTGAGAAAGCCCGCGCCCATGTTGCCCACCGTGGCTAGCAAGCGGGCTAACAAGAACCGGCGAAAATTGGCATCCCCGCGTAGAATTTGGAGCAGTTTGCGACGCGTTTGGCCGCTCTGCGCCACTTGTTGCACATGCGTGTGGGGGACTGGCTCGCGCGTCATGGCGATAAAAAACCAACTCAGGGTGACAGCGACGGTGGCAATCAAAAACGCATAGGCAAAATTAGTTGGAAATGGATAGGTTTCCAGCAGCCAACCGCTAAAGATGGCGCCAATCGCCCCCAAACCTGTGCCGACAAACGACGTAAAGCCAAAAAAGCGACCGCGCTTTTCCACCGGAAAACAGCGCGCGATCAAGTCCGACCAGGCCGGCGCAATCATCCCCGCCCCCAACCCATGCCAGGCGTAGGCAATAAAGAAAAGCGCCAGGGCCAACTGTGGACTGCGCACCGATAGTAATGCGGCGACGGGCAGCAGCCAGAGCGGCAGGCGTTCGATGATCATACCCAGATGCACCACCAGCGGTTTTTTGCGTGCTACCCGCTCGATTGCTCCGGAGGTGAAAAGTTGGGGCAAATACCAACTCGATTGCCCGAGCACGGCCAGCAGCGCAAACCAAAATGGGCCGCTGGTCAGCTTACTTAAGAAGAGCGGCAAGATTGTGGTCGCCGATATAAAGCTAAGCCCAAACCAAAAAAATGCCCCATCGCCCAGATTAACGGCAAAATTCCAGCGATAGTTGGCCTGCATTTCATCGTGTACTTCTGCTTCGCTGCGTTCGATGACTGGCGCGTCCAATTGCAGCACCCGGCGGATTGTCAGCCGCCCCCAGCCTACAGTTTGTGTTCCCATCCCGCTCCCTGCTGTTCAGTCTACAATCGCCGTTGAAAATTTCACCAGCGCCAAACAATAAAGCGACGATAGAGACAGTCTACCCGCGCTGTCGTCTATCGTCTGTTGTCGATTATCAAATCGTGTTAAGACTTACGCTGGCTGAGCTTGTCGAAGCTGTCTTCGACAAGCTCAGCCAGCGTAAATTCTGTGATTTTGCGTAAGTCCTATGTGTAACTGCTAAAGTTCAGGCGATCCCAGACTGCGCCCGCCCCCGCCGTGAGATCGCGTCTACGAGCACGGCTACCAACAGGACGAGGCCAGTAATAATAAATTTGACCCCCGAACTCAAGCCGAGCAGACCCATACCATTTTCGACACTGGCAACGACCAGCGCACCGAGCAAGGCACTGACCACACGGCCGCTGCCGCCAAAGAGACTGGTGCCACCAATCACGGCGGCCGCAATTGAGTTGAGCACCAGGTTGCCGCCGCCGGCATCGGTAGCAACCGAACGCAAACGCGCCGCTAAAATAAGACCGCCGCAGCCGGCCATCAAGCTGGAGATCATAAAGACATAGACGCGAATGCGATCAACTTGAATGCCCGCTCGACGGGCTGCTTCGCGGTTACCACCGACTGCGTATACATAGCGCCCAAACCGGGTTGATGTGGCCAGATAGGTAAAGCCAGCCAGCAGAATAATCAAGATCAGCCCGATCACCGGTACACCTCGATCTTGCGTCGTAATGTAGACGGCGGCAGCCGCCACGACGGCCAAAAAGAGAACCTGTAACAACACCAGAAAAATGGGGGTGTGGGCCAGGTTGCTCCGCCGCCGCGTGCGGATCTGGGCAAATTGGGCCAGGGCGTAGAGCAAGACCATCAGCGCGGTTACGATCCAGCCCCAGACTGCGGGCAGATACGTATTGGCAATCCCGATTGCTACTTTATCTTGCAGCACAATCGTGCCGCCTTCACCGACCAGAATCAGGACCACGCCATTCCAGGCCCGCAGACCGGCCAGGGTGACAATAAAAGCCGGCAATTGAAAGCGGGTGATAATGCTACCGTGCAAAATGCCGATCAGCGCCGCCACGAGCAGAGCCAGCGGAATCGCTCCAAACCAGGGCAGCGGCGGCAGTTGAAAATTGAGACTTTCTAACGTGGCCGGATCGATGCCAAATAAGCCGAGGATCCAGATCACGAAACTGAGCGGATGCAAGCCACCTTTCAGCAGCAAGGTCATTGTTACCCCGGCGACCGCGCTCACATAGCCGACTGAAAGATCGATTTCGCCCAAGAGCAGCACATAGACCAGGCCAATCGCAATTGTGGTAATGCCCGCCATCTGAACAATGAGATTGACAAAGTTGCGTGCGGTGAGAAAATTTTCGTTTTGCGTCTGAAAAATCGTGGCAATGATGACTAAGCCCACGACAATCGGCAGCGCACCTAGATCACCCGCACGGACACGGCGGAAATAATTGCTAGCATAATCACCAACTGAAAGCTGGGCTTGACTGGCAAGCAAGGCATTTTCTGCGGGAGCCGATTTTGTTGTGCTCATCCTTCACCTTGAACTGGAGTGGGTAGTAGACGGTAGTTGGTAGACAGTAGTCGGCTTTTACTGTCAGATGTCTATTCCTTGTTACGCTTCCACCATGCCGGGTACATGGGTCAGTCGGCCCGCCGTCATCGCCAACACAATATCTTGTTGGGTCGTCTGGGCCGTGGCATAAACACCCACATTCTGCCCTAGCCGCAAGACGGCAATATGATCGGCGACTTCAAAAATGTCGTGCAAATTGTGCGAAATTAGCACCACCGCCAACCCATTGTGCGCCAGCCGCTTCACCAGATCTAGCACTTGGCGCGTCTGTGCAACCCCAAGCGCTGCGGTTGGTTCATCCAAAATAACCAATTTGGAGTTCCACATCACGGCTTTGGCGACGGCAATGGCCTGCCGCTGACCACCGGAGAGGCTAGCTACAGGTAAACGCACCGAACGTAGTGTCGTCACGGAAAGCGAGTTGAGCGTCTCAATCGCGGCACGCTCCATGCCGGCTTCGTCGAGCCGGCCTAACCCGCCTGTGCGCTCGCGGCCCAGGAACATGTTGGCCACGACGTCCAAATTATTAGCCAGGGCCAGATCTTGATAGACAACTTCGATGCCTAGTGCTGCCGAATCGCGCGGGCTACGAATGGTGACGGGCTTGCCATCAAAATAAATTTCACCTTCGTCAAACGGGTAAATCCCAGCAATGCCCTTGATCAGCGTCGATTTGCCGGCGCCATTGTCACCGACCAGCGCCATGACCTGACCTGTATGCGCCGTAAAATTTACAGTAGAGATCGCCTGCACTGCACCAAAGCTTTTCGATACGCCGCGCAGTTCGAGTAGAGGTTGGTCGGCCATTGATTTCTCCTGAATAGTAGACGGTAGACGGTAAACAGTAAAGAGCTGTCTACCGTCTACCGTCTACCGTCTACTGTCTACTGTTTACCGATCCGCTGGGCAGAATTGCTCGAAGTCGCCCACGCAGATCTCTTCCCAAGTGCGGAAGCCATCGGCGATCACGGTTTCGGCAACGTTGTCCTTGGTGACGGAGACCGGCACCAGCAAGACGGACGGTACATCGTTCGTGCCATTGTTGACGCTACCGGTGGCCATCGCTGCGGTATCTTCACCATTCAGCAAGGCAATCGCCAGGGCGGCGGCGGCTTCAGCTTCGGCCTTGATCGCCTTGTAGACGGTCATGCTCTGCTTGCCAGCCAACACGTTCTGAATGCCACCTACGGTGGCATCCTGACCGGTGACCGGAATCGGGTCTAGGCCCTGGTTTTCCAGCGCCGAGATCACAGCCTGCGCCAGACCGTCATTGGCGGCGATGGCGGCGTTGATTTCGGGGTGCGCGGTCAACATTTGTTCGAAGATCACAAGCGCCTGTTGGTTGTCCCAATCTGGCACCGATTGATCGTCGACTTTGGTCCAGTCGCCCGCTTCGAACAGCGGATCGATGACCCCGTTGTAGCCATTGGCGAAGAGGGTGGCATTATTGTCGGTTGGTGAACCGTTGAGCACGGCCACCTCGGGCGCTTCGATGCCAGCAGCCTCGACGGCGGCTACTAGACCTTCACCTTGCAAGCGACCGACCGATTCGTTGTCAAAGCTGACATAGAAGTCGGCGCCTTCACCTTCGATGGTCAGGCGATCGTAGTCGATGACTTGGACGCCAGCTTCGCGGGCTAGGGCAATGATGGCCGCGCCGCTGCCGCTGTCCAGGTTGACGAGCAAGATAACTTTGGCGCCATTGGTAATCGCCTGTTCGGCCTGCGTCTGTTGTGCCGCAGCGTCGCCTTCGGCGTTTACGATCGTGTATTCTACGCCGGCGGCATCAAAGGCGGCCGAGAGGAATTTGCGATCGTCATTTTCCCAACGCGCAGAGGAGGCACTATCGGGCAGAAGTACGGCAATGCTACCCTCGGCGGTCGACGAAGTAGCCGTGGTGGCTTCAGTCGCCGTCACTTCCGTGGTTTCGGTCGTCGTCGTCGTTTCCGTTACGGCTTCCGAGGCGGCCGGTGCTTCAGTTGGCGCTTCGGTTGCTACTTCGACAGCGGCCGGTGCGGCGGTGGGTTCTGCTGCGCCACCGCCACAAGCGGCGATCAGTACGATTACACACAGCAGGGATAGTAACTGGATAAGCTTACGCATAAGGATCCTTTCACTAAAAGGGTAAAGTTTGGGGAAAGTAAAAAAATTGATACTTCTATGTCAACCATAAAGGTTCACAGCGATAGATGAGTTGGCGCGCTCGGTAGATGCCCGGCCGGTCGGCTTGATCTAGCCCGTTCGGCGTAAATGATTGTATCGTATACTACTTTTACCGCTCATTTTCAGTATACTGTTGGGCATAAGAACAGCCCTATTGTTGAAGGGTAGGTTTGGTTGACTGTGCTAACTTTGGTACAATCCAATCACAGTCTGTTGGCACTAAACCATCCGTAAGCATATCACAGGTGCTCAACTTCGTCTAATTGTAAGATAAAGGTAGTTGTGAAATATATTTCCCTGCTTGTCTTTACTGCCGGCGCCGCGACATTGGGCGTGGAATTAAGCGCTGCCCGTTTGCTCGAGCCGGCTTTTGGTAATAACCAGATCGTCTGGGCTGCGTTGATTGGCATGGTCTTATTCTACTTGGCGATTGGCGCTTGGTTGGGGGGCAAACTAGCCGATCGCTTTCCGCACCGGCGCGGGTTAGAAATGACAATCACCCTGGCCGCCTTGGGGATAGCGTTGATCCCTACCTGTAGCACCACTGTGCTACGGTGGGCCGCCCGTGGTTTAGATAGTTTTAGCGCCGGCCTGCTGATTGGCGCAATGCTGGCGGTCTTGTTGCTTTTTAGTCTGCCCGTTATTTTGTTGGGTACGGTTAGCCCGTGGGCCGTGCGCCTGGCGGTGACAGATCTGCAACAAAGTGGCGCGACAGCTGGTCGGCTTTATGCAATTGCGACCGCGGGTAGCCTGGTTGGCACTTTTCTACCTGTGCTTTGGCTCATTCCTAGCTATGGCACACGCTGGACTTTTTATCTGCTGGCAATGGCGTTGCTAATTGTGGTGGCTGTGGGAAGTTTGCGCCAACGCTATCGTTGGATTCCGTTGTTGGCTCTGGGCGGCGTGTTCGCATTGGCGCTCTTCACGCAGCCGGCCTCCTCGATCCGCAGCGGTTGGGACGATGGCACGGATGGCGCAATTATCTATGAAGACGAAAGTGCCTACAATTACATTGCTGTCCGCCAATGGGGCAGCGAGCGGCATCTTAAATTGAATGACGGCATTGGCATCCACAGTGTCTATCATCCACAGATGGTGCTTAGCCAAGGGATTTGGGATTACTTTTTGCTAGCGCCGCTCTTTCAGCCACCTGGCCCAGAACTGGTGCGGCCGAAAAATCTTTTGCTGATTGGGCTGGCTGCGGGCACGGTCAGCGAATTGTTTACCACGATTTACGGCCCGCTCCCGATCACCGGCGTGGAATTAGACCCGCAGATTATTGAAGTAGGGCAACGTTACTTCGGCATGAATCAGCCCAACCTAACAGCGGTTGCGGCCGACGGACGGCGCTGGTTGCAGCAGCAGTCGGCCAGTGCACGCTGGGATTTAATTGCCGTGGACGCCTACCGCCCCCCTTACATCCCCTTTCACCTGACAACGCTAGAATTTTTCCAACTGGTACATAGTCATCTAAGCGAAGATGGCATCCTTGCGATCAACATTGGGCGCACGGCGAGCAACTTTGCTTTGGTCGATGCGTTGAGCAAAACAGTGGCGCAAGTTTTCCCAGCTGTCTATCTAATCGATGAGCCGGGACCGGCTGGGAATTTGAGTAATTCGCTCCTGGTGGCGACTGTCCAGCCCACCCGCTTAGAAAACTTGGCCGGCAATGTCGCCCTGCTTTCAGCTGGATTTCCTACCGAATTTCAACAATTTGCCCAGACTACGCTTGCCCAGGCGCGCCTGGCGACGCCGCCTACCGATGCACCGATCTTTACCGATGATCGAGCCCCAGTAGAACAGGTTGTCCATCGCATTATCTTGGATTTTATGCTCGGCCAATAATGTAAATTAGACGGCAGTCGCCTTACTTTTTGGGTTGGTGGTGGTAGCATTCGATGATATACTGATAAGCGATATAAGATTTATTGGCTGTAATTATAGCATCAATAAAGCAATAACAATCACAATTTTTTAGGTAAAAATTTATCTGTGTGGAGAAAAATCGTGCACGCGATTGAAGAACTGCTGCCCATCCTCCCTTACGAAATACTAAAAAAAAGTGCAGAATTGCCACTCAAACCTGCGCCTGTGACGCTCCAGGGTCAGTATGTGAAACTGGTTCCCTTAATTCCGGCACGCGATGCTGCGGCCCTCTTTGCCGTTTCCAACGGCCAGCCAGCACGGCTCGGTGAGCGTACCGTCGAGGCCTACGACGCCGATGCCTTGATCTGGCGCTTTATGTGGGAGGGGCCTTTTGCGACGGTAGAGGATTTTAATACGCGGCTCGAACAGCAATGTGCAGGGGCGAATACACTACCGCTTTGTGTGTTAGATGTTGCCACTGAACAACCGGTGGGCATGACAACCTTTATGAGCAATAGTCCAGAAAATCTCAAGATCGAATTAGGTGGCATTTGGTACAGTCCATTAGTGCAGGGCACTCACGCTAACACCGAGGCAACCTATTTGATGCTGGGGTATGCGTTCGAACTTGGCTACTGCCGGGTAGAGTGGAAGTGCAACGACCGCAACTATCGCTCGCGCCGTGCTGCGTTGCGCATGGGCTTTCAGTTTGAGGGTATCCAAGAAAGCCATATGATTGTTAAAGGGCGCAGTCGCGATACCGCCTGGTTTCGGATGTTGGCTCATGAATGGTCGTTTGCTAAGGCCCAGCTAGAAACTTTGCTGTACGGCTAATCAACCTTAACTCACTTACATATTAGGCGAGTATTTATTTGAATTTTGGTTAAATATTTGTCAGGATCTGAGGTTGGAAAAGAGGTTTTTGGCTCTGAAACATGTTGAATTTGGCAAAAAGTGGGGAATTACTAAGCAAATCGAACAGATTTGTTAACCTTACATGGAATTCCTGAAATAGCGTAGCAAAATCCGGATAAGCGCGAAGGATTTGCGTCCAATTTACGATTATATAGTATAGAAGCAAAGACTTATCGAGCAGACGGGCGCAAAATGAACGAATACTATCGGATATTAGAAGTGCCACCGGGTGCTTCGCAAGAGCAAATTAAAGCTCGTTATCGGCAATTGGTCCGTATTTATCATCCTGATCGCTATGCCAATCCAACCGATCGGCACTTCGTTGAGCAGAAATTAAAGGAAATTAATGAGGCGTACAACGCGCTCGTCAATGTCGAACGCAGTCCTGGCGTGCCCGGCAAACCTCAGGCGTTACCTCAGCCTGTGGTCTTGCCGCCCGACGGCCTAGACTTTGGCTCTGTACAGCAAGGCATGCAACAAAGCCTCGTCTTCCAAGTGGGCAACGCTGGCGGTGAGGCGCAAAAATTTACAATCAATTATAACGAACAAGCGCCCTGGTTCCGCGTAACGACAGGGAAGCGGCTTTACCCCGATAAACCTTTTCCCATCGAGTTTGTGGTCGGGGTCAATACCCACGAATTGGAGCCGGGCCAGCGTTATTCGGCTTGGATTGATGTAACGATGGACGAGGTCGTGAGCCGGGTGCCGCTCTCGGTTGATGTCGTGCAACCACGCCTCTTGCCTGCCCTTTCGCCGCGCCTGGTGGCCATCTCTGTTATGCTAGTGCTGATTGTGATCAGTGCGCTAACCAGTAATTTATGGACCGCAGTTCCCAACGCGTGGAAAAATACCGCGGGCGCACCGGCGGTGGCGCTCGTCTTGACGCCGTTCGCAAATACGCCCACTGCCACACCCACGACGGCAATCGCAGCCGACAGTGCACCAGCAGCGCTACCCCCCAGTCAAGCAGGGGCAGCCCCTGTTGTCCAGAATGTTATTGCATCAAGCGGCGTTGTTTCTGGCATAGCGACGTCCGCAGATATCGCCACGCCAGTGGCTACGCCCACCGCTTTGCCGTCTGCAACCCCAACGGTAGTCAACAATCCAACGGCTACGGTTATGTCGACCACATCCACCGCCACGGAACCACCGACGGTTGCCCCAACGCCGACCGATCTGCCCACTGTAGCACCGACAAAGACGCCCTTGCCCACGGCAACGCCCACCAACGCGCCAACAGCTACGCCAATGCCTACCGTAACGCCAACCTTGGCGCCGACAAAGACGGCTTTGCCTACAGCAACGCCCACCAACGAACCGACGGCTACTAGCCTACCGACAGCGACACCCGCGCCAACGCTTACGTCAACTGCCACCACTGTGCCAACCCTGGTGCCAACCGTGGCACCAACTGAACCGCCAGCCAATGTTCTTATCGTGAACGGGACCCCGAACCCGCCTAACAATATCTTTTGGGCGATGGTCAGCGCCCCGTTGGCGGAGGATATAATTATCCGCGCCCAGGCGACAACCGAGTCTGAAATGGTCGCTGTGTTGGTGCGCGGCGCGCAGCTCGCGGCGGTGGGTCGCACAGCAGATAGCAGTTGGTTTCAGGTTCTCTTACCCAACGGTCAACAAGCTTGGGTTTT
>Ga0209591_10009933_pt1 | contig 10254 bp, 6 predicted proteins | sample MAT01_FD_187207 | JGI IMG/M metagenome (GOLD analysis project Ga0209591, IMG submission 187207) | Freshwater microbial communities from Lake Fryxell liftoff mats and glacier meltwater in Antarctica - MAT-01 (SPAdes) (version 2) | ecosystem: Environmental > Aquatic > Freshwater > Ice > Liftoff...
ATCGACTTTATCTATATGGAAAAGGCCTGGTTTAAGGTAGGTAATGGCCGGCCCGCGACCGAGGAACTTCCTGTGCCTGTCATCTTTGATGTGACCGTGGATGTACGCAAATTAGCCCCACAGCAAGCCTATCAAGGTTGGGTAGATGTGGATCTGGATGGTGTTCAAACCCGCTTAAACCTTGGTGTGCGCGTTGCACCGGTGGGCAAAGCACAAAAGATCGGGCGCCGGCTCACTATTGCTGCTGTATTGTGCTGTCTAGTGCTTTTCGCTGGGCTTGCGTTGCAGTTTAGCGGTGCGGTTGCAATGATTAAGCAAACGATCCAACCTTTACCTCAGACAACTTCATTGCAGCGCTTGACGGCCGATCAACTGCTTTTTGTTGTCGATGTCAATAATCAGCCTTTCATCTATTTATCCCAGCCCGATGGTTCTAACCAGCGCGGCCTTGGCATCGTTGGCTCTAAGCCAGCCATTGCGCCGAATGGTCGGCAGATCGCTTTTGTTGCCGAGGTCGATAATGCGCCCCAAGTTTTTCTGGCCGATGCTGACGGTCGCCAACTTCGTCAGGTTACCAATAGCCCAGAACCAAAGTCGGCGCCAGATTGGTCCCCAGACGGCCAACTAATTGCCTTTACTGTCGGGTCGAATGAGCAATCACATTTGCGCGTTCTCGATATTCCATCCAACCGGTTTTATGATTTACCCAACAAACAGTTAGGCGGCGTCGAGCATTTTGACTGGTCGCCTGATGGACGAACTATCCTTTTTGATGTGAAACAGGGTGATGTGCGCAGCATTTACCGCGCCAGACCAGCGGGTGAAGATGTGCAGTTATTCACTGCTTTTGATAGTTCCGAGCCAGCCTGGTCGCCCGACGGGACACGTGTCGCTGTGGCTTCGCCCAAAGGTATTTATACGGTGGACAGCCAGGGACGGGATCTGCGTCAACTAATTGCGGTACCTGCCTCATCACCGGCATGGTCCTTCGACAACCGTCGGATTGCGTTTTTGTCGGCGCAGGATAGTGCCGATGGCGCACTAGATGTCTGGGTGATAGATGCCGATGGGCGTAATCTGCAACGTATTACGGATGAAGGTGCATTGAAGTTTGCCTGGTCATCAGCGAGTCAGCGGTTCGCATACATTACTGGTAATCCGAAGGAGCATGATGCAATTCTCTATCTATGGATTACAGACTTGCAAAGTTCTCCTAAGCTGCTGGCTGAAATGAGTGGCACGGATATCGCCTGGACGCCCTAAATTGTTTGCTGCCGGTACTGGACGATGTAATGACGCAAAGCATCTTCTGCATTGAGTCCTAGTTCGGTCGCCAGGGCAACTAGTTGCCATAGTAGTTCGCCCAGCTGCTGCTCGCCAGGAGTAGATCCAAGTACGATTTTCAATGCGGGTGTCATTTGGGCCAGCGCTGCACGATCTAGCAGACCGGCCTTAGCCGCTTTTGATTGTAGTTGGCGTGCTTTTTCTAATGCGGGTAATGGCGCCGGCACACCAGCCAACGGGTGGTCGTTGATTTGGCCTTTGGCGATCTTTTCCTGCGTTTTGATAGCCTCCCAGTTGGCAAGTACATGTTGAACACCGTCGAGGGTCGTTTCTCCAAACACATGGGGGTGCCGACGAATCAACTTGGTGACCACGCCGTTGATGACGTCTGCCATCTGAAAGCGGCCTGCTTCGGTGGCAATCTGGATCATGAGCGTAGCCGCCATCAAAAGATCGCCCAGTTCCTCGGCAATATGGACACTATTGTCCAGGTTATGGGCTTCGGCATCGATTGCTTCAAGCACCTCACTGCATTCGCTCAATAGATCATGACGCATACTTTGTAGGGTTTGGGCGCGATCCCAAGGACAGCCTTCCGGCGCCCGCAGATGGGCGACAATCGCTTGCAGCGCTGTAAAACCGGCGGCTGGAATAGGCGGTAGATAGAGTATGCCGGGAGCATCAAAATTCGCTGCCTGGTCGAATGCAGCCAGGGTTGACGCAATGACCGATTGAGCCCCACTACCTGGATCACACAGCAGCGCCACTGGGTGATCCGCAGGATAGGCAAAGCGGAGCGTGGTTTTAATTTTGGATGCTAGATCCGCCGCGTCAACATCACCAATCAAAAGCGGCAAACTTAGATCGACTTGGGGATAATGTTGGCGTGCTAGATGACGTGCACTAACGCACTGGAAGCCAGCGGTCAAATCTGCTGCGAAATCAGATTGGGATAATATCTGGCTGGCGATTGCGGCGATTGCTTGCATTTGTTGCCTTTCTAGTTGAGATTTGAGTCCGCTTACCATTTATCTAGTCTGTCGACTCTGGATAAAGGTCTCTAACAGCCCTACGAGTAAAACCGTTACCAAAACAAAGGTGATATCAACCATGCGCAGCAGAGCAAGCAGCGCCCAAATTGTTATGATAATGCCCACCCATACGCCTTGACGGACCGCCGTTTCTGGCTGTGGAGTACGACGGGCGCGAACACCGCTGAGTGCTGGCCACCGTCGGTGCAAGGCGAGGGCGATGATGGCGCCTATACCACTGCTGAGGAGCGCAAGCGCAGCTAGAAAGAGGGCAATCACGGCTATATTCCACTGCGCGTCAGCCAAGGTAGGCGGAATTGACCATAAAAGATAGCCTAATCCACCACCGCCAGCCACAATAAAACATATAGACCAAAAAAAAGCATTGGCGCGTGTCATGTTTGGCAGTTTATCACTCCATCCATTATGATCCCAAATTAGATGTAGCGTAGGGGTTTTGCGTTTGTAGCTTGTCTGCTGCATAAAAGTTGAAAATTATTATCAAACCCTTGTATGCTACTAGGCAAGGTGTGAGTAATGGTATAATCTACCTATTGCTTTACCGGATAACAAGTGGCAAAGCAGCACAATCTCTGTTGCTGACTGCTCAGTGCAGTTAACCCTTGGCTAACATCGAAGCATATGGCTTACGTATTGTCCGACCCCAGAAGAATTGGAGTACAGATGATGAATCGCAAAAAGTACACACGAAACGAAAAAATATTTTACGCTTTGAGCATCCTCTTGATCTTAAGTATGGTTTTGGGAATGATTGCCGTTGCAATCACCCCGGCATAAATGTCCTAAACCTGCCGTTCAGGGTCTAAGGCTAGTGAGACGTCAACAAGCGAATACCCAGTTCGTTTGCTCACAGATTGGCGCTGGTTGATACGGCGCCAATTTTTTGTTGCTATTTTTTCTGATTGTTGCAACGCTAGAGTTTGACCTTGCGCAAATGGGTTGGTGGGCTAATTTCTATGCAGCAAGGCACCGCCAATTAATCTGGTTGCTAACCAGGAAGTGCCGGTTGGTATTGCCATTACAATTCCTAGTAGGTCGCTCATACTTCAACAACGGCTTGAAAGTTCGGAATTTCATTGCGTAGAGAGATTCCCCGTAGTATGTTTTGATAGTATGTTTTGATCGATTTAACTATAAAAATGAGGTAAATTTGTCTAATCGCACTGCGTCCGAACCGTCATATCTATCGCGCTTGGCGCTCTTCCCACTGACTACTGAAATCGTGTCGCAGGGCGCAACTGCCGAGTTGGCGATTGGTGGTTGCCAGTTGTCTACGTTGGCTAAACAGTTCGGCACCCCGCTCTACCTGTACGATCAGGCTACCATGGATGCAGCGGTACTTGCCTATCGCCAGGCATTGGCGCGTCACTATCCGGCAGCGGCAGGCATTACGTATGCCGGCAAGGCATTTATGTGTACCGCCGCCGCCCAGTGGGTAAGGCAGCAGGGGCTACTGCTGGATTGCACCGGCGCTGGCGAACTGCGGATTGCCGCGGCCGCTAGCGTAGAACGAGCTGGCATTCTTGTCCATGGCGTCAATAAGAGTGCTACCGATTTGCAGGTCGCAGTAACCCAAGCCGGCGTGATCGTGGTCGACAATCTGACAGAACTGAATCGTCTGGTTGATTTGATGCCACCCGCGGGTATGGGGCGACCAGACTTATGGTTACGTGTGCGGCCTGGTGTCGCGGTAGATACGCATGCCTACCGGCAAACTGGCCAGCCAGATAGCAAGTTTGGCATGGATACAGCCGAAGTGATGGCTGCTGTGACAATCTGTCAAGCTGCCCAGTTGCCCCTTACTGGCCTGCACTTTCACCAGGGATCGCATTTTCATGATCCAGAGCCGATCGGATCGGCATTGGAAATGGTGTTAGACTTAATCGCACAATTGCGCGCCCAGTCCGGTTGGCTGCCGCAAGTGCTTTCCCCCGGCGGCGGATGGGGCGTGGCTTACCATGAAGACGATCTGCCCCAGCCGGTGGTTGAAGCGTATGTTGCCTTTATTGCCCATCATTTGGTGGTTGGGTGCCAGCAGCGGGGTTTGCCGTTGCCAAGACTTCAGGTGGAGCCTGGCCGCAGCCTGGTGGCGCGCGCGGGGGTGGCACTCTACACGGTGGGCGCCGTCAAGCAGACCGCGCAACGGCGCTGGCTCTTGCTCGATGGTGGCATGGCAGATAATCCACGCCCTGCTCTCTATGGGGCGCGCTATTCTGCGTTGCCTATCGAGCAACCGGCCCGGATGAATCAGCGCGCAACTTGGTTGGCTGGCCCTTATTGCGAAAGTGGCGATGTTTTGATCGAGGCCTTGGAGCTACCGGAGGTTGCGGTTGGTGAAGTACTGGCTGTTCCGGTTAGCGGTGCTTATCATATAAATATGGGCAGCAATTATAACGGTGCTTGCAAGCCTGCTGTCGTTTGGGTGCGCCAAGGTGAGGCTCATTTAATTCAACGTCGTGAAACGGCGGATGACCTGATTGCACGCGATTATGCATTACCCTGAATTAGAGTGTAATTAGAGCAAACAGGCAGACAATTTCCATCTCTATCTGCCTATTTGACTCTATCCCTCATCTTCTAGCTGCAATTCTTTTGTTCGCCCATTAACCCTCAATAACTCACGTACAACGTCATCAATGCGTCGCTTATAGCGGAGCAACTCGCGTCGGCATTCAACTTCAGATGCCACCTCAGCTTTGAAGGCGCGTAGCGAATCTTCTAGCTCGACATCGATATAGACTTTATGCCGATTGATAACGTTGCCACGCAGGTATTCACGCATCTCCTGCGCAATGGTGGTATCATAGTGCGTTAGATCATTGTGCAAATCAACCAGCCGATCCGATGCGATGGCAGGCATCGGCATCGATCGCAACGTTTCCCATGCTCGATTTAGTTTACGTCTGTACACGACTTTCCCAATCCAAATTACAGTATGAAAATGTGTGCGGTTGATTGGTCTAAGATGGAATTGAGATCGGCGCAATTCCAAGTTCCTATTGATTATAACAGGGTTAGACAGCGCGGCTAAAATGTCTAGTCGATAAAAATAACTATTGTATACCAAAACGATATGCTCATTTTTGTAAAATTTGTTAAATTCGCCTCCACTCCTGTCAAACAAGGGGAAGAGAAATTTATGAAGCGCATATTCGGAATTGATGGCTAAATTTCTGTCCACGCGGCAACAAACTAAGTTTGCCGAATGGTTGAAATATGCGCTCGCACCAAGTAAAAACTTGACAAAACAGAACATCTGAGCTAGAATAATGACATTAAAGTTACACCGTGTGGGTAAATGAGTTACCATTCGATAAGCCGATAACACGTGACGAACCAATACGCAACGAATCAACACGCAACCATAAGGAGAAAAATATGTGCGCAATGAAGAAAGCGCCAGTTGAGCATAGAGATGAAGCCGCGATAGCAGCAGATGGCGGCAAAGTAAAGGCGTTGGAGACAACGCTGGCGAATCTAAACAAGAAATATGGCGATGGCGTGGTGATGAAGTTGGGTGAGGCCACACGTTTAACCGTCGAAGCCATTCCCACCGGCAGCCTGAGTTTGGATGTGGCGCTAGGTGTGGGTGGGGTGCCCAAAGGTCGCGTGGTAGAGATTTACGGTCCGGAAAGCTCGGGCAAGACAACGGTCTGTCTGCACGTAATCGCCGAAGCCCAAAAAACAGGTGGCATCTGCGCCTTTGTGGATGTGGAACATGCGCTGGATCCGGCCTATGCGGCCCGGATTGGTGTCGATGTCAATAGTCTCTACGTCAGCCAGCCAGATACGGGTGAGCAGGCATTGGAAATCACCGAAGCGCTGGTGCGTTCAGGGGCGATGGATGTGGTGGTGGTCGACAGTGTAGCCGCCTTGGTGCCCCGTGCCGAGATCGAAGGCGAGATGGGCGATAGCCACATGGGTTTGCAGGCGCGCCTGATGAGCCAGGCGTTGCGCAAGCTGACCGGCGTTGTTAAGTCAACCAGCACCTGCCTGATCTTCACCAACCAGTTGCGCCAGAAGATCGGCGTGATGTTTGGCAACCCGGAGACGACTACTGGTGGCATGGCCCTCAAGTTCTATGCCAGTGTCCGCCTGGACATTCGTCGCATCGAGTCGATCAAGCAGGCAGATGTAGTGGTTGGCAGCCGGACCAAGGTGACGGTCAAGAAGAACAAGGTGGCGCCGCCCTTCAAAGTGGCCGAGTTTGACATCATGTACAACGAAGGCATCAGCACCGTCGGTGACTTGATCGACTTGGGTGTCGACCAGGAAATTATTAGCAAGCGCGGTAGCTTTTTTGCCTATGGTGATATTCGCCTCGGCCAGGGTCGTGAAAATGCGAAAGCATTTTTGGATAGCAACCCTGAATTGGCAGCCAAAATCGATGCAGCTATTCGTAACAACTTTGGTCTGCCGGTCAATTTGGCGCCTAAGGCTGGCTTTGATATCCCAAAGATGGAGTTGCCGGAAGTGTTTGATACCATCGAACAGGCAGCCTAACTCTAGCCTTTTGTTGTTACGTTAATTCTATCTGGTTGCTTTGGCCCTAGAATGCTCTAAAGAGAGCAGTCTAGGGCCATTTTATTGGCGCTAGACTAATTTGTGCGAAGGATTTGCCTGGAATTAACGATTAATAGTTGATCATATATCTTTTTTGCGCTTTGAACATAGAAATGAGTATGATTGAGTAATGTTAATTAAAGTGTAAACTAAAGTGGATTATTAAAGCAAGATAGGGTAGAATTGGTAAGTGATACAAATGCGAGCTGTCAATGCTTATATCGCTTATCCGAGTAGCAAACGTTTACAAATCAACTTTCATGGCACCTACTTCAATTTTATCCATACTCCAACAATTAAATGGCTTGATTGAAGAGCAAAGCTTGTCAGATTATTGGCAAAAGGCTCTTCAGTTGCTTTCTAGCGAATTCTCAGCGCAGGCGGTTAGTCTCTACCTTTTTGAACCGGGCCCAGAGATAAGGCGCAAGGTTGTGCGTGTGGGCGAATTGAGTACCGCTACCAGCAATCACCTGGAACAGTGGGAAGACAAACTGCTTGGTACACCTATCGCGCTTCCGTCACCGGATAACAATAGTGTTGAAATTGTCGATATCAAACCCGACAATGTTCAGCTTTGGCACGTGCAGATTGTGATCGAGCAGATCCTGCGCGGCGCTATGACATTCGTATTTCAAGCAGAGCTGGCGCCTTCCGTATCGGAGCATACTTTGCTCTATGGCATTGTTCAAATGTTTACTGGCAATGCGCTGCGTGCTCAATATTTGCGTGTCACCCGCGATCAACTTGAACGTGTTAACTTGTTGTACCAAATTTCGCAATCAATTACGAGCAGTTTGGAATTGAAGACGGTTTTTAGCCAAACAACCGAGTTGGCGGCCTATGTGCTGAATGCCGAAGCCGCCACCCTTTTTAGTTTGGATGAAGACCGCCAGGAATTAGTCTTTCTCGTTGCCAAAGGCGCGGCCGCCCAGGGCTTAGAAGAACAAAGGATGCCGCTAAGCCACGGCGTTGCTGGCTGGGTGGCTACCCACGGCAAATCATTGATTGTTAATGACACTAGCCAAAGCGACTTGTTCAATTCAACTGTCGACTCTCAGACCGGCTATACAACACAAAACATCCTCTGTGTGCCTTTGCGCGTCCACGATCGTACCATTGGCGTGTTAGAATTGATGAATAAAAATATACCAGGGGGATTTAGCCCAGACGACGCTAACTGGTTGACAATGATGGGCCAGCAGATTGCGATTGCTCTGGAAAATGCCCAACTCTTTAAGCGCGAGCAGACCAAGGTGCATGAACTCGCCACCTTGAACAAGGTTAGCCAAGCCATGAACAGCGAACTGGATGTTGCCGTTGTCTTAAACACAATCACCCAAAGTGTATTAGAAATTTCTAGCGCTGATCGCAGCGAGCTCTGGTTGATCGACGCCCGTAAACAGGCGTTGCGGCTCTTCGCTAGCGCCGAACTGGGCGCAGAGCGGGTTGACACTGAGCGGCTGGCGCCCATCCATTCTGGCCTGGCCGGTTGGAGTGTTACCTACAATCGACCACTCGCTGTGCGCTGTGCTGCTATGGATTGGCGACATGTACCGCGTACAGACTATCCAGAATTGGACCAGAGCAGTGTTGCTGCCGTGCCGCTCAGTTACCGCGGGCGTGTGACTGGGGTCATTGTCGTCTATTCGTTCAATGGCAAGTCGTTTGATGCGGAAAGGCAAGCTGGTTTGCAAACATTTGCCAACCAAGCCGCGATAGCCTTGCAAAATGCAGAACTCTACCAGAATTTACGCTCGGAGCAAGAGCGCATCATTCGCGCCCAGGAAGAGGTACGCCACCAACTAGCCCGCGAATTGCACGACAATACTGCGCAGATGTTGAGCCTGATTATTATGAATTTAGACATGACGCGCCGACTGTTGACCACGCAGAAATATGAGCGGGCGCAGAAAGAAATTGATTCGATCGAAGAACTAGCGCGCCAGGCCAATCGTGAAGTACGAACCTTGCTCTTTGAGTTACGGCCGATCATTTTGGAAAGCCGTGGCCTTGTCCCTGCGTTGCAAGCCTATCATCGTCAATTAGAGGCATCGCTGGAATGTGATGTGCATTTAGACGTGCGCGCCTTTGACTTCCCACTCTCGATGGCCGGCTCTAGCACCGTCTTTAGTATCATTCAAGAGGCGGTCAACAACATTCGCAAGCATGCGAAGGCGGAAAACCTCTGGATTCGGATGTATACTGACAGCGAAAATCTTTATTTTGAAGTAGAAGATGATGGTGTTGGTTTCGATTTTGATGCCACCATTCATCGCTACGGGGAATTTGGTAGCTTTGGCTTGCTCAACATGCACGAACGCGCTAGTATGCACGGTGGTCTGCTAACTGTACAATCACCGCAACATGCAAGCGGGCATGGCACATTGGTTTCTGGCCGGATTCCGATCGCAAATTTGCTGCCCAATCAAACGTCAAGCGAACCTATACTCCAGGGATTATTGGCCTGATGGCGTCTCTTTTTGATTTTACTCTGCATAAAACCGAGGGCGCTGCCCGCCTCAGCACCTTTTCCACCCCCCATGGCGCTATTCAGATGCCGGCTTTTGCTCCGGTGGGGACACTGGCCAATGTCAAAACTTTGGAACCGCGCGATTTGCAGGCGGCCGGTTGCGAGCTAATTCTCGCTAATACCTATCATCTCTACTTGCGCCCCGGTTATCAACTGATTGAAAAATTTGGTGGCTTGCACCAATTTATGGGTTGGTCTGGCCCCATTCTAACCGATTCGGGTGGATTTCAGGTCTTCAGCCTGGCCCACCAACGTAAGCTCGACGCCGATGGTGTTACCTTCCGCAGCCACATTGATGGTAGCCGTCATCGCTTCACACCAGAACGAGTGATGGAAATTGAGCAGGCGCTAGGACCAGATATCGCCATGGTGCTAGACGAATGCCCAGATCCACTCGATTATGCGTATAATCTGCGCGCCTTGGATCGTACCCATCGCTGGGCGGAACGGTGTAAAGTGGCGCACACCCGCGCTGATCAAGCCTTGTTTGGTATTGTTCAAGGTGGAGTTTTCCCGGATCTGCGTCAGGCGAGCGCTCAATTTTTGCGCGACCTTGATTTCACAGGTTATGCCGTCGGTGGTTTGGCCGTGGGCGAAACCAAAGGTGAAATGTATAACACCCTAGATGAAACCTGCCCAGCTTTGCCAGTGGATAAGCCACGCTATTTGATGGGCGTCGGCGCCCCAGAAGACATTATCGAAGCCGTCTATCGTGGCATCGATATGTTCGACTGTGTGTTGCCCACCCGTATCGCACGAAATGGTGCGTTGCTAACGCTGGATGGCCGCCTCAACATGCGCAGTGCCCAATATGCAGAAGATCCA
>Ga0209591_10009934_pt1 | contig 10254 bp, 9 predicted proteins | sample MAT01_FD_187207 | JGI IMG/M metagenome (GOLD analysis project Ga0209591, IMG submission 187207) | Freshwater microbial communities from Lake Fryxell liftoff mats and glacier meltwater in Antarctica - MAT-01 (SPAdes) (version 2) | ecosystem: Environmental > Aquatic > Freshwater > Ice > Liftoff...
TTATAATCTCATTTCAGAATCAATCTTTTGGGATTGAGGGATTAACTTCGGACACAACCCGCCTAAACAATTTTCTGGATGCGGTTTCTCTGATTCGAGGGGAGCAATTCATTATGGCTGGCACTTCGAAATGGTATGACAGTTTATTACAAACTGCCCCTAACTACACAATAGTTGTTACCGACATTGCCAAGAGAACCCATCAACTGGAGGTGTTTCCCCCAATTAGGCAACAACAAGGTGTTTTAGGAAGACTTAATGGCGAATTGCCAGTCATCTTTAATCCTGAGGCAATAGTGCCAATTTCACGAAAAAGGAGCTATTTAATAGGGAAGAACTAGCCGTTCATTCCATTTTTCAGATTGGTTTTTCTTTATAACTTTACCGCCCTGTTAAAACCATAAAACACTGATTCGCGATGAAGTTTATAGTTAATTCAAGCTACCTGCTAAAGCAGCTTTCTAATATCAACGGAGTTATTACTACCAACCCGGTTGTTCCAATTTTAGAGAATTTTCTTTTTGAAATTGATAAAAGTAGCTTAACCGTTACGGCCTCCGATCTTCAAACTTCCATGATTACTGAAATCACGGTAGAGTCTAAAGAGAAAGGCAATATTGCTGTTCCAGCCAGGATTCTTCTTGATACCTTGAAGAACTTACCCGATCAGCCAGTAACATTTTCTATTGATGAATCAACTTATAGCATTGAAATAAGTTCTGATAACGGACGCTATAAGTTAGCAGGTGAAAACGCAACTGACTTCCCGAAAGTGCCGGCTGTTTCTAATGACTTCTCGGCTTCCATTTCATCAGAAGTACTAGCTAGAGCAGTTAACAATACAATTTTTGCAACCAGTAGTGATGAGCTTCGCCCAGCTATGACGGGGGTGTATGTTAATTTGGGTGAGAAGAATACAACCTTCGTGGCAACCGATGGTCATCGTTTGGTTCGCTATCGCAGAACAGATATTAAGTCTGATAATGGTAATTCGATTATCATTCCGCGCAAAGCCTTGAATTTATTAAAGGCAACTTTGCCAACAGAAAATACCGATGTGAGCATCGACTTCAACATGTCAAATGCATTTTTCAAGTTTGGTCATATACGTATGATCTGCCGTTTGATTGATGAGCGTTTCCCGGATTACGAAAACGTGATTCCTGCTCAGAATACTATCAAGATGACGATCAGCAGAACTGATTTGTTGGGTTCGTTGAAGCGGATTTCCATTTATGCTAACAAAACAACCCATCAGGTGCGATTGAAAATCACGGGTAGTGAACTACAGGTTTCTGCGGAGGATCTTGATTTCTCTAACGAAGCCAATGAGCGCCTTTCATGCGATCATGAAGGCGAGGACATTGAGATTGGATTTAACGCTAAGTTTTTGATTGAGATGTTAACCAATTTAGATACGGATCAAATCAAACTAAATATGTCGGCTCCAAACAAGGCCGGGGTAATTTTCCCATCGGAGAAAGATAAAGGCGAAGATATTTTGATGTTGGTGATGCCGGTAATGTTGAACCAATACGTATAGATTTTTTATTACCTAAACCCTTGAGAGCCTCGCTTATAGCGGGGCTTTCTTGTTTTCATTTAACTTGTTAGTTTTTGCAGATGCTTGAGTTTAGTTTTGGTTATAAGTAAATAAGCTTATGTTATATGTTTATAAGTGATAAAGCTTTCTATCATCGTTGGGTTAAGTAATCTTTTCTTCGATAAAAAAGCAAGTGCAACAACCCACCTAATCACTAACCAGGTTGTTCAGTTAACGATAATTTTTCTATGTGTACATCTGCATAATGACTTATTCAATACGTATAATCTGGTTGATTTACTTGGAAGTTTTTTATTGCGTGAAACTCACCTCTGGTATTTAGCGGCCTATCTACTGTGTCTTGGTCCGGCTAATGTATTCATTAAATTACTACTTAAAACCAATGAATTAATCCCAACAGAAACAGATAAAAATGAGAACCTGATTAACGCAGGAAGGTTTATAGGAAATATTGAACGAATTATAACTATTGCGCTAGTTATCAACAATCAGTATGAAGCCATTGGCTTGTTTATAGCGGCAAAATCATTAATCAGAATCAAAGATGGTGATAAGTCAACTAGCGAGTACGTCCTAGTTGGAACACTTTTAAGTTTTGGTATTGCTATAATGATTGGTTTGGTTATTAAAAAAGTAGTAGGTATTTGATAAGTCAAATTATCTAAGCATTTAACGTGGTTACTTTTTGATATTGTAATTCATCAAATTCTGAATTAACTTATCAAAAATTATCTATGGAAGCTTTTGGAACCTGGTGGGAAGGATTGGGCATTGTGCTTAAGATTTATTGGGCCATGGCCGTGCCGTTCACACTTTTCTTTGTTTTACAGCTGGCAATATCTTTTTTAGGAGGCGATTCGCCAGACGATTTACCGGACTCAGATGTTGAAGCTGATCATGGCATTCCTTTTCAGTTTCTCACCCTTAAAAACCTGATCGGGTTTTTTACCATCTTTTCATGGACCGGTATTGCCTGCATTCATGCCGGATTTTCAACGGGAGTTACTTTAGTAATTTCGACAATAGCCGGGCTGCTGATGATGGCCTTGATGGCTGGATTGTTTTACCTGATGATGAAAAGTGGAGCCGATGGTACCATGAAGATACAACAAGCCATTGGGCAGGCTGGCGAAGTGTATTTGACTATTCCGGCAAGTCGGGGTGGAGCTGGTAAAATTCAAGTGAATGTAACCGGTTCTCTGCGTACCTTAGACGCGATGACTGATGACCTTGAGCCATTAACCTCAGGCAAGTTAGCCCGAGTAACAAAAATTCTGAACGATAATATTCTTCTTGTAACCATAAAATAAAAACCTTCCATGTACACGCTACCCATTCTGGCCATTGTTGGCCTCTTTATTTTTGTTGTTATTACCACTATTCTAAGGCGATATAAAAGATGTCCGTCCGATCGGGTGCTGGTTGTTTATGGTAAAGTTGGTGGCGGCTCAGCGCGTTGTATTCATGGGGGTGCAGCATTTATTTGGCCGGTCTTTCAGGATTATGCATTCCTTGATCTTACACCCAATTCAATTGAAGTTAATCTGACAAGTGCTTTGAGCCGTCAGAATATTCGGGTTGATGTTCCTTCTCGTTTTACGGTAGGTATTTCAACCGAGACAGGGGTAATGGAAAATGCAGCAGAACGCCTACTGGGATTAAACAAGGATAGCATTCATGACTTAGCAAAGGACATCATCTTTGGTCAGTTAAGACTGGTGGTGGCTATGATGGATATTGAAGAGATTAATAGCAACCGCGATAAGTTCTTAGCAAACGTTGCTTCTAACGTGGAGGCTGAATTGAAAAAGATCGGCTTGAAGTTGATTAACGTGAACGTAACCGATATCAAAGACGAATCGGGATATATTGATGCACTTGGTAAGGAAGCTGCTGCAAAAGCGATTAATGACGCCAAGAAAATGGTAGCTGAGAAAAACCGTGATGGTTCTATTGGTGAGGCAGAGGCTGTTCAGGATCAGCGCGTGCGGGTTGCCGATGCGCAAGCTAAAGCTGTGGAAGGTGAGAACTTAGCCAAAATTAAAGTCGCTAATTCCGATGCTGCGAGAAGACAGCGGGAAGCAGAAGCTTTAAAGTTGGCAACTGCTTCAGAGAAGGTGCAAAGTGCTAAATCGTTAGAAGAATCGTATGCGGCTGAACAAGAAGCGGAAAGTGCTCGTGCCGAAAGAGACCGGGCTACACAAAATGCCAACATTGTAGTGCCAGCCGAAATAAACAAACTGAAAGTAGAGATTACAGCCGAAGCCGAAGCCGAAATGATTCGAAGAAAAGCAAAGGGTGAAGCGGATGCGATCCTTTTCAAAAGACAGGCCGAAGCACAGGGTTTATTTGAAGTATTGACTAAGCAAGCACAAGGTTTAGAACAGATTGTAAAAGCCGCTGGCAACAATTCAAGAGATGCAGTGTTGTTGTTAATTGTTGATAAACTTCCGGAACTGGTTCGCTTGCAAACCGAAGCCATTAAGAATATTAAGATTGATAAGTTAACTGTGTGGGAAGGTGGTGCAAGTTCTGTTGATGGTAAAACATCAACCGCTAATTTCATTTCCGGACTTTATAAATCAGTTCCACCACTTCAGGAAATCTTTAACATGGCAGGCATGGAGTTACCTGATTACCTGAAGGGGAAAACAGGCGCTGAATTAGAGAGGTTAGCTGAGCTCGCGAAAACAAATCAGGTGAAACCAGTCGAGGAAGTTCCAAAAGAAAATCCAGATAAGGATAAGAAATAATGGGTATACCTTCCCAGGTATTCGATCACCGTTGCCGGACTTCCAAGAGGGGCTTTGGCATATACGTTCCATTTCTTTTTCCCTGTTATATCAATGAGGGAATGAATATCCACGCCCAGTGTTTTTAGTTCTTTCGATTTGCGTATTTTATTCAAGAAAATGGCTTTGTACATTTTACGCAGACCCGAAGAAGGGAAAATAAAGTTGCCGTTTGTGCGCTTCGCTTTTACCCATGAGCCATTGGCATAGCCACCACAACTGACAATGCAGTGCACGTGAGTATGAAATGTAAGAGCTTGTCCCCAGGTGTGCAAAATCATTGTGATGCCGGGCTGGGCGCCTAAGAACGCGGGGTTATTTCCATAGTTGAGCAATGTTTCGCTGGCGGCATCGAAGAGCATTTTGAAGATGACTTTTCTATTGCCCATAATCAGGGGGTTCCATTCATGTGGCAACGTGAAGACCACATGATAATAGGCAGTGGGCATTGGTTCATCCGTAGTGCATTACTACATTCGTGACTGAACAAGAAGAGCTGTGTGAGGTGAGAATCTCATGCACAGTTCTGTGAGAACGCAGGGGTGAAATTCCCTTGCGTGACTCGATTATGTGCAATTTTAAAAACAGACAAATCTAACAAATATGAACAAGATAATTTTTGTAACTCTGCTATTATTAGCATTTACGACAACAACGTATTCCCAAACATTACACCTATATGGCGGAAAAAATAACGATGTATATTTAGGTTGTCTAAATTGTGATAAATACAATTCAAATTCTATTTGGAATGCATACGGGACATATGGATCAAAGTATAATTCAAACTCAATTTGGAACGCATATGGAACCTATGGTTCAAAATACAATTCTTACAGTCCGTGGAATGCATATTCAAGTGACCCTCCTGTTGTTGTTGACAAGGAAGGTAATTTCTGTGGTTACTTTACCGTAAATGCTTATAAAGACAAACGAGCAGACTTTGGTTTAGCTTTGACAATTTACAAGAATTATGATTTAATAATGGACGATGTTTCTAAATGGCATGACAAAATATTTGAATAAAAAGAATATGAAACATAAAATAATATCCTTTTGTTTCTTGACATCTGTAGTTTGTCTTTTAGTTTCTTGCACTTCCAAATCTGAAAATAGTCGAGAAAGTAAAAACTCAAACAGTTCATTTTCATCGGACGAAGAAGATGAAAGCAATGAGAATAATCAAGGATGTAAATTTGAAGATGAAACTTATTCTGCAACTGTTGACTACAATAATCCTGAAACAGGTTACTCTGCAACATACACACTTGATGTTGATGTTCAAGACTGTCAAGTTGTTCAAATTAACTTCCCAAATGACGGCTACTTAGACGAAGACCATATTTCTTATGCAGACATTGACGAAGATGGTAACGCTAGTGTTGACGGTGAAGACGGTAAAACCTATGAAATCCATATTGACGAATGAAAAATAAAACTACACATAACAACACCTACAAGAAATTGGCGGTTCAGTGGTTAAATGAAGCTTTGTGCTTCGTAACAAGTTTTGTGGTGGCAGACAGTTTTCGTCTCCGAAATCGCCAACTTCTTTTAGCTGCAAACCGTTGGCTGCAATTTTGGGGACACTGCTAACTTGAAATATTCGGGCTTTTAATCAACAGACAAAATACAAACAATGGAAATGATACTATACCTTTTTATCGGACTTCTAATCGGAGGCCTTCTCGGTTACTTTATTTTAAAACTGACACTTCAAAAAAACTTTGTTGCAAAAGCCGAGTTTGACGAGTTAGAAAAAAAAGCTACTGGACTTGAATTAGACAACGCAACACGGCTGACAAAAGATGAAGTATTTGAAAAGTATGTTTCAAAGGAACTTCATCAGGCGTTAAACTCTAACCTGACAACGGCAAACGAAAACTTTGCAACAGAAAAACAAGCCAATGAAAAACATCAAGCGACTATTCTTCGCTTGACAGGTGAATCAGAACAAAAACTTTCTAAAGCTGAAGTTGAACAAAACTATGTTGCTAAAGATAGTTTTGACATAATAAACAGAAAGCTAACAGCAGCCGAAAGCGAATTAGGGAAAAGGGAACAGACAATACTTGATTTAAATAATCAGCTCACAGAATTAAAACAAAAAGAAGAACACCTAAACGAAAAACTCACAACTTTCAAACAAGAACTTCAAGACCTGCATACATTATCACAAGCTAATTTCAAGAACCTTGCGACAGAAGTCTTAGAAGAAAAGAAAAACAACTTCGTTACTGAAAACAAAAAAGAACTCAACACAATTCTTGACCCATTTAAAACTGGCTTAAATGAATTTAGAGAAAAAGTTGAGGCAACAAGAAAAGAGGACATCAAAGATATGACCTCTCTAAAAGGTGAAATAGATTCTTTGCAAAAATTAAATACACAGCTAAGTGATGATGCAAAAAATTTAGCAACTGCATTAAAGTCAGAAGTGAAAATGCAAGGTAATTGGGGAGAGGACAGATTGAATATGATACTTGAAGTTGAAGGGTTGCAGAGATACATTGATTTCAGCAGAGAAGAAATGTATCGTGATGATGAACAAGAAAAAAATCGTAAGCCCGACTTTATTCTAAAATTGCCAAACGGCAAACACATAATTATTGATAGCAAAGTTTCTTTGACAGCGTATGTAAATTATTTCAACGCACCGACAGCCGAAGAGAAAGTTGAATATCTAAAACAGCATTTAAGGAGTGTAACAGACCACATCAATAATTTGGCAGACAAGAATTATCAATCACTTGCAGGACTAACAACTCCAGACTATGTTTTTATGTTTATGCCAGTGGAATCTGCATTGACTTTAGCATTAAATCAAAACCCTGAAATTTTCAATATTGCTTTAAAGAGAAAAATTATTTTAATTACTCCGACAACCTTAGTTGCTACTTTGAAAATTGTAAAAATCCTTTGGCAGAAGGAGAACCAAGTAAAAAATGTTGAGGAAATATTTAGACAGTGCGGAGAACTTTACAACAAGTTTGTTTCATTTTTGGAGGACATGGACAAAATTGAAAACGCTTTGACTTCTGCAAGCAAAGCTCACAGAGATGCAATGTATAGTTTGAAGGATGGAAGTAAAAAAGGCAACACCATCATTGGACGATTTGAAACAATAAAAAAATTAGAGGCAAAAACCAACAAGGAAATTTCAGCCAAGCATTTAAAGGAAATTGAACTTTTACCAGATGACGATGAAGTAAAAATTCTTGACACAGGGACAACAAGCGAAAATGCAATCACAGAAGAATAAAACAACAGAAATAATATGACACCAATCGTAATAATTATAATTGTAATCGTAGTGATTGCACTTGTTGTAGGGAACAACAAGAAGAAAAATTCAGCTCAACTTTCTACAACGACAATTCAGACAAACTCCAACGACAGTTCGGGCAGTCAGCAGGTTTTCACAGGCGATTACATTCCTCAAAACATTCAGCGCACAGGATTACAAGTTTTAGAAACCATCAACATCATTGGAACATCTAAAGCCATTGACACTATAACAGGTAGATATGATTTTTTACTTAAAATCATTGACACATTGAAGAAGGCACAAACTAATTCCCGTTATGTTTCCGACATTCAAAAATCAATAGACACATACAAGTCCATGTATTACGACAGAGTTCCACAGAACTACGAACTTGCTTTGCTTCTTAAACCAAATGATTTTGATTTAACCGACTTTTATTGCAAAGCACTTTTTAGTGCTTTCAAAAGAAACTTTGAAGAACATTCAGAGGAAATAAAATTACTGAAACGAGAAGATGCAAAAGTTAGAAGAAAAGAAAAAATCAAAGAGATAATCAAGTTCACGAAAGACGAACTGAAAAATAAATGTTCTACTGCTTCATCCTATTCAACTGCAATTAGTGAGTTAGAAAAAATTGAAAGCACAATACCAACAGACAGTGAGCATGTAGTAACTGAATCATCTTTAGAAATAAAGCAAATTCAATCTTTGCAGACTTCAACTATTACATCAATCAAACCCAAACAATCATCCGCAAAGGAAACAGAGTTTGTGTTAAACCCAGGTGCGACATTTGAACTGACACTTTTAGGAGCAGACAATTTTTTAGGCAAACAAATTCAAAACATTCTTTTAGATGAAAAAACTTATGACGACAAAAAGAAACAACAAGTTGTTGCTTTGTTTGCTGAATACAATTTGAAAGTAAAAGAAGTTGAGTCATACAAGAAAAAACACGGTAAGGTTTATTTTGACAAACTTGAAGAACTAAAAAACGCATCGCAAGATTGGAAGTCAGCAGGTGAATTGGATAAAGAAGATTTGCTTTCTGACTTTAGAGAGATTGCACTCAAAGAAATTTATGAGCAAGCAAATTGCGACTTGACAACCCTGTTTGAAAAAGAACCAAACGATATTACAGTTGATGATGCTTTGATTAAAGAATACGGCTTTGACAACATCCAAACTTACTTGCGTTTTGCCGACAATCTTGATAAAGTAAGAGTTATTCCTAATGACAACTACAACAGAGTGAGATTTGAAAAATTAGTTGAACTTGGTTTATCAACCAGAGGAAGTTCAATTCCATTAGAAAAAATACTTTCAACCCTAACATTGAAAGACCTAAATGAAATCGCAAGCAATCCTGAAAAACAATTCAAAAGAAAAAATCAAGCTGTTGAATTTATCTTGACCATTCCACACATTGAAGAAAAAATTGGCTCAAAGATTTCTCTTCGTGAACTATTCAAATTAAAACCACTACCTGAAAAATTTTCATCTGTAAATCTTCAAGAAGTTTCAGACGCTTGGAGTTATGCCTATGAAGTTGTTGGGTTGCTGATTGACACATACCGCAATGCAAACTATTCAGCACAGACACTTAAAGACAAAGAATATGTGAAGGAATATAAAGTTGAGTGTTGGAGCAACGAGGAAAATATGTGTCCTTGTGCGAAAGAACTCATCACTAAAAAATATCCTAAAGTAAGGCCACCAAAAGTTCCTTACCACATTGGATGCAACTGCCAACTAAGACAAGAGTATAATTTCAATTAACCGACAATGCAACATTCAGCGACACATTTTCGTGGTGAAAATAAAACTGCAGCCAACAGCACCTACAAGAAATTGGCGGTTCAGTGGTTAAATGATCCCGATAGCTATCGGGATTGTGCTTCCCCGCCTGAATGACGCAGTCGGGCAGGGTACCAAGTTTTGTGGTGGCAGACAGTTTAGTGCTTCCCTGCCTGCTTGAGGCGGTCAGGCAGGGAAATCGCCAACTTCTTGTAGCTGCAAACCGTGTGTGTCTTGAATCAATGTCCTCAACCAGCATTGAATGCTTTACAAAAGATGGAAGACAATTGAAGTAGTAGAATACTATGCGCGAAATTCGAGCGAACAGAATGGTCGGCATACTATAATAGCAATTGAATGGCCTTCCGCAAACGCCTGGTAGGAGGAGTTTGCAAGTCACCTTATGCTGCGAGAGAATGAAAATTTTCTTGTGGTGAGCCCTGCCTACCGGCAGGCAGGGATAAGGAAAAACGGGAACAATGATTCCTGTAGATATTTTATACGGAGCTGAAGAACTTAAACCAGTGATTGAAGCCTCGTAATGGCATAGACAGTGATGAATATGTTTCTACACGGTTTTGATAACGCCACCATTCGTTGGGGCGATACCATCCGAAACCCGAAACTAAAAGAAGGCGATTCGCTGATGAAGTTTGATACTGTTGTTGCTAACCCACCATTTTCGCTTGACAAGTGGGGAAAGGTGGACGACAAAGAAGAAAACAAAGCAGCAGATAGTTTTGACCCCGAAACGGATAAATACAATCGCTTTTGGAGAGGCACACCGCCAAAAAGCAAAGGCGATTGGGCTTTTATCAGCCACATGATTGAAA
>Ga0209591_10009937_pt1 | contig 10253 bp, 8 predicted proteins | sample MAT01_FD_187207 | JGI IMG/M metagenome (GOLD analysis project Ga0209591, IMG submission 187207) | Freshwater microbial communities from Lake Fryxell liftoff mats and glacier meltwater in Antarctica - MAT-01 (SPAdes) (version 2) | ecosystem: Environmental > Aquatic > Freshwater > Ice > Liftoff...
CCAACTGCGGTTTCTAGGGTTACCTGTACTGGCCCGGACTGCCGGTACTGTCGATTGCCAGCGTCGCCACTGCACCGCTTGGCGCGCGCCTGGCCCACCGCATGGACATCGCCCCGCTCAAAAAAGCCTTTGCGGTGGTCCTGTATTGCCTGGCGGCGTACTTCGTGTTGCACACACAAGCAAGACCATTGCCAGAATGGTGAGCGGCGGGATACCCAAAACCATTTTGGGTTCAAAGATTCAGGTTTGTGGCACTTTGCGGCCGGGACCGGACCAGCGAGGCACTGCCAGGGAGGCTGGGCGCGCTGGGCGTATTCGCCTCGACACGACTGGGAAATCCGGTGTTGGCAATCAGGCTGGCGCGCCGGATCCGCTGCGGTCCTTGGCCGATGGCAAACGCCGCATCAAAAGCTCGAAATCTGCCACAGGCACACCCGGCGAACACAAGTAACCCTGGTACGACGCGCATTTCAGCCCCAGCAGGTATTGTCGCTGCGCCTCGGTCTCGACACCTTCTGCAACCACGTCGAGTTTGAGGGCGTGCGCCATACTGATGGTCGCGCTGACGATGGCCCGGTCACCCTCGTCGTCCGGCAGGCCCATGACAAAGGAACGGTCAATCTTGAGCTTGGAGATCGGAAAACGCTTGAGATAGGCCAGGCTGGAATAACCAGTGCCGAAATCGTCGATGGACATGCCCACACCGATCGCAGCGAGTTCGTGCAGGCGGGCCAAGGCTTCTTCGGCATCTTGCAGCAGGATCGATTCGGTCAGTTCCAGCTCCAGTAACGCCGGATTGAGCTGGCTCGCGCGCAAGGCACTGTCCACCATCTGCACGAAGTTGGCCTGCTGGAACTGCAATGCCGAGACGTTGATCGACACCACCACGGGCGTGTTTGCATCCTGCCAAAGAGCGGCCTGGCGCACCGCCTGCTGCAGCACCCAGTTTCCAATCGTGATGATGAAACCAGTCTCCTCGGCCAGCACAATGAACTGCGCGGGACCGACCTCGCCCAGATCAGGATCGGTCCAGCGCGAAAGCGCTTCGGCACCGACCAGTGTCCCGGTGGCAAGGTCGACCTGCGGCTGGTAAACCAGGCGGAAGCGTTGTTGCTGCATGGCCAGTCGCATCGCATGGTCCATTTTCATGCGCGACCGGACATCGACGTTCATCTGCGGCTGGTAAAAGCGGAAGTTGCCACGGCCACGTTCCTTTACACGGTACATCGCCGTGTCGGCGTATTGGATCAGTTCGTCCAGCGTCTTGCCATCATCCGGGTAGAGGGCTACGCCGATGCTGCAGCCAACGGACAGGTTCAGGGTGTCGATCTGGAACGGCTGGGACAGGGCCTGCAAAATGCGGTGCGCGCCAACTTCGGCGCCGTGGGCATCGGCCTCCTGCAGGAACACGACAAACTCGTCACCGCCCAGCCGGCACAACGTATCGACATCGCGCAGGCAGCTCTTGATACGGTCGGCCACTTCCACCAGGACCCGGTCGCCAAAGGCGTGCCCCATGGAATCGTTGATATTCTTGAAGCGGTCCAGGTCCAGAAAAAAGACGGCGAAACGACCACCCTTGCGCCCGGCCATGCGCAGCGCAAAGTCGACCCGCTGCGCCAGCATCAGGCGGTTCGGCAGGCCAGTCAGCACATCCCGGTAAGCGAGGGTTTCGATGCGTTGTTGTGCCGCATGTTTTTCCGTCAGGTCCTTGAAGAAGCAGATGGTCTGCTGCAACGCGCCCTGGTCGTCGCGCAACGCCACCCACGATAACTGGACGGCACGCGGCGTCTCGCCTCCATTCTTGCGCCACAGTTCGCCCTCCCACACACCATCGTTCACCAGGCGCCGCTCGACTTCGTCAAAGAACCCCACGTCATGGGGGTCGAAGAACAACTCTCGCGCCGACATGCCGAGAAGAGAGGCTTGCCGCGCCGCCAGCATCCGTTCACATCCGGGATTGGCAGCGAGCAGGGTGAACTTCGAACCGGTGATGAAGATCGCGTCGAGGCTGGACTCGAACACCTTGCCGGCCAGCCGCAGCCGCGTCTCGGTGTCGGTGCGCTCGGTGATGTCGCGGTAGGCAAAGACCCGGCCGCTGGGTTGGCTGCGGTTGTATTGCGGCAACGACACCCGCTCCACCACACGCCCTGAACCCAGTCGAAACTGATCCGTCGCCTCCAGCAGGGGAAACTCCGCCAGCTCCGCCAATCGGTGCCCATAAGTTTGTGGGTCGGCCACATGGCGCGCCATGTGGGCCAGCAGCGCGGCGTCGTCGCGGTGCACCAACAGCGCCTCCGGCAACCCCCACAACTCGGCAAAACGCCGGTTGTAATTGCGCACACGGCCCTCGAGGTCGACCGCCAGGATGCCATCGGCAGTTGATTCGAGGGTCGCGCGCAACTCAGCCAGCAGGGTTTCCAGTTGTTGCTCGGACTTGCGTTCTTCACGCAGGTCCCGCATTCCCACCAGGTACACAGTTGGCCCGGCTTCGCTCAAGAGCCGGCTGACACGGCGCTCGACCGGAATCGGTACACCGTCGGCACCACGCACCATGGTCTCGGAGTGGATGCTGGTGGACAGACCCGCTGCCACGTCCTCCCAGAAAAACATGTCCTCCGGAGTGGCGGTGAGCTCAACCGCGGGCTTGCCAATCACGTCGCCATGCGCAAGACCGACCAGGTCCATCGCCGCCTGGTTGACCGCCACAATCCGCAGCGTCGCCGCCTCGACGACCCAGACCGCCTCCAGCAGCGCATCGACCAGTCCCGCCCAGTCCGACTGCCTCATGGGGCGGTCACTGCAAGTTCCGGCAGCACGGCACGCTCGAAGAAGTAACAAATGCGCGCACGCGGCGACAGGTAGTCGAAGGCCGCTTTCGGCAATACCGCTGGCTTGATGCTGCGCCGTATGCCCGGTGCCCCGTGCTGCTCCAGATCGAGCATCAAAGCCTGCTCGCGTGGTACCTTCGCGTCGTGCACGATCACACGCGGCTTGAGCGGTCGCGCCGAATTGACCGACACCACCAGCGCAAACTGGTCGGTCGAGAGTTGCACGATGGATCCGGGCGGATACACGCCCATCATGCGGATAAACGACGCCAGAACGGCTCCGTCGAAGCCGGCCCGCAACTGGGAAAAGATCAACGACAGGGCATCATGTGGCGTCACCGCTGCGGATGGGCGACCCGGGTTGCACATGTTTTCATAACGGTTGACCAGCGCCAGGATACGACCTGCCTTCGAGATCGCGTCCGCCCCGAGGTGGCGTGGAAATCCGCCGCCATCCATCATTTCGTGGTGTTCGGCGATGGCGCGCACCGCTGCCGGCGCAAGCTCCAGGCGCTGGGCGAGCAAGACACCATGCGCGACGTGATCCTGATACGCCTTCTGATCCGCCGCAGCGAGTGTGTTGTCCTGCCAACGCACCCGCTCCGGCAACTGGGTCTTTCCGATGTCATGCAGAAATGCCGCACAACCCAGATCCTGCAGTTCGGTGGATCCCAGTCCGAGCGACCTTCCCAACAGCAGCGACAGGACGGTGACGTTGACCGGGTGCATGCCGGCCCTGTCCCCCATGCCTTCGGACAGCAGACGGATCGAGGACTCGCCATTACCCAGCACGCCGTCTACGATGCCAGCCACCATTTGCTGGCACTGAAGCGCGGCCTGTCCGGGTTGCGCCTGCAATTGCCCGAGTACCAACTGGTAACGGCGGATTGCCGCGCCGAACTGCTGGTCACACAGCGCAAGGCTCTCGCGTTGCGCCTGCAGTTGCCGGGCATGCATCTGTCGGCGACCCTGTTCTGGCGCCAATACCGTGGCCACGGCAACGGATTCGGCGACTGCCGACTGCTCGTCCCCGACCCGGGTCGGCGTGTCCTCGTCGAGCTCCTCGGGATCACTCCTGGCGGGCAGGTAACGTACGCGTTTGAGCCCCAGCGTGCGAATGATCGCTATCTGCCGCTCAGAGGTAATCTTGAAGCTGCTCTTGGGAAACGGATGCGACATCCAACCCAGCTCCAGGTCAACATACAGGCCCCGACGCAACTGCTCCGGCGCCACATAGTCATTGCGCGTGTCGATCATGTTCTGAGATTAGCTATCACTACCCGCAGTGCCAACCACCGTACCGTGGCTTTTTGACTCCCGGACAAGCTTACTACCTGGCCGCGCGAATGACTATCAATGGCTGTGAAAGTGTGGCAAGAATACCGAAGACACCGCACCGAGTGCGCCAACTATGATGTTCCGTATGCACACCCCCGGAAAGCATGCGGCACCATGATCGAATGTTTCTTCGACTGCTCCAGTCCCTGGACCTACCTGGCGTTCCACAATCTGCAGCTTATGGCCGACGAATTGCAGGAACCGGTGGCGTGGCGTCCCATTCTGGTGGGCGGCATTTTCAACAGCATCAATCCCAGTGTCTATGCGCAGCGCGAAAACCCGATACCGGCGAAAGCTGCCTACCTGCAAAAAGACCTGCAGGACTGGGCGCGCCTGGCAAAACTCAGGATCGTTTTCCCGCCCAGGATATTCCCGGTCAACAGCGTCAAGGTGATGCGCAGCTGCCTCTGGCTGCAGCCGCAGGGCCTTCTGCTGCCGTTTGCCCGTGCCGCGTTCGAGGCCTATTGGGCGCGGCAGGACGATATTGCAGATAACGCCGTGCTGGCTGCACTGTGCCAGCAATGCGGGGTCGATCCGACGGCGCTGCTGCAGGCCATCACGCGCGAAGACATCAAACAACAACTCAAGGACAACACCACCGAACTGGTCCGCCGGGGCGGATTCGGGTCCCCAACCATGTTTTTGGGAGACGACATGTTTTTCGGCAATGATCGCCTGCCGCTGTTGCGCGAAGCGGTTTTGCTCAGTCGAAGAAAACTGCCGGGCTCGCCGTGAGCGGCAGCAGGCCTGCCGGCTGCGCAACACACTGCGAACCGTTCCAGCGCGTCCAGCCGTACAAGGCCGCAAAATCAAATGCCGCGCCGGGCGCACCCGCAGCGCCAACCCGTTCACTGCCGCGTCGCACGGCGTCCATGAAAAAGGCCGGCAGGGTCAGGTGATAGGGGTTGCGGGCAACCTCACCGGCATGCAGGCTCAGCGCGCTGACGAGCCGGGTTACCTCGGGCACACCGAGTTCGACCATCAAACCCGGTTGCGCCTGGGTGTTCCAGTATTCGCTCAACACCACATGCGGCAGCAGCGCCGACCCGATCTGGCGCAGCGCGCAATGCACCAGAAAATGGGTCCCGACGTGGGCCGGATGGCCGTCGTCGGCATGCGGGCAAACGATAACCCGGGGTTGGTACTGCCCAAGCAGGGCGGCAATTTTTTGCACACAGGCGGCCCAATGGCCGGGCTCTGATCGTTCGGTCGTCGGGGCGATGCGTTCCATCCCGAATTGCGTCTCTCCCGAGGCGCTGCACAATTCGAACGACAGGTAGTCGCAGCAGGCCCGTGCCTCCTGCCACCGGGCAGCCCGGCGCGCGTCGTTGCTGCCCAACGTGACGGCCACATTGATTACGCGCCAGCCTGCCTGGCTGCGCAAACGCCAGGGCAGCGCGCCGGCAATCGCCTCGTCGTCGGGATGTGGCGAAAACACCAGGCATACCGGTGCCGCCGACAAAGCAGGCGCCAGTGGCGCTGCCGCCGCCGCACGCATGTCTGCGGCACGGGCTGACCGCAGCAGCCCGTCAAACGCGCGGACGTAGTCAGCGAGCGCGTTGCGCATCGGCAAGAAACCCCGCGATGGCGCGGCTCACCAGGAAGGATCGGTGCTACCGACTCAACCCATGTGCAAGCCGCCATTGACGGAGAAATCGGCGCCGGTGGCGTATCCGCCCTCCTCGGATACCAGCCAGGCGATGATGGAGGCGATCTCACTCGGCTCGCCCAGGCGCTTGACTGGAACCGTCGCCACAATCTTGGCAAGCACGTCTTCCCGAATCGCCTTCACCATGTCGGTACCTATATAGCCAGGGCTCACGGTGTTGACGGTCACACCTTTGGTCGCAAGTTCCTGCGCCAGCGCCATCGAAAACCCGTGCATACCGGCCTTGGCAGCCGAATAGTTGGTCTGGCCAGCCTGTCCCTTCTCGCCATTGACGGAAGAGATGTTGACGATGCGGCCCCAACCTTTCTCGACCATGTCCGCCACCACCTGTTTGGTCACGTTGAACATCGAATTGAGATTGGTCTCGATCACTGCATCCCAGTCTTCGCGCGTCATCTTGAGGAACATGCGGTCCTTGGTGATCCCGGCGTTGTTGACCAGCACATCGATGGGACCATGCTCGATTTTGGTCTTGGCAAAGGCGGCCACCGTGGAGTCCCAGTCGCCCACGTTGCCCACCGAGGCGTAAAACGTGTAACCCAGTGCCGTCTGTTCGGCAATCCATTTCGAATGGTCACGGGTGGGTCCGCAACCGGCAATGACCTTCAGCCCCTCCTTGTGAAGGCGTTGGCAGATGGCCGTTCCAATGCCACCCATGCCACCCGTAACGTACGCAATTTTTTGAGCCATGATCGTTCTCCGTTGTTGATTTGTCTGCGGTTTCGCCGTTCAGCGTTCGATGGTGAGCGCCACTCCCATGCCACCGCCAACGCACAATGAGGCAATTCCTTTGCGGGCATCGCGGCGTTGCATTTCGTGCAGCAGCGTTACCAGTATGCGGCAGCCGGACGCACCGATCGGGTGACCGATGGCGATGGCGCCGCCATTGACATTGACCTTGCTGGTGTCCCAACCCATCTCCTTGTTGACGGCGCAGGCTTGTGCGGCAAATGCTTCGTTGATCTCAAGCAGATCGAGGTCTTGCGCCTTCCATCCGGCACGCTGCAAGGCTTTGGTCGAAGCCGGTACGGGCCCCATGCCCATATAGGCCGGGTCCAGTCCACTGGTGGCAAAACTCGCAATGCGTCCAAGTGGCGTCAAGCCCAGTGCAGCCGCCTTCCTTGCCGACATCACCATCACGGCAGCGGCCCCGTCGTTGAGGCCGGAGGCATTGCCCGCCGTCACACCACCCGCCTTGTCGAAGGCCGGGCGCAAGCCTGCCAGGGCCTCGGCGCTGGTCTTCTTGTTGATGAACTCGTCGGCGCTAAAAATGACTGGGTCGCCCTTGCGCTGCGGTATTGCCAAAGCGATGATTTCGTCCTTGAAACGCCCCGCCTCTTGCGCCGCCGCTGCCTTGTGCTGGCTGGCCAGCGCCAGCGCATCCTGCAGGTCGCGCCCGATCCCGTACTTGCGCGCAACGTTTTCGGCGGTGATTCCCATGTGGTACTGGTTGTATACGTCCCACAAGCCGTCCACGATCATGGAATCGACCATTTTCCAGTCGCCCATGCGTTGTCCGTCGCGCGAACCCATCAGCACATGGGGCGAGGCACTCATGTTTTCCTGCCCGCCGGCGATTACGATGTCGCTGTCACCCCACGCCACCGCCTGCGCCGCCAGCATGACGGACTTGAGCCCGGAGCCGCACACCGCGTTGATCGTCAAGGCCGGGGTGGCCTGGTTCAGGCCACTTTTCATCAAGGCCTGGCGCGCCGGGTTCTGGCCGGACCCGGCAGCCAGCACCTGCCCCATGATGACCTCACCGACCTGGTCCGCCGCCAGGCCACTGCGTTTGAGCACCTCGGCGATCACGGCTGCGCCTAGGTCTGGCGCCGCGATTTTGGCCAGGCTGCCGCCAAACTTGCCAACGGCCGTGCGCGCTGCTGAAACGATGACGATGTCTTCCATGGTGTCTCCAGAGATTAGAAGGAATGGGGGCTTTGGAATCTCAGGCGCGGGCCTTGACGTACCGTCCGGGCGCCGGCTCGATGGCTTTCAATTTACCGCGCCCGTATGACTTTGGCGCGACGACCTGTCTGCCAGCATGGGCTTTCAACCACGCCGCCCAGTCCGGCCACCAACTGCCAGGGTGCTCCTTGGCGCTGCCGATCCAGGCTTCGACCGTGGCCGGAAACTTGTCGGTGGGACCGATCCAATGGCTGCGCTTGTTCTTCGACGGGTGGTTGATCACACCGGCGATATGCCCTGAAGCACCCATTACAAAGCGCTTCTTGCCCGGCAGGTGCTGTGTTGACGCATAGGCGCCACCAATCGGAACAATATGGTCTTCCCGGGAGCCGTAGATGTAGACCGGGAGATCGAGTCGGCGAAGGTCGACTTTTTCGCCACACACCGTGGTCTTTGCAGGCTGTACCAGGCGGTTCTCCAGGTAGGCGTTGCGCAGGTACCAGGCATAGAACGGACCAGGCAGATTGGTGGCGTCGCTGTTCCAGTACAACAAGTCAAACGGCGCTGGCGTTTCACCCTTCAGGTAGTTGCCGACCACATAGTTCCAGACCAGGTCGTTCGGGCGCAAGAACGAAAAAGTGGCAGCCAGGTCGCTGCCCTTCATCATTCCGCCCTTTCCCATTTCTGCCTCCCGGCTCTTGACAAACGCCTCGTCAATGAACACATCCAGGATCCCGGTATCGCGGAAGTCCAGCAGTGTGGTGAGAAAGGTGGCACTGGCGACCGGCTTTTGGCCCCGCGCAGCCAACACCGCCAGCGCCGTGGCCAGGATGGTCCCGCCGACACAAAAACCCAGCGCGTTGATCGTCTTGCTGCCGCCGATCTCCTGCGTCAGGCTGATCGCCCGAATTGCAGCATCCTCGATGTAGTTGTCCCAGGTCCTGGTCGCCAGGCTGGCATCCGGGTTGCGCCAGCTCACCACAAAGGTGCGATGGCCCTGCTGCACGGCGTAACGGATAAAAGAGTTCTCCGGTTGCAGGTCCAGGATGTAAAACTTGTTGATGCATGGAGGGATCAGCAAGAACGGACGCTCGAAAACCTTGGCCGTGAGTGGTTTGTACTCGATCAGTTGGAACAGTTCGTTCTCGAACACCACTGCGCCCTCGGACGTTGCCACATTGCGGCCGACCTCAAACAGCCGCTCGTCGGTCATCGACATATGGCCTTGCTGGATGTCCGACCACAGATTCTGCAGGCCCCTGGCGATACTTGCACCCTTGGATTCGATGGCCTTTTGTTGTGCCTCCACGTTGAATGCCAGAAAGTTGCTGGGTGAACTGGCGGCCATCCACTGCTCCACCGCAAAACGCACACGGGCGCGGGTTTTTTCGTCGGCTTCGACTGCGTCCGCCATGCCCATCAAGGTGCGCGCATTGAGCAAATAGCTGGCGGCCGTCAACGCTGCCGCCGGGTTGCTGCTCCAGGCCTGGTGGCTGAAGCGCTTGTCTGCCAGCGGCACCTTTGCCTGTAGCATCTGCTGCCAAAGCTCGGATGCTTCGCCAAGGTACTGTTTCTGCAGCGCCGCCAGTTTCCCGGTCGAGAAAGCAAGCGGCGCCGCAGCGTCTGCGGGCTGTGTCGTTGCCGAAGGCACCAGACCCTGCAAGGACTGCATGGCCGTGGTCCAATTGCCGATAAATGCTTTTTGCATCTGCTCCACGGACTGGCGCCAGAATTCCGGGTTGATGTCGTTCACCGCGTCTCCTGAAGTTCACTGTGTGCTGGCGAGCACTTGAGTATCTCAGCTTTCATTCGCCGCGAAACCGGCATTCCTCAAATAAGCACATCCGTGTACATTGTTTTGATAGGCTGGCTGTATGTGGCCGTCATGATGGCCTTGGCCGAAGCCAGCAACAGCAACGGAACCGTGCTTGGCGCCATCGTTACCTTGGTCCTGTATGGCCTGTTGCCGGTGGGCCTTCTGGCCTATCTGATGGGCGCGCCGGCAAGGCGCCGGGCAATCCGCCAGCGGGAGGCGCAATCAGTCGAAACTGTGGCGCTGGCCGATCCAGATGCAGGCGGCCATGCGTCCACTGCCGCCGAGGGCAACGCTGTCGCGCCGGTGCGAAAAGAACCGTGACGGATTGCTGACCGTGCACCATGTGCGCGAGCCGTCGTTGCCATAAATCCGGGACACACCGAGCGCGTGCAGACGCCGCCGCGCCAGCGCCGGCAGGTCAGCCAGGAATTTGCCGCCTGGCAACGGCGTAAAGCAATGCCCCGCCCCCGGGTCGGTGGCAACAAAGGCCTGGCGGACTTCAGGACCGACTTCGAACGCCTGCGGTCCGATACATGGGCCAAGCCAGGCCAGCGTGCGTGTTGCCAGAACGGCATGATCTTCCTCGCCGCCATGGCGCGCGAGCAGCTGCGCGAAATGCGCGAAGCTGCGCTCGACGACACCACCAGCCAGGCCGCGCCACCCGGCATGCGTCGCAGCCACGACCCGGCCC
>Ga0209591_10009942_pt1 | contig 10251 bp, 8 predicted proteins | sample MAT01_FD_187207 | JGI IMG/M metagenome (GOLD analysis project Ga0209591, IMG submission 187207) | Freshwater microbial communities from Lake Fryxell liftoff mats and glacier meltwater in Antarctica - MAT-01 (SPAdes) (version 2) | ecosystem: Environmental > Aquatic > Freshwater > Ice > Liftoff...
AGCGCCCGATCCAGGTCACCCAGGACCTGCGCGGCTTCTGGGAGCGTACCTATCCGGAGGTGCGCCGCGAACTCAAGGGCCGCTATCCGCGCCATCCGTGGCCGGACGATCCGTGGAACGCGCAGGCCACGCATCGGGCCAAGCCGCGCGGCACCTGAGCTGCGCGGGCGGCTTGCGCGGCCATCGCGCAGCTTGAAACCCGGCGCGCCTGCCCGCGCCTGGCCCAACCGCTGCACCGCGCTTGCACCCGCCCGGCGCCTCGGGCAGGGTGGGGCAGACACCGGAGGTCCGCATGAGTCCCGATTCATCCCTTGCACAAGCGCTGGTGTTCCTGCTGGCCGCAGTGATCGCGGTGCCGCTGTTCAATCGGCTGGGCCTTGGTGCGGTGCTTGGCTATCTGGTCGCCGGCATCGTGATCGGCCCCGACGTGCTCGGCTTCGTCGCCGACTCCGAGGGCACCCTGCACGTGGCCGAACTCGGCGTGGTGTTCCTGCTGTTCGTGATCGGCCTGGAACTCTCGCCGCAGCGGTTGTGGGTGATGCGGCGCACGGTGTTCGGGTTGGGCGGTGCCCAGGTCGTGGTGACCGCAGCACTCGCCGGCGGCGCGGCGCTGGCCTTCGTCGACGGCTGGAAGGCCGCGCTGGTGATCGGGCTCGCGGTGTCGCTGTCGTCGACCGCGATCGGCATGCAGCTGCTGGGCGAGCGCAAGGAGCACGGCACCGAACATGGCCAGCAGGCCTTCGGCGTGCTGCTGTTTCAGGACGTCGCGGCAATCCCGATCCTTGCCCTGATCCCGCTGTTGGGCGCAGCCGCGGCCAGCGGCGAAGGCCTGAGTCTGCTCGGTGTCGGCAAGGCGTTGGGCACCATCGTGGCGGTGATCGTCGGCGGCCGTTTCCTGCTGCCGCCGCTGTTTCGGGTGGTCTCGCGCGCGCGCAGCGTGGAGGTGTTCTCGGCCGCCGCGTTGCTGGTGGTGATCGGCACCGCGCTGCTGATGCAGCTGGCGGGGCTGTCGCTCACGCTCGGTGCATTCCTCGCGGGTGTTCTACTGGCCAACTCGGAGTTCCGTCACGAGATCGAATCGCACATCGAGCCGTTCAAAGGGCTGCTGCTGGGGCTGTTCTTCATGGCCGTGGGCATGAGCATCGACCTCGATCTGATGCGCCAATATCCGTGGGTGATCGTCGCCGGCGTGCTGGGTGTTTACGCGCTGAAAGTGATGGTCCTGTTCGCCATCGGTGCCGGGCCCGGGCGGCTGGGTGCAGCGCCCGCCCTGCTGATGGCGGCCCTGATCGGCCAGGTCGGCGAGTTCGCCTTCGTGATCCTGAGCGAATCGAACCGCGTCGGCCTGCTGGATGCCACCACCCACGGTGTAGCGCTGGCGGTGGTCGGCCTGTCGATGGCGCTGACCCCGCTGGCGGTGATGGCCGCGAGCAGGCTGGGACCGAAACTTGCGCAGAAAGCCCCGGTGCGGGCGTTCGACGCGATGCCCGACCACGAGCCGAAGGTGATCATCGCCGGCTTCGGCCGCGTCGGCCAGATCGTCGCGCGCGTGCTCTCCGCACAGGGCATTCCGCACACCGTGCTGGAGCCCAACGTCGACCAGGTCGACTTCTCGCGGCGCTTCGGCAACACCATCTATTACGGCGACCCGAGCCGCCCCGAGCTGTTGCGCGCCGCGCGCGCCGATCGCGCGGAACTGTTCGTGGTCGCAATCGACGACCCGGAACTGAGCGTGCGCACCACCCGCATCGTCAAGCGGCTGTTTCCCAACCTCAAGGTGCTCACCCGCGCGCGCAACCGCCAGCACGCCTTCAAGCTGATGGACCTGGGCGTCGACGGCGTGGTGCGCGAGACCTTCCACTCCAGTCTCGTGCTGACCGCCCGCGTGCTCGAGGGCCTCGGAATGGACGCGGCCACGGCTACCGCCCGCATCGAGCGTTTCCGCGAATACGATGAGAAGATGCTGCGCGAGCAGTACCTGATCCACGACGATGAAAGCGCACTGGTGCAGAGCGCGGCCGAGTCGCGCGCAGAACTCGCACGACTTTTCGAAGCCGACCGCGCGCGCGACGCCGCGCCCTGATCCGGATCGGACCCACTACCGGCGTCGGCGCTCCATGACCGATCGAAACCCGCGCCGCTTGTCGATTGCGAACCGGCGCGGGGCACCGTGTCAGCGGCCAGCGACCCCAGGGACCGCAAGTTCTGCCGCTGCGGCCTTGTACTGCTCGTAGTGATCGCCCTCATCGACTGCGATCTGGCGGAACAGTTCAGCCACTTTTCGATCGCCAGCCTTGTCGGCCTGCTCGGCGAACCCGACATACATCCTGGTATTTTCGTAGCGCTCACCGGCCATCGCATCGGCGAGGTTGGCCGCGTTGCCGGAGACCAGGCCCAGCGCATCGGCTTCGCGCGCGAAATGCTCGTTGGCCTCCACGTTCGCCGACTCCTCGAACAGCAGCGCCAGCTTTTCATTGCCGCCAGCGCGCGCCTTTTCGGCGTACTGCAGGTACTTCAGGTTGGCAAACGCCTCGCCGTGCATCGCCGCTTCAAGGTTCTTGCGGGTGCTTTCGGCCAGCGGCTTGGCAGCATCTGCACTGAAAGCCGGCGCGGCGGAACATGCCAGAAAGAGCAGGCCAAAAGCGAGTATCGGACGCATATTCATGAATTTCTCCTGACGGGGGTGGGAACGGTGTGGTGCACGACCCACGCTAGCCCGATCTGCTGACGACGACCTGACCGGCGCGATCGAATGCACAGGCTGCCCGCGTCAGGACCTCGTCAGCACCCCGGCGTAGGTTGGAACCGTCAGCGCCGGTTGCGCTGCCTGCATTCCAACCAACCCCGAACGGAGATACCCCCATGAACGCAAGACTCATTCGCGCCGCCCGCATCGCGCTACCCATCGCCGCGGCGCTGGTCCTGTCGAGCCCAGCCTTCGCAGCTCCCGAGTGCACCACCGAGCCGGAGTCGAAGTGGCTGAGCGAACAGGCGATGAAGGACAAGATCGCCACCCTCGGCTACGTCAACATCAAGGTGTTCAAGAAGACCAAGAGCGGCTGCTACGAGATCTACGGATTCACCAAGGACGGTCGCAAGGCCGAGGTGTACTTCAATCCGGTCGACGGCTCGGTGTTCAAGGAAAACCTCGACTGAGCTTGATTCGCCCGAGCTTGAACCATCAAGGAGTCGATCATGAGCAGCGTTCCAGTCATCGCAACGCACAGCGTAGAGGCGCCGGCCCAGGCACCGGCCCGAGTCCGGGTATGGGACCCGCTCGTCCGCCTGTTCCACTGGACGCTGGTCGGCGGAATCGCCGCCAACCTGTGGATCACGGAGGAAGGTGGAGACACGCACGAGATCGTCGGCTATGTCGTGCTTGGCGCGGTCGCCGTGCGTCTGTTGTGGGGTTTCATCGGGTCCTACCACGCCCGCTTTCGCAACTTCGTGCCCGGCCCGCGTCGCCTGGTCGACTATCTGCAACTACTGCTGCACCGGCGCGAGCCGCGCTATCTGGGTCACAATCCGGCGGCGGTGCTGATGATGGCAGCGCTGCTGGCCGTCACCATCGCCACCGGCGTCAGTGGGTGGATGATGACGCTCGATGCATGGTGGGGCGTGGAATGGCTGCAGGAAGTGCACGAAGTATTGGCCAACAGCATCCTGGTGCTGGCCGCCATCCATGTCGCCGCGGCAATCCTTACCAGCGTCCATCACCGCGAAAACCTGATTCTCTCAATGCTCACCGGCCGCAAACGTGTGGCCAGCGGAACGGATGTCGACCATGCGCCTGTTGCTGATCGAGGACAACCAAAGGCTCGCTGAGCTGATCGGCGAGGGCATGCTGGCGCAGGGGTTCGCGGTGGATCGCTGCGCCACCATGGCCGCCGCGCACAGCGCGTTGGCCAGCTCCGCTTTCGACCTGGTGTTGCTCGACCTGGGCCTTCCGGATGGCGACGGGCTCGATCTGCTGCGTGCGCTGCGCCGGCGCGCAAGCGATACGCCGGTGCTGGTGATCACCGCGCGCGATGCGCTTGGCGAGCGCGTGCTGGGCCTTGATTCCGGTGCCGACGACTATCTGGTCAAACCCTTCGAGATCGCCGAGCTCGCTGCGCGCTGCCGTGCGCTGCTGCGCCGGCCCGGCCATTGCCTTGCAACCATCCTCGAGGCCGGAAACGTGGCCTTGGATACCAGCCACCGGCAGGTTCATGTGGGCGACCAAGCAATCGAGATGCCGCCGCGCGAGGTCGCCCTGCTGGAGCTTTTGATCCGACACCTCGGACGCGTAGTGACGCGGGCATCGATCGACCGCTCGTTGTATGCCTTCGACGATGAGGTATCGCCCAATGCCGTAGAAGCAGCCGTATCGCGACTGCGGCGACGCCTGGGTGCCGCGCAAGCAGACGTGGAGATCCACACCGCGCACGGCATCGGCTACCTGCTCGCTGCAGTCTCGCCACCCGCGGCGATCGACGATGCGCCCTGATGGCGGCGCGGCACGCGCGTCGGCGACCGCACCGGCCGCGCGGGGCGGCGGCAAGCTCGCGCACCTGATCGCGCGGCGCCTCGGCGTGGTCGCGGTGATTTTCGTGCTGTTGGATATCCTGATCGTGGTGACGATGTACAGCCGCGATCGCGAGTCGCTGGCCGAAGACCTGATCGGCTTCGAGGTCGAGCGCCTGCACGATTCGCTGGTGCGCGAACAAGGTCGCCTGCAGTTCGGTGCGGTGCCGCTGTCGTCCTCGACGCGCGGCTTTGCGCTGTACGACGCCAGCGGTGTGCGAACCGCGATCGACAACCCGGCCAATCTGCCGTTGCCGCAGCGCATCGCCGCGCTGGACCTGTCGACCGCAACCGCACGCGAGCATCGCGGCGCGGAGTTCTTCGTGACCGGTACGCAGCGCGGCCAATTCGATGGGCAGACCTATTGGGTTGCAGTAGCGATCGCCGATCGAGGTTTCACTCCCCTGCTGCCGGCGTTGGGCAAGGAGCTGCTCGAACACGTCGCACTGCCGCTGGTGCCGCTGTCGGTACTGCTGCTGGTATTCAACCTGGCCATGGTGCGGCGGATGCTGGTGCCGCTGGAACAGGCGGTGGGCGATGCCAATCGCCTCGATCCCACGCAGCCCGGTCAGCGCCTGCAGTTGCCGGATTCGCCCGACGAGGTGCGCGTGTTGCTCGGTGCGGTCAATCGCGCGCTCGACCGCATGGAGGAATCGATGCTGCTGCTGCGCCAGTTCACCGCCGATGCGGCGCACGAGCTGCGCACGCCGCTGGCCGTCATGACGCTCGCGATCGGCCAGCTGCCCGATGGTACCGCGCGCCGCAAGCTGGCCGAGGACGCCTCTGCGATGGCGCGCCTGGTCAATCAACTGCTCGATCTGGCGCGCGCCGATGCGCTGGATGCGAGGCCGGCGGCGAGCACGGCACTCGATGCGATGGCGGGTGCGGTAGTCGCCCATCTGCTGCCGCTGGCGATCAGCCGCGGACGCAGCATCGCCTACGTCGCCAGCGGGGCGCCGGTGGTGTTGGGCGATTCCGAGGTGCTGGAGCGCGCGTTGCGCAACGTCGTCCAGAACGCAATCGCGCACTCACCCGTCGGTAGCGTGGTCGAGGTCGCGGTGGGCCCGGGCCCGCAGGTGACCGTACGCGACCACGGGCCCGGCATAGCGGTCGCGCTGCGCAGCAAGGTCGTGCAACGATTCTGGCGCGCCGATCGCAGTGCGAGTGCCGGCGCGGGGCTGGGCCTGGCGATCGCCGATGCCATCATGCGCGCGCACGGTGGCCGGCTGGTGATCGATGATGCCGACGGCGGTGGGGCAAGCGTCGCATTGGTGTTTCCCGCGCGTTGAAACCCGCCGCGACATCTGCCGCATGGCATCCCGCCCCCACCTCGCGATATGTTCGCGACTTTCCCAGGGGAGAAGCCCAGCATGGCGCGCCACGCACACTGCATCATCGCTACCGCACTTGTCGCAGCACTCGCGGCACCATCGCGCAGGCGCGCCCGAAACCGGATGCGGCCGCCAGCGACGCCCAGCGCTGGGCGGCGGTCGCGCAGCACGAGGCGCTGCGCGATGCCTCGCCCTTCCATGGCCTTCAATGGCGTTCGATCGGACCGACGGGGCAAGGCGGTCGCGTGGTCGATGTCGAGAACATGCCCGGCCAGCCCTACGGTTTTTATGTGGCCTACGCCACCGGCGGGGTATGGAAGACGACCAACAATGGTGTCAGCTTCGAGCCCTTGAGCGATCGCCTGCCGACCACCGTGGTCGGCGACATCGCGGTCGATCCGAACAACCCCGAGCGCCTGTGGGTGGGCAGCGGCGAGCCGAATTCGGCGCGCTCGAACTACGGTGGGCTGGGCGTGTTCCGCTCCGATGACGGCGGCAAGACGTTCCGGCACATGGGACTGGAAGACACCGACCGCATCGGCCATGTCTGGGTCGATCCCACCGACGGCGAGCACGTCTGCGTGGCCGCGCTCGGCAAGCTCTACACCGCGGGTGGGCGACGCGGCGTGTTCTGCAGCTGGGATGGCGGTACGACGTGGGAGCACACCCTGGTCGGCGAGAACCAATGGACCGGCGCGATCGACATCTCGGCGGCACCCGGGCAGGGCGAGGTGCTTTTCGCGGCGACCTGGGAGCGCTCGCGCAGCCCGTGGAACCTGGTCGAAAGCGGCGCGGGCTCCGGGGTGTGGAAGTCCACCGACGGTGGCCGCAACTGGAATCGCCTCGCGGGTTTTCCATCCGGCCCGGAGATCGGCCGCATCGGCCTGAGCGTCGCGCCCAGCCAGACCGACACGATTTACGCGTCGATCGACCATCAGGGCACGCTGCCTGAATCGCTGCACGACCTCGGTGAGCGCCCGCTCTCGCCCCAGCGCCTGCGGCGCATGTCGAAGCAGGAATTCCTGCGCCAGGACCCCGAGGAGATCGAGACCTTCATCCGCTCCTCGGATCTGGACACCAGCCTGGATGCGAAAAAACTGATCGCGATGGTGAAGTCCGATCAGATCACCATCGCGCAACTCGTCGCGCGACTGACCGACGGCAACGCCAGCCTGTTCGACACCGACATCCGCGCGCTGGAAGTCTGGCGCAGCGACGATGCCGGCGTGAGCTGGAAGCGCACCCACGAGCAGCCGATCCGCGAGGTCACCTTCACCTACGGCTATTACTTCGGCACCATCAAGGTCGCACCCGACAACCCCGAGCGCGTGTTCGTGGTTGGCGTGCCGATGATCCGCTCCGACGACGGCGGCAAGACCTGGATCGGCAATCACGCCAATCAGGTGCACGTCGACTATCACGCGCACTGGATCGATCCGGGCTATCCGCAGCGCATGATCGCCGGCAACGACGGCGGCGCGGACATCAGTTACGACGGCGGCAAGACCTGGCTGAAGCTCGACGCGCAGCCGGTCGGCCAGTTCTACACGATCATGGTCGACGATGCCGAGCCGTACAACGTCTACGGCGGCCTGCAGGACAACGGCACCATGGTCGGTTCGTCCACCACCCGCTGGGAACTCGACCAGGACTGGCGCATCATCGGTGGTGGCGACGGCATGTACATCGCGGTCGACCCGCGCGACAACAAGACGGTCTATACCGGCTACCAGTTCGGCTGGTACCGACGCAGCGACGGCCAGGAGGTGCGCCCGCGGCCGGCGATCTCCGACGCGCCGTTGCGCTACAACTGGTCGACCCCGGTGCGCCTGTCCACGCACAATCCCGACATCGTCTATTTCGGCGCCAATCGCCTGTTCCGCTCGATGGACAAGGGCGAAACCTGGACCGCGATCAGCCCTGACCTGAGCACGGCGAAAGAGCGCGGCGACGTGCCGTTCGCCACCATCACCACCTTCAGCGAATCGCCGCTGGCGTTCGGCACCATCTGGGCCGGTACCGACGATGGCAACCTGTGGTTGACCGATGACGGCGGCGTCCAGTGGCGCCGCGTCGATGCACAACTACCCGCGCAGCGCTGGGTCTCACGCGTCGAGGCATCCAGCGTCGATCCAAAGCGCGCCTACGCGTCGCTCAACGGCTATCGCAACGACGACATCACGGCCTATGTCTATGTCACCGACGATGCCGGCAAGTCGTGGCGCAACATCGCACGTGGACTGCCGGCAAGCGCGGTCAACGTGGTGCGCGAAGACCCGCAAAATCCCGACGTGCTCTATGTCGGCAGCGACCGTGGCGTCTACGTCTCGCTCGATCGTGGCAGCAGCTGGGACAGCCTGCAGCAGAACCTGCCCAACGTGCCGGTGCACGACATGATCGTGCATCCACGCGAGCGCGAGCTGGTGGTCGGCACCCATGGTCGCAGCGCATGGATCGTCGACGTGTTGCCGGTGCAGGAGCTCACCCGCGCAGTCCGCGCCAAGCCAATCCACCTGTTTCCCGTCGCACCGCTGAAGGCCGATCGCGACTGGCGCGGCAAGCCTGTCTGGTGGCTGGATGCGACACCCTATCTGCCCGAGTTGCGCGGCGCATTTTGGGCCAAAGACAGCGGGCGCGCGAGCCTGCGCGTGCTCGACGCCAATCGCAATCCGGTGCGCGAAATGCAGATCGATGCCAAGGCGGGCGTGAACCGCATCGTGTGGGACGTGCAGGTCGATCGTACGCTCGCGCTCGCCGCGGAGAAGCTGGCCAATCAGAAGCGGCTTGCCGATGCCAAGGGTCCGCCGGCCGACGATGAGGGCGCTCTGGCCGCCACCCCCTACGCGCAAGCCGTGCGTCTGGGGCACAGCCTGTTCGCGATGCCCGGCAAGTACACCCTGGAGGTGTCGATGGGGGCGGCGAAAAGCGACACCGCACTCGAGATCAAGGCGCCCGAGGAGCGCAAGCCGCGGATCAAGCCGGCGCCCAAGGTGCGCGGCAAGGATGGCTGGGCCGGTGCGGTGCCTGAGTCGGTGCCGCTGCCGCGCTCGCGTTCGCGGCAGCGGCCGCGCGGATAGGCTCAACCAAATGCAGGCCCGTACTATTCACCAATAGTGCGGGTCACGGCACCCGTCATCGGGAACTTCGCGCAGGGCAAGGCCCGATGTTCGGAGCTTGCCTGTCGGCCGGCAGGCTTACCGCACCGGAATACTGATCAGGGTGACCAGCTCGTCGACCGGTGTCGATACCGGATCGCTGACATAGATCTCGCGCCGTGGTCCGGCTTCCTGCAGCCCGCGGGTCGCCAGCCAGGCCTCGGCCCTGGCGTGGGTCGTGGCGATGCTGTCGTAGGACCCGACGTGCCGGAATTCGCCGGCGCGTCCTGCATAGGTCATGGTGGCACTCACCCGCCCGCTGGCGGGTGCGTCGTTGCGATCCACGGGGATACCGGCATCGAACTGCCACTTGCCGTTGCCGTGCCCACGGATCAGCGCGTACGGCGGTCCGGCCAGCTTCACGCCGTTGCCCTGCGCGAGGGCCACGATCTCGCCGTAAGCCGCCCCCATCACCGCGCTGCTGGATGCGCTGTCGACGCCGGCCTGAAGCCCGGCAATCGCATACGCCGGCTGCGCGGCAACTTCCTGCACCACGGCCTCGACCCCGGCGATGTCGGCCTTGGGCATGCCCTCGAGCAGGCTCTTGAGCTTGCCCAGGCCCTTGTCGTAGTCCTTGCCGATGATGCCGTCCATCGCCAGCCCGAAGTAGCGCCCGATCACCCCCGTGAAAAAATCGCCATCGAAGCCCAGCGGCAGCGCGGTGTCGAAGCGCCAGCTGACCCGGGTGCTCTCGCCGACGGGTGTCAGGCGGATGGTCGAGGTCGCCGCCGACATGCCCTCGAAAGCCAGCGCGGTCACCACCTTTTCGTCGCTGATGTCGGAGATGATCTCCTGCCGGCCGTTGCCGACCTCGGGCTTGGCGCTGGCCCAGGTCATGGAAGCGCCCACGCCGCGCTCGGGACCCGTGTAGGAATAGCTGGTTGCCGGGTCGAGGTCGGCCCACGGCGACCAGCGATTGAACAGGCTGAAGCTGTCGACCACCGCGAACACCATCGACGGCGGACGATCGATCACGATGCTGCGTTCCGCGGAGGCACGATCCGGCAGGAAAAACGCAGCGCTCATGGCAACCACCAGCAGTACCGCGACGCTGAACAGCAAACCCTTCAGCACACGCATGGCGAGCCCTCCCCGGTCATCGACCAACGCGCCCGATACTAGCTGCGGCAACGCTTCGATGCATGCCGCGCCTGCACAGGGCCGCTCCGCAGCGCGAGTCCACCCAGGCGCCCATCGGCGCG
>Ga0209591_10009946_pt1 | contig 10250 bp, 9 predicted proteins | sample MAT01_FD_187207 | JGI IMG/M metagenome (GOLD analysis project Ga0209591, IMG submission 187207) | Freshwater microbial communities from Lake Fryxell liftoff mats and glacier meltwater in Antarctica - MAT-01 (SPAdes) (version 2) | ecosystem: Environmental > Aquatic > Freshwater > Ice > Liftoff...
GAAAGCGGTCAACTGCGGTTTCTAGGTTTAAAAGTGCCGCACCGCACCAGGGTCCGGGTGGGACCCAAACCCCGTTGCCGTCCCGGTCCGAAACCCGAGCGCCGACTGGGTTTGACCGTCGCCCAGGAGGTTTGCGGTCGGGACTTGTGATCTGCGTTGCAACAGCACCACGCCGCTCGGTCAGTCGGCGGCTACAATAAAAAGGCAGAAAATTACTGCAAGATTCGTGCCTTTATGAAATCCCTCTTTGCCCGGCTTTTTCTCGTTTTGGCATGTGTTGTGCTTGTCACGCCATTGCGGGCAGAAAGAGCCGACCGCAACAAACCGATGAACATCGAGGCCGACAGCCTGCGCTATGACGATGTCAAACAGACCAGCGTCTTTATCGGCCGCGTGGTCGTGACCAAGGGAACCATGGTGATTCGCGGCGCGCAGCTCGATGTGCGCCAGGATCCGGACGGAAACCAGTTTGGCGTCATGAAGGCCGAGCCGGGCAAACGGGCGTTCTTCCGGCAAAAGCGCGATACCCGTCCTGGCACCCAGGACGAGTTCATGGAGGGCGAAGCCGATCTGATCGAGTATGACGGCAAAGCCGATGTGGTCAAGTTCACTCAGCGCGCCGAACTGCGCCGCTATCTGGGCACGGTACTGAACGACGAAATGAGCGGTGCTGTGATCGTGTACGACAACTCCACCAGCGTGTTGACCGTCGACGGCGGCGCTGCCAGGACCGGGCCCGATGGCAACCCTCCGCGGGTACGTGCCATGCTGACGCCGCGGGTGAATGAAAACCGCCCCGGTGCCGCAGCCCCGGCTGCTGCGGCCAGTGCGCCGGCCACCCTGCGCCGATCCGCCACGCTTGGCGGGGACAAGAAGTGACGGTTGCGGCCACGGCTGCAGCGGCGCCGGAGCCGTCAAGCGGCCTGGAGGCGCGCCACCTGCAAAAGAGCTATGGCGGGCGTACCGTCGTCAAGGACGTGTCGCTGGCAGTTGGCAAGGGCGAGGTGGTCGGCCTGCTGGGCCCGAATGGCGCGGGCAAGACGACATCGTTCTACATGATCGTCGGCCTGGTGCGCGCCAGCGCGGGCGACATCACGATCGACGGCCAGTCGGTGGAGCACATGCCGATCCACCGGCGCGCGCGCCTGGGCCTGAGTTACCTGCCGCAAGAGCCGTCGATCTTTCGCAAGCTCAATGTCGAGGACAACGTACGCGCGGTACTGGAGTTACAGACCGACCCGCAGGGCCGACCGCTCAGCGCGACCGTGATCACCGAACGACTTGATGGCTTGCTGGCAGATTTGCGGGTTGACCATCTGCGCCAGTCACCGGCGTTGGCCCTGTCTGGAGGTGAGCGCCGACGCGTCGAGATCGCCCGAGCCCTGGCCACGCAGCCGCGCTTCATCCTGCTCGACGAACCATTTGCCGGCATCGACCCGATTGCGGTAATCGAAATCCAGCGCATCGTCAATTTTCTGAAGTCGCGTGGCATCGGGGTGCTCATCACCGACCACAACGTGCGCGAGACGCTCGGTATTTGCGACCACGCCTACATCATCAATGATGGCGATGTGCTGGCCCAGGGGACCCCGGAGCAGATCGTCGACAACGCCGACGTGCGCCGGGTCTACCTGGGTGAGCACTTCAGGATGTAAGCTCGCATGAAGCCGGGTTTGTCGCTGCGCGTATCGCAGCACCTTGCGCTCACGCCGCAACTGCAGCAGTCGATCCGTCTGTTGCAACTCTCCACGCTCGAGCTCAGCCAGGAGGTGAGCCAGATGCTCGACGACAACCCGTTCCTGGAACTGACAGAAGACCAGCCGCTGCGCGAGGAGTTCGGTCTTGCACAGGTCGATGCGCCGGTGCGCCAGGCCGATCGGGACGCCGAGCTGGCGGCGGCACCCGACTACACGGCGAGTTCCGGCACACCAGCCAGTGACGACGACGTGACACCGCTGTCGGCGGCCGATGCCGAGAGCTGGGACGGCGACGGTACGGTTGAGATGGCGCCGGACGACAACGAGTGGGGCGGCGACGCCAAGGCGCACGGCAACAATCTTGGCAACGAAGACGATGTGGACGCCGGTGAACTGGCGCGCAGCCAGGAGTCGCTGCAATCGCATTTGCATCGCCAGGCGCTGGCAACGCGGCTGAGCCGGGAAGACAGCGTGGCCTTGCGTTTCCTGATTGAATCGCTCAGCGACGACGGTTACCTGGAAGATCCGTTGGCCGATCTGGCCGCCAGTCTGGCGCCGGGTGACGAAGACGAGGCCCTGCAGCTGGTGCACCACTTCACCGTGGCACTGCGCCTGCTGCAGGGTTTCGACCCGGTGGGCGTTGGCGCCGCCGACCTGGGCGAGTGTCTGCGCCTGCAGTTGCAAGCCCTGCGCCGCCCGGCGCAGCCGGGATCGGACAAGGACAACACCCTGGCCGTGGCGTTGCGGATCTGCAAGCAGCCGATGGACCTGCTGGCGCGGCGCGACATCAAGCGCCTGATGCAGTTGTGCAGCGCGAGTGACGCCACGGTGCGCGAGGCGATTACCCTGATTGGACGGCTCGAGCCCAAGCCCGGGCGGCGGTTTGTGAGTGTGGAGCGCAATATTGTGGTGCCCGACGTGCTCGTGACCCAGGTTGGCAAGGGCACACAGGCACGCTTTCGCACCCAGATCAACCCCGATGTGATGCCACGCCTGCGCGTGCACGACATCTATGCGAATGCACTCAAGCAACACCGCGGCGGTGGTTCTGATTCCTCCAACTATGCCGCGCTGCAGCAGCGGCTGCAGGAGGCGCGCTGGTTCATCAAGAACATTCAGCAGCGGTTTGACACCATCTTGCGCGTGGGCAGTGCCATCGTCGAGCGCCAGAAGAGTTTTTTCACGCATGGCGCGCTGGCCATGCGCCCGCTGGTGTTGCGCGAGATTGCCGACGAACTCGGACTGCACGAATCCACCATCAGCCGCGTGACCACGGCCAAGTTCATGGCCACCCCGCAGGGCACCTTCGAGCTCAAGTATTTCTTCGGCTCCGGTCTGGTCACCGAGTCGGGGGGCCACGCATCCAGTACGGCGGTACGGGCGCTGATCAAACAGTTCATTGGCGCCGAGCCCACCAGCAAACCGCTGAGTGATCACCTGCTGTCGGAGATGCTCAAGGAGCAGGGGATTGCCTGCGCGCGGCGCACTGTGGCCAAGTACCGCGAGGGTTTGAAGATCGCCCCTGCCAGTCTGCGCCGCGCCTTGTGATGCGGCCGATTGCACGCAGCACCAACCCGGCGACCGTGGCATGAACCATCTGCAGCTGTTCCTGCCCTGCGCTGCCGGTGTGGAGGATCTTCTGCTGGCCGAGGTGGCGCGCACAACCCAGCGCCCGGCGCAGCAAATCGACAAACGGCGCGGCGGCGTTTTGCTCGAAGGGGCCTGGCGCGACGCCCAACTGCTCAATCTGCACAGCCGGCTGGCACAGCGCGTGCTGGTGCAGTTGTTCCACGGCATGTACCGCAATGAGCAGGACCTGTACCGCGCTGCCAGCGAAGTGGCGTGGGAAATCTGGTTCACGCCGCGCCAGTCGATCAAGGTCGAGGTGACAGCGCAGCACAGCCCACTGACCAGCCTGAACTTTGCAGCGCTGAAAGTCAAGGATGCCGTGTGTGACCGGTTTCGGGCCAAGGCCGGTGGTGTGCGGCCGGACGTGAACACGCAGTGGCCGGATATCCGCATTTACGCGCACCTGGGCACCGACACCGTCTCGCTCTACATCGACACCTCGGGTGAGGCCCTGTTCAAGCGCGGCTGGCGCGAAGACAAGGGGGAGGCCCCGTTGAAAGAGACTCTGGCAGCGGCCTTGATCGCCGCCAGCGGCTGGCCCGATGATCCGCATCTGCCTTTGTACGACCCGTGTTGCGGCAGCGGCACCATTGCCATCGAAGCGGCGCAGATTGCCTGCCAGATCGCGCCGGGCATGTTGCGCCACTTCGCGTTTGAAAAGATGTTGCCGTTCCAGCCGCATGTCTGGGATGGGGTGCGCGCCGAGGCGCAGCGCGCGCAACGCCTTCCAGTAGCCGGCGCCACACCGCGCATTTTCGGCAGCGACGTGGCGCACCGCATGGTGGATTTCGCGCAGCGCAACGCACAACGGGCCGGTGTTGCAGATGCGATCGCGTTTCGCGGCGGCGACGCCCTGCAGCGCATGCCGCCGTCACCCACGCCCGGCCTGATGCTGGTCAATCCGCCCTATGGCGAACGCATCGACGCCGCCGGTATTGCCGGCGCGGCGCAGGTGCGGCGCGGCGTTGGTGCTCCACGCATGGCCGGTGAAACCGTGCCAGCCGTTGGCCGGGAGGTCGCGCAGGTCGATGGTGGCGCGGATTTCTTCGTGCAACTGGCGGCACACTGGAAGAAAAATTACGCCGGCTGGACGGCTTGGGTGTTGACGCCGGACCTCAAGCTGCCCGGCAAGATGCGCCTGAAGGAGTCGCGTCGTGTCCCGCTGTGGAACGGGCCGATCGAATGCCGCCTGTTTCGCTTTGACATGGTGCGCGGATCGGCGCGGCGAGCGCCGCCCAGTGCGCCGAGCCCGGACTAGTAGGGCCTATCAACGCTATTGGAGGACTCACGTGACCCATAAAACGAGGGCCATCAAGGCGCAAAGCGAAACCTTGGCGTCGGCCAAGGCGAGCCTTTGCAACGCCGAGGGCGTTTGTTTTATGGGATCACCCGAAGGGTCCGGGCCGGGCCGGCCACGGGGCGTTGTTGCTCGTTCGTTGTGTGCCCATGGCACACGGCCTCAGTCGCGCCTGGCCCCGTGGGCGGCGCGGCCCGGGCGTGAGCCCTCCAATAGCGTTAACAGGCCCTAGGCGCTGCCATGGCGGCGCCGGGTCTGGTGGTCATCGATACCAACGTGGTGCTGGATCTGCTGCTGTTCCGGGATCCGTCCACCGCGTCCTTGTCGGCGGCACTCGGCGCCGGCATGCTGCGCTGGCTTGCCACGCTGCCGATGCGTGAGGAACTGGCGCGGGTGCTGGTCTATTCGAAGATCGTGGCGCAGTCGCAGCGTCTGGGGGTGGATCCGGGATGGCTGCTTGGACAGTTCGACCACATGGCCCAACTGCGACCGGTGCCCATGCGCTCCAGTGTGCGCTGCAGCGACCCGGACGATCAGCCGTTCGTGGACCTTGCCGTCGTGCACTGCGCCGGGCTGCTCAGCAAGGACCGGCAGTTGCTGCGCCTGCGCCAGCGGTTGCAGGCAGTTGGTGTGTCGGTCAGGCCAACGCTGCTTCCTGCAGCGTGAAGCTGTGCGGGCTGGCCAGCGGCCAGGACTGCTGGTAGATCAGTGGCAGCGAACTCAGGTCTTGTTGCAGCAATGCGCCGTCGGGCATTTGTGTCAGTATCAATTGCGCCAGCGAGCGGACCTTCTGGTCGGTGGAGCGGCGCACGATATGGTGGGCACTGATGTCGCTCGGGTGGCGCAAGCCGGCTGCCTGCACCAGTTCCTGCAGGGCGTGCAGGGTCAGGTTGTGGAAGCGGTACACGCGTTGCGCCTTGTCCGGTACCACCAGCGACTGCTGGCGCAATGGGTCCTGGGTGGTGACACCGGTCGGGCAGTGCCCGGTGTGGCAATGCTGCGCCTGGATGCAGCCAAGCGCAAACATGAAGCCGCGCGCACTGTTGCACCAGTCCGCACCCAGGGCCATCATGCGCGCGATGTCGAAGGCGCTGACGACCTTGCCCGCACAGCCAATCCGGATCCGGTTGCGCAGTCCGGCGCCGCGCAGGGTGTTGTGCACCAGCAGCAGGCCCTCCTGCAATGGAGACCCTACATGGTCGGTGAACTCCAGCGGCGCTGCCCCGGTGCCACCTTCGGCGCCGTCGACCACGATGAAGTCTGGCGTCACACCGCTGGCGCGCATCGCCTTCACGATGGCAAACCACTCCCACGGATGGCCAATGCAGAGTTTGAATCCCACTGGTTTGCCGCCCGCCAGCGTGCGCAAGCGGGTGATGAAAGCCATCATTTCCAGCGGGGTCGAGAATGCGCTGTGGGCCGCCGGCGAAACACAGTCGACGCCCACCTGAACCCCGCGCGCGGCGGCGATCTCGGGCGTCACCTTGGGGCCTGGCAACACACCACCATGGCCCGGCTTTGCGCCCTGGCTGAGCTTGATCTCGATCATCTTGACCTGCGGATCCGTGGCGTTCTGCGCGAAACGTTCCGGATTGAAGCTGCCATCGTCATTGCGGCAGCCGAAGTAACCGGAGCCGATCTCCCAGATCAGGTCCCCGCCATTGGCGCGGTGGTGCACCGAGATCGAGCCCTCGCCGGTGTCGTGCGCGAAGTTCCCCCGTTTTGCCCCGGCGTTGAGTGCCAGGATGGCGTTCGCACTGAGGGCGCCAAAACTCATCGCCGAGATATTGAACACGCTGGCGTGGTAGGGCTGCGTGCACCGACCGGCCCCGGCTGGCTGGCTGGCCACTTCGTCCGGTGTGCCGCCAATCCAGACGCGAAAGTCGTGCGAAGCAATGCGTGTGGGCGCCAATGAATGGTTCATCCACTCGTAGCCCTCGGCGTGCACGTCGAGCTGGGTGCCAAACGGACGTTTGTCCGAATCCCCCTTTGCGCGCTGGTAAACCAGCGAGCGCTGGGCGCGTGAGAACGGCGTCGCCTCGGTGTCGCTTTCCAGGAAATACTGGCGCATCTCCGGGCGCACGAACTCCAGTACGAAGCGCAGGTGGCCGATGACGGGATAGTTGCGCAGAATGGAGCGCCTGGTCTGCAAGACGTCGTAGATGCCCAGAGCGGCCAGTGCCAGGAACACGGGCAGCAGCCAGCCGCCCTGGCCGAATCCGACGACGGTGAAAAGGCTCAGCAGCAGCCCGATCAGACAAAGGGCGAAAACGGTGTAGCGGACGGGAAAGATGTTGTTCAGGCTGTGCAGCATGCTACGGGGCTCCGGGGTAAGGGGTGGTCAGGCTTGGTTGTGACTGGCGAGGTATTTCTGCAGGCTGGCGTTGGCCGCGGGGTCGCTAAAAACCAGCTTCCAGTCGGCGCGGCCGCGTGCTTGCACCACGTGGGACAACATGCACCACATGCCCATCACCTTTTTGCGCACGCGCAAGTTGAACACTTCGTCGGTGAAGGCAATGTCAGCGGCATAACGTGCGCCATGGTGTCTGGCTTCAGGGATGCTCTGCATAACTCCCGCCATGCGCGTTCGAGTCCGGAACGGGATGATTTACGCGCCAACACCAGGCAGCGTGTGCCCAAGGTACACGCATGCGGTTTGGTAGGCAAAGGGTCCGTTTTGGGCCGAACCCCTTTGGGGGAATGGTTTTGCGGGCGATTCGCTGCGGTGCAAAACCAGGCAGGGCCTCGGCCCGGCTTTGGGTTTTGCGCCTTGCGCCTCATCCCGCAAAACCCCCGCCGGGCACGGCGCGCGTCTTGCAAAGCATCCCGAGGGCGGCAAAGGCGGTGGTGTACATCTGCAAGGTCTGCTGGTTCGGGTGCATGGTTGGCCCCAGTTCGGGAGTCAACCGTCACAGTGCCGCTGGCACAGCGCCAGCCAGGAAGTCGAACACCTGGCGAATCCGTTGGCTGGTGCGGATTTCCCGGTGCACTGCCAGCCAGACCGGTATTGGCGGTAATTTGATTGCAGGCAGGATCGGGACCAGATTGGCGTCAACGCGTGCGACATAGTCGGCCAGGAAACCGATGCCCAAACCGGCCCGGATGGCTTCCTGGTAGGCGATCAGGTCATCGGTGCGCAGGGCAAAATTCTCCCGCTCTACGGGCATCCCCAAGGCCGCGAAACCGTCAATGATGGCGCGCCCCTGGTCGTAACCCACCAGTGCGTGGCTGGCCAGGTCCATCGCCTGTTTGGGCGTGCCGCGACGGCGCAGGTAGTCGCGATGGGCGTAAGTTCCCAGCGTCACCTTGCCAATGCGTTTGGCGATCACGGTGGTCTGGTCGGGATCCACCATACGCAAGGCAATATCGGCTTCGCGCCGCAACAGGTTGCTGACCGCGTTGCTGACCACCAGCTCAATCTGCACCTGCGGCAGGGCCAGGCGCATCTGGGCCAGTATCGGCGGCAGCAGGATACAGGCCACCGGCTGACTCGCCGTGATGCGAACGCTGCCGGTCGCATCGAATTGGTCGACCGCCGCCGCGCGCGCGAGCTTGATTGCGCCCGCCTCCATTGCGCGCGCCGCCTCCGCCAGCCGCAGCGCTGCCTCGGAGGCCAGCAGGCCACGCCCGGTGCGTTCGAACAGTACCACTCCGAGCTGCGACTCGAGTTCGGCAATGTGGCGGCCAATGGTGGGTTGGCTGGCCTGCAGGGTGCGCGCTGCACCCAGCAGGCTGCCATGGTCCAGTGCCGCCAGAAAGGAGCGGACCAGGCTCCAGTCGAAGTCCAGTCTCATCCGCTGGTTCGGCCGTTGCGGCGCGGCACGTGGCTCGGCTTGGTATTCATTTTTGAACTTCAGAATGTCTCAATTAGACAATTGTGTAGCTGCCAGGAGGTTTCGACAATGGCTTCAACCAAGCCGCAACCAGAACGTGGCTTGCAACCCACAGTCCGCAGGAGCCAACCATGAACAACCCGGTACCTCGACATGTTTTGATCCTCGGTGCCCGTGGCCGTTTTGGCTTGGCCGCAGCCAAGGCGTATGCCGAAGACGGCTGGAAGGTGTTGGCCCAAGCCCGTCCGGGGTCGGATGTTGTTGCGGGCGTCGGCATTCACTGGCTGCCGCTGGAGCTTGACGACATCGCACTGACCCAGGCCGCTGGCGGCGCCAGCGTCGTATTGCACGCGCTGAACCCGGTCTTTACGGACTGGGAGCGCGAGTGCCTGCCTGTGCTCGACGCCAGTTTGCAGATCGCTGGTCGCATCGGTGCCCGAATGATGATGCCCGGCAACGTCTACAACTTCGGCTCGCGCTTGCCAGCGCTGCTCTCAGAGGATGTGCCGCAGCGCGCGGACACCCGCAAAGGGCTGGTGTCGCATGGCCATGGAGCAGCAACTGCTGCAAGCCGCGCGGGATGGAGATGTGCGCAGCGTCGTGGTTCGCGCCGGCGAGTTTTTTGGCTCCGGCCGCGGGCTCTGGTTCGACCGGGCCCTGGTGCGGGGTATTACCGGTGGCCGCATGACTTACCCCGGCTCGCTGGACGTTGCCACCGCCTGGGCTTATTTGCCCGACTTGGCCCGCGCGTTCGTGCGGGTGGCAGACCAATTTGCCAAGCCCGGCGTCGCCATTTCTCCGTTTGATGTGTTCCATTTCCAGGGTCACTCACTCACCGGTGGGCAATGGGCCGGCCTGCTCGACGTGGTGGCGCACGAGCAGCGTTGGCTGGCCGACGATGACGAGTTGCGCACCGCAACGTTGCCGTGGCAACTGATCGAACTCGGCAGCCAGGTCTGGCCAATGTGGCGTGAACTGGCTGAAGTGCGTTATATGTGGCAGACGCCCCATGCGTTGTCTGGCACAAAACTGGCCGCCCTGATCGGGCCCGAACCGCGCACGGCGTTGAGGGCCGCATTGCAAGCCACCCTGCACGAGCTCGGCCTGGTTGGTGCCCCGCGCTGCGGACTGCAGGCCTGGGCCTGAGGGGAACCGGGCATGCAACGCAGACGTTTTATTCGCCTTGTGGGTGGTGGTGCCGTGGCGGCCGCAACAGGTGTCGGTCTGGTCGGCTGTTCCGCTGATTTTCCAGCGGCAGCGGTGGAAGCCTGGCAGGGTCCACCGGCGCAGGAGGAACTGCGCCGCTGGGCCTTGTCGTATGCCATCCTGGCGCCCAATTCGCACAATCGACAGCCCTGGATTGCCGACCTGCGCGAGGCCAACGCCATCACGGTGTTCGTCGACCGCGAGCGGTTGCTGCCAATGACGGACCCGTGGTTTCGCCAGATCATGGTCAGTCAGGGCACCTTCATCGAGTCGTTGCTGATCGCCCTGCGCGAACGTGGCGCAGCGCCGCAACTGCAGCTTTTCCCCCAGGGCGAGTTCAAGCCGCGTGAACTTGATGGGCGTGCGGTGGCGCGCATAAGCTGGCAAACTGCTGCTGCTGCGCCGCCACGCGACGTTTTGTTTGCGCAGCTGCTGCGCCGCCAAACGGCCAAGGTGGAGTACGACATAACGCGGCCGGTCGCACCGGCGACTCTGGAGACGCTGCGTTTGGCGCTGGAAGACCCGATGGTGCAGTTCGCTGGCACGGTGGACGCGCAACGCGTAGGACCGCTCCGAACCTTGTGTCTG
>Ga0209591_10009948_pt1 | contig 10247 bp, 6 predicted proteins | sample MAT01_FD_187207 | JGI IMG/M metagenome (GOLD analysis project Ga0209591, IMG submission 187207) | Freshwater microbial communities from Lake Fryxell liftoff mats and glacier meltwater in Antarctica - MAT-01 (SPAdes) (version 2) | ecosystem: Environmental > Aquatic > Freshwater > Ice > Liftoff...
ATTTGACCAAACGGTGGCGTGGGCGATTGAGCAGGGCATTGAAACGGCGACCTTTCACATTCTCACACCCTACCCCGGCACCGCCCTCTATGATCGCATGGCGGCGCAAGGTCGGTTGCTGCACAGTCATTGGGATGACTATGACACCCGCCACACGGTCTTTCAACCGGCCAAATTGACCCCGCAAGCTCTGGAAGAAGGCTACTGGCGCGCCTATCGCAACTTCTATCGCTGGTCGTCGATCTGGCGTGGGGCCAGCGCCAAGGCGAGCTTGCCTGCTCAAGTGCGTCACTTTGCCTATGCCGCCGGTTGGAAAAAGTTTGAGCCACTCTGGGATTTTGTCATTCGTGCCAAGCGTGTAACCCAGGCTTTACCCATATTGGAAACGGTATTGGGCGGCTTGGATCGCTTGTATGCCCAGCGGTCTGCGCGCCAACGGGGGATCGCTCTTGCGCAATCGGGTACGTTGGTATAGGCGCATGGAGAATGATGATGTTCATGGAACATGTGGTCATCCTCATGCTGATCACCTTTATTGTGGGGTTATTTATGGGCGTCTCGCTGGCGCGTCCACGCGGTTGAACTGCTGGCGCATAGTCCCTGCACCTACGCAATACCAAAAAAGGAAGATGGACAATGCGTGCTGGAGAATGGCTTTTTTGCCTGTCATTTGTACCCGCCCTGTTGCTGCCGTTGATCGTGCAAACATGGCGTCGCCAAGGGTTGATCGTGACCACGTTGCTGCCGCTGGTGGTGGGTGGAATCCACCTACTTGCCGAGGGGTGGCGTATTCAGATGCTGCCCCTGTATATGCTTGCCGTGTTGGTGCTGGTGTGTCGGTTGCCGGTATTGGTGGGGCGTGAAGGCCGGCTGCGGCGCGGACGCGGTATCCTGATCCGTAGTGTGACCGCACTGATGCTGGTCCTAGGGGGTCTCCTGGCCGGCTGGTTGCTACCCGTTGTGACCCTGCCCACCCCGACCGGTCCCTATGCCGTAGGTATCGTTGACCGCGAACTGGTAGATGCGGCGCGCGGGCGGCGGTTGATGGTGTCCGTCTGGTATCCGGCGGCCCAACGCGGCATCGCTGCTCCGCTCACGCACTATCCTGATGACGTGGCAAGCGCGCTCGGGAAACTTGCTGGCCTGCCAGGTCTGCCGTTTCAACACCTGCGCTATATGATGCTGTCCGCCAGCGACAGTGTACCTCTGTTGACAGAAGGCGCGCCATTGCCTATTCTGGTATTTTCACATGGGTTGGTCGGGCTACGCTTGCAGAACAGTTCGACACTGCAAGATCTGGCAAGTTGGGGCTATGTTGTGGTGGCGCTTGATCATACGGATGCGGCGGCGGTCACCGTGTTCCCGGATGGCGAGGCGCGCTTCTTCAATTTGGCCCGTTTCGGCATCCCTGCCGGTGTGGAGGCTGACGTAGCCCTCGTTGATGCGCACGTTTTTCCAGTGTGGGTCGCTGATCAGCGCTTTGTCTACGATACACTCGAAACCTGGGCGGTGAATGATCCCTTGTTGGCGGGTAAACTTGACCTGACACGCATCGCCTCGTTCGGCCATTCCTTTGGCGGGGCAACTGCGTTGGAAGTATGCCGTGTCGATGTACGTTGCCGCGCCGCCGTGAACCTGGACGGCGGGCTGTATGGCGATAGTGTGACTCAGCCCGCCATCCAGCCACTGCTATTGATGAGTTCTGCCGAAAGCGGCCAGTATCAAGACACGGTTGGCGCGTGGACGCGTATGATCGCCAACGCCAACGCCGCCGCATACTGGTTGGAATTGCCCAACAGCAGCCATTTTTCTTTCACGTTTAGCCAACTGCTCTCGCCGCTTCTCGTGCCACAAGGTTTCGAGCCCTATAGTGGGTTGCGCGTTGTGGACAAGTACCTGCGCGTATTTTTTGACAAGCACCTACGCGGTGTGGACACAACGCTGCTCGGACCGGCATCTGGCGCAACAGATGTGCGCTGGCTGACCAAGTAGCTGGGTATGGGCAATTCCAAAATGCGCCGGTATCCGACTTTAGTCATTGGTAGTCATTGGTTGGTTTTTCCGCAATACAAAGTACACTGACGCCAACCGGCAGCGTTGTGCGTTCGAGCAATTCGGCTTCCAACCAACCCACCGCGTGCAAAAGGGTGTTGGCGGGTTCGGCGATGGGCTCCATCTCGACTTGATAGACTTTTTCGTCAGCAGTCAGGTGGGGACTTTCCAGATCGGGTTTGTGTGGGCGTAGGAGGCGCATCCCCGCCACCACCGGAAAGAGAAAGAAGTTGTTATAACTCAGGCGCTTGGTGGTGAAGCCGGCCATTGCCAATTTGTGGCGCAGTTCCGGCGCGGTATAGCGTCGTTGGTGGGCATTGATGTCATCGTTATAGCTCCACAGCCACATAAACGCCGGCACGGTGATGATGAGTTTGCCACCAGGCTTCAAGACACGCCGACATTCTTCCAACACCCCAAATTCGTCGGGAATGTGCTCAACTGTATCTAACAGCGCCACCAAGTCAAACTCATCATCGGCAAAGGGCAACATATCCCCCGAACCTTGGATTGCTTCCAGCCCGCGCAGACTCGCGACAGGCAGGGGGCGCGGGTTAGAATCCAGACCAATCACCTGGCCATAGTGCGCCAGATGATGCGCCATATTGCCGGCTCCGCTGCCAATATCCAAAATTTTGCGTTGGTCGCCCGGCTGACGTGGGCCTAATTCAGCATCCAGGTATTTTTGAATGGCGCGCGTGCGCCCGGCAAACCAGGCATGTCGATCTTCTTCCAAAACTGTTAAGACAGGTGTTGCCATAAAGGTTCCTTCTCGCCTAAATCTGCTGTCATCGTTACAAAAATCGGCCTACACTTGCTGGGTAACCAGGACTTCTTCACCGAGCATGTCCGTTACTTTGACGGCCACGGTGGTTGGGGCAAGCGGTGCCCGAAGTGTATAGTCGCCACGCACCAATGCGGTACGCTTCACCGGGGCATCGGCCAAGACTGCCCGCAAAACTTGTCCATCATAGGCCGGATCGATGGTAATGCTTTCGACCATCATGCGCCAGTCACTGATCAACGTTCGGCCATTGGTTTGCTGCTGTTGCAGCCGCTCGATCACCGTGGGCGAGATAAAATCTAGGACACGGACCGTAATTTGCTGGAGCTCCGCTGGCACACGCGCGATTTCAACCCGGGCTTGTGCCGGCTGGTGCAGAAAAAAGTGAGCATAGCGTGCGTCGTTACGTAAGTCAATGATTTCAATCTGGTGCAAACCACTGCCGCGTGCGCTGCGCTGCTGATTCCACTCGGCCAGCCAATCGGCAACTGCCACTTCTTGGCCCAGGCAAACAATCACCACATCGCGCCGCTCCGCTGGTCGCACAGCCAATGTTTCGACCAGCGCTGTTAGATCGTCGGCTGCTAAGGGGCGTGCAAAATTGGCAAACTTTACCAATCGGTTTCCCAGCCTTCCCTCAAAAAAGGAATCGTCGGTGGTGCGCCGAATGCCAATCGTTTCTGCTGCCAACCCAATCGCTGCAGCCTGTGCGAGCCCGGTGGGGGGGCTATCCTTTCCTAGATCGTACCCATTCACCCGGTAAACCGCAAATGTATGACGGGAAGATTGTTCTTCTGGCGCTGGTTGCGCCTGCAGAATTGTTTGCAGCCGCCGACTGACCGTCTGGATCGATCCTCGATTCATGTCGCACCCGATCCAGCGCCGCCCTAGTTTTTGGGCCACCGCCAACGTGGTGCCTGAACCCATAAAGCAATCAAGCACTAGATCGCCAGGGTTGGTAGAGACGCTGATGATTCGTTCCAGCAGCGCCTCCGTTTTTTGCGTCGGATAGCCCACATCTTCGTTTGGTGTCGTGCCCAAGCCGGGAATATCATCCCATAAATTGTCAATCGCCTGTTCGGTGATATAGGTGCCGTCCTCACGCGGCGTCAGATAATACTTGACACCCAGGCTGCCCCCTTGCGAAGGATAGACCGCTTGCCGCTCCTCATCGATCAACACCGCGCCGCCATAGGGCGCATACAGTCGCCCTTGTTCGTGCAGGCTTTTGAGGCGATCAAAGCTGTAGGTGCCCGGATCGGAGGTACGGAAAAAGCCATATTCATCGCGCAGATAGTGGCGTGCGGCCGCGTCTTCGCTCAAGATGATTTGCTTTTTCAGCCCATGCCAGACCGGCGGCGCGCTGCGATCCTTGGCGAAGATTTCGATGGAATGGGTGCTGTTGGGAAAGTAAAAGGCATTGACCTTGGCCCCCCGCGCCACTTGGCTGCGCCAGGCAATGGTATTAAGATAATTGTCGGGGCCAAAGACTTCCTCCAGCAACATGCGCAAATGATGCGTCTTGCGGTGATCGCAGTGCAGCCACAAGGTGCCATCTTCGGCCAGCAGTTCACGCATGAGCGGCAATCGTTCGTACATAAATTGTAAATAATTATCGTTGGCCCAAATATCGGTGTATTGCACCTGCTCCCCCAACGAATAGGCCGCTGCGGTAAGCCGATCGCGATTTTTCTCGCCGCGCAAACGCACTTGGCGCACATAATCTGCACCACTGTCAAAGGGTGGGTCGATGTAGATCAGCCGGACTTGGCCGCGTAAGCCATTTGCCAACAGATGAGCGAGAACTTCTTTGTTGTCGCCGTGGTAGAGCGCGTTTTCAAGAATTGTTTGCGTTTCGTTGTTGTGCAACGGCTGCGGCGTAAAAGTTTCGAGCAGTTGCGCCGGAAAGACAGGCACGCGCGCCAACGGTTGTTTGCCCACCCAAACCAGCATGGGGCGACCTTTGGCACTTTGAACGTTGATCGTTGGTGACATGCTCATGGGGTTACTTCGTACCTGATTCGTATTTGATCGGTTCGGCAGCCGCATGGGTTTGCGCTTCTAGTTGACGACACAAGTCGCGCAAATCGCTGGTTGCCAATAGTCCTGGCGCGCCATATGTCTCGCGCAGGGCATCGTAGACCAGCCAGAGATCAAGCCGGTAGATGGCGGCGAGTTCCACCGCGACGCTGTATAGATCCAACCAGGTGTGCTGGACAATGAGTTGGTTGGTGTTTCCGGTAGCTTGCAGTCCTTGCTCGCTCAGGCGATGCGTGGTCTGGGTTAGCTTTACGGGCGCGGCTGGCGGTCGGGTGAAGGATAATTGGCTCAATGGGGTTGACCTGGACGTACCTGACAGCATCCTGGCTGGCCAGACGGCTGGAATGGGATCATGTGTAGGGCGCGTTGCATTGGCGGTCCGTGCCTGTGTCAACTGTTCCAGCGACTCGCCATAGGTGGCGCGCAACTGACGTTCGAGAATGGTGCGGTTTTCCGCCGAGAGATAAATGCGCGCTGGGCTAAGATTGCCCGGCGTCTGGCGCAGACAGCGTGCAGTTGCCTGTAACACAAAATTGTTACTCGTCTTGAGTTTGCGCACCAATGCACAGGCAAAAAGCGCGGGCACATCCCAACCTTCAACGCCCCGGTCAACCAGCAGGACAATCCGGTGGGGCGACTGGCGACTGCGAAAGCGGTCAAAGTCTGCTGGATTTTCACAATAGGTGTGATGTTCGAGCAGCGTGGTGGGTGATTCGCCCAGCGCGACCAAGGCGCGTTCAATGGCTGGGCGACTCTGGGCGATATCCGCAGTTTTGGGAAAATAGATCGCCAACTTGGCGGGCGTGCCATCGGGCAGGGTTACCGTCGCATAGTGTTGGAAAAAATCGCGTACGATTTCAATCAGCACCTGCTCGCGCGCCGCGGTTGCCTGGGCTGCCGTGTGATCTGCCAGTGCATAGGTGACAAGATTATCAGCCACTTCTTTCAAAATGCCATCGCGAATACCCTCGGCCAGGCCATACCAGACGACCACATCGCGCAGTGGCTGGCGTTTGAAATAGGGCGTGCCCGTGGTGTTGATGACACAGGTGACCTCGGTGCGCGCCGCCAGATAATCCACAGTTTTGCGGACTTTTTTCAGATCGCTGCGCAGCGCTTGCCCATAGGTGTGGTGTGCTTCGTCGGAAAAGATAGCAAGGCGCGGCAGGCTGGCAATCGTTTGCAGGCGCAAGTTGGCAATTTCCTGCTTGGCTGCTGCCACCCCTTCGCCCACAAGTGGCAATCCAATGTGGCGCTTGCGTACCTTCTCTTTTTGAATGCGAATTTTTTCTGTGTTGGTGATTATCACATTAAAGGCGCTGCCCTGCATCACCGCGATATTGCGCTCGCCATCCTGGGTCACTGTAAATTTGACGGCAGCAGCAAAAGATCGATATAAATGGGGCGGCAGGATGGCTGCATAGGGCAGACCAATTAATTCGCGTAGCGATTCTAGAATGGTGCGTCCGGGGGCAAAGATCAGCGCATTCTGGACAAATGGCCCGGCAGGATATTCCAGTGCCAGGGCGAATTCACTGGCCAGAATCGACCCGATCAGCACTGTTTTGCCCACACCCATTGCTAGCGCAAGAATATAGCTTGGATAGATAAGCGTGGCACTTTCCCGCAGGCTTTCCAGTTGATAGCGGGCCACAAACTTATCATCGTTGTGCAACGCTGCTAAAAAGCGTTCCCGATCTTCACCCGTTGCTTGCCACGCGGCCCGCGGCACTTGAAGCGCAGCTTGCCAGTCGTTGGTTGCCGGGAAAAGCTGCTGATAGAGATCGAGAATATGGGGTGTGTCCAGCACCAGTCGGAGATACCAATAAGTTGTCAAGGCACGCAATTGGGGAGGGCGCAGCCGAAAATTGTTACCGTCTGGCGCTTGCGCCCAGGCTAAGATTTCGCCAAGCGCGCGGTATTGCGCGTGCGGATAGCCCGCTGCCATCCATTGCGCGGTCGCCGTTTGCAGCCGTTGCTGGAGCAATATCACGGCTGTCAACGTTTCTCAAAATAGTAGGCAAAGACTGGTCGTCCATGCTGCTGGCACCAGTGTTCACGGTGGGTGGGGGCAAATGCGCCAATCCGCGCCACCAATTGTGGATCATGCCCGGTAAAACTCGGCTGTGATTCGATCAACGCACAGACCATTTCGCCATATTCCTGGACATCGCTTTTGAAATGCAAGAGGCCCCCTGGCCGCAATTTGGCCGCCAGCAGATCAACAAAGGGGGGCGAAAAGAGGCGCTTCACTTTGTGTTGCGGCTTCCACCACGGATCCGGAAAGAGAATATGCATGGCGTCCACCCGCCCGTCAGGAATGATGCGCGGCAGATTAAAACGACAATCGTCATCACTCAGCCAGAGGTTCGTCACTTGAAAGCGCGCCACTCGTTCCAGGCAGAGACGGGTGGCTTTGGTTTTGGTCTCATAGCCGATAAAGAGCTGATCGGGGTATTGGCGCGCGCGATCCAATAGAAAATCACCGCGGCCATAGCCAATTTCGATCTCCAGCGGTGCGGTTGTGGCTAGGGCGGCTGCCAGTTGTTCACGGTTGTTGCCACGGCTATCTTCGAGGGCCAGGGCACGAAAGAAAGGTCGATCAATTCCCCAAGGGGGCAGGGTGAGTGCACCCGGCCGATGCCGCGGATCGCCCCCGATCAAGCCACGGCCAGCTAGCCAGTTGGCATAGGCTTTACTGCGTTCTTCTTCAGTCCATTCTTCCCAGGCAAAGGCCATTTTGCCTGCCGAAAAAGAGGTAGAATGATAATCTAGTAGGGGAGGGGCGGAAGGATTTGTTTGTTGATCCATGGGCGATTCAATAAAATAAGCATAACGTTAATTGGCGTTGCCAAGTGTGACGAGAATTAAATACCGGTCTTCTATACAATCTTGTAATTTGCTTGTATACTTTGGATGAATTCTGTAACAAAAATGGTTTTTTATTTCATGGGGCCTACGCCCGTGAACGCTTCACATAAACTGATTCTGCGTTTGGGGAGCATCCGTGTATGGATTACCAAGTTACTCGGACAAAGATCATCCAGCCCCGACGGCGCTCGGATCTTTTGTCGCGCCCACGTCTGTTGGAATTGCTGAACGAACTACTCGAGTTCCGATTGGTTATTCTAATCGCACCCGCCGGATATGGCAAAACCTTTCTCTTGGTAGACTTTGCCCACCATATTGGCCAACCTGTCTGTTGGTATGCGCTGGACGCGCTGGACCGCGATGCCTATCGGTTCTGCAACCATTTTATCGCCTCGATTCAGCAGCAATTTCCGGCGTTTGGCAATGCATCGTTTGCGGCTTTGCAGAGTATGGCTGTTGGGCAGGGCACGCTGGATCAATTAGTGGCCACGGTTGTCAATGATCTTTACGAGCATGTGCGGCAGAACTTTGTGCTGGTGCTGGATGACTTCTATCTGGTTGATGAAAATCCTGAAATCAACCTATTTATCAGTCAATTTGTGCAACAAGTGGATGAACATTGCCATCTGATCATCGCTTCGCGGCGCTTGTTAAGTCTGCCCGATATGGCGCTCATGGTCGGGCGCGGTTACATTGGTGGGCTTGATTTTGAGGATCTGGCTTTTGAAGTGGATGAGCTGCAAAAGCTCAGTGCCAAAAACTATAGCCAGGAGATTTCAACTCCTGATGCTAAGACGCTGATCGAGGCGACCGATGGCTGGATCATTGGTCTGTTGCTTTCCACACAGAGCAAATTGCGCAATATTTCGGGACGCATGCGTCTCATGCGCGCATCGGGTATCGATCTCTATGATTATCTGGCAGAACAGGTGCTCAACCAGCAGCCGCCCCAGATTCAAGAATTTTTGCTGCGCACCTCGTTGCTAGAGGAGTTTGATGCTACGCTCTGTGCCACGGTCTTTACGGGGTACTGGTCGCCACCCACGGGCGACTGGCAAGATCTGATCGACGAGGTATTGCGGCGCAATCTCTTTGTGCTGCCGCTGGGCGATGATGCTGCTTGGTTACGCTATAACTATGTCTTCCAAGAGTTCTTGCAGCGCCGGATTACCCGCGAGCGCCCCGACGAAGAAAGAATCATTCTAGAACGGCTTGCCGAGCTCTACCAAGCGCGCAAAGAGTGGGAAAAAGCGCATTATGTGCTGCGCCGCTTGGGCAACCCCAAATATGTAATTGCCCTGATTGAGCAAGCGGGGATTGCCCTGCTCAATGCGGGGCGGATTCCCTTGTTGGCAACATGGCTGGCTGAATTATCGCAAGAGTCTACCTTTGCCTCGCCCATTTTGCTGACCCTTCACGGCTTTGTGAAGGCACGGCAAGGCGAAGTGAAGGAAGGGTTACTCCTCCTCGATCGGGCGATTGCCGCGCCGTGGCCGGTGGCTGATCACAACTATCTGGCCTATGCGCTGACGCGTCGCTCGATTGTCCATCGCTTTTTAGGCAACTACCAACTTTCGTTAGACGATGTAGAGTCCGCTTTTGTCCTGATTGATCAGCTCGCGTCTGATCATGAGGAAGTGATGACGATCACGGCAATGGCACAACATGCTAAGGGCTTTACGCTTTCACAAATGGGCAAGCCAGATGAAGGCGCGTTCTGGCTCGAAAAAGCGCTCAGTACCTATCAAATTCTCAACCTACCCCACAATCGCGCCCTGACCTATTTGGATCTGGCAACAATTTATCTAAATACCGGCCATTATCAGCAAGCTCTGCCGCTCTTTCAGGACATTTCACGCGTCTGGCGCGAGTTGAATAATCTGGCCGAGCAAGCCAACGTCTTCAATAACCTAGGCTATCTTCATCATTTGCTTGGGCATTATGAAGAAGCGCTCGAATTGTTGGAACAAGCCCACGATTATGCCCAACGCAGCGGCTATATTCGGATAGTCGGCTATGCATTGACCAGCGTCGGTGATGTTTGTACAGATCTGGGCAACTTAGATGCGGCACGCAAACTCTATAGTGATGCGCGTGCGGTGGTGCGGCGTATCAATGAGCGCTACTTGCTCGTTTATTTAGAGTTGGCATTGGCAAAATTAGCTGCGCTGCAAGCCGACTGGAGTACCGTCTTTGCTGCCCTCGATACAGCAGGCAAGCTAGTCGTTGATCGGCATGCAAGCTCCGAGTGGGGACTGTATCAGCTTACGGTTGGGTATTGTTATCTATTACAACATAAAGCTACCGAAGTGATCGAGTCACTGCGTGACGGCGTTACACATTTTGCGAATGGCGGCCAACCGCTAGAAGAGGCGGGCACCCATTTTATGCTGGCCTCTGCCTATAGCATGACCAAACAGGCGACACCGGCACAGCGACACCTTGTACGTGCGCTGGATTTGGCTTTTGGATTGGAAAGTCGTTATGCGCTACTCACACA
>Ga0209591_10009950_pt1 | contig 10247 bp, 6 predicted proteins | sample MAT01_FD_187207 | JGI IMG/M metagenome (GOLD analysis project Ga0209591, IMG submission 187207) | Freshwater microbial communities from Lake Fryxell liftoff mats and glacier meltwater in Antarctica - MAT-01 (SPAdes) (version 2) | ecosystem: Environmental > Aquatic > Freshwater > Ice > Liftoff...
TGGGCCAGTAAGCTTCACATCCACCACGCCATCCGCCTGCTGCCAGGAAGCAACGCGTGCGGCAGCCAGGCCCAGGATCGGCAGATCCACAGGACGCAAGGAATATTCAAAGTACAGGGCGACCTGATTAAAGTTGGCTGAGGCTTCGTGCACCAGTTGCGCCAACTCCGCGCCGGTTTGCCGTCGCGTTGGGTAGACATCCTGGTAGCGATCAACGATGTTGAGGTCGATCGAGAGGCGCTCCGGCTCTTGTGTCAGGCCTTCATAGCGCTTGCGAATTTCGCGATAGCGCGACGGGCCAAGATGCCAAACAGTAGCAGGGTCTTCAATCAGGAAGCCAGTTCCCTGCCCTTCGGTGCCACGTAAGAGACGAGCCGCATCGGCGCCCAGAGCATCCCGCATTCCAGTGTCAAAGCGATCGTCGATATGGGTGAGTACGATATCGAAATTGGGTTTCTCACGACGAAGCGTCTCGAGTTTGCTCAGCCAATCCGCCTGTAATCGCGCAGCCAGGTTGGCGCGATATTCAAGCAACGTGGGTAGCCCCTCGCCCTTTAAATCATCGAGCGGATCACGGCCATGAAGCTGTCGATATTCAGCGCGAACATCGTCGTTGAATGGAGTAAATCGTGCAGGATTCTGATGCCCCTCGAGCGACTCGAAGTAGAGTTCGCCGAGATTGACTCCGTCCCAATCGAAGCTCCGCAGCAGACTCAGCACGCTGGTCTCAGCCATGGACGAACATTTCGGGTTGACCAGATTCGTGAGACGGCGCCAGTCTAAACTCGCCTCCATGCCAGAAGCCGTGCGCTCCCGGCATTCAGGATGATCGATCCAGAAGCGTTCGCTGACATGCGGCAACTCGACCCATGCGTAAACCTGAATCAGACTCTCATGACAGAGCGAAATCAGTTTCGCCAGCCACTCGGCCCTTGCCTGATCGGCACCATCAAATTGCCAACTGGTGACATGAATTGCCCCCAATCCGGCGAGCTTCCATTGGGCAACGAGATAGGCGAGGTCTGCCCGCTGCCGAAAGCCTGCATCGAAGAAAGCCCACAGCCCGGTACCTCGCACTTGTCCATTCAGCCCTGCGGCCAAGAGAGCCTGCGGCAAGAACGGATAGCGCTCATAGCCAGACTGGCCAATCGAGGTAGCAGTCCAGAGGATGGAGCCGCGCGTGAATCTACGAATAGCAAGAACCGGGGCACCACTCCAACGATCCTTTGCTCTCACCTGCCAGTCATCGCTTAATTGGCTTCGAAGAATTTGTTCTTCCGATTCCCAGACAATAGCCAACTCTGGGCTTGCAACATCGCGGATTTGGCGAATCAATACCGTGGTATCGGTGGCATTGATGCCGAAGTGCGTAGAGAGAGGAGAGAAGCCCTCGATGATAATCTGCGTCCCGGAATCCAGCAAGGATTGAGCAGTTTGAGGACTCTCCTTGCCACTCAACCAGACTGTTTGTGCCTTGCCTTGCTGCGTCGGCACCTGCCCCAGAGAACGCAACACAGCACCCCATCCCGGCGCAGCGCCATCCAGATCGAAAGTTTGGGCATTTGCCGCGAAGCAGGCAAAAACCAAGGCACTAATAAGTAAGCGCATACCAGACTCCTGCTCGAAAATCAGTGAAACGGCGGGCTCGTGACGGATCGCCTTTCAACATCTGACGGCCATAGACGAAGTCAGCGAAAAGGTATAGGGATTTCGGCATACCCGGCGCGCGCCACCTCACGCCGGGGCCGAATTCATAGTAGTTGGCCCAGTCCATGCGGCGAACGTCCGTCGTCAGATTGAGGTTGATGTAGAACTGCAGCGGCGCATTCGAAGCGTGATAACCGATCCGATTCTGTCCATAGAAGAGTGTGTTGTTGTCGAAGCGACTGAGGAAGACTCCATCGACCGTGGTGCTGGCAAACCAGCCGCCCTCGCTTCCCAGATTGGCGGCACCAAAGCCACGGGCGAAGTTTACGCCACCCCGAAAATCGGAGCGAATCGTCGCTGTATTGTTTCGTTTGGCGAAATACTGCCAGGAGCCGCCCGCCTCACCCCAGGCCATCCAGCCATGCTTTCTCGCGCTGGCAAGCCCACCGGCTACAACCACTGCGCTTTCGCTCAATGCCTGTGGCGCAGCTTGCCCCAGCGGCCCGCGAAGGCGTCCTCCATTGCGATTGAGGTCACCAATGAATCGAGTCGAGAGATAAGGGCGCAGCTTCGAAGTAGGTAAGCGGAACTCCATCTTGGCCTGCCCATAGGTAAAAACTTCATGCCAGCGGGACGAATAAAATGGCAGCACCCAGGTAGTGGTGCGAACGGGCGCAAGCGAAGGTCGAAGGTTGCGATAAGCCTGGTCTGCCTCAGAAGCGAGCTTCGCGTTCTGGCTGCGCCGGGCGATATCAAAACACCGCACGGCATCACGATCGAGCTTCAGCATGTTGTAGGTCCAACCGAGCCGCAGCGTCGTTGCATCATCATCGGGATTGGTTTCGTGCAATTGCTCCAGGTACCGGAGTGCGTCTTTGAGATAACCCTTCTCGAGGCTTCGGTCAGCCAGTTCTTTGACTGCCGTGAGACCGCTCTCAGCTTTCGAGGCGGGCATCGGCCGGCTCACCTTGAGGAAGGCCAACTGCGCCACGCTGAGCGCATCGTCTGGAGCAAGCTTGAGGAGTTTTTCGAAAACGGAAATCGCCTCTTTGTCGCGATTCATCTTGAGCAGCAGAAAGCCAAGCTCGCGCCGAAGGGTTACATTCAGGGGGTCCATCTCGACGGCCATCTCGAATTCATAGACATAGGGATAGCGCGGCATGAGAAGCTCGCGCGCCTCTTCGGCAACCATCACGGGCGTACCACGGGAGGCAGCGATCAGCGCCGCACTTGCGTAGTCGGGACGCAAAGCGTTGTGCTCCACGCGGGCGATATCAAGCAGAAAGCGACGCTTGTCAGGCTTGAGCCCGAAGGCAACCCGGTACTCCGCAGCGGCATCCACCCAGTCGTTACGGTCTTCCAAATGACGTGCAAGCTCTTCGTGAACGCTATAGCTGTCTGGAGTCTTGGCGGCAGCCTCTGTCCATCGCGCGATGCTGGCTCGCAGGTCGGCATCAAGGCGAGTCCAGGTCTCAGTCGCCTGCTTGCGGATGACTTCATCTTTCGCATGCTGCAAGCGCAGGAAGACTTCGAAAGCTTCGGCCCGCTTGCCAGTCTCGTAGGCAAGATACGCATACTCAAGAGAAAGACGTTCATCGTCGGAGCGAGAATTCAGCACCATCTTGACTTGATCGCGCCCTGCAACTGTTTCGCCTTGGCGCAAGAGCAGGTACGCATAGTCAAGACGAGCATTGACATGATCTGGCGCAAGCCCCAAAGCGGACTCAAACGCAAGACGGGCTTCGTCCAGACGCGCTGCCTTCAAATGGGCATAAGCCTGGTCGAGCGGTTGCTGGCCTGCGTTTTGGCCGTAAAGACCAAGCGCACAAGCCAGAGCGGCAAGTCGGGTAATTCCAAACATCGGAGTGCAAGGATGTAGTGCCGCAACCCGGCAATTATTCGCACACTTTTTGCGCCATCCTAAATCCATGACCTTGCGCCCTTTCCTGCTGGAGCGTTTTTTTGCCCAATACGAATTCAAGCCCGCCTTGCATCTGGCTAGCTCAGACTGTGAATCGCTCACGATCCCGGAGTTGCTCGCTTATGCAAGCGTTGAAGATCTGGCTGCATGGGGCTCAATGAAACTGGGCTACACCGAGACGGCAGGCCACCCGGAATTGCGCAGCCTGATCGCAAAGGATTACGAAGGCATCGATTCCAGCGATGTAATCACTGCAGTCCCGGAAGAAGCGATTTACCTGACGATGCGCGCATTGCTCAAGCCGGGAGATAAGATCGTCGCAACCTGCCCGGGCTACCAATCGCTCTACGAAATCGCGGCAGACATGGGGTGCCACGTGCAGCGATGGTCCCCTAAAGAAAGCACCGAAGGTTGGCACTTTGACCCCTCCGATTTAAAGCTCGACGGGCTCAAGGCGCTGGTCGTAAACTTTCCGCACAATCCTACAGGGGCGCAACTTACAGCAGAGGAATGGGCACAAGTGTGCCAGTTGGCCGAGCGAAGCGGCTGCTGGCTGATCTCGGACGAGATGTACCGGGGCCTCGAGCCGGACGGAGTTTCCCTCAACCCCGCAGCTTCCGAATACGCCAAAGGCATTTCGATCGCGGGCCTCTCGAAGGCCTACGGCCTCGCCGGTCTACGTTGTGGTTGGGTCACTACTCAAGACAAAGAATTGCTCGCCGCAATCCAGCGCTACAAAGACTACACAACCATCTGCGCCAGCGCGCCAACAGAGCGGCTTTCGATCATCGCGATGAAGAGCGGTGCGCTACTTCGAAAACGTTGTCGCGACATCATCTCCGCGAATCTTCCGATATGGGAAGACTTCCTCGCGCGCCACACGCACGTGCTGGCAGCACGCCCAGCCAAGGCCGGCCCCATCTGCTTTCCGCGTTGGCTGGCGGGCAATACATCCGCCTTTTGCGAGCGATTGGTCGACGAAGGGGGCGTCATGCTGTTGCCTTCAAAAGTGTATGAAGCCGGAGAAGACCACCTCCGTGTTGGCTTGGGGCGTCTCAACTTCAATGAGGCCCTCAATCGCCTCGAACAATACATCAGAATGAAGATGTCATGAGCAGCTCAATCTCTCCGGCAGACTATCTCGATATCGACTCTCAGTTGAGTGATGAAGAAAAGCTGGTCAGGGCCTCGGCCCGCCGTTTTGTTACCGAACAAATTCAACCACTGATTCGCGAAGCTTATGCCAGGGGCGAGTTCCCGAAATCATTGATTCCGGCCTTTGGAGAAATGGGCTTTCTCGGTGCAAATCTCGAAGGTTACGGCTGCGCCGGAATGTCGAATGTCGATTACGGCCTGATCATGCAAGAGCTCGAACACTGTGATTCCGGCATCCGCAGCTTTGCGAGCGTGCAGGGCGCACTGGTGATGTTCCCGATCCACAAGTTTGGCAGTGAAGAGCAGAAGCGCCGCTGGCTACCGGAACTGGCTAAAGGGAAATTGGTGGGAGCCTTTGGGCTCACCGAACCTGAGTTCGGCTCCAATCCATCGGGCATGCTCACGCGGGCAGAGCCCGATGGTAACGGCTGGATTCTCAACGGCGAAAAGACCTGGATCACCAACGGTGGCTTTGCCGACATCAATGTCGTTTGGGCAAGAACTCCACAAGGAATTCAGGGCTTCCTGGTCGAGCGAGGAATGAAGGGTTTTTCCACCAGCGACCTGCACGGCAAGATGTCGATGCGGGCCTCGGTGACTTCGAGTCTCTCATTCCAGGATTGCCACGTCCCGGCGAGCCACGTGTTGCCTGAGGCCAAGGGCCTGAAGGCCGCACTGCAATGTCTGACACAAGCTCGCTACGGCATCGGCTGGGGCGTCATCGGCGCTGCCCTCGACTGCTTTGAAACCGCAAGACAGTACACCATCACGCGACGTCAATTCGATCAGAGGCCCATCGCCTCACACCAACTGGTTCAGGAAAAACTCGCTGACATGATTACCGAGATCTCCAAGGCACAGTTACTGGCATTGCACTGCGGCAGGCTCAAGGATCAGGGCCGTCTGAAGCCCGAGCAGGTATCCATGCTCAAACGCAACAATGTCGCAATTGCTCTCGATTGCGCGCGCGCGAGTCGCGATCTTTTGGGCGCCAACGGGATTATGGAAGAGTATCCGGTCATGCGCCATATGGCGAACCTCGAAAGCGTCAAAACCTACGAAGGCACCGACCATATCCACACGCTCGTCATCGGCGAAGCCGTCACCGGTATTCCGGCCTATCGCTAGAGGGCAGCGTGCAAGGCCTTCTTCAGGCTCGATTCAAAGCTCTCGCGCGAGATCGCCACGGCCTTGCGTAGCTCAGCATCTTCATAATCCTTACGCACGGAATTGGGCAGCTTTACCAGGAGCGCCTGAATCTTCGATTGCCCTAGTGCGTCCTGCATCCCGCGAATCGCTCGAAAGTAGCCCTTCTGCCCGGCGATCTTGCGTGAGCCGGTAATGATTGCCCCAAGCGTCTCCGCGCGCGTATCATCGTTGACGACAGGGTGCGTGGCAACAATTGCGCCCCACTCGTCAAAGAAAGGACCCAGCGGCAGAAGCAGATTTGGGCTTTGTCGCAAGCCACGAATCGAACGCAAGGGATAGTGCCGGTGGCCTTCGGCCGACATCACGCGCTTATAAATTTTCGCCGCATGGGCAAAGACTCCGCCAAACGGTTTGACGTTCTCATGCGCCAGCCGCCCGTAGTCTACCCGGACATCGTTATACATCTCGTGCTTGGACCAATAGGAAAGCCCCTGATCAATGTCGCCTACGTTGTGGGTGATCGAAGCCACAATACGCAGAGCGTCAAGCTCAAGCCCCTTGGTCTCGATCGCAGTAACAAACTCGATAGCCTCGCGGCGCAGTTCTTCGTCGATCGCAGCCCGGGCCTTGGCGACAAACTCGGCGTCGTCATTCTTGAGAAAAGCTTGCAGAGCCCCCATCAGCACACTCAGCTGTTCTCCATTGTGTCCTGACACAGGCCCAAGCCCGGCCACCTGCGTGTACCGGCGCGACACATTCTCCAGCGGCCACTTCATCGCCCGCAAGGCGAACTCAAACATGCGCCGGTGCGACTCTGGCTCCTTGCTGTCTTTCCAGAGCAGCCCGCGAATTTTCGAATCGACATCCGTAGGGATGAATGTCGCCACGGTTGAGTGATGGGCAGACAGGCAGAGGGCGAAATAGTCTTCGACGTACTCGGTCAGCGTCTCGGGCCAAACGTATCCCTGGCGAACCAAGCGCAGGATATCGACGAAATCGAGATCAATGAGGCGCTTGGCAGGCGGCGGAGTCGGATCGACAAAAAGGAAAGGAGCGGTATTCTCAACCCACTCTACGAGGGTGACAGGGCTTATGTAATCGAGCATCGGAGTTTAGGGATGAGACGGCCAGCGCGGGGCGCGCTTTTCACGAAAGGCCCTCACGCCTTCTTCGAAATCAAGACTCTTGAAATTATCGGCGCGCGTATCCAGCGCAAGAGACATCGCTGAAGCCGCATCCAGCGAACGGCTTTGGTGAACAAAAGCCATTCCACGACGAACGGTATCGGTCGGGGCATTGGCAAGTGCAAGGGCGATAGTCTCACCGCGCTCTTCCAGCTCGAACGGTGGCACAACCTCCTGAACCAAGCCCCAGGCCAAAGCCTCTGGCGTATTGAAAATCTTACTTGAGAGCGTCAGTTCCAGTGCGCGCCGCGAGCCCAGCGCCATCTCCACGGCTCGATAGATCGCAAAGGGCCACATACCGATTCGGATTTCAGTCAAGCCGAAGGTGGTGCCATGCACCGCAATCGCAACATGAGCGTTGGCCACCAATCCCAAGCCACCGGCCAGCGCAGGCCCTTGGACGGCGCAAACAATCGGCTTAGTTAGCCGGGCACCAAGTGAAAACAAGCGGCTATGGATTGCAGTCAGTTCCACCGCATCAGCCGAGCTTGCCTCATCCAAATCCATTCCAGAGCAAAAGACAGGGCCGATGCTACGCCAGTAGATGGCGCCAAGCGAATCGTCAGCCTCGGCAGTCTCGCAAGCTGCAACGATCGCTTCGCACATCTCTCGATCCAGCGCGTTGCGCTTGTCTGGCCGGTTGAGGGTGATTTCGAGCAGGCGGCCACGCCGTTCGACATCAAGAAAAGGAGACATCTTTAGCTTTAGGATCGCACCTCGGCTGGGAAGACTGCTGAAGCAAAAGAGATGGGCCCATAAAGCGATGTTGTCTCGTCCCATTCAACACCGCTTCTGAGCCCAAGGAGGATTGGTAGAACGAGTGATCGTTCTCCCTCCACTATAGATAGCGGGAACCATGGGAAAAAAGCGCCAAAAAAGTTCAAAAAACTTTGAGCGGCCATTTCACAGGCATGAACGGCATAATTGAAGATGTGATTCGCTCCATACTATTTGATTTGGGCAATGTTTTGGTGCCTTTCGATATCCATCGAGCATACAAAACGCTGTCGCTGCATTCCGGGTTGCAAGAGGATGAAGTTGCCACCCGCATCAAGAACTCCGGCCTTTATCCGCAATATGAGTCGGGCCTATGCGAAACCGAAGACTTCCGCAGCCGTTTCAGCGAATTGCTTGGGATAAACCTTTCACACCACGAGTTTCGAGAGATGTGGAACTCTATTTTTCTGCCCGAAACCACAACTAGCGAAGAATTGATTCTCGAACTTAAGCAACGCTATCGTTTGGTTTTGCTATCAAACACAAACGAGCTTCATTATGGCTGGTTGAGGGAACGATACTCGATTTTGAACCACTTTGATGCCTACACACTTTCTTACGAAGTAAAGGCAATGAAGCCGGAGGATCGCATATACGCCGCAGCCGTGGCCAACGCTCAGTGCAAGCCTGAGGAGTGCTTCTTTACCGATGACATTGAACGATATGTTGAGGGAGCCAGGGCCTTCGGGATTGATGCCGAGCAATTTACGGGGGAAGCCAATTTGCGCGAGCATTTGCGACGCCGCAAGATGATCGACTAGAAATCGGGATAGGAGGGAACCTCACGGCTCCGCCCCTCCCACACCACCGGACATGCCGGCCGCATCAAGTTACCCAAGCCTGCGAAGGCTGGAGGATCATTCACGTATTCAACTCCAGCTTCGCCGCAGAGGCTGATTGGCTGGCGCGTGACCGCCATGGGTTTCGCAGACTACTGCTCACGATCACAGTTCAGGCCTTGCGTTTTGCTGTCACTTTAACTCAATCAGGTTGTGCAAAGGACTTTCACCTTCGAGCTGTCGAACATGCTCGGCACACCAAAAATAAAGGCCGCCCGGTGAGGGAGGCCTTTATTGTCAGGTTAGATTTCCGTTTAGAAGAAATACTTCAAACCGAACTGGATGTTGCGCGGGCTCTGGACCTGTGCACCAATGGTGCCGAAGGCGGCAACGTTGGTGAGATTCGCTCCCGGAGGTGCGAAGCTAACGTGGTTTAAAGCGTTAAAGAATTCCGTACGGAATTCGAGGTACTGACGATCCGTGATGGCGAAGCGCTTACCGATAGAGAAGTCGACGTTGAAGAAGCTCGGACCACGTTCGGTTGCGATTCCAGCATTGCCGAACTGGCCGTCGGCAGGGTTGCCGTAAGCGCAGTTGCCATTGTTGGCACCCGGGGTGAGACAGAAAACGCTCTGACGGACCGAGGGATCGGTGGCGCTGACCGGAAGGCCAAACCAGTTGTCCACGTTGCGGGCAGATTCGTCAACGGTCAACCTCTTGTAGTAGTTGGCACGGACGTTGCCACGAACGGCCTGACCCGTACGGTCTTGACCACGAACGGTGATCGGCAGACCAGAACGGGCGGCCATGTTGTAGTTCAAGCCCCAACCGCCGAGGACGGCGTCAGCGAACTTGTTGCCATTGAAGTTCCACTTCGTATTCTTTCCCATGGGGAGGTTGTATAGACCACCGATGGTGAAGCTGTTGCGGATGTCGAAGAAGGACGGGCCACGGTTGCTGCGGCGGTCATAAGCATTCTGCCAGTAGGCGCCTTCGCCCTGAGTGAAGCCTGAACCGTAGTAGCCGAGGTTGTCGGTGAGAGTCTTGCCGTAGGTGTAGGCAGCAATGAACTCAAGACCGCTCTTGAGACGACGGCGACCGGAAACCTGCAGCGAATGATAGTCCATGGTAGCCGAAGACTCAGTGCGGGCAATGTTGCCAAGGTTGGGCAAAGCACGAATGAGCGGACGACGGTCATTGAGCGGAGCCCAGGATGCGAAAGCACCAGAGCCAGGTAGGGGCTGGTTGGCTTCGACAGGAGCAACCAAGTGGGTGCCCTTTTGTCCTACATAACCGGCCGAGATCGAGGTGGCACTATCGAATTGGTATTCCATGGTGAAGTTCATCTGTGAGGTAGTCTGCGGACGAAGGTTGAGATCCCAGGCGCGGCCCTGAAGCTGGGGAGTGGTTACTCCAGCAGGTCTGGGCATGTCGAGGGTGATGTTCGCAGTTTGGACGTCGGCAAAGCCCGTGCGGATGCTGCTTGGGGTGCGCGGGTCGTAGGTGATGTCGGACTCGACGAAGAGCGGCGGGTTGAGCGGGAGGCGCAGGTTGGCACCGGTGCCCTCCATGAAGCTCTGGTAGGCATAGCCGCCACGGACGACCATCTTATTGGCGAACATGCCGGGAGTCCAG
>Ga0209591_10009951_pt1 | contig 10246 bp, 8 predicted proteins | sample MAT01_FD_187207 | JGI IMG/M metagenome (GOLD analysis project Ga0209591, IMG submission 187207) | Freshwater microbial communities from Lake Fryxell liftoff mats and glacier meltwater in Antarctica - MAT-01 (SPAdes) (version 2) | ecosystem: Environmental > Aquatic > Freshwater > Ice > Liftoff...
TTATCTTCAAACCTTCTTTCCTGGAAACCTTTGGCTCCCATTTCAGAATTTCTTTGGCACGTGTAATATCCGGCTGACGCTGTTTAGGGTCATCGGTCGGCAAGGTTTTATAAATTATTTTCTGGTTAGTACCTGTTAGCTTAATTATTTCTTCTGCGAATTCTTTAATGGTTATTTCATCAGGATTGCCGATGTTAACAGGCATCACATAATCACTCAACAGCAGTCTGTAAATCCCTTCGACCAGATCGTCTACATAACAGAATGAACGTGTCTGGCTACCGTCACCAAATACAGTTATGTCTTCACCTTTGATCGCCTGACTGAAGAATGCAGGCAGAGCTCTTCCGTCTTCAAGACGCATACGCGGTCCGTATGTATTAAATATTCTGACTATCCTTGTCTCAAGACCATGATAAGTATGATAAGCCATTGTTATCGCTTCCTGAAATCTTTTGGCTTCATCATAAACTCCGCGCGGACCTATGGGATTTACATTTCCCCAATACTCTTCATTCTGCGGATGAACTGTAGGGTCACCGTAAATTTCAGAAGTTGATGCTATAAGAAATCTCGCCTTCTTTTCTTTTGCAAGACCAAGCAGATTATGAGTGCCGAGTGAACCAACCTTAAGTGTCTGTATAGGGATCTTCAGATAATCGATGGGACTTGCGGGGGAAGCAAAGTGCAGTATGCAGTCGAGCTTTCCCGGTACGTGGACAAACTTAGTAACGTCGTGAAAATAAAATTCAAAATTCTTCATCGGGAATAAATGCTCTATGTTTTTCATTGAGCCTGTAACAAGGTTATCCATTCCTATTACGTGGTATCCTTCCTTTATGAACCTGTCGCTGAGATGCGAGCCCAAAAATCCTGCCGCGCCGGTAATCAAGATCCTTTTCTGTGAATTATCTTTTGCCATTAATTTTAATTGATTAGAATCTAATTTAATCATTATCGCAAAAACTTTTCAGACATAAATTATTCTAACTTAAAATTTTAAAGTTTATTGGTTAATTTGCTAAAATAAATTCAAAACACCCTTAATAATTAATTTAATCATGAAAAAATTTAATCCCATAGAAACTGATCCGAATAAAACAGAGTTGCTTGAAGTATTTGATAATTCATTTCCTGACAGAAATTATCTGATAGTCCACAGAGCTAACGAATTCACGTCCGTCTGTCCCAAGACCGGGCAGCCCGACTTTGGAATCATTACCATTTCATACATTGCAAAAAAGAAATGTGTAGAGCTTAAGTCATTGAAATATTACCTGCAGTCCTTCAGAAATGAAGGCATATTTTATGAAAATGTTATCAACAGGATTCTCGATGATCTGTCTAAAATGCTGAGTCCGAAATGGATGGAAGTAAGAGGGGAGTTCACTGTAAGAGGAGGTCTGCAGTCAACAGTTACAGCAGTTTTTGGAAAGTAAATTTAAATCAGGCTTAAAACTTTCTTAGCAATTTCTTTCTTCCTTCGGGTGTATTTATCTTCAGATGATTTTCTCTTCACATATCTTTCACAAACTGCTGAAGCATATCTCATCTCATCTTTTGCGGAAGGAATATCAATGCCTGTCAGAGCAAGCAACGTATAATAGAAAGGAAATCTTCTCCACCCGCCTTTACCGTCCCGCTGGGCTTTCAAAAATTTAATTCCGTTTTCGAGTTCTGTTTTATTCTCCGCTACTCCTTCACCGGATAAATTTCTCCAATAAGCCACACTGCATTTGCCGCAGCAGAATGTACCCTTGGCAGAATTTCTCAACTTGTCGTTTCCCTGAATTGCTTTCTTAATTCCCAAACCCGCTTCAGACAATTTTTTAGAAACCGTTTTGTCTTTGACATCCAGAATATACAATGCCCGCAGTGATTCCTCGCCAATGATATGGGCGATGGATGCCTTTGAAGTAATGTTGTCGCCGGTGAATAATATTATCCCGTTAAAATCAGTAGCACTTGGCGCAAACATATTCGCATACGAACCTTTTAATCCCTGTCGTCCGGCGATCCATCCGGCAACTTCCTTACGTTCCTTTAATGATAATTTTACATCAGTTAAGAAAGCTTCATTAAGATTTTCTATTGTCTTTGCGAGACTATTTTTTTGTAGAATTTTCAATTGAAATGATCTTTTTAATTACAAGATATGCTGCAAATATTAATGCGGGAATGATCAGGAAAATAACAGTGACCGCGTAAATTATGACCATGAAAAAAAGTGTGATCAGAAATACAATGAACATTGTCATTGCAATGAACACCAATATCTTCACCAACACTTCCATAATATTTCTTTAAGCGCTTACGTACGGACAGGCGGCATAATGTTCTTCTTCTTTGAACTCAAGTAAGGGAGTGAAATTCGCGCACTCGGGTTTTGCGATGGGGCAGCGAGTCCTGAATCCACAGCCACTGGGTTTATTCATCGGTGTCGGAACATCTCCTTTTAAAATAATTCTTTCTTTATCTTTTCTTTTTGGATTTGGTAATGGGACAGCGGAAAGTAATGCCCTGCTGTACGGATGAATGGGATGGTGATAAATTCTGTCTCCGGGACCTGTTTCAACAATGTTTCCCAGATACATTACTGCAATACGTGAACTGATATGTTCAACAACAGAAAGATCATGCGCTATGAATAATATACTCAAATCAAATTCGTTCTGAAGCTCCTGCATCAGATTAATAACCTGCGCTTGGATTGACACATCGAGTGCGGAAACAGGCTCATCGGCAATGATTATCTTTGGATTTGTCGCAAGAGCTCGGGCGATACCGATCCTCTGACGCTGTCCGCCGGAAAATTCATGCGGATATCTTTTTGCCTGCTCCGGCTGAAGACCGACCTTTTCAAGCAGCCATGCAACACGATCCATTCTTTTTTTCTTATCAAGATCTGTGTGATACAGCATCGGCTCTTCAATGATCTGACCGACTGACATTCTCGCGTTAAGTGATGAATACGGATCCTGGAAAATCATCTGTATAAGACCTCTGTACTTTCTCATTTCATTATTGCTCAGACGCAGCAAATTTATTTCTTCATCCTTATCTCTAATCCATACTTCACCCGTAACGTTTACATCAGGAGAAGCGAATTTAAGAATGTTAATTACAGCTTTACCGATGGTTGACTTTCCGCAGCCTGATTCACCGACTAATCCTAAAGTTTCTCCTTTCCTCAATTCAAGCGAAACCCCGTCAACCGCTTTGACTTCAGCGATCTTTCTCAGCAGAAAACCTCCCGTTACCGGAAACTTAACTTTCAAATCTTTTATCTCTAATATATTCTCGGGCTTCATCTATTTAATGAATAAGTTGTAATGATTATGAGTAATGATAATGAGTATTGAATAATCTGTGTACATAATATTTAATCATACTAATGTAAAACACATTGAACATTAATAATTGATAATTGATAATTGATAACTAATAAAGGTGGCATCTCACAAAATGCACCGGCTCGATCTCTCTGAGTTCAGGCTCATCGACCCAGCATTTATCAAAGACCTTCGGACATCGTGTCGCGAACTTGCATCCTTTTGGAAGCTCAAGTATGTGCGGGATTATTCCCGGAATTGCCTGCAGCTTATCCTTCGGACGGTCAGGATCAGGAAGTGATTCAAGCAGTCCTACGGTGTAAGGATGAAGCGGCTTTTCGAACAGAGCTTCTACATCAGCTATCTCCTGTATCTTTCCGCCGTACATAACAATGACTCGGTTGCATGTTTCAGCGACAACACCCAGATTGTGAGTGATAAGAAGTATTGCTGATTCCTTTCTTTCATCTTTTAACTTAAGCATAAGGTCAAGTATCTGCGCCTGGATAGTAACGTCGAGTGCGGTCGTTGGTTCGTCCGCTATGAGCAAAGAAGGATTGCAGGAAAGCGCCATCGCGATCATTACTCTCTGTCTCATTCCTCCGCTGAACTGATGCGGATAATCCTTCATTCTTTTTTCGGGTGATGGAATGCCAACGAGTTCGAGCATTGTCACTCCTTTTTTAAATGCCTCGTCTTTGCTTATCTTTTCATGCTGAAGAATAACTTCAGTTATCTGATCACCGATCTTCATGACAGGATTAAGTGATGTCATCGGCTCCTGGAATATCATCGCGATCTCCTTACCTCTGTATTTCTTCATCTCATCGTAAGTCAGCTTAAGAAGATCAGTACCTTTGAAGATAACTTCACCGCCCACTATCTTTCCCGGAGGATCAGGAACAAGTCTTGTAATTGAATACGCGGTTACTGATTTACCCGAACCTGACTCGCCGACAATTCCCAAAACCTCTCCTTCATAAATATCAAAGCTGACATTATCCACCGCCTTAGCAGGAACTTTGCCTTTGAGATATTTATTCGAAGCATAAAGTTCGACATATTCCAGTTCGATCTCCTCGGGCTTCTTCTCCAGCTGCTTGTCAGTCGCCTCAACAAAGAAATATGTCTTTAGATTTTTTACTTCAACGAGTTTATTAGCCATTAATATTCAACAATGTTTAGCCACAAAGGGCACGGAGTTATTGACATTAAATTAAATGTCATCTGTAAAAAAATTTATAATATGAATCTCTTAATACTATTTTTCAGAAGGCAATTGTTAAAATTGATCAGAAGTCCATTCAAAAAAAATCTCAGTGTCCTCTGTGTCGCTTATAAAAACTATCGTAATCTTGAATACACCTTCGGATCGAATGCTTCCCTTATAGCTTCCCCGATGAATGTAATCGACAGTAGTGTAAAGAACATCGCCGCGAGGGGAGTCATTATAAGCCACCAGTTGTCAATATTCGTTAGTCCCTGCTGCATAAGCTGTCCCCAGCTTGACGTAGGAGGCGGTAGTCCGAATCCAAGATAATCCAGCGATACAAGCTGGAATATTGTAGCGACGATAACGAACGGCGCGTATGATATTACAGGCGTAAGTGAGTTGGGAAGTATATGCTTAAAGATTATTGTCTTATCTTTTGCTCCCATCGAAACAGCCGCAGCAACATAATCCCTCGATTTCTCACGGAGAAACTCTCCTCTTATATAATAGGTAAGGAATACCCAGTCAAATATAGTTATGATAAGGACAAGCAGAAAAAAGTTAGGCTGCATGATCGAACTTATGATGATTATGACATACAGCACCGGCAGTGTCCCCCAGATCTCAATTAATCTTAATCCGAAAATATCAGTCTTACCTCCGAAGTATCCGAGTATCGCCCCGACAATAATGCCGATTGCAAATGAAAATACAGTTACAACCAGCGCAAATGAAATTCCAATATTAAAACCATAAACAAGCCGCGCGAAAACATCCCTGCCCCTGTCATCTGTTCCGCACCAGTGCGCCAATGAAGGCGGATGTGGGGGATTGCCTTCAAGCTCGTTGAGAAGATTTTCATTCGGACCGTACGGATACAACGGCATAAGAACCCAGTTGCCGCTGTTTGTTACGGAATATTCCTGCTTTAATATCCGGTAGTTCGCTTCACCGTACGCATCCTTTTTCTGACCAAGATCAGTGGACTGGTATGTTTTGAAAAGAGGGAAGTAATAGCTGTCGTTATATTTGACAAGCAGAGCTGATCTTCCGACAACGATAGGAAGTATAAAAGAAATTAAGTATAGAAATAAAATTATAAGGAAAGAGTAATACCCCCGCTTGAGAGTCTTAAACTTACGCCATCTTTTCTGAAGTATTGAAAGGGAAACTACTTTTTTCTCTGTACTTTTTTCCTTCATTCAGGATCTGTTAAAATATGTTTTAAATTATATGAAGCTAAAGATCAAAATTATTTGAACCTGATCCTTGGATCAACAACCGCGTAGATCATATCCGAAATAATATTACCGATCAAAAGCAGTATGGTTGAAATTACAAGAATACCCATTACCACCGGATAATCCCGGTCAATGATCGAATTATATCCGAGCAGTCCCATTCCGTTTATATTAAAAACTTTTTCAATGAGAAAGCTTCCGGCAAGCACAAGTGATATAGCCGAGCCAAGTCCTGTTGAGATCGGGATAAGTGAATTTCTTAAGGCATGTCCGAAAATAACCTTTCTCTCGGATAGTCCTTTGGAGAATGCTGTCCTTACATAATCCTGGCTCAGATTTTCTATTACTGAATTTTTTGTAAGTATGGTAAGTGTTGCAAAGCTTCCGAGCATATACGAAAATACCGGAAGGAATGTGTGCTGTATCTGATCCCATATCTGAGCGGGGACAGACATGTTCTCCCAGTCTTCCGACCGGAATCCCCCGAGAGGAAACACGTCCCAGAAGCTTCCTCCGCCGAAGAGCACAAGCATCATCGCGCCAAAGGCGAAACCGGGTATTGATCTTCCAATGAATATAAATATCGAAGAAAGTATGTCAAACGAGGATCCATTCTTGACAGCCTTATACACTCCCAGCGGAATGCATATTATATATGTTAATAAGAATCCGATAAGTCCGAAATAAATTGAAACGGGAAAGCGTGAAGCTATGACGTCCCAGACTGGCTCGTTGTATTTGTAAGAAGTACCGAGGTCAAAGCTTGCAAGATTACCTACCCAGATCATATATCTTTCATAGATCGGCTTGTCAAAACCATAAAACCTTTTTAGCTCTTCGATCGCTTCCTGAGGTATATTCTGTGAAGTGCTGGAGCTTCCTGTTTCACCGCCGCCGGTCTGACCTCCCGTACGCATTTGCATAAGCGCGGTCTCAAGCGGACCGCCCGGTACGAACTGAAGTATTAAAAAGGTGATCAGTGTGATACCAAAGAATGTCGGAATTATCAGCAAAAATCTTCTTATGAAATAAAATGTCATCTGATTTTATTTTGAAGAGACTTCCGTTATGTTGACTGTTTCACCTTTGTTCTCTCTGTTTAAAACATTTACCCAGAAGGTTTCATCTACTTCTGCAGTCGGCAGAGATTTGGATTTATCTTTAAGCGCCGATTCATAAGCTGCATACTTTTCAGGATCAAACCACCACATGGCGAATATCGGCTGCTCGCTTCCGCTATAATAATCGTCAAATCTTGAAAGATACCATTTCGGATATCCGAATTTATTATGCCATACAAGTCTGGTATAATCAGCATACCAACCGAAAACATACGGCTGCATTGCAACAATAATACTGTCCATCTGTCTTGTAAGCATTACACGGTTTTGCTTATTGTCATCAATATTATACTGAGCGACCAGCTCGTCAACTTTAGCTATTTTATAACCCGGCCAGTTTGTTGAATTTGTATCGTCAGCCATTTTTGATGTAAGATTAAATTCATGGCTTGGAGGATTCTGCCCTCCCCAGTTCACAGGAATGAGACTGAAGTTTCTCTGATTTCCGATTTTAAACTGAGTCGTTCCGTCAACCTGCTTTAAATTTAGTTTTACTCCTGCCTTCTTAAGATCTTCCTGATAGATCGTGAAATATCTTTCCTGACTCGGCAAGGTATATACCATCTCAACTTCAAAAACCTTTCCACCCTTTGTTCTGTATCCGTCGGAATTCTTATCCTTCCAGCCGGCTTCTTCAAGCAGCATTATGGCACTGTCTAAGCTGAATCCGGGAACATAGTTGTTTGGATTTTCATAAGGTGTTGCAGGGAATATTGATTTGGTTGGTTTGTATGCGTTGTAAAATAATTTTTCGTTGAATTTATTTATGTCATAAAGCATCTGAAAAGCTCTTCTCACCTTTAGATCATCGAATGGTGCTTTACGAAGATTGAATGCAAGACCTGAAAGTCCCGCAGGGTTCTGATTGAATATTCTTCTTTTCTGAACCACGCCTCTTTTTACTTCATCAAAATCAGATTTTTCAGCCCACCACTGAGCTCTGTTAAATGCATAAACATCGGTTTCACCTTTTTTAAATTTTTCAAACATCAGTGTTTCATCCTGCACGACATCAGTCTTAATTACATCAAAATTATTAAGACCTGTTGCAAATCTTTCCTTCTCTCCCCAGTAATCACTTCTCCTTCTTAAGTAGATCGATCTTTCCTTTTCAACATCTTCTTTTCTTACATAATAAGGTCCTGAACCGGGTACAACATCATAATTATATTTATTTAAATATTCCGAACCGCTTATACCTCCGATCACATGGGCGGGTAATATTCTTATGCCCGCTACAATGGAGAGCGGAAGCCATCCGTCTTTCTTTGCTTTGAATGTGACTATGTATTTACTTTCTGCAACCGGTGGTTCCAGATATTCCTGATAGACGTCTCCGGTCCCTGAAAGCAGACCTCTGTCGATGGCAAGCTTCCATGTTGCAATAACATCATCAGCAACAACGGGCTTTCCGTCAGCCCATCGTGCATTAGGATTTATTCTGAATCTGTAAGTTTTTTTATCTGCAGAAACCTGCCAGTGTGTGGCAAGTCTTGGAGTATATTCTTCATTGACGGGATCGGTATTCAGCAGGCTTTCATAAACAAGGTTCTGCATCATACGTGTATAATAGGAGTTTTCATCCTTACCATATTGTCTTAGTGTAGCGGGAAAATCAGGGATCGACCATGAGATGCTTCCTCCTTTTATAGCTTTAGGATCACCAAGAAAATTGTAAGCAGTATTAGTTGTCCAGCCTTCGCCTGTAAATCCGTTACCGCCCAGCTCGGCAGTGACAGAAGCGTCAGCTCCTGCGGGTGTATCGAACTGCTTGATAGAGATCGGCTGTGTATCTGTCTTTTTTGAAGTTGGTTGCTTGTCTTTGCTTCCGCATGAAATGAAAAGGGTTGAAGTGGCAATGGAAATGAGTATGAATAAAAATAATTTTATTCTCATTGTATGAATTCTCCTTGTTAAAAATTTTTGGTTAATATAAAAAATGAATTTATAATTTAATAGTTAATAGTTAATAGTCAGTTGTTTTGTTTTGACATTGCGAACAGGATAATTAAAAGTTAAAAAAATTTTTCATTCTTTGTGTCTTCAAGTGTTTGTGGTAACAATTTTAATTAATACTTAATCGTATAGGTTTGTACTACAATTGTTCACATCCGTCAGGCGCAAGAAAGCTTTGCAAAGAAAAGTTTCCTGCTGGTCAACCACTCAACCACTCAACTACTCAACCACTCAACCCCGTATTGTATACCAAATCATAACTTCAATTTGTAAATTGCTTTCTCTATCTTTGATTCAAACCCAAATAAGATTTTCTAATTAACTCAGAATTTTTTACAATTGCAGTGTGTTCTGAAATTAAACCAAACAGGAGCAAAATTTATGTTAAAAATGAAATTTATTACTTCATTATTACTTCTTTTATCAATTACTAAAATTTCCAATTCACAATCTTTCCAGCTCGGCAATGCATTCCCAAATGTAACATTCAATCTTCCTTTATATGTAACACATTCCAATGACGGGACTAACAGAATTTTTGTCGTACAAAAAGGCGGAACAATAGTTGTACTCAATAATGATTCTACAACAAACGTAACAAATGTATTTTTGAATATATCGAACAAGCTAAGCTCAGGTAGCGAGAGAGGATTGCTTGGACTGGCTTTCCATCCGGACTATGCAACCAACGGATACTTCTATGTTAACTATACACGCTCAGGTGATGGTGCAAACATGGTATCACGATTTAATGTATCAACAGGTAATCCTAACAAGGCAGATTCTTTGAGTGAACAAACTCTTACAACTGTTTCCGATCCTTTTTCAAATCATAACGGAGGAATTTTATTTTTCGGACTTGACGGATATTTATATGTTGGAATGGGTGATGGCGGAAGTGGTGGTGATCCGGGTAACAGGGCACAAAATGTAAATGAACTTTTAGGAAAAGTTTTGAGATTAGATGTTAACTCAACTTCAGGCGGAAACAATTATGGAATACCACCGACAAATCCTTTTGCAGGCGGGGGCGGCAGACCTGAAATATTTACAATAGGTATGAGAAATCCATGGAGAATGAGTCAGGATCCTGTTACAGGAACGATCTGGTGCGGTGATGTAGGTCAGGATGCATGGGAAGAAATAGATATAATTGAAGTTGGAAAAAATTACGGATGGAGATGTTATGAAGGCAATCACCCATACAATACATCCGGTTGCAGTGGCATGTCTGATTATACTTTTCCTGTTAAAGAATATGTTAACGGGGGTTCTGAATGTTCAGTCACCGGCGGATTTGTTTACAGAGGTATAAGAAGACCAGAGCTTACAGGAAGATACATTTATGCAGATTACTGCAGTGCTAAGATTTGGAAATTAAAA
>Ga0209591_10009957_pt1 | contig 10242 bp, 17 predicted proteins | sample MAT01_FD_187207 | JGI IMG/M metagenome (GOLD analysis project Ga0209591, IMG submission 187207) | Freshwater microbial communities from Lake Fryxell liftoff mats and glacier meltwater in Antarctica - MAT-01 (SPAdes) (version 2) | ecosystem: Environmental > Aquatic > Freshwater > Ice > Liftoff...
GGGTGGTAGGGATGATATGTCCTGAGTCTGAGTCTTGGTTGTAGCCGAACCAAAGATCTGCGGACTCATTAGTTATTTCCTTTTTTATGTAGTCTTGAGCAGATGCGCGAAGCTCGCATAGGGGTGGAGAACACAAAGTCGTCTTTTTTCTTCCAAACGTCCGCGTTCACCGGCAGCGGCGAGGTGTTCGGTGGATCGCATTGTTCGCGTCTATTTCTTCTGAATGGTGACTAATTTATCTGAATCAAACATGTCTGACGGAGGAATTACCTCCATATCCAGGGGAATCTTACTTCCATATCGCTCTGCCATGATCTGCCGGACAAGCGGGGAAGTGAGATCGAATTGTTCGAGCCTCTTCAAAGAGCCAATCTTGATATTTGCGCCTCGTTCGTATGCTTTCCAGACAAGCTCGGAACAGTAAACCTTACCGTCAGACCACTCGAAAAGCCAATCGTAATCTCTTCCCATCAGCTGTTGAACCTCATTTTTCACTTTCGAGAAATCAACGCGGTCTGAGTCCTTGAGGCGCTTGATGACATAATGTTTTCCTACCCCGCGCTCAATCCATAAGTTTAATGGTGTCCGGGTGACTGGTTGGATTGCCTCGTATACAAATGGCTTATTGTTGGAGAAGAAAATTATCCCCATGTGGGTGTAATCTGACTTGGTAGCTGCCGCGATGGCCTTTGCCTGACGAGACTGCGAACGATGGAAAATGATGTCGCCATCTCGAATCTCGACCGCCTCCGAGCACGCGAAGGGCAGAACCGAGGATAAAATCAACAAAACTCGAGAGATCATATTCTTAGCGAAAGTCCACGTTCACCTATCCCCTGAAGCCGGAGGCGGAAGGGGATAGAGTGGACCGCATGGTTCGGTCTTTAATGTTTCAATAGGTTTAGTTTGGCGTCTGGTCAATAGCCAGATACTTGAACCGGCGATTAAGATAAAAATACCGAGTCCTCCTAGGATAATACCACATGCTGTCGATACCAAAACTGTAGAAATATTTGAAGACAAGGATTCTGGATTCTGAACTCCCGATATTCCAAGGGTTTTAAAACTAAACATCATCCCAAGAACCGTCCCTAGCAGGCCTAGGATCGGTCCTCCTAAAGTCAGCGCCCCGCCTGCAATCATTGTCCATTTGGCAATAGGGTTCATATTGTTACCGAACGTCTGTCATGACCCGCGAGCGTAGCGATTTGGGTCAATGACGCAGTTCGGGAATCTTTCTATCAGGTTATCCTGCATCTGGCATGTAAAAAGAACGGCCCTCGCGCAGGTTGGTAGAAATGACTTTGGCCTGAGTCTGGGACATAGCAGCATCAAAGATCTGTGGTCTCGTGAGTTTTTTTCCTTTGTTTTTGAAGATTGTTTCTCGCGCAAAGTCGCCAAGCTCGCGACAGACTCTGGAATCAAAAGTCTTCTTGTTTTCTATTATCTTCCGAACGCTCAAAGTGAGCCGCAAAAATGGCTGGCGCTGGGCGTGCTAATCGGAGAACGAGCCGTGACAGCCTTGAATGGAGACTCGATTGTTTAGTTAGGTAGTTTTTTCATTTCATGTAAATCACCGCGATGATCGCGTTGACAGGAGTGACAGATTTTTTGTGATGCCTGATTATGTCAGATTTGCTTCTTGATATCTTATCGAACTCCATTGTGCCCATATATTCCCAGGCCTTGTTCCCTCTTTTAATAAAAATGGGTAGCGGACCGCTTGATTTACTGATCAAATCTACCATCTTCTCACGAAGTGGTCCGCCTTTCGGTAAAATAATATTAGGTGCACCTGGATTCTTTTCCAAGTCGAGGCAAATACAAGTAATATGATTGTTAGAAAACGGCGCAAAAACACGCGTCGAACCACCAAGCGTTGCTGCGATCTGTGCTCGTGAGTATTGATTTCCGATTTTCATATTTTGCCTGACGTTAAAGCTCAGATGCGATCATGGCTGGCGCGGAGTCTGCTGCTCATAGCACAATCCGTGACAGCCATGATCGTTGGCTCGACTGCTTGGTTGGGCTCCGTGGTTTTCATTTCTGGGTTTGCGGCTGAGGACTGCCCCAGAGTGTGGTTCGATTGCGGTCGAATGCGGGAAATGCTACCTTCGAAAACCAATCTGTCCGTATTTCCGGAAATTTTTCTTTCAGATTTTCTATAAACTCACGATAGCCGACGCAACTCTCGCCAACCCAATAATACTCGCCTGCGTCATTAAATCGAAAACCGATACAAATCTCGTCATATGACCAAAGGTCGTCTTTGTATGCGAATATCTCACGCACGCTTGACCAGTCCGCGCATACCTTCGGCTTTCTGTCTTGTAATATAGTAAAACCTGCGGCGTCGAATACGACCGCTAGTTTTGGTTCTTTCGGCGAAAACCGCTCTTTCAGCTTTAGGATAAATGAAGTCATTATTTTTGCCAAACGTCCGTGGTCAACCAGCCCCGACTTGTCGGGGCTTGGCTGAACCACTTGGTTCGGTATTATGTTTATGCAGTGAGAGTGCTTGGATTAAGTGTATAAAAACCACGCCTCCGACGCTTTCTTGTTTTTTCATCTCTTTGGCCTTCATCTCTTGAGTTCCAATTCTGTTACTTCTTTTTTTGATCGAACGTCAAAGAGCAGGCATCCCTATCAGCGAGGGCGAGCGTCGATCACGGGGTTGAGGTTGAAACTACGGAAGAGCATGTAAACAGGGCGGCTGATAGGGGTTGCTGTATCTCGACTTGTTATCCTTCTTTTTTATGGTGCTTGATTATGGCTTCGATGTTGGACTCGTCAAGGTGTGCCCTCCGTAGGATTGAACGGCACTCATCCCATTCTTCGAGATCTAAGCCACGATCAAAATCATCAAGGAATCCGAGTGCGAAAAGTCGCTCATTGACCGTCATTCCGGCTACTACGGTTCGCTCGCATTGATCCCTAAAATTCTTCCAGTCGGCATAAAAGGTGCCAAACGGAGCGGGATCAATCAGAAATAAATGCCCAACAAGGCGCTCGAATCCATGGATGTCCTTCAGCTCGACAATCGATAGCTCGGAGGCAGCAAGAATGGGTGCTAAATAGGCGAGCATCTTCTCTCCAATAATGCGATCTTCGGGTCTATTCGAAGTCCGCACGCCGCTCTCGATCTTGAGGATACAGTTGGCGAGTGACCTAAGCATTTTCTTTGGATAACGTCTAAGCGCAGGCACCCCTACCAGCGGGGGCAAGCGTCGGACGCAGGGTTGAGGTTGGAGTTGCGGAAAATCATGGAAACTGGGCGGCTGGTAGGGGTTGCTCTGGCGCGTCTTGTTATCCTTTTTCTGTTAGTCGGACAAGGTGCTTCATGAATGAGGATGTAATCTCAAGAATAAACTCAATCTCCTCCTCCTTCACGGCATCGTCATGCTTCACATAATCGTTCTGGTATTGGCAATAGTAGCTGACAAGAGTCACGAACATATTGGCCAATTGGGCAGACCCGCCAGATTCCTTGATGTGAGCGCCCACAAGTGCCTTCTGATTCTCTAGCGACTTGTGATTGCTGAACAGCGAATGAAGCAGCTTCTCAAGTGCCAGCCTCAGATCATCGAGCACGTTCCTTGAGAACGCGCCGTGGTCATACTTCTGAAGTGCCTCGCTATAAAGAGAAAGCGCTTCGGGATATTCACCAAGCCAATGACGAGTCTCCTCAATCAGTGCCTGATTGACTTTAGATGACTCAGGCTCTGGATCGAGCCGCTGGTATCGAGATATCAGCTTTAACTTCAAGGCCTTGCGTTTGGGCGATACCTTCAAGTCGAATGAAGGATGACTACACAGCTCCTTAATGATCTTGTATTGCTGAGGCGACGAAAAAGCCAAGAGATTCTCATACAATACGGTTCTCTTGTTGGCAATGTGCGTTCCCATGTGGGTATGGGGAATAGAGACTTCAAAATCGGCGGCATAGTCTATAGTGGCTTCGATAATCTTCGTGCCGCTCAATCCCGATTGGGTGTCGCCGAGGATATCCGCTGCGTGCCGTAAGAAAGGCTTCGGGATGCTATCAAGGTCTGTGAACATTTTTTGGCTAACGTCCGTGGTCAACCAGCCCCGACTTGTCGGGGCTTGGGTGAACCACATGGTTCGATATTATGTTTATCAAGTGAGAGTGCTTGGGTCAAGTGTTTGGAAACCACGTCTTCGACGCTTTCTTGTTTTTTCATCTCTTTGGCCTTGATCTCTTGATTCTAAGTTTTGTTTCTTCTTTTTTTGATCGAACGTCAAAAGTGTGGCACGGCGGGGAATGGGCGTCCAGAGCGAAGCGAACGAGAGACGTTGCCCGCCGTTGCCACCACTGTATTGTTAGGCCTTGATTTTTGGTTTAGCGTTCCCAGCCTTTGAATTGATCTTTAGTCGTAACGATGGTCTTACCTCCACCATCTATGATCTCAAGAGTTCCTTCGAAGCTTTTGGAGCCGCTGAACGTTCCGAAATCGGCGTCGTAGGGATGTTTCAAATAGACGGCATTGTCCTCGATAAGAAAGAAGAGACGGTCCTGCTCCCGCTCGAAAGGCGCCCCAAGGTATTCCGCCTTCTGCTTGCGAGACGACTCGCGAGTGCCCTCACCACCGCAGTATACCGGATGGGAGATCTTAATATTGACGCCCTCCGGATTCCACTCACCGGTTGCTTTCAGAAAACCGTAGAAGGTATCCCGATCTTGCATTCCCGGCAGTCTCTGAATTCTGTGGTCAGGCTTGGTATCCGGGAACAGTAGTGAAAACAGATCAGTATACTTTTCGATTACCAGATACTCTTTCGGAAGTGATGCGACACTCTTCAGTTCGTTGACGATGCCGGGTAGCATCTTCCATGTGGTTGCCCTCTTCGGATCGGATCCTTGCTCGTAGACAACAAGGAAGACATCCTGGTCGTCACTGAGCCTTACGGCTACCTGCGAGGAGGAGTTCGGGCCAATTTTCGAATCATACGATTCATGAACCGGAACGCTTGTCTTCTCTCCACCCTTTATGAGTGTTACGCCCGTCTTCGGGAGTGGACCGAAAACTACGATCGCGGAGAGGGACGAGAATAGCTCGTTGCCTCTTAGGTAATCGTTGTAGATTCTCAATTCTCCAAGATCCTTCCGCTTGTCCTTCATGAACTTAAACAGGAACTCGGAACTCCCGTCTCCAAAATGATGCTCAGGCCCAATGGATCTAGCCTTGGCAAGTAGGGCCCCGCTCCGATCTCGCTCCACCTTCCAGAATGGTGAGAGCTTCAGGTCATTCAAGAATCTCTTGGCATCAATGATCTTGACGTCCTCAAGCACCGGAACTGTCGTTTCAACTCTTGTGACTTCTTTGGAGCGAAATTGGGTGTCGCACGAAGACACGCAGAGCGTGAGTAACGCGACGATTATCGGAAGGGTGCGGCGGAGTCTCATTTTTCTTGGACTAACGTCCGCGATCACCGGCCAATAGCCGTGGCGCGGCTGATGGCAGGGAGCGATAGCGACCAAGCATCAGGCGTGAGGCGGGTAGTGGTTCGGTGGATCGCATTGTTCGGTTTATTTTGTTTCTGGAACTGTGGCGACAAATGGTAACTGACGTTGAGCTGAAATATCTCCTCCGGCAGCAGCGCGTTCCAACCAAAAACGCGCCCTATCGCGATCAAATTCTTCTCCATAATACCGATAAAGATACGCCAGGCCGACTGCGGACTCCGCATCTGGAATCCCTGCCTCTGCCGCAATTTTGTAGTGTGGCAAGGCTGCGCTCTCGCTCCCCAACGGAAACCTCCATGAGGCTGCATGGGATCGCGCAACCGCAAGGTGCTCCGCTGGAGCATCTGCCCGAAAAGCTAGAATCCATGGTAACAGCGCAGCATATATCAGGAAACCTATGAGGCAAAACGCCAACAGTCCTGATGGCCAATAGAACTTGCCCACCAAAAAAGTGAGCATAGTGAAGAACACGGCATTTCCAATCACGATTAGTAATGGCGGTGTCCATCCGACGAGCAGAAACAGACTTAATATTCCAGAGCACACAACAAAGCACACAAAGGCGACATGCGAGCGGATCATATTTTTACCGAACGTCCCCGGTCAACCAGCCCCGACTTGTCGGGGCTTGGCTGAACCACTTGGTTCGGTATTATGTTTATCAAGTGAGAGTGCTTGGTTCAAGTGTATAAAAACCACGCCTCCGACGCTTTCTTGTTTTTTCATCTCTTTGGCCTTCATCTCTTGAGTTCCAATTCTGTTTCTTCTTTTTTTGATCGAACGTCCCCGATGACCGATCACCATTTGCTTCTGACCTGTTTCCTGCCCGCGAAGCGGATCAGCAGGAAGCATGACAGAAGTCCCGAAGGGATGGTGATTTTGTCTATCGGTCTGTTCGACATTATTTTTCTTTGTGACGCTGTGAGCAAGCAAGGTTCTTTACAATTCGGACAAGGCAGCGTCCAGTCTTCGTCGTGCGATCTGCATATAGTTCAACTGTCAGCATGTAAAACATTGTGTTATCCCTAGTTGACACAAACAACTTTGGTCCGGGAGAGTTGCCTGGTTCCATAATGGTAATCTGTTTCATGTATCCACCGCGAGGGGCAATCTCAAACAATCGCTCAGGATACTGCATTGGTTCAGAGAATGACAGATTAGGAGGCAGCATCTGAATTCCTACACCATCGAGCGCATACACCCTCAATCGCGGTCTTTCATATTGGTCATCTGATTCAAAATAGAGTTCGAAACGAAAGTGGCCTGTCGGCAAAGAACCAAAAAGACCTGTTTCGACATTCAAGAAGGATTTGTCATCTGCACCTACTACAAGGGTTGTGGCTGCTTTTTTATTCAGTATCTGATTATGATCGTTCTTCTCATAGTGTGGAGGCAGATAAATATATCCGGAAAGTGGCTCATTTACTGATATTGAGCCATAGGTAATATTAGTTCTCGCTTCCGTGCCAAAGGCGAAAAGGCGGTCGAGATCCCACTTGCTATATTGCATTCCTACTGTGAAATGGACTGGCTGATATTGAGGATGTTGAATCAGGCCCTTAAGTTCGTTTCGCATTGACCTCAAATGAGGGCGAACAATGCCCTGAGCGTCAGAGATAATGGGAGCACCACTGCCCTTGGGAACACTTTTGCCGCCAGCACCATAGCCGAATCGGTCATACATCAAGCTTGCTCCTCGTATTGGGTGCCCATCGAAATCTAGAATGTGAATTATGACCTCTTGTTTGTTTGCCTGATAATCGTTCTTCGATGCTACGAAAGCGATGGCGAGGGTGTTGCACAAGGCAACTGTCGTCAGTATTCGCGGGAAGTGTTTCGGGCGGAGAAAAAGCAGGGGCAGAGTCGCTCCAAGTAGAATCGCCATGGCGCCCATCCCGATTAGAAGCGCAGCTCCTGCTAATGGAGCCATATTGCCCGGCATCGTTCCGGCTTCCTGAATAACCTGACCGACGCCAAGCAGGCCCAAAAATACTGCAATTCCCGCTGGCGGCATCCAAAACAGAACAAACCAATGTTTGGTTCGGTTTGCGGCAGAAACAACAGAGCTTGCGACGAGTGCAAGAACCCCGAAGGCAAATAGACTGAGGGTGCCCTGATCCTCGCTGCCGCGTGGATAGATCAACAGAATTAATGGGGCTAACCACCAAAATATTGAAGATAGAAGTGAAGGAAACAGGATGCTGCGCTCGGCTACAGATTGATCGTCGTCGCTCATTTGCGCTATTTTTTTACCGAACGTCCGTGGTCAACCAGCCCGCCGGGCGGGCTTGGGTGAACCACATGGTTTGGTCTGTCTGGGTTTGACTGTTTCAAGGTTGTCTGTACACTCTGATCATGACTGCAATAGCCCAAAAACTCGATGAAAAACTACACGAGTGGGAAACTGAAAAGTCCCAAGCGGTGGAGAAGCTTGTTTCTGAGATCATCGAAATGGCGGATCACGACGCTTTAGGCATAGGACGGTCGCGCAAGGCGGAGCAAGAAGTGTTGAATATGCTCGATGAGAGTTAATCCCGGAGAAGTCTGGCTGGCCGATCTGGGCATGGCCGCCAAGACAAGACCTATCATCGTCGTCTCCCGATATGATTCTGATCCCCCGCGAGACATAGTCATCTATGTGCCTTGCACAACCCAAGACCGTGGCAGCAGCTACGAGGTAAATCTTTCTGAACTGTCATTTCTGCGGGAAGGTGGCGTCGCCAATGTTCAGGGTCTGGGGTCAATTGCCTCGCGCCGACTGGAGAAAAAGCTGGGCCCCGTTCCAGATGCCCTGATGCAGAAGATACGAGACGCAATCAAGTTTGCCTTGGATCTTTCCTGATTCTTTACCGAACGTCCAATGTCAACCAGCCCGCGGAGCGGGCTTGGGTGAACCACATGGTTCGGAGTTCTTTCTATCAACTTGTCTCTCGTCTGGCATCTCAAATAAACGGCCCTCGCCGTAAGGTGGTAGGGGTGATCTGACCTGGGTCGGGGACATGGCGAAATCAAAGGTCTGTGGTCTCGTGAGTTTTTTTCTTTGTTTTTGAGAATTGTTTCTCGCGCAAAGCCGCCAAGCTCGCAAAGGACTCTGGAATCAAAAGTCTTCTTGTTTTTTTATCTTCCGATCGTCCGCGATCACCGATGGCTGCCCGTGGCGTGATCCATGCCGGGAGCGAAGCGACCAAGCATGGAGCATGACGCGGGTAGCCATTCGGTGGATCGCATTGTTCGCTTTTATTCTTTGTTGATATCTGAAAGAGACTGTTGGATTGCTTCTACCAAAAAGGGACTCTTCTCTTGGGCCTTCTCAATGGCCCGTAAGGTGGAAAGCCTTTCTTCGGTAATCTTCTTTCTGGGATTGTCGGGAGGACCATAGATCACGAAGTAGGAAGCTGGTTGCCGAGCAAGGAATCTCTTTGTATCTTCTATTTTATTCTCTTCGAGCATGCGAAGTGCTGCCAAGGAAGTCACGGTCGCCATTCTATCGTCTGATTCCATGTTCTCCATTATCGCAGGAATTTCCTTGTAGGCTTCAATAAGTTGTTCCTCCGAAATGCCCGCCTTCTGCACGATGTTGCGGAACTCGGCCATTTCCTTGGAACGGAATGAAATCCAGCCTGCAGAGAAACCTATGAGAAGTGAGAGAACGATTGATACAAAGGTTTTCATATTTTCTGCGAGCGTCGAGCTGAGTAATGAGTGTGGAGCGCCAGTAGAACACTCATTGATTCCAGCGTCTTGTTCGCTCTTGTTTCAGGCGCTCCTCGATCCGTCCCGGGTCTTGGCGAGAATCCAAAATGGCGTAAACAGAGACAAGATCGGCTGTTACTGTGTAATAAATGGCATAGGGGAAGCGCTTCGACAACATCCAGTGAAAATCCTTCGATTGCTTCCGATGGATACCCGCATAAAGAGCCAGCGAATCAATGTCGGAGTAGAGGGAATCCAAAAAATACTGGCCGACGCCGCTCGCTTGAGGCTCGTAGAAAGAAAATCCATCCACAAGATCCAGCTTGGCGCTGTCGAAAATCCGAATTCTCACGAAACCCGGTCTTTGATCTGTTTCTTTGCAGTTTCCCAATCGGTGAATCCGACTTCCCCTGACTCTGCGAGGCGCAATCGCTCTTCAAGAATGCGGTCATGCCAATCAGGTGGGGAATATCCCTCCTCCGCACTCGACAGGTCGGACCAGATCTCCTCCATGATCAAGATCTTCTCGGGAACCGTCATTTCTTTCAGTGGCAATGTGACCTTCATAGTGAAAATATTGGCTGATTTCCTGCTCGCGTCAAGGAGGCGAATGTCCCGTGCTTAACTCTTTCGCGTGGCCGTAACCCTTTCCTATCTCAACATCGGGCGTGCCAGCGGGTAGGTATTCGGTGGATCGCATGGTTAGCCTCTTTCTTCTGCTTTTTTCAAACACACCACAAGCCAGATAAACCCGACAAAATACAAACTCATGGAGATATATTCAGCGATCGCCTGAACGGGCCAGATGATTCGCACCGTCGACTTGGCAATGATCGTGAATTCCAGTGCCTTCTGGAGCTTGAGTATCAAAAGCAAAGCCGAAATGAACACGGACAAGACAGCAGCGACACCGATAAGCGCAAATTGATATGTGAATTTTGTATACGCGACCCCCCAGAGCGCAACTGCTACAAGAAGCGAATTCGCCAATGGATACATGAATCCAGTGATCCAGTAATGAACATCAATCGCTGCACTCATAAATTATTTCCTTTTAATGGCTA
>Ga0209591_10009961_pt1 | contig 10240 bp, 11 predicted proteins | sample MAT01_FD_187207 | JGI IMG/M metagenome (GOLD analysis project Ga0209591, IMG submission 187207) | Freshwater microbial communities from Lake Fryxell liftoff mats and glacier meltwater in Antarctica - MAT-01 (SPAdes) (version 2) | ecosystem: Environmental > Aquatic > Freshwater > Ice > Liftoff...
AAAGATGAACAATGGATGGCAAAAAAATATTTATGGAAACAGATTCTTGCCCAACAAAATAAATACAAAGGATACAAAACCACCTAGCTAAACCGGATGTCAGTCAACACCGTGTAACAAAAAGCCCAATAGAGCGGTGCATCTATTGGGCTTTTGTACGGGGGCTTTTCGCTACTCGGCTAATTGTTAGCCGCTGGCTTTTTAATTTACATTGCGATACTCTGATGGACTTAATCCTGTTTTAGATTTAAAAAATTTGCTAAAATGGTTGGGATATTCAAAGCCTAAATCATAAGCTACTTGGCTAATGCTTAGTTCTTGATTTTGAAGTTGAATTTTTGCCTTTTTAATGATAAATAAATCAATGTGTTCTTTGGCGTTTTTACCCGTTTCTTCTTTTAGCAAATCGCTTAAATAATGAGCAGACAAATGCAAAGCTTCGCCACATTGCTTTACAGTAGGAATGCCTTTATCTAAATAATTTTGCATAAAATGGTTTTTGAGATAACTTTCAAACTTTGCTAAATAGCTATTATTACTCATTTTTCGAGTAATAAACTGGCGAGCATAAAAACGCTGGCAATATTTCAATAAAGTTTCAATATTTATGCAAATAATTTCTTGTGTGTGCTTATCTATTTGTTGATAATATTCTTTTTCTATTTTACTTATTAAATCGTTCAAAGCCAATTTTTCATCTTCTGATACGTGTAAAGCTTCATTGGTTTCGTAGTCAAAAAAATGGTAATTTTCTATCTCGGCTCCAAGGTTGGTTTTTAAAATAAAATCTGGATGAAATACAAGCGTCCATTCATCTTCACACTTTGAAAAATCGGCTGAATTAAAAGAAAAAACTTGGTTTGGTGAGAGAAAAATAACTGTCCCTTCTTGAAAGTCATAGATTTCCCTACCGTAATTTACTACTGCTTCTTGCTTTTCTTTTAAGCCAATCATATATAAATCGGTAGAAAAAGATTGTGATGTAAAATTATCGGGAACAACTAAATCGGAATGGCGAAAAACCGAAACAAGAGGATGTTTCGGTTTCGCCAACTGAAAAAGTTGGTGTATTTCAGAAATGGATTTTACGTGATGTATCGTATTCATCAGGGTTAATTATTTTTACTTTCTACAAAGGTCTTTAATTCTTTATTAAAAACGTCATACCCTTTTTGCATTTGTTTTTCTATAAGTCTGCCAAGCAAAAAACTTGCTCCACCATGAAGTCCATCTGTTTGAATAAACTCAGTTCTGCCGTCCGAAAGTTCGTTTAGTGTATGGGTATGATAATCGCTCATACCCAATAAAAAAACACCCGTCCAACCAAATGATTTTCCATTTTCAAAATGAAATAGCTTTTTTTTCATTTTATTTTGACCACCAAAAGGCGATTTAAAAACAATTTCGATGTCGCCATTTTTCTCAAATTTACCTTGCAATCCTTGAAAAGAAGAACTCCAACTTTTTAGGTTATCAAAATCGGTTAAGGCTTTCCATACTTGTTCAGGTTTGGCATTAATGATAATACTTGCCTTTACGTTCGTTTTCCTTTCCATTATAAACTTGTTGGGTTAACGGTTAAAAAATCATCTTTTTTAGCTATCCACGCTTGAGCCTGTGTTGCTTTTATCCAAGGAATAATTGCCTCTGGAATTACATTTCTAAATTGTGAATTGTCTTCTTCTGCAACTTTAATCATAGCATCAATCATCAATTGTGGGTCAAGTTGATTTTCCAAACCCTTTGGGTCTGCAAATGCTTGAATAATTTCCATTTTTGAAAGTGAATTTGCTGGGTTCCACCATTTCATCAATGTCTCAGCACCACGGTCGTTAAACCCTGTGCCAAATACGCCTGGATTTACGGTACAAATTTCAACGCCTGTTCCTGTCAATTCGTCTTTTAAACCTTCGGCTATACCTTCCAAAGCGTGTTTGGTAGCCGTGTAAATTGAGGCAAAAGGAACGGTTATCAAGCCGCCCATTGAAGACGTGAATATTATTTTACCCGAACCACGTTTTACCATTTGGGGTAAAAATCCTTGAGCCAATTGAATAGGTGCAAAAACATTTACTTCAAAATTTCTACGAACATTTTCCATAGGAATTTCCGCCACAGGACCCGTTTCCATAATACCGGCATTGCTCATTAACACATCAATGTCGTAGGTCTTGAATGCCCACTGACGATCACTTTCTTTGGTAACGTCTAAAACGATAACCTCTAATGTTACGCCTTCTTTTTTTGCCTCTTCAAGCAAAATTGTTTTTAAAGGTTCTACCTGAACGCCCGCTATAACACGGTGTCCTTTTTTTGCCAATCCTATGGCCGTTCCTTTTCCGAAACCCGAATCCGCTCCAGTAATTAAAATTGTCTTGCTCATTTTTTATATTATTTTGTGAGATGCAAAGGTCTTTCTATTATGCAAGGACTGCGTAAACATTTTCCCGAAGATTGGATATATTTCGTGGATTGTGGTTTTTTAAACTTGCGGCTAACGGTTTCGGGCTTTGCGAAGAAGCGGATTTCGAAGCACAAAACTGTCAACCCAGCACAAAATTTGATACGAGGTAGAATGCTCAATTAACCACTGAACCCGCTTTTTTGCAAAACCCGTGTTGTGCGTTCGTTGTTTTTATTTCGCATTTATTCGTCTTTCAATATTTTAATATCTCTAATTAAGTTTTGAATACTGTTTGGGTCAAGTCCGTTGTAAATTCCCCGAATATGTCTTTTTTTATCAATTAGGATAAAGTTTTCCGTATGTAGAAAAACATCATTGTTTTTTTTAATTCCTTCGTCTTCTTCTACAAAGTAAAATTTACGCCCTAAATCGTAGATTTCATTTTTGTTACCCGTCAAAAGTTTCCATCTTCTAAAATCTACTTTTTTGTCTTGGGCATATTGCTTCAAAACGGATACACTATCCTTGTCAGGCGTTACACTATGAGATAACAAAAGAATTTCATCGTCATTGATAAATGCTTTTTGAATATCCGCCATACTATTTGTCATTTTTGGGCAAATGCCCGGGCAAGTGGTAAAGAAAAAATCAGCAACACAAATTTTTCCTTCAATATCTTTTTCGGTAAAAATTTGATTTTCTTGGTTGATGAGTTTAAAGGGTCTAATCTGGTGGAATGTCTTGTTGTTTGGCATTTCCCATTTAGGCGTAAAGTCTGGTGTGTCGTAATAAGGAAGTTGTTTTTTGCTGTCCTTACAAGATGCAATTATGAACAAGAATAAAATATAAAAATAGAACTTCATTTTAGATTTTCATTTTTTAAAGTATAACATAATGCCGATTTTTGAAGTCCATATCTCACACCATCTTTTACTTCGTAATTAATATAAGGTTTACCATTTTCACGCCACGCTTTTTGCATGCCATTTTCACGGTCGTTGGAGAAATTTAAGGCACAATAAGGGCTTCCGCTTTCATACCATTGTTTTTGAATACCTTCTCGTTTGTCATTGAAATATATAAAATCGTATTTCATATTCCCATTTTCCCAAAATCCAAAATGTCTGCCATACCCAATCCCATTTTTATAATTCCGTTCGTCTCGTAGTTTCCCATTTTCAAAAAATGTTTTTGTTGTTCCGTGTTGCTGCCCTTGATAGTAAGAAGCAATACTTTTTAAAGTCTCCGTTGCATATACTTCTTTGATAAAACCAGAATAGGGTTTACTACCAAAGTAATAAACCCCGTTCTGTAATTTTAATGCCGTATCGTTCTGAAAAATAGTGATGTTTGGCACTTGCGAAACATCCACTTTTTCAAAAATATTTTTACTAATTTCTTTTTCATTTTTAGCACAGCCACATACCGCAATGCAACAAATAAAAAAGAAAAATTTAGAAAGTGAAAGTTCCTTTTGTTCCATAATAAGTACCCGATTTTAAAACATAAAACCTTCCGCCCATATAGGCAGTATTAGTTGCGTGATAATGATAAATTGCAGTAGAAAAATCTGCTGTTGTGCCTATATGCCCACCGTTAGCATCTAAATTGGAAGGATAAGTTCCGTCTGCATCTTTACGAGCATAAATAGGAAATCCGTCTCTTAAAAATCCAATCAATTTATTATCATCATTTCCCATAAAATCACCTGTAAAATGATAATGGTACAAACCGCCTGGCCCACTATGAGCACCTGCTCTGTCAAAACTTAATAATGTACCTGCATCTACGGGTACATTTCCGCCTTCTCTGTCATTGTATATTGCCACACCATTCAATGCCATACCAATTGGGCCTAATGAAGTTTCTTCTTTTGAAGAGGCTTCATTAGGATTTGTTGGAATAGTCATTACAAAAACTTGGGATTGCAAAGAACCTGGGTTTACTGTTTGCCCTGTTAATGTAGGTGCTTCATACAAAGCATTTCCTGTTCCCCAATATGGCGTAACGTGGTCGGGTGTTCCGTTTGATTTTAGCGTAATGCTACTACCGCTTGCAGAAATGGTTACAGCACTTGTGTATTTTGATTGCACCACACTTGTAACTGCAATAGTACCCGTAGAAACAATAGAGCCGGGACTTACGTCATCATCCTTGCTACAAGAAAAGATGGCAACACTCAAAGCCAATAGGCTTAATCCGAAGATTGAGAATTTTGATTTGTTCATTTGATTTTAATTAGTTGTTAATTTTACTTTGACTTTAAAAATATTAATGGTTTAGACGACTTTTCTTTTAAAAACCTTCGGTCGTTATGAAATATTTTTTTACTGTGGGTTTGCGGTTTCGCTTTACAATGATGCACAACTCTCTTATACCCGCTACTAAGTTTCGCCTAGCCACCCAAATGGGATCGCTTGGCGAAGGTTTATAGCTCTTAGTAATATATTTATTTTCATCTATAAAGTATCAAAGTGCGAGATTATATTTTGAATGCTTTTCGTGCTTACATGCGTGTATATTTCAGTGGTTTTGCTACTTGCGTGTCCCAATATTTCTTGAATATAACGCAAATCAGTGCCCGCTTCCAACAGGTGGGTGGCATAGCTATGTCGCAGCCAGTGAAGCGTAACTGGTTTTTTGATCCCTGCTTTTTGTAATGCCTGTTTCAACACTAATTGTAAACTTCGCGCATCATAGGGCATGCCCGCATGTTGGCCTTCAAATAAATATCGTTTGGGTTTAAATTGGAAATTTTGCTACCCTTGACCACTTCTTTTCGTGAGAGTGTGATCATTGAAAGTTATCTCACGACCATCATTTAGTATTCTTATAAAAATGACTGAATGTCAAAGCTTGCGATGGTCAAATCTGTGTGGAATGAATTGTTTGGCATCGCGAAAAATAATGGTCACTGATAAACGAAATAAAGTGGTCATCCACCATAGTATCTCCAGTTAGTTAACTCCTTTGTCCGGCCACATTGCCACCATGGTTATAAGTAGGGTAGAAATTATTTTTTTCACGGGGCAAGCTTTTAAAATTCGTAACTATTTAATGAGAATACTTGTCAAGTACATGAGAATGCACAACCCAAAACATAAAGTTTGAAGTTTTGTATTTCTCCATGTATTAAGTCCTAAATTATGAACGATGTTTCTTAATTTTTTAAACTTCGATTTTATAATCCCCTTTTCTTTTTCATCAAGGTTCTTGTAATTTTTACATTCCTCAATTGTTACATTGGGGTAAGTTCTAAAGAATAACGTTAGTCTGTGCCAGATGCCAAACTTCTCAGGTGTGCCTTCGTCAAGTTTGACGGTTGAATGTTCGTACATCCTTTGTCGTATCTGATTTACTTGTCGCGTTAACCGAAAATCTTGAAGTCTATAAATTGATAAAATTAAACCAATCAAAATTGAAAGGACGATTGTTATTAATGAAAATAGGTAAAGAGTCAATGACCATTCAATGTTTGTTACCGTAAATTTTAGTCCACCAATATATTTTGGGTTAAAGGCGAAAGAGAGAAATCCAACACTAAGCGTCAAAAGAAAATTATTGTAAAAGGAAAGTTGTCTTAACGACTCAGTTGTCCACCGAATGTTTCTCTGTCTGTACTCTTCAATTAATTCCGGGTCTGGGGTCTCCATTTTTTCTTTCATTCATTAGTCATATTCTCTTTAGGTGCGGCTAGAAAATTGGCTCTTTTGCTTGCTTTGGTGTCGCGGTGGAAAGTGCGACAAGCAAATGTGCCGATGCGGGCTGCCCACTCTGTCCCGCGGCATTGTGCATAACATCCGAATATATGCAATTGTTGCTATTCCCTATATAGCATTAAAAAACATTAACCGGATAAGTTTAATAGATTTTATTCAGCCAACTTAAAAATAATAGGCAACACCATTTTTTGTTTAACTGGCTTGCCGCGCTGTTTGCCCGGGTTCCAGGGCGGTGAGTTTTGAATGATACGAACTGCTTCCTCATCGCAACCCGCCCCTATTCCTTTTATAACTGTTACATTTTCTAATTTACCATCGCGGCCAACAACAAATTCTACAAAAACTTTCCCTTCTACCCGCATCCTGCGTGCCTGCGCGGGATATATTATTTGTTTGCCAATACTTTTATAAAATTCAGTCAATCCGTTTTTAGGCGCAGCGGAAACTTCCACGATCGTAAAAACTTGATCTAAGTTTTCCTCCACCACGGGTTGTTGTTCAATAAATGGCATCACCTGCATCTTCGTGTCTTCGGTTACCTCTACATCAAACACAAATTTGATCTCCTCTTTGATCTCTTGCTCATCAGGCACCTCTACTAACCGAGGCTGCTGAATAATCATTTCGGGTGGCGGAGGAATTTCAGTAGCAGGTACATCCAAAAGTTCTTCAAATGTATTTGCGCTCCGTGATGCTAACTCAACCAAAGGTGTATCATACTGCTTCCATTCAAAGGCAGTAAGCACCAGTGATAAGGTAAAAACCAAGCCAATACTAAGGAAGAGGGAATGTTTTTTTGCCAGGTCGGCATGGTAATATTTCTTGAGTTCCATAACCTTCTGATTTAAGTCTTTTTTCTTAGTATAAGGTTATGCCTATCTTATCTAAAAAATAATGACGGTTATCAGATTATCACCTGAGATTAGACAGCTACTTTATGAAGGAAAATTTTTTATATTCCCTATCGGAAGATAAACAGCAGCAGAAATACAAGGAGCAGCAACATGGCAAGCCACTTGATGGGGTTTGGGTATTCGGCAAATTCGCAGCTGCAAATGGAGCAGGTTTTGCTTTTTGCATCTACCTCCATCGCGCATGAAGGGCGCTCTTTAGTTTTCACGGGTTAGTTGTTCAGCCACTTTATAAATTTACCCCTGTTCCCTAAAATGGCCGATCCGGGCACAGGTGTTTTTGATATTGAAGGAATTGTAAAACAAGCCGTAAAATCGGGTGTAACTCATCTTTATCTTGAGCGCAGGCTATCCAGAAACGCATAGACTTTTTCAAAGTGATTCAGTGGTTCTGCATGCATGCCCTTCACCAAAATGTGTTGATATGAATGTACAAAGTTTTTTCGCTCCAATCGTTCCACCAGTTGTTGCGACATTTTTGTAGCGGGCCATTGTTCATCCTGATCGGCAGAAAAAATCAGAATCGGCCCGTTGATTTTCTCCACTTCAATTTCAGCTTGCGCCACAGCCTCCGTATTTTCCAGTATCATTGAAAACGCGCTCAGCAAATCACCCTGTAAAGCTGGCCATATGATTTTGAACGGAGCGGGCACATATACCACTTCCTGATTATTGTACATCCACGAAGAGGTATTGGCCGATAGCGTGAGAGCAGGAAAACTAACATGAGAAGTGGAAAGAGCAACCACTCCTTTAAAGCATGAAAACCGACTGGCCAAATTCAATACTAACTCGCCTCCCTTGGATGCCCCCATCAAAATAATACGAGTAGTGTCTATTTGTGGTGTTCGTCTGGCGATACTAAGAATTGTATCGGCAATAGCATTGAGTGAAATGCGATCCAATGAACCGGGTGAGTTATCGGTTTTAAAATACCCTATTGCGAGCACAGCAAATCCATGAGCAAGCAATGAGTCACGCTTGTCTTTCAAATAATTTCGTTCCCAATCATTTCCTCCGGAGCCTCCTCCAAACGCTACTATTAACGGCTGACTGTCGCCATCACTCAAATATAAATGTGTATCTGTTTTTCCATGGTTATCAGAAAGGGGTGGTGTACGCCAACCGAAATAAAAAAACACAACTAGTAATAACAGCACGGTTACTCCTGCAATTTTAATTTTCATAGAATAGATATTTACTAATTAGGAACTTGTTTTATGAGCATTTCTAAAAATCCAATGGCGTAACATACCTACCTTGTCGAAGTCGCTTTGGAATAGAAAAAGGACAAAGGTTAGTAGCAGACTTGACCGGGCAAGTTTCAAGAGATACATTTATAATATTCGAATTACTCCGCGACTGCAACCTCTGTGTTCTTGCACAAGTATTCATACCCGCGATAGAGCACCAGTATCTCCACTATTGTAGCAGGTATTAAAATGACATAGGTGACGAAAAAAAGTACCACTGTAACAAGCATGCAACCCATTACAATTTCCAATATTCCAGCGATGCGCGCGAGTTCGCCCATACTGTCTTGCAGACGAATGAGGGATACTCCAAATACAATGCTTAAAGCTCCAAGCAACAACGCAGCCACAGAGTAAGGAATCCATAAACTCTCAATGTCATTTGCTAACAAGGAACTTACATCTAAAATTCCCATACCGACCACAGCAACAATTAGCAGGTAGGCTATAACCTTCAGCAAAGAGTTTTCGAATACAACACTCAACGTAATAAATCCTCGCGCAAATAAAATATATGAAATCACCATCACAACCGTAAGTCCCGTATAAATGGCATTCATCCAATATCCCCAGTCGTCATGATGGCCTGTAAGCCATGTGAGGTCCATCGCTCCGAGAGTGATTTCAGTTACTAAGTAAACAGCTCCGGCCAAGGCAGCTACTAACACTGCGTTTCGGTTGGCGTTTGGTAAAACGTTTTGTTGTTGCATGTCTTGGTTTAGTTTTGTTGAAAATGACTCATAACTCTCCCCAAGTGCATTCAATAAAATTTTCACGGTGGATAGACGTGGTAATACCTCACCACTTTCAATACGTTGGATAGTGCGCACACTAACGTGGCTTTTTTCCACTAACTCTTCCTGTGTAAGGTTTCTTTCTTTACGTAAAGCGGTAAGTCTTCTTCCCAGTTCTGGTTGTTGCATCACAATTTTTTAAAGCACAATGGTACAAGTTTTAACGGGCATAAACTGAGAGTGTATGCCATTTTCGCCCGCCATTTACCCGTCATTTGGAGAAAAGAGTGAGGCAATTCTTTTTTGAAGAAAGAAGGCTTCAATGGAAACGAGAAAAAATGTGGAATAAAGTTTCCGGGTATTGACTAATGCCTCAGGTAGGTGCTGATAATCCTATGCCTTCAAAAAATCATCATCAAGATAAACACAATGATAAGCAATATTGCCAACCACTTGATGGGGTTTGGGTATTCGGCAAATTCGTAATTACAAATCGGGCAGGTTTTGCTTTTTGCGTCTACTTCCATCGCACATGAAGGGCACTCTTTAGTTTTCACTGATCAGTTGTTCAACCACTTTACAAATTTTCCCCAAAGGGTTTTCGGTTTCACTTCTTCTTTACCAGAAGTTTCCTCCACTTGCTCCTCATAGAATCGGGCAGCTTTAGTGGGTTGGCCAGTTTTCACTTTGCTCATGTAGTGCTGCCTACGCCTTTCCTTTTCGCGTTCTAGTTCAGCCTTCCGCTTTTCCTCCGCTTCGCTGGCTTCCCGTTCGCGCTGTTGCGCAATTGGGTTTCGCCACGGGTTTTCGCTTGGCTGGCGGTCGCGCGAATTAGTACTGTTCCGTTTAGTTGGTATGCGCGGTCTTACTTTCTCTTCAGTTGGTTGTTCTCCTTCAGGCTTATCCAACTCCGCAGTCTCTTTCTTCTTTAGTTCAGGTAATTCTATTTTACCTAATACTTTCAAGCCGGTAAGTTCTACCTTAGGTACCTTTACAACTTCAATCTTCTCCTCTTCAACATTAACTTCAAGCTCTGGCAGTGGAATTTGTTCAATCGGTTCTTCTGTTTCAACCGCCTCAACAATTACGGGACTTTCAATTACGGGTGCAGCTTCTTCAGTGTTGATTTTAAAAATCTCATTCAATCGCTCAGGTGCAAAATAATTTACAATAACACTCACGTGAGCATCTTCTAATCGTGCATTTGATCCTTCCT
>Ga0209591_10009964_pt1 | contig 10239 bp, 5 predicted proteins | sample MAT01_FD_187207 | JGI IMG/M metagenome (GOLD analysis project Ga0209591, IMG submission 187207) | Freshwater microbial communities from Lake Fryxell liftoff mats and glacier meltwater in Antarctica - MAT-01 (SPAdes) (version 2) | ecosystem: Environmental > Aquatic > Freshwater > Ice > Liftoff...
CACGCACGATATGGACGAGGTCGAGAAAATCTGCGACCGCGTCGGCATCATGGCGAAGGGCAAGCTCGTCGCCTTGGATTCCCCGTGGGCTCTGAAAACGACCCACACCGAACGCATGGCCGACGTAATCTTGAAAGATGGCGAACGGCTCGCGTTCGACATGGAGAATGAGACGGAGCTTCAGAAATTGTCCGAGGTCATTCGGAGTGGGGTGGCAGTAAGCGTGAAGACTCGGGAGTTCGATTTCCACGCCACGTTCCTGAAACTCACCGGCCAAACTTTTGAATAGTGGGATTCACGCGTGCGCTTTTACATTCTCAAGGCGTTGGTTCTCAAAGAAATCCACCGCCACCTCGCCAACCGCGGCGGTTTGGCGTTGGCCTTCCTCCTCGTCGTTGCGGCACTGCTCCTTTCCATCTTCGACCCCGGCACCGGCTCCGCGGGGTCGAAGGGCGGCGGGCTCGTCGATGGGGTCCATCGCTGCATCATCGATTACGCTCAAGACTCGCCGTTGATCGACGAATTGCGGGCGAGCGTGCCCCCGGCCCTCCAGCAACATGTGAACTTCCGCAGGCGCAGGCCGGACGACGTAAACGGCTTGTTGAAAGACCCGCCGGGGACGGGGGCGATCCGCATCGAATCGCGGACCGAGAATGGCCGCGAGGTGTTGAAGTGCTCGGTCTGGTATCCGCCCGGCGACCCCGGAGCGATGGCCCCCTACGAACTCTGGTTTTGGAAGGCGCTGCGGACCGCACTGCAAAAGCAAGCGGTCGAAAAGCTGCAAAAAGCGGGCGTTGCCGCTCCCTTGTCCGAACCCGATCCCGGCACCGACGACCTCTGGGCTATCCGCGATTCGTTCCACCAATTGGACCTACAAGTCGAACGGCTCGGTGCGGGCCGAGCGACGATCCCGAAGGTCGAAATCGCCCGCGACGACCTCGCAGCGGACGAACTCGATCTGCGGAGTGCCGTCGCCACGGGCATGGTCGTGTTCGCGCTTTACTTCGCTTGCGTGTACCTGCTGCCCACGCTCAATTGCGAGGAGCGCGAACGCGGCGTCTTGCTCGCCCAGGCGCTCTCGCCCGCCTCCCCCGCGGAGATCCTCACGGCGAAGTTCCTCTTCTACCCCGTCTTGGGAATGACGCTCGCCGCGACGCTCGCCGGCATCTACAAGCCCGCGGTGCTCTCGACGCTGTTCTTCTGGCTCTCCCTGCTCGCCATCTCCGCTGGCTTTCTCGGCATCGGCATGACCATCGCCACGCTCGCGAAAACCCAGCGAGCCGCGTTCATGGGTTCGATGTGCTATTTGCTCTCCGTCTCGCTCGTGCTCTTCATCTGCTCCATGAACGGCATCCCCGGCGTGCCCTGGCTCGCCCTCGAATACCACGGCCCCCGCATCCTCCACGCCGCAATGACCGGCAAAGTCGACACCATGCACTGGGGCCACCTCGCCGGCGCCGCCACGCTCGCCTGCGTGTGGATCCTCCTCGCGGGCTGGTTGTTCCGCAAGCGCGGATGGCAGTGAGTGCGGCTACCGCTGCCGAGGCAGCGGGGCGAGTTCTTTGGGGAGGAATTCGAGGTTGAAAAGACTTGAGTCCCAGATCTTTGCCGTCTTGTCATCACTTCCTGTCACGACGCGGGAACCATCCGCGCTAAACGACGCCGAAAAGACGAAACTCGTGTGCCCCTTGAGGGTGAGGACTTCGGCCCCCGTCGTGGCGTCCCATAACTTTGCCGTCTTGTCCGTACTCCCCGTTACCAACCTAGAGCCATCCGTGCTGAACGACGCCGAACGGACGAAACTTGTGTGCCCCTTGAGGGTGAGCAGCTCGGCCGCAGTTCTGGCGTCCCACACCTTCGCCGTCTGGTCCCGACTCCCCGTCACCACCCGGGAGTCGTCCGTACTGAACGACGCCGAAAGGACGGGACCGGTGTGCCCCTTGAGGGTGAGGACCTCGGCCCCCGTCGTGGCGTTCCACACCTTCGCCGTGTTGTCCTCACTCCCCGTCACCATTCGAGCGCCATCCGCACTGAACGACGCTGAACGGACGAAACTTGTATGCCCCTTGAGGGTGAGGACTTCGGCTCCCGTTTTGGCGTCCCAGACCTTCGCCGTGTTGTCCTCACTCCCTGTCACCAGCCGGGAGCCGTCCGCACTGAAAGACGCCGAAATGACGAAATCCGTGTGCCCATTGAGGGTGAGCAGTTCGGCCCCCGTTTTGGCGTCCCACACTTTCGCCGTCTTGTCATAACTCCCGGTCACCAGCCGCGACCCGTCCGCACTGAACGACGCCGAAAGGACGGGACCGGTGTGCCCCTTGAGGGTGAGGACTTCGGCCCCCGTCGTGACGTCCCACACCTTCGCCGTGTTGTCATAACTCCCCGTCACCACCTGGGAGCCGTCCGCACGGAACGACGTCGAAGAGACGGTATCCGTGTGCCCCTTGAGGGTGAGGACTTCGGCCCCCGTCGTGGCGACCCACACCTTCGCCGTGTTGTCCTCACTGCCCGTCATTATGCGGGAGCCGTCCGCACGGAACGACGCCGAATTGACGGAACTAGTGTGCCCCCTGAGGGTGAGGACTTCGGCCCCCGTCGTGGCGTCCCACACTTTCGCGGTCTGGTCCTCACTCCCCGTCACCACCCGGGAGCCGTCCGGACTGAACGACGCCGAATTGACGGAACCCGAGTGCCCCCTGAGGGTGAGGACTTCGGCCCCCGTCGTGGCGTCCCACACTTTCGCCGTCTGGTCCCCACTCCCCGTCACCACCCGGGAGCCGTCCGCACGGAACGACGCCGAAAGGACGAGACCCGTGTGCCCCTTGAGGGTGAGCAGCTCGACTCCCGTCGTGACGTCCCACACCTTCGCCGTCTGGTCATAACTCCCCGTCAGCACCCGGGAGCCGTCCGGACTGAACGACGCCGAAAAGATGGGGAAAGTGTGCCCCCTGAGGGTAAGGACTTCGGCCCCCGTTTTGGCGTCCCACACCTTCGCCGTCTGGTCCCAACTCCCCGTTACCACCTGGGAGCCGTCCGGACTGAATGACGCCGAATTGACGGAACCCGTGTGCCCCCTGAGGGTGAGGACTTCGGCCCCCGTTTTGGCGTCCCACACCTTCGCCGTGTTGTCCTCACTGCCCGTCAGCACGCGGGAGCCGTCCGGATTGAACGACGCCGAATTGACGGAACCCGTGTGCCCCCTGAGGGTGAGGACTTCAGCCCCCGTTTTGGAATCCCACACCTTAGCCAATTTGTCCTCACTCCCCGTCAGTACGCGAGAGCCGTCCGCACTGAACGATGCCGAATTGACGAGATTGGTATGCCCCTTGAAAGTGAACAAATCGACATGGCAGATGCGGTGGACATAATGCCATTCCCAGCCCCGCAAGTCTTTCCGCGTGCTGTTAAGAAGGGCCAAGGTTGCAGCGACGTTGCTATCCCGCCACTCCTGATGGGCGACTTGCATCGTTCGGCCGTACTCGACGCGTTCCAGCTTTTCCTTTTCGAGTGCGAGAGCGATGCGGGCTTCCTCCGTCTCCTTCTGAGCGGTCAGTGCCGTCTTTTGGGCAGCCTCGGCCGTTTCTCGGGCCTTTTGTTCCGCAGCGCGGGCCTTTTCCGTTGCGGTTTTCTCCAGCCCCAATTGATCGCGAGATGTGACCGCTTGCCCCAATAGAACGGCCAAACTCACGCCGAACGCGGCGAGGATGAGGACGCTCGCGGTCAACGCATACGCCGTCGCCCTGCTGGGGTTTCGCTTGGCCCACTTGATGGCCCGGGTGCTTGCCCCGGCGGAACTCACGCTCACCGGTTCGCCATTGATGAAGTGCCGCAGGTCGTCGGCCATTTTCGCGGCCGAGGCATATCGTTCGTGCGGTTCTTTCTCCAGACATCGCAGGCAAATCGCTTCGAGGTCTTTGGGAATGGCGGGGTCGAGTTTCCGCGGTCGGGGCGGTTCCGTGGTCAACACGGCTTGAAGCAGGCCCCAATGATCCTCGGCTCGAAAGGGCCGCTGGCCCGTGGCGCATTCGTAGAGCATGACGCCGAGCGCCCACACGTCCACGGCGGGGCCGGCGAATTTGCTTTCGCCCTTGGCTTGCTCGGGGGCCATGTAGGAGGGAGTTCCGAGGACGGCATCCGAGTGGGTGAGGTCGTGGCCGCTGTCGCGTTTCGCGAGGCCGAAGTCCGTCACTTTGAGGCGGCCCGACTCAGTGAGGAGCACGTTGCCCGGTTTCAAATCCCGGTGAACGATCCCTTGATCGTGCGCAGCCGCAACGCCGCGGGCGATTTGCTCGACGATCGCGGCGGCTTCCAGGGGCGGGAGTTTGCCGCGGGTCTTGAGAAACTGAGTGAGCGTGCCGCCGTCGCAGTATTCGAGAGCCATGAACGGCCGGCCGATGTGGTTGCCGACCTCGAACACTTGCACCACGTTCGGATGTGCGATCGCCGCCACGGCTTCTGCTTCGGCGAGGAAGCGAACGAGGTCCCGCGGCGTGGCGTGCTCGCCGGACAGGATCATTTTGAGGGCGACGGTGCGGTTCAGCGCGAGTTGCCGGGCTTTGTAAACGACCCCCATCGCCCCGCGGCCGAGTTCTTCGAGGATCTCGTAGCCGGGGATCTCGACTGCCCCCGTCATCGGCGCGATCATCGCCGGGGCGGTCGAGGCGTGCTCCGGCGGCGGTTCGGCGGTGGCGTCGAACGCGGGGTCGTGGCTCACGGTCGGGGATTCTTCGGGGGGAGACATGGGCAACGGTCCACGAGAACGGAATTGGAACAATCGTAACAGGTTTCTCGAAAGCTACGAACACCTTGGCAAAGTCCGTCTTTAACGATCTCGATTTTCGCCTAAATCGCCCATCTTGCCCCGTTTGCTTTTGACGCACGGCTCGCCCAGCTTTACCATTCACCTCAGTGTGCGGCGGTGGTGGCCGTCGTGCCGTTCGAAATGGATTATGGAGGTTTTTTAGGCATGTATAGCCTTCTGTTGATGTCGGCACTCGCCGGAGCGCCCGACGACGCGGGGTTCGGCTGGCGGTCCAGCGGTTGCACGGGTGCCACAAGTTGCACCGGTTACACGTCCTGCTCCGGCTACACGTCCTGCAGCGGCAACACCTCGTGCTGCGGCTACTCAACCTGCTCGGGCTCGGGTCGCAGCGGCTTCCTCGGGATCATCGACTGCTTCCGCGGCAAGCGCGTCGCCTCGTCGTGCTCGGGCTCTTGCACCGGCTGCTATAGCTCTTGCAGCGGAATGACTTGGGGCTCCTGCTACGGCTCCTCTTGCCACGGCTCCTCCTGCTCCGGGTCGATGCCAGCCTACGGCTACTCCGTCGGCCCAGGGGCGATGCCTCCTTACACCGGCTGCACGGGATGCTCGGGCGGTTGCTCGGGGTTCGTGACCGGTGCCGCGGTGATCGGTTCCCAACCCTCGACGGTGATCGTGGCGGGGAAAGCCCCGGCGCGGTTGACCATTGAACTGCCAGCCGACGCCAAGCTGTTCGTCGATGGCCAACTCATCGCCGGCAGTGGCCCGAGCCGCCAGTTTCACACGCCGGAACTCCCGGCCGGGCAAGCGTTCTACTACGAACTTAAGGCCGAAGTGATCGTGAACGGAAAGGCCTCCATCGAAGAGGCGAAAGTCGTCGTGAAGGCCGGCGAAGTCTCGACCGCGAAGTTCGAGAAGCTCGTCGCCGCGGCCGCCCCGCGGGAACTCGCTTCCAAGTAAGTTTGGGCAAGGTTCGCAAGCCCCCGCACGATCCGTGCGGGGGCTTCTTCATTAAATGGGTTTTCTCCCCTCTCACCGTTGGGGAGAGGGGTTGGGGGTGAGGGGTGGGCTTGCGGATACTCGAATCGAACTCCCCTCATCCGGCCCGCAAAGCCGGGCCACCTTCTCCCCAGCGGGGAGAAGGGAAACCCACGAATCGGCGCTCGAAGTGGCGAACTGTGCCCCCCGCTGTCGATACCAATACAATGTCGAACGAACTTCCCTAGCCCCGGTCGAGGCTCTGCCGTGAGTACAGGACGCTATCTCTTTACGAGCGAATCCGTGTCGAAGGGCCACCCGGACAAGGTGGCCGATCAGGTGAGCGACGCGGTGCTCGACTTTTGCTTGACGCACGACCCGCTCAGCCGCGTGGCGTGCGAAACGCTCGTCACCACCGACCACTGCACCGTGGCCGGGGAAATCACGACGGCGGCCCCGCTGACGCGGGCGAACGTGGACCAGATCGTGCGCGAAACGATCCGCGAGATCGGCTACCTGGACCACACCATCGGCTTCGCGGCGGATACCTGCCAGGTCAACTGCATCATCCACGCCCAGAGCCGCGACATCGCCGTGGGCGTGGACACCGGTGGCGCCGGCGACCAGGGGATGATGTTCGGCTTCGCCTGCGACGAGACCCGCACGCTGATGCCGCTGCCGATTTACCTCTCGCACCGCCTCGTGGAGAACCAGGCCGCGATGCGGGCCGACGGCCGCATCAAGTGGTTGCGCCCGGACGCCAAGAGCCAGGTCACGGTCGAGTACAACGGCGACGGCTCGCCCAACCGCATTCACACCGTGGTGCTCTCGACGCAGCACGATGAAAGCGTGGTCGAATCCGTCGGTGGCAAGGCGAGGATGATGGAATCGGCTCGTAAAGAGATCGTCGAGAAGTTGATCCTCCCCACGCTGCAAGCCGAGCGGGCCGACCTCATCAAGGGCGACATCGTTTACCACATCAACCCGACGGGGATCTTCCTCGAAGGCGGCCCGCACGGCGACTGCGGGCTGACGGGTCGCAAGATCATCGTGGATACCTACGGCGGTCGCGGCCGGCACGGCGGCGGCGCCTTCAGCGGCAAAGACCCCACCAAGGTGGACCGCAGCGCCGCGTACATGGCTCGCTACATCGCCAAGAACATCGTCGCCGCGAAGCTCGCCCGCCAGTGCGAGGTGCAACTCTCCTACGCCATCGGCCACCCAGACCCGCTCTCCATTTGGGTAAGCACGTTCGGCACCGTGGCCCCGGGCGTGACCGAAGACAAGCTCGTCGAATTGATCCGCACGCACTTCAAGCTCACGCCGAAGGGGATCATCGACACGCTGGACCTGCGACGGCCGATCTACCGGGAATCCGCCCGACACGGCCACTTCGGCCGGGAACGACCCGAGTTCACCTGGGAGAAGACCGATAAGGCCGAGGCGCTCCGCAAAGCCGCGGGGTTGTGACCGGATTAGAAATTGCGACCCGGACGGAATTCATCGCCATCGCAAGAGTGCTTCGCCGAGGTTTTCTCGGCCACCATTAACCGGTGGCGATAATTTTCGCGCCGGGGCTCACTCCGGCTCAGCTCGCCGCCCGCAATGGCGGAATTCTGCGTGCAAGCCGCAACGCCGCCGCACTCCGGTAGTAGGCTCCCGAGGAACCGATCGCTCACGGGTTCGCTGCTCGAACGGAGACTTTCACGATGGCGTTCCCCGCCGTCCAACACCACCACGACGTAACGATTCTGACTTCGCTGGCATCTCTGTCGAACGAGATGCCAAACGCGCTGCTGAATCGCTTGCTCGAGAATTGGGTCGTCCTCCCCGAAGAGTGGGAGGAAACGCCCGTCGAGATCCGCGAGGAACTCGCGCGGCTCGGCACGCCCGACCCCTTGATCGGCGAGTTAGTCGATCGCCACTTGCTCACGCCGTTCCAGGCCGAAGCAATCCGCAAGGGCATGGATAGCGAATTGATCATCGGCCAGTACCGCCTCCTGGAGCCCATCGGCCGCGGGGGCATGGGAACGGTCTATCGGGCCGAGCACGTTCACTTGCGCCGCCAGGTCGCGGTGAAGGTCATGACGCGGGCCGTGGAATCGAACGAACGACTGCTGCACCGCTTCTACGCCGAGGCCCGAGCGGTGGCCCGGCTTCAGCACCCGAACATCGTCGCCTGCCTCGACGCCGGTCGGCACACCAGCCAGGATCGGCCCGCCCGCGATTACTTCGTGATGGAACTCATCCCCGGCGCGGACCTTTTGGAAACGACCCGCTCGAAGGGGGTGCTCTCCCCCGGTCGGGTCTGCGATCTGTTTCGCCAAGTGGCCGAGGCGCTCGCCGAAGCTCACCGCCTCGGGCTCGTCCACCGCGATATCAAGCCCTCGAACATCCTCATCACGCCGGACTGGCAGGCGAAGCTCCTCGACTTCGGGCTCGCCCTCCAGCCGCATTCCCGCCTCACCGAGCCCGGCACCGTCCTCGGCACCGTGGGCTACATGGCCCCGGAGCAGGCTTACGCCCCGCACCAGGTCGATGCTCGTGCGGACCTCTTCGGCCTCGGCGCGACCATGTACCTCGCCCTTACGGGCCGCGAACCCTTTCCGGAAACGGGCAACCTGCTCCGGGACTTAAACAAGCGGTTGAGCGCTCCCGCCCTGGACGTGCGCCTCGCCCGGCCCGAAGTGCCGCTCGAGCTCGCCGAACTCGTCGCCAAGCTCACCGACCCCGACCCGGACAAGCGGTATCAATCCGCCCGCCTCGTGGCCGGAGTGCTCGTCGGCCTGCGCCGCTGGGTCTCGTCTTCCGAGGGCACAGTGGAGGGCGCGGAAGCACCGGCCCGCGTGTTGATCGTGGACGACGACCCGTTCATCCGCACGCTGGTTCGCGAGGTGCTCGACGACTGCCTCTGCACGGAAGCCGAAGACGGCTCCGAAGCCTGGGCGGAACTCGAACGGACCAAGTACGACCTCGTCGTCCTCGACATCAACCTGCCCGGCTTGTCCGGAACGGAACTGCTCACGAAGATTCGTTCGCTCAGCACGAACGGCGGAGCCCCGCGGGTGCTGGTGATGTCCGGCGACATTCCCATGGAAGCCCTCGGTGGCCTCTTAATCGACGGAGCCGATGACTTCATCGACAAGCCGTTCACCGCGTCCGGGTTCCGCTCGCGGGCCAAGGGGCTGACGCGCCGCACCGCCACGGCGAACCGAACGGCCGCTTCCGCGGCTGCGACGGCGACGAAAACGCTGACCCTCTCAATGACCGAGACGACGCGGACTCCGCCACCGCAGGGATCGGTAGTGCTGCAGGATGTGCAACTCTCCCCCGCGGACCCGCTCGCCTTCGGGATGTGCCGGCTGCTCGAAGAGACCGGCCTGACCACGCCCGGCTACCACGAACGCCTCGGCCGCTACATCCGGGCCCTCATCGCCAAGGTGCCCGACGACGGCGAGTACGTCCGCCTCAAAGACGCGCGGTATTTGTCGCTCTTGATGACGGTCGCCCCGATTCACGACGCGGGCCGGTTGGTCGTGCCGTCGAGCATTTTGATGAAGCCCAGCCGATTGGACGCGGACGAAATGAACATCGTCCACACCCACACCGTCATCGGTTCGCAAGTGCTCATCGACATTGCAGCCCGATTGCCGCTGACGCTGCCCGACATGACGATGGCCGCCGAAGTGGTTCGCCACCACCACGAACACTGGAACGGCAACGGCTACCCCGACGGGCTCGCCGGTCGGGAAATTCCGCTGAGCGCCCGCGTGGTGGCGATCGTTTCGGTCTACGAAGCCCTGCGGACCCGCCGACCGCACCGCCCGCCGCTCACGCACAGCCGGGCCACGCGGATGATCACCGCCGAATCCCCGGGGCAGTTCGACCCCACGCTCCTCACCGCGTTCAGCGCCGCGGCGAGCCAGTTCGAGCAGATCTTCTTGCAGCACCCGCGGTAGGTTCACCGCCCCGATTTTGCCAGGAACTTGAGCGACGCCCGCGGCGAGAGCCCGACCTGGCAGAACTGATCGAACTGGAACATTTGCAGCAGTTTCACGAGTTGCTCGCCTTCCTCTTTGGTGCCCGCGGGGAAGAGCATGCGGCCGCCGCCTTCGAACACTCCGTACTTCCCCTCCATCGGCCGCACCGTCAACGTCGCATTGGCGAACTTCGATCCTTGGACCGAGAAGGGCACTTTCGTCGGCGCTTGGCCGTTGATCAGGAAGAACGTCACGCCCGCGGTGCCGAAGCGGCAGAACTCCGTGAAGCGGCAATCCTGAACCACTTTGAGCGCGTCGCGGGCGGACCACTCGCTCGCGCCGAAGCGCGTGAGCACGTCCGGGCCGTGGGCCAGCACCCAGTCGCCGCGGTCCTTGCGGACTTCGACTTTGCGAGCGTCGATCACTAATCGTTCGCCGACGAACCCGAGGCCCGGAACGGGAATGCCCGTGCGGCCGAGGTTCTGTTCCTGCGCCGAGGCCGCCACGGCCGCGATTGCCGCG
>Ga0209591_10009968_pt1 | contig 10238 bp, 6 predicted proteins | sample MAT01_FD_187207 | JGI IMG/M metagenome (GOLD analysis project Ga0209591, IMG submission 187207) | Freshwater microbial communities from Lake Fryxell liftoff mats and glacier meltwater in Antarctica - MAT-01 (SPAdes) (version 2) | ecosystem: Environmental > Aquatic > Freshwater > Ice > Liftoff...
CTGAAACCAGGAAGTCGCCGCAGCGACTCGTTTTTAGTGCCCTCAGGCACTTCCTGGACTTGTCAGCAGGCCATTTCAATGGCCCAGCCCAAAGTGTCGGGTCGCTAGGGACAGTAATACAGTGGGACAGCGAAGTGGCTTCTACTGTCCCACTGTTTCACTGTCTTCTATGCAATCCCTGCCGCGAGCATGCGCGCGAGCAGCGGGTTTTGTGCCAGCGGTAACGCGCCCATTTGATCGGCCAGGCGCTGGGCATACTGCGCAATTTCAAGTTCACCCGCATAGAAGAGCCACCCTGCTTGCATACGCAACCCTGTTTCTAACGCAGTTAGCAGCGTTGCACGCTCCGGCCATTTTTCCATCTCGCGCAAGGTAAAGGCGACCATCTCAGCGACGGGTAAAGTGCGGTCTGGGCCTTGACTGAAACGCATCGCCTGCTGTACGGTGCGGTTCTGTAGTTGCCAGCCTTCCATCGCCGGATGGGCAAGTAGCGTCGCGGTGTAGGCGTCCAGGGTGGTGGGGTCGATCGCTACGCCGGTTGCCACATCTGGCTTGTGAAAAAATTGGTGGACTTGATCATCCAACTGAGGTGGGTCGAATTGCCAGAATAAATCGTTATAGAGCGTATATTCACCACTCAATGGTTCTGCATTGCCCGCGCGCTGACGGGCAAGCGCACGCCAGACCAACCAACGCCCATAATCAAATGGTGCTTCGAGCAGAACAGCTGTGTCCCCACTGTCAGTTGCCACCGCAACCATACTGCCCACTGTCTGCACCGCCGGCAGCATACTTTGTTCCACACGGTCACTGCCAAAAAAGTGCTGGACACCCTTATCAACACTAAAGACAAACCCAAAGAATGCACCGACGGTAGAAGCTGGCTCTGGCTGCTTGATCAACCAGACGGTCTGGTAACCGCTCGGTTCGGCTGGGCTGAGTAGCGCCCGCCACTGTTGGGCCGAAGGCGCTACGTAACGCTTGCCGGTGAAGCGCAACTTGCGCAGCGTTCGTTCTGCCTGCGTGCTCAATGCCGTGGGCAGTGTGAATTGCAAGGTGTGCAAGGCGCGCAGCACAAGGTCGCTTGCCTCGCCACCCGCCAACCGTTCCAGGCGCGTCAAGGCCGCTTCGGCGACGTGCGGACGGCTATCCTGGGCGATCAGCCGCAACAGGTCGATGCGATCAGGGGCGGGGATGCGTTCGAGCAAGCCCAGCACCATAAAGGCAATCGCTTCACCCATCGCTTGCATTTGCGTCACATATTCCAGCAACACATGCCGGTCGCGCTTGCTCTCATCCAACGCTTCGCGCAAACTTTGGTAGGCGACTTCGTCCGTGTTGTTCAGATCACTCATCAACGCCGCCGGCAGCTCGACATCCAGAAAGCGCTCGGCGATCACCGCCGCGGTAAAGCGCGCATGGGGGTTGTTCTGGCGGTTGGCGACTACGGCACGCAGCGCGATCAAAGTCTCTTCCGGTGGCAGGAGCGCAGCCAAATGGCCTAACCCGCCACGCGTCTGGCTATCGGGCGTTTCCAGGTGTTTGGTCAATAAGTTGAGCACCAGGTCCGCTGGGTAGGTATGGACGATGCGTTGCGCGGCCGCAGCCAATTCAGTCTCGGTCTTCGTTTGGGCGAAGGCAGCCAAATCCTGTTCCAGGTGACGGCGTTGTTGGAAGGTGTGGATGATGTTGTCGCTCATAGGCTGAATTATAGCATAGGTCGTCACAAAATTAGTTAAACACTTGCGGCTGAACCTTGTCGATGCTACACTGTAACTGCATATCGCCAAACAACTGACCAAAAGGACCCTTCACGCATGAGTAACAAACTTTGGGGCGGGCGCTTCACCGGCAAAACCGACCCTTTGATGGAAAAATTTAACGCCTCGATCAACTTTGACAAGCGGATGTGGGCGGCAGACATCCGCGGCAGCCAGGCCTATGCCCGCGCCCTGGTGCCCGCCGCCATCATCACCCAGGGCGAGGCGGATCAACTGGTAACCGGTCTGGCGCAGGTGGCTAACGAGTGGCGCAGTGGCGCGTTTACGATCCAGCCCGGTGATGAAGATATTCACACTGCCAACGAGCGTCGCCTCACCGAGTTACTAGGCGCAGTGGCCGGCAAGCTGCACACGGGGCGCAGCCGTAACGACCAAGTTGCCACTGATACACGCCTTTGGTTGCGCGGCGAGATCGAGCAATTGCGCAATTATGTGCGCCAGTTGATCAGTGTTACCGTCGAGCGGGCGCACGTCGAGATCGATCTGTTGATGCCCGGTTACACGCATTTACAGCCGGCGCAGCCTGTGCGCTGGAGCCACTGGCTGTTGAGCCATGCCTGGGCCTGGCAACGCGATGCGCAACGGCTAGACGAAGTGTTGGCGCGCGTCAACGTGATGCCGCTGGGCAACGGGGCGCTGGCCGGTAATCCATTTGATATTGACCGCCATGCATTGGCCGCCGATCTAGGCTTTGCCGACATTACCAAAAATAGTCTTGATGGCGTTAGCGACCGCGACTTTGTAGTCGAGTTTCTCTTTTGGGCCACACTGACGATGGTGCACCTGAGCCGTCTGGCCGAAGATCTGATCATCTATAGTAGCCGCGAATTTGGCTTTGTTACCATCGCCGACGCCTACAGCACTGGTAGTAGCTTGATGCCGCAAAAGAAGAACGCCGATGCCTTGGAGCTTTTGCGCGGCAAATCTGGCCGGGTGTTGGGCAGCATGACGGGCTTGATGACGACGATCAAGGGCTTGCCCACTAGCTTTAACAAAGATCTACAAGAAGATAAGGAGCCGCTGTTCGACGCCGTAGATAACCTGAGTGACTCAATCCAGATTGCGTGTGGCGTAATTTCCACGCTGACGCCCAAGCCCGCCCATCTGCGCGCCGCGCTGAGCACCGAAATGTTGGCCACCGACTTGGCAGAATATCTGGTGCGCAAGGGCGTACCCTTCCGCGAAACTCATCATATTGCGGGCGCGGCGGTGCGTATGGCAGAAGTACAAGGCGTGCCGCTTTCAGAATTAGCGTTGGAAGATTTGCAGAAATTGCATGACGCATTTGCCGACGATGTGCGCAATGTCTGGGATTTCGAGCACAGTGTCGAGCAGCGCGATGCCGATGGCGGCACTAGTCGGCGCGCTGTGTTGATGCAAATTGAGCAGTTGCAGACATGGTTACATGAATAGGGCGCAGATTGCTATTCAACTATTTTCCTGCTGTGCTATTGCAACTATAAGTGAGCACTATTTTCTATGCGTTTGACAAGGTTCGTGAACTTTGTTACGATAGCAGCGGCTCATTGTACAATGAGTATATAGCCACTAATTGTCTAACTAGATATAAATATCCTCCAAAGCACTGTCTAGACCACATGGCTAACGCATGAGCAGTCATTCAGTTAAACTTACGATTCAACGATTCCACCCAGTTTTTAATCAATTATTCACATTCTACTTATAATTGACTGGCATTGTATTCCGCACTAATTGCGGTGAACCTGGAGGGGTAGAGCCTTATGGCGAAATTGCTCGAAGTAAAGAACCTTAAGACGCAGTTTTTTACGCAAGATGGGGTTGTGCATGCCGTCAACGGCATCTCCTACTCGGTAGATGCAGGTGAAACCCTGGCCATTGTGGGCGAATCCGGCTCGGGCAAAAGCGTCGGTGTGATGTCGCTGATCCGGCTGATCCCGCAGCCGCCCGGCAAAATTGTCGATGGCGAAGTCTGGTTCGACGGCCAGGATCTGCTTAAAATGAGCGAGGATCAACTGCGCCATGTGCGTGGTAACCGCATCGCCATGATCTTTCAGGATCCAATGACTTCGCTGAACCCCGTCTTGACGGTGGGTCGCCAAATCACCGAGTCGTTGGAATTGCACCTGAACATGAATCGTGAGCAGAGTCGCCGTCGTGCCGTTGAATTGCTCGAGTTGGTGGGCATCCCTGGGGCCAACGCGCGTTTGGATGACTATCCGCATCAGTTTTCGGGTGGTATGCGTCAACGTGTGATGATTGCAATGGGTCTAAGTTGCGACCCGCAGCTCTTGATTGCCGACGAGCCGACAACGGCGCTTGATGTGACCATTCAAGCGCAGATCGTGGACCTGGTCACCCGCCTCAAAAAAGAATTAGGCATGGCGATTATCTGGATTACGCATGACCTGGGTGTGGTCGCCGGTATGGCACAGCGCGTGTTAGTGATGTACGCAGGCTTTATTGTCGAAGAGGGATCAGTCGAGGCACTCTATGCCAACCCACGCCATCCTTATACGATCGGTCTTCTGCGCTCAATCCCCCGCCTAGACCTGGGTCGACAAAAACGTCTAATCCCCATTGAAGGCTTACCGCCAGATTTGTTAGAAGCGCCGACGCGCTGTCCCTTTGCACCCCGTTGCTCGTTTGTGATCGAAAAATGTTGGACCGAAAATCCACCGCTCATGTCGGTCGGTGGTGATCACCGATCGGCCTGTTGGGTGCAGCCAGATGTTCAAGTCCATGTCTTAGAAGGTGAGGCGGTGGCCCAATGAGCGAGACAAAAACGGCAGCCGATGGAACGGCAAAAAGTACGGTGGAGGGCAAAGGCGATCTGATCCTAGAGGTGCGTGATCTAAAAATGCACTTTCCCATCACGCGCGGGATCATTTTTCAGCGCCAGGTAGGTGCGATCAAGGCCGTCGATGGCATTGACTTTAATCTCTACAAAGGAGAGACGCTCGGCTTGGTGGGCGAATCTGGCTGTGGTAAATCGACCACCGGACGCGCCATTCTGCAACTGCATCGTCCCACGCACGGCAATGTCTTTTTTGAAGGCAAGGATTTGACCAAAACGCAGGGCGAAGAGTTGCGCAAGACGCGCCGCCGCATGCAGATGATTTTTCAGGATCCGTACGCCTCGCTCAACCCCCGCATGACCGTAGGCAGCATTGTCGGTGAACCCCTGGAAGTACACGGCATTGGCAAGACCAAGAAAGATCGCCAAGAACGTGTGCAAGAACTGTTAAAAACCGTCGGGTTGAACCCCTATTTCGTCAATCGTTATCCGCACGAGTTTTCTGGTGGCCAGCGCCAACGTATCGGCATTGCCCGCGCCTTGGCTGTCAACCCGGCCTTTATCGTCTGCGACGAGCCGATCTCGGCCTTGGATGTCTCGATCCAGGCGCAGGTGATCAATCTGTTGGAAGATTTGCAAGACGAATTGGGGCTGACCTATCTCTTTATTGCCCACGATCTTTCTGTGGTGCGCCACATTTCGGACCGTATCGCCGTGATGTACCTGGGCAAAATTGTCGAGCTGTCGGACCGCGAGGCGCTCTACGAAAAGCCGATGCATCCCTACACTCAGGCGTTGCTCTCGGCGGTGCCGATTCCTGATCCAAAGATCGAAAGCCGCCGTCAACGTATCATTCTCGAAGGCGACGTGCCCAGCCCCGCCAATCCACCCAAGGGTTGCCACTTTAGCACCCGTTGCCCGCGTGTGATGGACATCTGCCGCGAGAAGGAGCCACCTTTTAAAGATTACGGTGGCGGCCATTATGCGGCTTGTTTCTTGTATGAATAGGGGAAGTAGGGAGTAGGGAGTAAGAAGCTTTTCTACTTCCTACTCCCATCTACCCACATCAATTTGCCATATATTACCATTGTTGATTATTATATTGTTGAAAGAATCACAACTCGTCATCAATATAGTTGCAGTACTTTATTCAAGTACAACGAATCCTTGGCAGAAACATAACGTAAGGAGAAAATAACCGATGAAAACAAAAAGGTTTTTGGCACTGGCAATCCTGGCGATTGTTACTATGGTGATCGGTGCTTGTGTACCCGCACCATCATCCCAGGCGCCAGCCGACGAAGCACCAGCGGCTGAAACAACGGGCGAGGAACAAGCGTCCGGCGCCGAAGATTACACCACACCACACCCGATCCTCAGTGATGAGCGCGTGCGTAAGGCGATTGCCCACTGTATCGACCGCGATGCGTTGATCGCGTCGGTTTACACGTTTGTGTCGGATGATATCAAGCCAACCCTGCGTATGGATACTTTCGTGCCCAAGGATCATTGGTCTTATGGCGGCAACATCACCGACTACGCCTATGATCCAGAAGCCGGGGCTGCGCTGTTAGACGAAGCTGGCTGGACCTTGTCAGAAGGCGCCGAGCCGGGTGATGGCAGCATTCGCTCCAATGCCGCGGGCGAGTCACTTTCGCTCAAGTTCACGACCACCACGGCGCAATTCCGCCAAACGTGGGCCGCGGTGGCCGAGCAGAATCTGGCCGGTTGTGGCATCCAAATGATCCGCTTGCATGTGCCGGCTTCTTGGTGGTTTGGTGATACCACTGGTTTGGCCCGGCGTGACTTTGAACTGGGTGCCTTTGCTTGGGTCGGTCAAGCCGAGCCGGGTGGCCGCACGCTTTATGCTTGCGATCAAATTCCGTTGCCCAGCAACAATTGGGAAGGTCAAAACGGCATGGGTTGGTGCAATGAGGCAGCCAGTCGCGCGATCATTCTCGCCGGCAACCAGCTGGATCGCGAGGATCGCATTCCGGCCTATCACACTTTCCATGAGGAATTCTCCAAGGACATGGTCTCGCTACCACTCTTCCAGCGCGCCGAAGCTGAAGCGTGGAGCAATAATTTGGAAGGTTTGGTCACCGATCCGACCGAGTATGGCAGCGCCAGCGCTGACCAGTGGACCCTCGTCGATGGTGGCGACACGGTGGTGCTAGGCCTATCCCAAGAGCCAGCGTCAATGTTCAGTTTGGTGGAAAGCGCCGCGGTCCAGCGCCAGATTGCCCAAATGGCGATTGGTTTGGGCAACACCCAATATAGCTATGATTACCAAGCTGTTTTGCAGACCGAGTTGAGCACGATTGAAGCTGGCTTGGCCACGAATGATATGGTTGAAGTCAAGGCTGGCGATATTGTTTACAGCATAGACGGTGAACCTGTGCCGTTGGAAGCTGGTACCGAATTGCTGGTGGATGGCGAAACGGTGGTCTATGACGGCAGCAGTACCCTACAACTGCCCCAACTGACCGTGCAATATGCGTTGAATCCGTATACTTGGAGTGACGGCACCCCGGGTTCGATCGAAGATGTCAAGCTGGCCTACCAGATTAACTGTGACCGCGAATCGGGTGCCGTTGAGTTTAACACTTGTGATAGCTGGGGCACCGAAGAAGATCAAACGAGCAATATTACCTGGGGCGAAGATCTGAGTTGGACGATCAAGTACTGGCCGGGTGTGCAAGATCCCACCTATTATGTCGCGCCTTTCACCATTTCCAATCAGACTGTTTATCCGAGCCACCAAGTGTTGGGCGACGGCCGCAACTTGAAGGATGTACCGGCGGCTGAATGGCAGACATTGCCTGAAATCGCCGAGAGTCCCTTGAGCTTTGGTCCCTTTGTCATCAGCGAATGGATCAAAGGTCAGAGCATTACGCTGGTTGCCAATCCCTATTATGAGGGTGGCACTGGTGTACAGAGCATCATCGTCGTGATCGTGGAAGACACCAACCAGGCTGTGGCCCAGCTTTTGAGCGGTGACATCGATTACCTGGAAAAGGCGACATTAGGCGCTGGTGCCGAAGTGCAGACGGTGGTAGACGCCGCTGCGGCCGGCCAGGTCCAAGTCGAAATTCTGCCCAGCCCAACCTGGGAGCACATCGACTTTAACCTGTTTACCAAGTAACCAATCTATTGTTCTGTGCGCGACCTAGCCACGCTGGCTAGGTCGTCACAATTCTAGTTTGTGAGATTAGGAGATTGGAGATTGGATATAGTCTCTGATCTCCTAATCGCATATCTTACACCAGTGATCAATGACAGATTTGTAATTCAAGTAGGTGCGGTTTTTAACCGCACGGTCTCGGCTAGACCACCAATGTGCGGTTTTTAACCGCACCTACCTTCAATGACTTTGTCGAGGCAATTTTTCTTAAAAGGTAACCTGCTATGCTTGGGTATCTGATCCGCCGTTTCTTCCAAATGTTAGTCGTTTTATTTTTATCGGCTGTCTTTACCTTTGCGCTGTTGAATATTGCACCGGGTGGTCCCCTTACCGGTTTACAACAGCAACAGATCCGCCTCGATCGCGAAGATATTGCCCGCATCCGTGCCCAATATGAGCTTGATCTTTACTTGCCGATCCGTTTTTCACGCTGGCTGACTGGCTTACCCAGTGGTCCCATTGCGATTGGCGGCCAGGAAATACTAAGCAATGTGCCGGTCGGGTGTTATTTGTTGAGCGAAAGTGGCACGGGCTGCGATGATTATGTCTATCTATCGGAAATTCCCGAGCTTCATCCACCGGCCCGTAGCACACAGGGTATTTTACGCGGTGATTTTGGTGAATCTTCGGTGCTGCGGCGTGGGCGGCCCGCGATTGACGAAATTACAAGCCGTTTGCCGGCGACGTTGGAATTGATGGTCCTTTCGCTCTTGTTTTCGTTGTTGATTGGTGTGCCGATTGGTATTTACAGTGCGGTTAATCAATATTCGCGCTTTGATAATGTCGCAACGACGATTGCCTTTTTCGGCTCATCAATGCCAGCCTTTTTCTTCGGTCTGTTACTAATTCTCATCTTTTCGGTGACACCCTCATTTTTGGAAAACACCTGGCCCTGGATTCCAAGCTTGCCGCCTGGTTTTCGCACGGCCGTGCGGCCGTACGAGATTGCGTCTTGGTTACCTAGAATTCAGCCGAATACGTTGGTAGACCGAGCCCTGCATCTCCTTATGCCGCTTACTGTCTTGACGCTGCTTAGTGTTGCCACCTGGAGCCGGTTTGTGCGCTCATCAATGTTAGAGGTATTGCGACAGGATTATGTGCGCACGGCGCGCGCCAAAGGTCTGGTCGAGCGAATTGTGATCAACAAGCATGCGCTGCGCAACGCCTTGATCCCATTTGTCACGCTGCTGGCTTTGCAGATTCCCAACCTTTTTGCGGGCGCCATTCTTACCGAGTCGGTCTTTGGCTGGCCCGGCATGGGCAGCCTTTATATTGACGCCCTCAACCGCGCCGACTACCCAATTGCACTGGCGGCCTTTTTTATTACGGCGGTCTTAACCGTGATTGGCACGCTACTAGGTGATATTTTGTACACGGTGGTCGATCCGCGCATTCGGTTCTCGTAAGTCTGGCAGTGATTGAAATCACGCGCCTAACCCACAAAGGTGGGTTTTGTAAGCGTTGCAGCGAATTTATTCGCCGGTCTTTGTTTACTATCTACCAAAGGATCTACTTATGGCTACCGCTGCCGGTGCTCTGCCCATCCGCAAGTCACTTAAAGAAGGCAAAGAAGAAAGCCAATTTGCGATTATCATGCGCCGTTTTTTGCGTCATCGCATGGCCGTGATCTCATTCTTCTTTATCTTGCTCGTCTTTGTCAGTTCGCTGCTTGCCCCCTTTATTGCGACTTTTGACCGCGATACAATTCCCAATTTATCGGGTATGGAGCGGCCCGCCGCGCCAGGCGTGGTGGATGCGGAAGGCAAAATGCACATTCTGGGCGTTGATCATCTGGGGCGCGATCTGTTTACCCGTGTGCTTTACGCGGGGCGCATTTCGCTGTCGATAGCGATCTTTGTCACGCTCATCTCAGAGACAATTGGGGTGGTGCTAGGCGCAGTTTCCGGCTTCTATGGCGGCTGGGTGGATGCGTTGATCTCGCGCATCACCGAGTTCATGCTTTCGATCCCAACCTTGCCAATTTTGCTGATTGTGTCTGCCATCACGCAGCAGTTAGATTCACCTTTGCCGTTGCCTGGCTTCATCCAAAGTGCGGCCAATGGCATTTTTCTGGCGTCGAGCCGTGAATCACAAAAGATTATCATTTTGATTCTGATCCTGATCATCTTCAACTGGATTGGGGCGGCACGCTTGATGCGCGGTATGGCGCTGTCGTTGAGTAAGCAAGATTTTGTCGAGTCATTACGCGCGCTGGGCTCGTCTGATGCGCGGATCATCTTTCGGCATATTATTCCCAATGGGTTGGCTCCGATTATTGTGGATGCTAGCCTGGGCTTGGGCGGCGTCATCATTACCGAAGCGGCGCTCAGCTTTTTGGGCTTGGGTGTCCAGGATCCTGTCCCTACCTGGGGTAACATGTTGGACCTGTCGCGCAGCTATATGTTCCAACATCCGTGGCTGCCACTGGTGGCCGGCATCCCATTGGTGCTTGTGTCCCTGGCCTTTAACTTTATCGGTGATGGGCTACGCGATGCGC
>Ga0209591_10009972_pt1 | contig 10235 bp, 6 predicted proteins | sample MAT01_FD_187207 | JGI IMG/M metagenome (GOLD analysis project Ga0209591, IMG submission 187207) | Freshwater microbial communities from Lake Fryxell liftoff mats and glacier meltwater in Antarctica - MAT-01 (SPAdes) (version 2) | ecosystem: Environmental > Aquatic > Freshwater > Ice > Liftoff...
TCCCAGCTTTTAACCCAACTCAATCTGAAGAAACCTATTCGATGGTTACAGCTAACCGTTTTTGGTCGCAAATCTTCGGAATTGCGTTCTCCAACAAGCGCTGGTTGCACTTCTTCATGTTGTTCGTACCTGTCACAGGCTTGTGGATGAGCTCTTTGGGCATCGTCGGTTTAGCATTAAACCTGCGGGCTTATGACTTCGTTTCTCAAGAATTACGCGCGGCCGAAGATCCTGAGTTTGAAACGTTCTACACTAAGAACATTCTGTTGAACGAAGGTATTCGTGCTTGGATGGCTCCAACTGACCAACCACACGAAAACTTCATCTTCCCTGAAGAAGTTCTGCCTCGTGGTAACGCACTTTAAAAAAATCAGGATTTGGATTTCAGATGAATTTTTTTAAAGTGAAATTGAAATCCAAATCCCCATTCCCCGGTGCAGACTCCGGTACTCCTGTGCCTGCACAGGGGAACAAAAAAACCCAAAATCCAAAACCTAAAATCGTTGGAGGTTCTACCGCGTGGTAACGCTCTCTAATTCCTATGCAAGCGGTCGCGACCAAGAATCCTCTGGGTTCGCTTGGTGGTCTGGCAACGCTCGTTTAATCAATCTCTCAGGCAAACTGCTGGGCGCACACGTCGCTCACGCTGGTCTGATCGTTTTCTGGGCCGGAGCAATGACTTTGTTTGAAGTCGCTCACTTTATCCCAGAAAAACCAATGTACGAACAGGGCTTAATCTTGATGCCCCACGTCGCTACTTTGGGTTGGGGCGTCGGCCCCGGCGGTGAAGTCACTGATATCTTCCCGTTCTTCGTTGTCGGCGTTCTGCACTTGATTTCATCTGCTGTTCTCGGTTTGGGCGGCATTTATCATGCTGTTCGCGGCCCAGAAGTTCTCGAAGAATACTCTTCGTTCTTCGGCTACGACTGGAAAGACAAAAACCAGATGACCAACATCATCGGCTATCACCTGATTTTATTGGGTGGCGGCTGCTTTCTGCTGGTTGCTAAAGCCATGTTCTTCGGCGGTGTCTATGACACTTGGGCTCCGGGCGGCGGCGACGTGCGTATGATCACGAACCCCACTCTCAACCCTGCTGTGATTTTTGGCTACTTGGTTCGCTCTCCTTGGGGTGGCGAAGGCTGGATTGTCAGCGTCAACAACATGGAAGACATCATCGGCGGTCACATCTGGCTAGGCCTGATTTGTATCGGTGGCGGTGTTTGGCACATTTTGACCAAGCCTTTCGGCTGGGCTCGTCGCGCCTTAATCTGGTCTGGCGAAGCTTACCTGTCTTACAGCTTGGGCGCTTTGTCCCTGATGGGCTTCATCGCTTGCTGCTTTGTCTGGTTCAACAACACTGCTTACCCTAGCGAATTCTACGGCCCGACGGGCCCGGAAGCTTCTCAAGCGCAAGCTTTGACCTTCCTGATCCGCGACCAACGCTTGGGTGCTAACGTCGGTTCTGCACAAGGCCCGACTGGTCTGGGTAAGTACCTGATGCGCTCTCCTACTGGCGAAATTATTTTCGGCGGTGAAACGATGCGTTTCTGGGATTTCCAAGGCCCTTGGTTGGAACCTTTGCGTGGTACTAACGGTTTGGACTTGAACAAAATCAAGAATGACATTCAGCCTTGGCAAGCTCGCCGCGCGGCTGAATACATGACTCACGCTCCTTTGGGTTCTTTGAACTCTGTGGGCGGCGTGGCAACTGAAGTTAACTCGTTTAACTTTACGTCTCCTCGTTCTTGGCTGTCTTGTTTCCACTTTGTGATGGGTTTCTTCTTCTTTATCGGCCACTTGTGGCACGCGGGTCGCGCTCGCGCGGCTGTCGCTGGTTTTGAAAGAGGTATCAATCGCGAAAACGAAGCGGTACTTTCTATGCCTGATTTGGACTAATCGATCGCATTTAATGTTGATTTGATTGTCTAATCGAAAAAGGCTCCTGCTTAACGGCGGGAGCTTTTTTATGGTAGGGGAATCTTTAGGAAAGTTTGGTTGACAAATAGCGAGGATTATGGAAACATTGAATTCCCAAGGGGATATGGATATAAAAATTTGAGCGGGGAGAGGGAAAACCAGCGTCTGTATGGGCTGACGGCTGAGGGAATGAATATTATTAGGGGAGAGTAATTATGCAACACAATAAAAAACGTTCAAGTTGGTTTGAATCAGGTAAATCATTGCAATATATTATTGATCTGCTACAAAAAGCTAAACAAAAAATTCGGATTGCTACAGGATTTTTTACAATTAAAGGATGGAACTTAATCCGTCGTTACACTACAGGTAAAAAAACCTATCTTTTAGTTGGCTTAGACGATCCTGGTGAACAACGAGCAAGAATGGCTTTAATTCAAGAAATAATGCGAGACTTACGAACAGGATTAGACAGAGATAGAAGAAAATCGGTTCGTGACCTTGTGCAAAAAATACAGTCTAATCAATTTGAAATTGTTGATGCTAGGGTAAAAGACCACCATAACAAGCTTTATATTTATGATGAAAGAGCTGCCATTCAAACCTCCTCAAATTTAACTGGAAAAGGACTCATGGAGCAAGTCGAAGGCGGAAATATTATTACTGAAAAATCGGAAGTAATAGCTTTAATTCAGGAATTCGATTGCCATTTTAACGATGCTCAAGATTTAACCCAAGACCTGCTAGAAATCTTGTTGAAATGGTTAGAATTTGCTACGCCTTGGGATATTTATCTAAAAACACTATTAACTTTAGAGCAAATTAAACCAGTTAAAACTACTTATAGTAAAAAGCCTCTCATTTATCAACAAGATATGATTTCTTTAACATTAAGCCAAATCTATGAATATGGTGGCTCAATGCTAGTTGCTTCAACAGGACTAGGTAAAACTGTGATGGGAACTTTAATTGCGGTTCAATTAAAATCAGAAGATTTTATTGATAAAGTGATTATTATTTGTCCTATGCCTGTTAAGGCTAGTTGGCGTAAAGAAATGCGAGATGCTAGTATATCTGCTGATTTTTTGACTCTGGAAACTTTAGATAAAGAAGATTCAAATAAAGCAAGCGATCTGGATATTTGGGAGGATTTTATTAAGGATATCCGCTCAGGAAAAGGACGTTATCTATTAATATTTGATGAAAGTCATAAGCTAAGAAAGCGTTATCCCGATCAATTTGGAAATAAATATTCTAAAATTGACAGAAGAAGAGAAAGAAAAGCATTCACTAGAATCAATGAAGTTGTGAATAAATTTGGAAACCCGGAAAGAGTTAAAGTTTTATTATTAACAGGTTCACCTTACGCCACAGATATTGATAATATTAATGTTCAACTTTCTTTATTACCTCACACTGCCAAAAATTCTGTTTTGTTTCCGGAGTTTTTTGATAATCCTTATGCTTGGAAAATTGAAGAATCAAGTGAATTCACACAATTACCTGTTGCTCACCAATTAACAACTCCCCACGTTGCTAAATATTATGGTCAATCAGATGAAAAAGGACGTTATATCAATTTTGGAGAACAAAAAAAATATTTTCCTGATGTTTTTCTTTTTACTATTTCTTTTCCTGTAATTTTGGAATCTGAGTTAAGTTCAGTAATTACTCAAGGCTATTTTGATTTAAACATACCTAATCCTATATATCGAAAAAATATTGTTACTCATATCAAGAAAGACTGGGCAAGTTCTCCTTTAGCATTACAAAAAAGTTTAGAGCGTGTTGTTGATACCCCTGGAGGAGAAAAAGCATTTATTTTGGAGAAGTCTAAATTTTTGATTTCACAAGAAGAACGTCAAAAAGTTTTAAATCCAATTATTAGTAATCTACATAAATTAAAAAAACAACAAGATAAAAAACTCCAAAATTTGCTGAAGATTATAGATTTTCACTCTCCCCAAGAAAAATTAGTTATTTTTTGTGAACGTTATCCTACTGCTTTTTACTTAGAAGAAGCAATTACATCGTTAAAGCCCTCTTTAAGAATATTTAGCACGATTGAAAAAAGTAAAGATACTAAATATCAATCAAAAAGTTTAAATAAAGTAGAAAAAGCAATTGAAAAGTTTGCCCCCATTGCTAATAATACTTCTCCAAATGGTGAGGATACTTATGATGTATTTATCACTACTGATAATTATGGAATTGGCGTTAATATGCAGGATGCCTCAGTTGTAGTTAATTATGACATAGCATGGACTCCTATTGAGCCGATTCAAAGAGCCGGAAGAATTTTAAGACTTTGGGATGATTTTCGGACTGTAAGAATATATACTTTCATTCCAATTCTTACAGAGACAAGAGAATTACAAGATGAATTTGTAGATATAGGTAAACGTTGGGATAAGTTAATGCAACGCCATGAAGAATCTCGAATATTAACTGATTTACCTGTTCTAACATCTGACAATACCCAATTAATTAATATGCCAGATTTTGCCTCTGATACTAAAGTTAAAAAGGGAATTTTAAATCTTCAGCAGGCCGATGATAAAGACGTTTCTCGTTATTATCAACATACTCGTAAACTACATTTCCATCGTGATTATGCGGAAACTCTCGAAAGTGATTTGGTTAGTGCTTTAAATTATTCTGGTGAATCTATTCTTATATATATTCTTTTAAAACATAATGATGACTATAAAATATTACTGTACGATCAACAAAAAGAAAACTTGTGTTCTCCTTCACCTGAGCGTATTCTAAATTTAATTGAATGTACTCCTGAAACTGAAGTTGCTTTAGTAGAGGCGGATATAGTAGAAGAGTTGGCTGATATTGCTATTAGAAAATGGTGCGATCAAAATCAGATTGCTGAAGAAGAGGTGAGTAGAGAATGCACATTATATTTGAAACCCTATGATAGTGAAAATTCTATAAAAAAATTGCTGAGGTATGAACGCCCTGACGAGTCTGAGCCTGCTGATTGGACGCGACCCGACCATCCGCCCGGTTGAGAGAGTTGCTAAACGAAGGTTTAAAGTGTTACACTCTCGATAGTTCATCAGTTACTTCGATGCGACCTTGGGGATGACAAGGTTAGAGGCAACTCGACAATAGCAGAGTCAGCTTTTACAAGAAGCGCAGATTATTTTAGGCAAGCATAGGCTATTTATCAGAAAATTGGGTTTAAAACCCCTTCTTTAGTGGCCGGCTTTAATTCAAGTAAGTCGGTAAAGCTTTAAATCATTGAAATATTAAGGATTGCGACAATTCTTGAATCAAGTAGGTTTTTAGTTTAGAATAAAACCAGTTTACAAGCTGCGTCCAAATCAAACGCAAGATTTAAAAATAAAGATTGAGTATCTAGCTGCAAAGCAAGGAAAAATCGTAATTAAAGTCAATCCTAAACACTCAAGCCAAGAATGCAGAAATTGTGGACACATTGACAAGTCTAACAGAGATGGTAAAAAGTTCAGGAGTGTCAAGCTAATACAATGATATCGGATTGATTTAACCGCAGAGACCGCAGAGACCGCAGAGGAAGAGAAGAGAGAGATGAATAATTTTGATACCAAGGGATTTGATATGAATCATCAAACTTGGTTGACATTACTAAAAACACACCGGGCGATTGCAGTTATCCGTTCCTCAGACAAGGAAATGGCTTTGCAAATGGCAAAAGCCGTAGCAAAAGGAGGAATTCAGTTTATTGAGATAACTTGGAATACCAAAAAAGCCGCTGAATTAATTTCCCAACTCCGCTCCGAATTGCCTACTTTTAGTATTGGTACTGGCACACTATTAAACTTACAACAGTTGCAGGAAGCGATAGATTGTGGCGCTCAATTCCTGTTTACTCCTCACACGGATGTAGCTATGATTAAAGTAGCGGTTGATGCGGGAGTGCCGATCGCCCCTGGTGCTTTTTCTCCGACGGAAATTGTGACTGCGTGGCAAGCGGGCGCTAGCTGTGTTAAGGTGTTTCCGATATCGGGTTTGGGAGGTGCGGCTTACCTGAAAGCCCTCCAAGGCCCGCTGGGTGATATTCCTTTGATTCCCACCAATGGGGTGACGCTGGAAAATGCAAAGGTATTTATTGATGCTGGGGCGATCGCCGTTGGTTTAGCAGGAGACTTATTTCCCAAACACTTAGTGGCTAATGGAGATTGGGAGGCGATCGCCCAAATTGCTCGAATTCTCACCCAAAACTTAACAACTTCTGAATCCTCTTTCCCCATCTAAAATTTCAAATCGCCAATCTCAAATGATATAAGGTGTGAGGCATGAAAAACAATATGAACTCAACTTACTTGCGCCGGCTTGGAACTTTTTGTGCTGGTTGCGCCTTGACAATTGCAGCCTTATCTGGCGGCTCAACTGCTGCAATTGCCGGCGAAAAACGCAACACAATTGCCTATAGAATTATGGAGTTGCAACAATCCACTCAGCGTTGGATTGAAATTGATTTATCAAGACAAAAGTTAATAGCTTGGGAAGGAAATAAATCAGTTTACGCGGTGTTTATTTCCAGCGGTAAATCATCGACTCCCACCCGCACGGGAACTTTTGCGATTCAAACCAAACATCCCATTGCTAGGATGACTGGGCCGGACTATGATGTGCCGGACGTTCCTTATACAATGTATTACGATGGGGGAATGGCAATCCACGGCGCTTACTGGCACAATTTGTTTGGTACTCCTGTTAGTCATGGTTGTACAAATGTAGCGGTAAATCACGCTAAATGGCTGTTCAATTGGGCATCGGTGGGGACGGCGGTGGTGGTACACAAATCGGAAATTTAACTGACTAAGGACTTACTCAGCCGTTCTATAAGACCTACCCAAAACTACCTACCTCTAGACTTAACTGGACATTGGTGGTTTCAATGCTTACTTCCTGTTTCAACGCAGTCTCAAGATGACTCTTGAGAGGTTTGTCTGCTCCACAAGCAATAAGAGTAGAACTTACCGTTTGATCCGAACGAATCGGAATGTGAATTCCTTCAAACCATCGCTCGATATTTTTAGCTGCGTTCAAATCTCTGTCTTCAGTGTGTCCGCACTCAGGACAATGATAGACGCGGTTTTTAAGTGGCATTTTGTGACGATGCACATGGCAACCGGAACAGATTTGAGAGCTAGGAAAGAAACGATCAACTAGAATTAATTGGCTAGAAAACTTCTCAGTCTTGTACTCTAGTTGACGTTTGAATTCGTACATTCCACAATCTGCAATAGCGCCTGCCAACTTATGGTTTTTCAAGAAAGCTTTGACACTCAAGTCTTCAATCTTCACAACCCTGTGGCTTTTAGCGAGATGATTCGTGAGCTTATGAATCGCGTCCTTGCGAATATTGGCAACGGTTGCATGATGTCTTGCTAGTAATCGAATCGCCTTCAACCGATTTTTAGAGCCTTTGACCTTGCAACTGACAGAACGCTGTAGACGCTTCGTCTTCTTGCTCATTTTTCGGTAAGCTTTGGGATTTGAAAACACCTTGCCATCAATGGTTACAGCCAATTCTTTGATACCGATATCAACACCTACCGTAGGTCGATTTGTAGCCACTACAGGCTTTTCGATTTCATACTTGATGGCAATAAACCAGCGATCACCTGTGCGACTAATCACACAGTTATGAACTGAAGTTACAGGCAACGCCTCTGTCAATCTCACCCAACCGATTTTAGGAAGCTTGACTCGCTTACCATCGTTGCGAATTCCTGGTTTAGCTTTGGTTCCTTGCTCTAAATAAAAAGAATCGTGTGAACGTTCTTTCTTCTTGAAGCGAGGTTGCTTAGACATTTTCTTGAAGCATCTATCCCAGGCTGTACGCAACTCTGCTAAGGCTTGCTGAGGCGATGCCTTGGAAACTTGATAATACCAGGGATTCTCAGGTTTAACCTCAGCAACTAGACGTTTATGTAAGTCAATCGAGCTAGGCACTTTAATCGATTTATCGGTTTCTCTGAGTTCGAGAATCTCCCGAATTACTGCATTACCCCAATTGTAGGCATGACGAGCAACGCCGCAATGCCGACGAAACGCTGTTACCTGTTTGTTATTTAGGACTAATGCCGTTTTGAATGAAATAAGCATCGTTTCGACCTCCGATGTATTTGCTTTGCTATTACTGATTATGGACGATTGAGGAGTTTTGTCTAGATTTGTCTAGAAATTAATTACCATACAGATCTTAACCCTCGGTTCGTGCGTTCAATACGCACATATTGCTTGGTTGAGGATGAGCTTTACCGCAGTGAAATCTGCTTCTGTTAGTCGTTTCTCTCGTTGACGATCGCAGTCAGGGCAATTACTAATTACTAATTAGCAATTACCCATTGCCCAATCTTACATTTCTTGCATCAAGCGCAAATAATTTTGCCGCATCTGCGTCATATTTTCCATCATTCTATTAGCCATATCTTTCTCAACATCGCTCATTTGTTGCCAAAACAAGGCCGATCGCCTAGCCATGATAGCTTCTTCCCACAGCATCTCCAAAAGTTGCGCCGCCATCGGATTTTCAGCATCGATAATCCCGCACAATTGCTCGAAAGCTCGGGTAGCTTCGGCGTGGCTACCAACATCCTGAGCCAGCATCAGGCATTTTTTCAGTTGTACGATCGGGTTTTCAGAAGAGTAAGCCATAATTTGATTGAGATAAGTGACAAAATTTACCGAAAAATTGGGTTTAAAGCCTCGTCCTTCTAGGACGACTTTTCGAGAGTGTTCTGATAAGTTCGCGAACAATATCGGATTTGGTTCGACTATTCTGTTTGGCGTATTCCTCAAGCATATCCATCTCAGCCCCTGATACTCTGATGTGCAATTGTTTCTCTGCCATTTTGTGTACTGATTTGGTACACTAATTATAGTGGATGTGCGATTCGTTTAACCTAAATGAGTAGAAATACTCAGGGACGGTTAGTCTAGCCAATCTGTTAGAACAACTGAATACACATCTGGGTGCGGTTTATTCCAAGTCCCAGTCCGCAAGTGCAGCGGTTAAAGCATATCCCCTATGTTGTTGGGTAGCAACCAGCAGGGTAAAGCGGGGATAAAAGGCAGACTACTGGTAGCCGAAACTGGTAACTGCCGAGCAAGAGTTCATGTGTAGCGAAAGCAAAGATGTGTCTGAACCATCGTGAAATTAAATGGTCTAACGGCTCAATCAAGTATAAACCCGCTGAAAAACACGGTAAAGACTGATTAAGACCAAGCCAAAAGGCAAGGATAGGGCATAGGCGATTGTCACTTCGACCTATAAGCACCGCCCATAAACCCGGTGGATAGCATCACACTAAAAACTCAATCAATGTGTATTTGGAACGAAGTAACTCCCATATATTTCTGGAAAACAGGTCGATTACCCAGTAAGTAGCTAACGAATAATATAGGAGAGAGGGATTGTGTCAGAAGCTAATGCTCTGTTGTAATAACAGAGATATGCAGACGGATACATGGTAACTTCAAAGATAGGAACTTTAGTAGCAATGAATAAGTCTAAAACGCGGGACAACCCGACGGTGGAATGGAGTCAAATCAATTGGCGAAAAGCCGAAAGATTGACATTCAAGTTGCAAAAACGTATCTATCGAGCAAGTGAGCGTGGCGATGTAAAAGCAGTTCGGAAGCTTCAGAAGACCTTGATTAATTCATGGTCTAATAAGGTGTTATCGGTACGACGGGTCACGCAAGACAATACTGGCAAACGTACAGCCGGAGTAGATGGCATAAAGCTATTAACTCCAAAGCAACGAATCAAGCTAGTAAGTCAACTCAAAGTAACTGGCAAATCACAACCGACACGTCGGGTAATGATACCAAAACCAGGAACCAATGAGTCAAGACCATTAGGCATACCCACAATGTACGACCGAGCCTTACAAGCAGTTGTAAAAGCAGCACTTGAACCAGAATGGGAAGCTCTTTTTGAGCCAAACTCGTATGGTTTTAGACCAGGCAGGTCATGTCACGATGCAATAGGAGCTATCTTTGACAGTATCAGGTACAAAGCCAAATATGTGCTGGACGCTGATATTGCCAAATGCTTTGACCGCATTAATCACAAAGCATTACTTGACAAAATCAATACCTATCCGCGACTCCGAAGACAAATTAAGTCGTGGCTTAAAAGTGGGGTATTAGACCAAGGTGAAATCTTTCCAACCATTGAAGGTACGCCACAAGGAGGGGTCATTTCCCCGCTATTGGCTAACATAGCCCTTCATGGAATGGAAGAACGGGTTAAGCAATTCGCAGGAAATTCTATTAACCAGCGAAGTGAAATCAGTTTAATC
>Ga0209591_10009976_pt1 | contig 10233 bp, 11 predicted proteins | sample MAT01_FD_187207 | JGI IMG/M metagenome (GOLD analysis project Ga0209591, IMG submission 187207) | Freshwater microbial communities from Lake Fryxell liftoff mats and glacier meltwater in Antarctica - MAT-01 (SPAdes) (version 2) | ecosystem: Environmental > Aquatic > Freshwater > Ice > Liftoff...
AGCCAAAGTCACACTGAGAAAAGCATACGGCTATCGGACGTTCAGGATCGCCGAACTCTCTCTGTATCACGTGCTCGGCAGACTCCCAGAGCCAAAACTCGCCCACAGATTCTTCTGACGAAGCGAATTTCCTATCCTTCGAGCATCAGAGAGACCTTGCGGTCGCGGCCATGGGGCAAGCACAGCAGAAAGTCGGTGCGGGCCGCTCCCATCAGGCTGCCTTCATGAGTTCAGTAGAGTTCCGGGTCTTCCAGCCGGGCCAGCACCTGAATGGCGGGGAGGTCACATTCCAGACGGTGCAGGGCCGGCGCCATTTGCGCCATCGCACGCTTTTATACAAGGGCCCGGCCAGGCTGGGCTGGTCGGGGGTCTGGCGTGCGATCAGAGTGCACACCAGCGACTCCTGCCCTCGCAGCAGCAACCCACCAGGGCCGTCTTGCGCCCGTTCGACTTGTCGCTCAGGGCGACTTGCCCCGGGTCCTTTTTCGAACAACGCGGCGCCGTTTTGGGCAACCTGCAAGGCCTCGTACGGCCTCAGAAAGACCGACCGCTTGGCGGCGAGCCGTTGCCCGCAACGACTGTCGCTGAAGGGTCGAGACGTTCAGCTCGCCGCCTCGAGGACCGGCCGTTCAGTCCGCGCCGGGCTGAGTGGCTGCTGTCGGCGTTGACCGCGAACAGGAAGTCTTGGTCAGTTCCTGTCGTTCGCCACGGGCAGCTTTAAGGTCAACTGTCCCGACGACGCCAACGCGCGCCACCACGCTTGAGACCAGCACGGCTGCGTCTGGACGCCCTGAAGAGCTCAGGCCTTCAATCCACGCTGGCAGCACGAACAAGGGTCTGTCGAGATTGACGCGTAGCACCTCGCGAATCTGCGGCGCGGTGCTACGGTGCAGCAGTGCAGCAGTGCAGCAGTGCAGCGGTGCAGCGGTGCAATCAGCGTGCTGCCGACGCAATGCGCCAGCAGCGACGGTGCGCCGCCGAGTTGCGCACGGCACGCCGTGACGGCACTGGCTGCGCGTTCGGGTGTGGTGGTGTCGGCCGCGATGTATGCATCGGCTTCGACCCCAGCCAGTGTGTCTGCGTCGCGCCCGGCGGCGGCCGCGCGGCGACCGCCGGCGCGCAGGCTCGCCAGCCTCTCCCAGCCGATGCCGCCACGTGCGCCGGTGACAAGAGCAACCCAGGCTTTGGGCGGACTAGAAGAGACCGAATTCATGGGTGATTCTCGATTCAGCGAACGGTACTCGCTTGGCGACTTGCAGACCCGTTCACTTCGCGATGCGGCGACCCAGCACCCAACCCGTCAGTCGGACCCGTTCGATCACGATCATGTGCGGTACGGTCAGCGCGGCCAGGCCGACGAACAGAAGTTGTGCCAGGCGCATGTCTAGTGGCTTCCCGTCGGACAACCACCAAGCGATGGCGACGCCGGCCACGGTGGCGAGCATCGGCCCCGCGGCGATGTAGAACAGGTGGCGAAGCGTTCCGGCATGGGAATAGTCGCGGGTTCTCAGCACGTGCCGCACGCCGTGCATGGCGCAGAAGAACAGCGTGAACCCGATGAGTGGCGGCAGGAAGCTCAACAAGGCAGCGATCGACACCAGCTCGATACTGCGGACCAGGTTGAGCTTCGCAGTGGCGATAGCTGCAATGCCCATGGCTGCCAACCAGGGCCAGGCGATCCATTGCAGTGCCGACACGATCGCGCCCGCAGACTGCTCCCCGGCCAACAGAGCAAAGATCGTAAATACCTCCGCCGCGTGCAAAGTGAGGGGGCAAAAGATGATGGCCCCGCCATAAAGCATTCGGAACCAGGGTGGGGTCTCGCCTTCGGGATCACCCGAGAAGTGGAACGCCGAGACAAGCAGAAACGTCGCGAGAAATAAGCCAGGCGCCAGGACCCACAACACCACGACCGAGGCTGCTGCAGCAAGGTAGGCGATGGCAAACAGAATCCACTGCGCGGCCGACGGCGTGCGCATGAGTTGCCGCACAAAGACAGTGTCAAGCGCGCCGTGCGGAACGCCCAGCAACAGGATGACCGGAGACAACACCGCGAGCTGGACATGAGCTTCAATGGGCGGGAGCCAGAGGCTCGCAACCAGCACCATCCAGGCTATTGCACTGAAACTGAGGCCTTGAAGCTTCAAGCTCATCGATCAACTTGCTGGCTGAGCCCGTCACGGAACCCGCCCTCGAAGCGGCGCGGCGGCCTCATGCCAGCCTTTCGGCCTCGCGGAGGCGACCAAGGCGACGCGTCATGGCCAACGCTGCTTTGAGAAACGGCAGAACCGGCATCGCAGCCACCACTGCAAGGCTGTCGCCGACGCTTGCCGTGCCACTCAGGAAGCGAATGACCCGGGCTGGATCGGCGCCACTGAAGAGCGAGTAGAAAATGGCTCCGCCGCGCTTTGGCTCGGCACGCAAGACGTCCAGAAAAATCTGGTCCATGACTCGCAGTGGCAGCGGGTCGGATTGATGCCCGACAGGCTGGCCAGTGCGCAGCAACGCCAGAGCACATTCGTCGGCCCAGCGTTGAATGCGTTGAAAAGCGTACCCCGTGCTCGGCCGGGCACCACCGGCCATCACGCCAACCTTCACAAAGCTCATATCCCCCGAGATTGCGGCCTCGTTCAGACCCATTGGCAGAATTCCGTGCTCGCTGCGCACTATTGCGAAGGGCTCGTTACCGACACGTTGCGTAATTGCGCTGTCGAGCCGCGCACTCAACTCTCGCGGTGCAAGCGGCGTCGCGCCGAAAACCGTGAGCTCGATGAGCGCCCGGGTCGGGGTCACTGGCAAGACATAGACGAACGCCACGTCACGCGCATCGGGCGCGAGGAAGTCCATCAAATCCAGTGACGACGGGTCGAATACAGCCGCACTGCATTCGATTTCATGGCCGTAGAAGGATTGCCACAACGTCGCTCCGTCTCGCCGCGGCAGTTGTGACGGGCGCGTGTCGACGACTGAACGGGCACTCACGTTGCCGGAACTTGTGCGGATATTCCACAAACCGTTACTGTGGTTGGGCTCACCAATGACAGAGGTGCCCAGCCTCAACGCCATGTTGGGCTGCTGGGCGACCAAGGCTTGGGCCGCTGCGTAGAAATCTTGCGCTGCCAGCATTTGATACGGTGTACCGCCACAATCGAGCAATACGTCCTGGCCAGCATTTGCCACGCGCATTTTTTGCCAGCAGTGCTGGGCCCGGTATTTGTCAGGTGCGGACCGGTCCTTCCAGTAACACCATGTGCGGTCGTTCGTGTATTCGGCGCGGGACTCGATCACCAACGTGTGCGGGCAGCGGCCGCCTTGCGCAGCGAGAGCCATCGATAAACTGAGTCCCGCGCATCCGCCGCCGAGTACCACCAGATCGAAACCCTCAGACATGCCGGCTCTTGCGTGACGGGTCGGTGCCGACGAATGCCGACAAGGCGCCGTGCAGCGCAGCATCGTGATGCCGCGCCGGCACCCAAAACCCAGAGAGCCACGGGGTCGACAACAGCGCCTGCATCGTCAGCGCACTTTTGGTCAGTCTGGGCACAGCGGTGCGACCCCGCCAATAGGCAGTGTCGTTTGCTCGAAGCCGTGTTCCGATGGCGCGGTAGACGCGCGCTGCGACGAGGACACTGCAGCGTGCGCCCACCGGCAGGTGGGCCAGACCCGCTTCGCCGCTGCGGTAATACCGATCAGCGGTATCAAGGAGCTCGTTCATGCACGCTTGTATTTGCGGCTGCAAGTCCGCCACTGGGACCACCAAAGCCTGCGGCGCCAGATTGCCGACCATCGATGCCGGCAGGTAGCGTCGGCCAGCGGCCGCGTCTTCTGCGACGTCGCGGCAAATATTGGTCAGCTGCATGGCGATGCCCAGGTCAACCGCGTGGCGCAACGCAGCCGGGTCATCGCAACCCAGCACCCTGCACATCATCGCGCCGACGGTCCCAGCAGCCTGATAGCAATAGCGCAACAGTGCATCCACGTCCGCTATACGAACGGTGTCCAGATCCGAAGTGATGCCGTCGATGAAGGTCCGGATCAGCGCTGGCTGAATACGGCACTCCCGCGCCAACAAGATCGCATCAGCCACGATCGGGTTTTGCGAGGAGCCGTTGGCGATGTCCTGCGCAACTTGTTCGAGGGCCAAACGCGGGTTTTGGCCGCTAACGTTTTCATCTGCCAGGTCATCAACGTAACGGCAGAACCCATACAGCCGCGTCGCACGCGCGGCATGGGCTCGCGACATCCAGCTTCGAGCCCAATGGAAACTCTTGCCCTTGCGCGACAGCACGAGATTGGCGTCTTGAAGTGCGGAAGCGGGCTTTCGACCCGAAGCGTGCTGCGCGGCAGCGTGCGCCGAAGGCACGAGGGCGTCCAGCACCTTGGCCGAGCACAGCACGCCAGGCAGACCGGCACCCGGATGCGTTCCGGCGCCGACCAGGTAAAGATTGCGAATACCTTCGGCACGGTTGTGGAAGCGGAACCACGCTGATTGACGAAACAGTGGTGCCACCGAGAACCCAGCGCCGTGCGCGCTGAGGTAGTCGCTGCGGAAGTTTTCCGGCGTCATGGTGAAGTCGCCGGTGATGCACTCGCTCAGGCCGGGCAGGATCGTCGCCTCGAGCGCAGCGACGATTCGCGCCTGCAAAAGCGGCCCTTGCACCGCCCAGTCGATAGCGCCCTTCAGGTTGGGCACGGGGCACAGCACGTAGAAGCTGTCGCAGCCCGCTGGCGCAAAGCTGGCGTCGGTAGCGGTGGGGCGGTGAAGGTAGAGCGAGAAGTCTTCTGACAGCTCTTTGTGGTGGAAGATGTCCGCCAGTAGTTCGCGGTAGCGCTCACCCAGCCAGATGGTGTGGTGCGCAACGTCCGGGTACTGACGGGTGGTGCCGAAGTACAGGACGAACAGACCCATCGAAAACTCGGCCGCGGCAAGCTTCAACCGGGCAGACGGTGCCTGGTCGTCGGTCTTGAGCATGTGGGTGTACAGGTGCGCCGGGTCGGCGTTGGACACGATCACGTCAGCCGCGATCGATGAGCCGTCCTCCAGCGTGACGCCCGATGCGATGCCGGCATCGACATTGATACGGCGCACGGTCGTGTTCAGGTTCACGTCGATCCCGTGTCGGGTCATCAACGCGCCCAGCGCCGCAGTGATGGCAGCTGTTCCGCCCATCGCGAAATGCACACCGTGTGCACGTTCGAGGTAGTGGATCAGGCCGTAGATGCTGGTGGTGTCGAACGGGTTGCCGCCCACCAACAGCGGTTGAATGGAAAACGCCTGCCGAAGTTTGGGATTCTTCAGATGGCGACAGACGAGCTGCCAAACGGTGTCATGGCCGCGGAGGCGAAGCAGCGCCGGAATTTGCCTGAACATGACGCCGAAGCGATGGAACGGCACAGCCGACAACTGTGTAAAACCGACATTGAAAATCTTCTCTGACTGCACCAGCAAACTGCGGTAGCCGGCACAGTCGCCAGGCTCGATGCGCGCGATCTCTGCCAGCGTTTCGTCGAGCGTGCCACCGTAGTCGAATTGGGTATTGTCTGAAAAGTGGAATCGATACCAAGGAGTCAACGGCACCAGCTTCACGTGATCTTCAAACTTTTCTCCGAACAGGGTGAAGAGTTCTTCGAACAGGAAGGGCGCGGTGATCACCGTAGGTCCAGCATCGTGTCTGAATCCGTCGCGTTCGAAAACTTGGGCCCGCCCGCCGAGTCCGGCACAGCGGTCGATGAGTGAAACGTTGTAGCCTTTGGCGCGCAGTCTCAGCGCAGCCGCAATACCGCCGAAACCGGCGCCGATCACAATTGCTTTCATGGTCTCTGTCTAAAGCGACGGGGACGGGCCTTTCAGCCCGCCCCCGTCTAGGCGATTAGGCCTTCACCAACTTCTCCGACTCTGACTGACTGACCGCAACTGCCCAAATGATCAGGCCGAAAGCAATCTTGTTCAAGAAGTCTGCAAGGTTGTAGATGATGTTCAACGCATTGGCACTTTCTGCAGGGCCAGCACCAGTGAGATAGCCGAAGAAGTAGCCGACGGGGTAAATGGCCCAGCCGAATACAACGATCAGGCGCATGGCCTTGAAGGCCGACTGCACTGCGGGCGGCGCGCTGGCGGCGTTGATTTTTCCGGCTTCACCCAGAAATATCTCGTACAGGATGTAAGCCCAGCCTGCCATGCCGATGATGAACGCTGGCCAGACGGCAAGGTAGCCTGCTTCACCCAGATAGCCACCCACCAGCATGATCAGCGTTCCGACCATCAAACGCCAAAATACGCCAACCGGTACTTTGGTGATGGCCGACAGGATCAGATAGAACTCAATCATCAGCAAAGGCACTGTGATGAGCCAGTCGATGTAGCGAAAGACGGTGGGTGTGGAACCTGTTGCGACCCAGACGTCGCGCATGTAGTAGTAGTGGACGGCGGCGATCAAGGTCACTAGGCCGGATACGGTCAGCGAGGTTTTCCACTTGGCAGAAACGCGGTCGCGTTCGAGGAAGAAGAAAACTGTCGAGGCCACCAGCGCCATCGAGATGATCCAAAACGAAATGCCGACGAAGTCGTCTTGTTTCAGATTTCCGCCCCCGGTTAAGTTCGTGGCTGCATCTGCGAAGCCCGATGTCATTGCAAGAACGGCTCCGATCAGTGGGACGGACATGGCGGCAAGCCGTGTCTTGGTCCAGAAAGGCTCTGGCGCTTTTATTACGTTGTTCATGCTGCTCTGTCAGTAAATGAGCGAAAGTGCTCGTTCAATTCGGTACGCAGAAACTGCGTAGCCGAGGCCTTTGACTGGTCGATTCACGTCAGTCTTGAACCGACGTGCCCAGCGCTGCCTGTCGATCGAGGTTCTTCCCCTAGCGTCGCCCAGCAGGTTCAAACGGTGGTGTGGCTTATTGGGAGGTCAGCATCGTTTCAATGACGGGGTCGAGCTGCTTCTGATGGCCAAGGGATTCGAGATGACCTTGGCTGCGTCAAGAGTGCCCACGGCGACAGCGGTATCCGCACGGTCCTTGGCCGGGAATGAAATTCCCCGTCGCGCGAAGGCGCTGGCGATACTGACCCTGGTCATGGTGTCCGCTGTCGAAGATGCCCGGCGGCGAGTGACCATCGGCCTGGCGACACAACTTCGGATGCTCTTCAGCGTCGGAAGTTTCAGGCCGGTAAGAGCACTGAATCGATCACGTGGATAACGCCGTTCGTACAGGCGATGTCGGTCGTTACGACGGTTGAAACGCCATTGAGCTTGACGCCGTCTTTGGTACTGATTGCCAACGTGGCACCGTTGACCGTTGGTGCTGCTTGGCCGTCCATGCTCATGACGTCCGCGGCCATCACTTTGCCAGCGACCACGTGGTAGGTGAGGATCGCCGTGAGCTTCGGGATATCGTTCAGCAGGCTTTCCACAGTGCCGACCGGCAGCTTAGCAAAAGCTTCGTCGGTTGGCGCGAAGACGGTGAACGGGCCCGCGCCCTTGAGCGTCTCAATGAGGTTTGCTGCGGTCAAAGCGGCGGCCAGGGTTTTGAAACTTCCGGCGGCGACGGCAGTGTCGATGATGTCGTGCATGGTTTGCTTTCTGTTGAGGACGAGGTGGAAGACTTCAGTGGTTACTGAAGCAGGGCAGGCGCGAGACTTTCGGTCTTGCATTGGCGAGCGGGCTGGAGAAACCGTAAACGGGGGATCCCAACCGACGAAACACGCTGTAGATCTGGCGTCGAGGAGCCGTGCTTTGCTGGGCCGCGAGTGCGTTGGTTAGAGCTGACAACCACAGAAAGCACCTTGGCTGCACTAGGCACAGCTCAGTTGACATGTGTTCAGCCGAAGCCGTGCTGCAGTCAGCCAGCGCTGTGAATGAGCCGTGCTTAACCACGCAGTAACCGCTATCGGCGGCGAAGTACGGGTCAGGCGCTGTACCGGACAAATGTTTTGTGCTGCCTGCCAGCAGCTGGGTCTTCAACGCTGGCGTGGTGAGGTTGACAACGGGGGACGAGTCAACCTTGACTGACCCGGGTTCGCGACATCCTGTGCATGCCCAAGTGGCACTGTCGGTAGATGCGCAAGCCCGGCACTCGCCAATCAGCCGCGCGCCGCGCTCTCGCACCAATGAACCGGCTCGGCCCCGTCCTGACAGGCGGTCACGGTTGTGCGGGATGTGGCCGCGGCAAGAAGCGGCTTGGGCGCTGCGGTCGGTTGCTGGGACTGGATTCACAGGCCGCAATGTACGAATGAAACGGAGTCGCATAGGCCAAAGTGGTCTAACCTCCAAGAGTTGCGTTTCAGTACCGTTTCATGTCGCAGATGAGGTCACAATCCGCTGAGAGCATCTTCTGCTCGAGAAAGCGGGAGCTCAGACAATGTCCACAGCCAACGATGAACCCAGCGCCCAGACGCTGATGCGCAGCGGCATTGCCGCGCGTCTGGCAGGCCTCTCACCTTCGACGCTGAGAATTTGGGAGCATCGCTACGGAGTCGTGGCGCCACCCAAGTCAGCCTCAGGTCAACGCACCTATTCGATGAAGGACATCGAGCGACTGCGGCTTATCAAGCGGCTCACGCTGGCGGGGCATGCGATCGGCACGGTAGCCCAGCTCGATACCGATGCGCTTGTTGCACTCTCAGCGGGCAACCAAGTGGCATCGCGCGGTACGCAGCGGGTACTCGTCGTGGGCCACGACGCGGCGCTGAAGCTCAAGGATCGGCTCCGTCCGGAACCAGCGCTAATTTTCGACGACCTGGAGCATGCGGAACGCGAAGTCGTCCATGCCGGTGCTGCCGATATGCTGGTTATTCACGTGCGTTCGTTGCACGCGTCCATGGCAGAGAGGGTGTTGGCCCTACGGAATCACCTGCCGGCGCAAGGAGTCATCGTGACCTACTCTTTTGGGGCGGAGCCAGTTGCCGAAGCACTGCGAGCAGCTGGCGTTACGCTGTGCCGTGAGCCAACATCAGGCAAGGAATTGGCGCGGCTTGTCCTTTCGTCGCGCCCTGTCACAGCAGCAGTCGCGACCGATGCTCAAGTGCAGCCCAGGCGTTACAACGATGCAGAGCTGGTTACGCTCACCGAGGTGCCATCGTTGGTCGCCTGCGAGTGCCCCCGTCACCTCGCCGAGATAGTCACTCTGCTGGTGGCTTTCGAGCAATACAGCACGGAGTGTGCTGCGCGAAGCCAGAAAGATGCTGCTTTACATCGCCATCTCCAGCAGGTCTCCGGCACGGCAAGAACGATGTTCGAGCAGGCGCTGGCTCGGGTGGTGATCGAAGAAGGCTTGGTGATCCAGACGTGATAACGATGGCGGTGAGCCCTGCATGCAAAGTGCGCTGCCAACCGTCAAGTGTGCAAGCAGATCACCGTGGACAATAAGTTGTGTCAATGCCGGACGAGTCGCTGTGAAGCGTACGTCAGCTTCGGCCACCTTGCCCGGCATCATTCCCCATCGATGAAGAAGCCACTCTGCGAAAGCTTGACCGGACGCCGCGCTGCAGTCGATCGTGATACGCGGCGACATCGGCTTGGTAGAGGCGTTGCTCGACCAGGACGTTGACATCGAGGGGGATCTCGGCATCGCACTCGCCGCCGGCATCGCAGCCGGACTCGACGTGCGCGTCAATGCCCTGGATCACATCAAGAGCGATCTGCACGAACTGCGGCGCTTCAACCGAGGCCGAGGACAGGCCAAGGCCACCTCTACAGCTGGCTTGCGCTAGATCAAGTCACCCCCCGCAGTCGCGTTCGATCATTCCATATGTGCCAGCCTGATCGCATCAACACCAAGCGGCTGAAGCGATCAATCGCAAGCGCGCCGGCCACGCCGGCTACGCCGGTACCAAGGCTGTACGGCCGCAAAGCTCGACGACGGTCCATGCGCAAGTTGCCTCAGGTGTGCCGGTATGAACAAATTCATCCGATCGGTCGGTCTGAGGTCGAGGGTCGGGAAAGACATCGGCGGGTTCGGAACCCGCTCGCAGCGCTTGCACTCGCAAATTGCATTGCACCCTATGGTCGAGGCAGTGTCCGACCTGCTGAAGCGGCTGTTTCGCGGCTTCGATGGCAGGCACGCGATGCCATTTTGGAACGGAACACCCTTGAAGCTCGGCAGCAGCGGGGGTGAAGAGACCGAGCCGCCGTTCACTCTGGTGTGCCGGAGCCCGATCGACGGGAGCAAGACGCTCTCCGCCGAATTCATCAACTGCCACGTCTTCCGCGGCGGGCAACTGGTCACCATCAGCAATAT
>Ga0209591_10009978_pt1 | contig 10233 bp, 7 predicted proteins | sample MAT01_FD_187207 | JGI IMG/M metagenome (GOLD analysis project Ga0209591, IMG submission 187207) | Freshwater microbial communities from Lake Fryxell liftoff mats and glacier meltwater in Antarctica - MAT-01 (SPAdes) (version 2) | ecosystem: Environmental > Aquatic > Freshwater > Ice > Liftoff...
GCGGACGAGTCGCTGACGCTGCCAAGCGGGCCGACGAAGAAGTGGAACCTGAGCCCGGATGAGCATGTTCTGGCAGCGGAACGGGCGGCGTTAATCGAGGACGCGATCGCGACGCTCCCCGAGCCGTTCCGCGATGTGTACGTGCTGGCCGATGTGGAAGGCCTGCCGAATTCCGAGATCGGCGAGATGCTCCAGCTTTCGCTGCCGGCGGTCAAGAGTCGGCTGCACCGAGCGAGATTGCGAATGCGGGACGCCCTGGCCCCGCACTTCGAGGAGGTCGTGTCATGAACCTGAGTTGCCAGGAATTCGTTTCGTTGCTGTATGAGTTCGTCGAAGGAGAACTGATCGCCGAGCAGCACGAATCCATTCAGGTTCACATCCAGGCCTGCACGTCGTGCGGCGTGTACGTGGAGTCCTATCGCTACACGAAGAGCGTGGCACGTTACCTGCCCCGCTGCAATCCGCTATCCGAAGCATTCGCCGCCCGGTTGCAAACGATCCTGGACGACTATCTTCGCGACGAACCGCCCCGGTGAGACGCAAGCGGCCAGCACGGCTCGTTCGATGTTGTTACGAATCCGTTGGCGGACCTCCGCAGCGCTTGTCCCCAAGCGGCTGGAAACCCGCGTTCCCGCCTAATTCTCCCCCGTCTTGATCCCCTGTAGTTGGGCCTTCGCGGCTTCAACGACGTGGTCCACGCTGAAGCCGAACTGCTTCAAGAGATCCTTCAGGGGAGCGGAAGCGCCGAAGCCGAGCATGCCGATCTTGGCACCGGTCGTGCCCACGTATTTATCCCAGCCGAAGGTGGTGCCGGCTTCCACGGAGACGCGGGCCTTCACGCCCGGCGGGATCACGCTCTCGCGGTATTCCATCGGCTGGGCCTCGAAAACGTTCCAGCAGGGCATGCTCACCACGCGGGCCTTCACGCCCTCACTCTTGAGCTTCTCGTAGGCCTCGATGGCCATGCTCACCTCACTGCCCGTGGCGAGGATCAGCACGTCGGGCTTGCCTCCCTCGGCATCCGCGAGAATGTACGCACCCTTGGCCAGGCCCGCGGCCGAGGCGTACTTCGTGCGGTCGAGCGTCGGCAGGGCCTGGCGGGACATCGCGAAGCAGACGGGGTGGTGTGTCTGCTTCATCGCCAGCTTCCAGCCCTCGACGACTTCGTTCGCGTCCGCGGGGCGGATGACATACATCCCCGGGATCGCACGCAGCGACATCAACTGCTCGATCGGCTGGTGGGTCGGTCCGTCCTCGCCGACGCCGATGGAATCGTGAGTGAAGACGTGGATCGTCGGGATTTCCATGATGGAGGAGAGGCGGATTGCCCCGCGGGCATAGTCGCTGAAGATCAGGAAGCCGGCCCCGTAAGGGCGGACCCTCGAGAGCGACATGCCGTTGATGACGGCGGCCATCGCATGCTCGCGGATGCCGAAGTGGAAGTTCCGGCCCGCGTAGTGATTCGCTTCGAAATGGCCCGCTCCCTCGAACGTGAGCAAGGTCTTCGTGGACGGGGCCAGGTCCGCGGAGCCGCCGATCAGCCAGGGGACGTTCTTGGCGATGGCGTTGAGCACCTTGCCCGACGAATCGCGGGAGGCGATGCCCTTGGCGTCCGTGGGGAAGGTGGGAATGTCCTTGTCCCAGCCTTCGGGGAGTTCGCGGGCCTGCATCTGTTCGAGTTGCTTCGCCTCGGCGGGGAACTTCGTTTTGTAGGCATCGAAGAGGACAGACCATTCCTCGTAGGCCTTCTTGCCGCGAGCGCCCAGAGTCTCCGCGTAGCGTTCGTAGACGCCCTCGGGCACGAGGAACTTGGCGTCTTCTGGCCAGCCGTAGAACTTCTTGGTGAGCTTGATCTCCTCTTCACCCAGGGGTTCGCCGTGGGCTGCGTGAGTGTCCTGTTTGTGCGGGGCTCCCCAGCCGATGATGCTGTCGACGATGATCATCGTTGGGCGGTCGGTCGTTTTGCGGAAGGTCTCGAGGGCCAGGGCGACACGGGAAAGATCGTTGGCATCCTGGACGCGGAGCACGTTCCAACCGTAGCCGAGGAATCGCACGCCGACATCTTCGCTGAAGGCGAGGTCGGTGTGGCCTTCGATGGTGATGCGATTGTTGTCGTAGATCCAGCAGAGGTTCGAGAGCTTGAGGTGCCCTGCGAGCGAGGCAGCTTCGCCAGAGATGCCTTCCATCATGCAGCCATCGCCGCAGAGTGCGAAGACGTTGTAATTGAAGAGGTTCTCGAAGCCGGGCTTGTTGTAATGGGCTCCGAGCCACTTCGAGGCGATGGCCATGCCGACGCTGTTGGCGACGCCCTGGCCGAGCGGGCCGGTGGTCGTTTCGACACCCGTGGTGAGATGGCTCTCCGGGTGGCCAGGGGTGCGGAAGTTGAGTTGGCGGAACTTCTTGATGTGGTCGAGAGGCACGGCGGCTTCGCCGGTCGGCTTGCCGTGATGGTCGAGCTGGATCACCTTGTTAAGGTGCAGCATCGAGTAAAGCAGCATGCTGGCATGGCCGACGGAAAGGACGAAGCGATCGCGGTTGGGCCAGGTGGGGTGCTGGGGATCATAGTTGAGGAAGAACTGCCAGAGGGTGTACGCGACGGGGGCCAGGGCCATCGGCGTGCCGGGGTGCCCGCTGTTGGCCGCCTGCACGGCGTCCATGGCGAGGGTGCGAATCGTGTCCACCGCCGTCTTGTCGATCGGGGCCGGTTTGAAAGCGGAGGTTGGGGCGGCGGCTGATGCTGACATCGAGGGTTCTCCGTGTTCATGTCAAGGAAGACTGAATCGATTTAGGAACGCGCGACAAGTGACGCAAGACGTGCATGTCACAGGGAGCAAAAACGTATAGATTATCTGCTCGCAGCGAATGAGAAGGTAAGAGTCGACTCTCGCTTCCGCTGCCGGCGGGTCATTGAGAACCTCTCCCATGCGTGCCATTCAACTCGCCGAGCCGAAGAGCTTCCGCGTCATCGAGATTCCCGAGCCTGGGGCGCCTGGGCCGGGTGATGCGGTTGTCCGCGTTGCTCGTGTCGGAATCTGCGGCACGGACTTCTCCGGCTACCTGGGCAAGATGCCGTTCTTCAGCTACCCGCGTATTCCCGGCCACGAACTTGGCGTCGAGGTGGTTGCGGTTGGTGAAGGCGTCACCAACGTGAAGCCGGGCGATAAGGCCAGCGTCGAGCCTTATATCAACTGCCAGAAGTGCTACTCCTGCACCCGCGGCCACACGAATTGCTGTGAGAACCACCAGACTCTCGGCGTCCACATCGACGGCGGTTTGCGGCCCCGGTTCACGATCCCGGCCCGCAAACTCCATGTCTCCACCAAGCTGAGCTACGAACAACTCGCCCTCGTCGAAACGCTTGGCATCGGCCTGCACGCGGTCAACCGCTCCAACCCGCGGGCGGACGAAACCGTGCTCGTCATCGGCGCCGGTCCCATCGGCCTGAGCGTGATCGAGTTCGCCAAGCTCACGGGTGCGCGGATCATCGTGATGGACATCAACGAGCAGCGACTCCGCTTCGTTCGCGAGAAGATGGGCGTCACCGACACTATCGCCGCGACGGGGACCGAGGAGGACGTGAAGACCTTCACCGACCTCACCGCGGGGAAACTCGGCAATGTCGTCGTCGACGCGACCGGTAACTCGAAGAGCATGATCCATGCGATGAACTACGTCGGCTTCACCGGCCGGCTCGTGTGGGTCGGCATCACGCAGGACGAACTCGCCTTCAAGCAACCGCTGATGCACCGCCGTGAGATGAGCTTCCTCGCCAGCCGCAACGCGGTGAGCTGGGAGTTCACCCGCATCATACGGCTCATTGAGGCCGGCGTGATCGACACGAAGCCCTGGATCACACACCGGGCTCCCTTTGAGGCGATGATCGGCGAGTTCCCCAACTGGATGAAGCCCGAGGCAGGCGTGGTGAAGGCGATCGTCGAGATGGGGTGAGCCTCATCACGAAGACGATGAGAGGATCGCTTGATACTGACTTGGAACGTCGTTCCACGCAGAGTCATACGTCTCGTTCAATGGTACGGAAGCATAGAGATCCGGATCGAGAAATAACGGCATGTCTGGCAGATCGTCACCCACGGCCACTGGCTCGAAGTAGGCTTCCAGGGAATCCCCGGCGAGATAAGCCACAAGCGTCAGTGGCTTCTCGAACGGTCGATAAAAATCGCCATCCTTAAATCCGGACCAAATCTGCGGATGGATCCCTTGTGGATCACGGGTCGAGGGCGGGAAAAGATCCACGATGAGCAGATGGATGCCAGCGAGTAAAAGTGAATGGGCCTTGTTTTTAAAGCGATTGAAGGCCGTTTCACTCCACTTGTTGCCTGGAGAGACGATCTCGATCATTGCCACGACGCGATCACCGCTAATGTGACGGATCACGATCGAACGGGCCCGCCGCGAGTAGACATCGCTATCCACGCGGTCGTGGAAACGAGTTTTCGGCGGTGAGGTGGCGGTCGCTATGCCACCACTGTGTTCAAGGTCTGAAGAATCATTTCGAGAGTGATCCGATGGCTCGTCAGGGTTCGGCGAATGAAGTGCCAGGACATCAGGGTTGCCCCCGCCCGTGACTTGTTCGGCCAGAGCGTAGTAGCCCTTGGGAAGTCGGCTTTTCAAAGCGCGGCGTAGTGCCGCGATCCACATCAGGTGGAAGTCGTGGAAGATCCCCGCATCCACTTTTGTCCAGTCGTGAATCGCCATCGTCTTCTCCTCAGACCTCTCCCGCAATTCTACCAGCTTCGATTTTCCTCGCCACTCGCAGGCCTTGCACCTCGCGCAATCGTTACCTTCTGCACCTTCGGGCTGAGCTCGCATCAACGGGAAACTTCAACAATTCCCGCACCCGCGTTTGCGTCATCGTGACACTGGCCCCTTGTGACGGCTCTCACTTGCGGCTACGCTGGAACCGTTCCCTCTCGGTATTCCGATTCGACTGCGCCGAATCCGCGGGATGTGCCACATGATTCGCCGAGTACATTGGGCGTTTCTCGCCCTTGCTTTCATGGCCGTGTCCTGGATCGCCTCGCGAGCGGCGGACGCACCTGTTCCCACGAAGACCGGCATCGACGCCGCAGCGGATGCGAACCGCAAGGCCGCGGATTTGATCGCGGACCTCTCCTCGCCGGACTATCGGCTCCGCGAGCGTGCGGGTCGGGAACTGGCTCGAAGGGGCGAACTCGTCCTCACGGAACTTCGTGCCGCCCTGGCCGCCACGGACGATCCCGAAGCTTCGCGGCGACTGGGCGTTCTCGTCCGCAAGCTGGAACACGATCGGCTCGTCGCACCCAAGCGAGTCACGCTGCATCTCAAGGACAAACCGCTCAAGGAAGCGATCGATTCGATTGCGAAGCAGACGGGCTACCGAATCGACTTCAACACCAACCGGGGCGAAACGACTTACACATTCGACATGGACGACGTCCCATTCTGGCAAGCCATCGATCTCGTCGGAAATGCGGGCGGCCTCACGATCTATCCTGAACACGAGGAAGATGGAAGCATTCGAGCGTATGAGCAGGATTCCTTCAATCCCCATGTCGCTTACTCGGGTCCGTTCCGCTTCCTGGCGACCAATATCAGCTCGAACCGCAATCTTCAGCTTTCCGGTCTCAACCGCCGTGGCGGAGGCCGCAACCAGAACGAGCAGATCAACCTGAATTTCCAGATTCAGTCCGAGCCCAAAACGCCGATCCTCGCCACGACCTTCACGGAACTGACCTCGGCCGTGGACGACACGGGCGCTTCCCTGACCCCGCCTGCGAATGATCCCAACTTCAGCCAGCGATCAAGCTACTACAACGGCGGCTACCGAGGCTACAACGTGTACGCCAACATGAACCTCTTCCGCGGAGGCAGGGGGGCCACGATCGCCAAGTCGATCAAGGGAAAGGTCGGCGTGCAGATGCTCGCCGGCACCCGTCCGGAACTCATTGTGGCCGATCCCGTCGGCCTGAAATCGAAGAAGGTCGTGGGCCGATCGGTCGAACTGCACATCGAATCGCTCACCGAGAACAACAACCAGTATTCGCTCTCGATCACCGTCAAGAAACTGGGATCCAGCGGCAACGAGCACGACTACGCCTGGAGCAATAACGTCTGGCAGAAGCTCGAATTGCTTGACGATAAGGGCCAGAAGTTGAAGAACAACGGGGCCAACAATCAGAACAACACGCCGAACGTTGTCCAGATGTCGATGACGTTTTCTCGGGACGACCGCAATGGCAAGAAGGTCGGCAAGCCCGTGAAGTTGATCTACAACGAGTGGATCACCGCCGTGACGGAAGTCCCCTTCGAGTTCAAGGACATTCCACTGCCCTGATGCGATCCACGTGCCTTCTCTGACCAACCCGACACGCCAGCGAGATCTGACAGCTCGGGCTGGTAAGGTCTCACTCGCCTCTTGCCTACGGCTCCCACACCAGCATCACTCGCGGCACCGGGCCGGGCATGCTAAGACGCACACGATCGTCTGGATACGCGGGATCGCACTCACGACTGATCTGAATGTAGCTGGGATAGACGCGGATCTCCTGCTGATAATGCAGACTCAAATCCACCCAGCCCCTGGAATCGGGCGTGAGGTTGGACAGGCAGATATGCTTCGAGGTGGCTTCGTCCCATCGGCCGGAGCCGCAGAGAATGAACGATCGCGACCGGTCCAGCACGAAAAGCACAAGCTCCTGTTCGGCCTCGCGAAGCCGAAGCACTTCCTTCGCAAAGGCTAATCGCTTCCATCGATCCACCGTGGCCGGGCTTCGCGCCACCACCCAGCCGACATTGTAAAGCCGACAGAACTTCGCGATCTCGGCATCGTTCCAGTTGCCCAGAGCCTGCCCATTCAGCCGGCCGTTGATCAGGCTGCACTGCCAGTTCTGCACCCCGGCGTCCGGATCGAGCCCGCCAATGTACGATCGACCCGTCACCATCGGCAGCAGGGCGGACCAGTTCCACCCCGAGTGGGCGTCCAAGGGCTCTTCCCAGAGGATCCGCGCTTCGGTGGTGGTGTGCTCGATGATCGCCTTCATCACAGCGTCCTGCTCGGGACTAAACCCCAAGACAATGGGATGAACTCGTAAGCCGACCCACGAAGCCAGGGGCCGCGTCGAACCCCCCAGCCAGCCGATGGCGAGCATCATTGCGATGGCAAGGATCGCCAGAGCCGAGGAAAGTCGGACCTTGCTCGCCAGCTTCCAGATCGCGAAGCTGGCTGGCAGCACCGCGAGACTGGTGGCGAGCGGGAGGATGTTCTTCACCGTCTGATCGACGCTGGCCGAGAGGTCCGTGCGGACCTGTGCGAGTCGATACGCGAGGACGGCCAAGAGCAGCGTGGTGGGCAATAACCACGCGGCGGCCCGCAGTCCGGAGCGGGCGAGCAGGAAGAGCCCCACGGTGCCCAGCACAAGCGTGACGGCGCCGCCGGGCACATCGTCCAGCAAGGGCGTGTAATCCGCGGGCCGGCCGAGAACGGCGCCCCAGGGAAGGGAGCCATTGACTGGATAAGGCTGACGAAGCCACCAGAATCGGACCCAGTCCCAGAGCCACCACAGGTTGGGGCCCAGCCCTGCCGCGGCGATGCCCATCAAGCCCAGATGCCAGGCGAGCCCGTGCCTTGGGGCGTACGCCACGTAGAACGCCAGCACGAGCGGCAAGAGCCCCATCCAAACGAGTGGGTGAGCGTACCAACCCATTAGCGACACGCCCGCCAGGACGAGCCAGGCGTCCACGTCGAAGTGGGTGGTGTAGCGTGCGAGCCAGCCGACAAAGACGATCGCCGCGAGCCCCGCGACAAAGACGTCCAGGTCGCCAGCCTCGAGCAGTTCACGGACCGGGGGTGCCCAGACCATCACGATTCCGCCCACACCCGCCAGGCAAGCTGCGGGAGCCGGCAACCCTGCCCCACGTGCGGCCGCCACGAAGGCGAGAGGAGCGAAGAGGAGCGCGGTGAAGAAGCCAAGCTTGTACACTTCGGGCCGGTACCCGCCGCCGGCGAGAGCGAGGACGAATTCCGCGGGCCGACTGCCGCCGTCGAAAATCGGGGTCTTGGGGTATCCCGCCTGGAACGCGGGGTCGAAGCAAGCTGTGGAGCCGGTGCGGTAGAAGGTCTCGGAACCAAGGCTGCCGTGATAGAGATGAAGCGGATGCCGACCAGAAACGATGGGTCGTTCGTCGCACAGCGAGGCCACGGGGGTGGGCCCGAACAACGCCGCCGCCAGCCCGGCCTGCGCGAGCAACAACCCGGCCACACCCAGCAGCCAGGCGGGGTGGTGTCGGAATCCCTCCCTCGGCAATTCGTCCATGAGACACTCCTTACGGAGCGAGATGCTACCCCGGAGCAAGAGAACGGGACAAGGGGAGATTTTCCACCGCTGCCCTCATTTCACCATTTCACAGGGAGTGCATTTCACGGTTGGCAAGGCGATCCACCGCGTCCTCTTGATTCGGCAACCACTTGCAGAGCGAGTGGAGTACACGGAAGACCCAAGAATCTGGATGCACCCCAGCCGTCGAGTGCCAGCCAAGCCCTTGACTCCCAGACACTCCCGGCCTAGCGTGATCCGTTGTGAGATCACTGCCCGGGCCGGGGGGGCCGCGGGCTCTTTTTCTTTCTGGATTTCAACATGCCTGGGATGTGTGTGGTCGGTCTGCAATGGGGCGACGAAGCGAAGGGCAAAATCGTCGACCTCCTCAGCGGCGAGCAGGACTTCGTCGTTCGCTACAACGGCGGTGCCAACGCCGGCCACACGGTCGTTGCCAACGGCAAGACCTTCAAGCTCTCCCTCCTCCCGACGGGCGTGATCCGGGACAACATCACCTCCGTCATCGGCAACGGAGTCGTCGTCTATCCGCCGCGGTTCCACGAAGAGATCGACCAGCTTCTTGCCGGCGGCGTCGACGTCAGCAAGCGTCTGCTGCTCAGCGATCACGCCCACGTGATATTCCCTTACCACATGGCCGAGGAGAAACTCGCCGAGGCCGTCGCCGATGGCTCCATCGGCACCACGGGCCGGGGCATCGGGCCGTGCTACCAGGACAAGGTCGGCCGCCGCTTCGGCATCCGCGTCGGGGAGCTCCTGCACCCGCAGCACCTTCGCGAGAAGCTTCGCTACGTCGTGCCGATGAAGAATCGCCTCCTCGCTGCGTTCTCTGATAACAACGCGACGCCGTTCGATGCGGACCGTCTCTGCGACGAATACCTTGGCTACGCGGAACGGATTCGCCCTTACGTGACCGACACGACTCGCCTGCTTCAGGCCGCGATGAAGGCGAATCGCCGGGTGCTCTTCGAAGCGGCCCAGGGCAGCCTGCTGGACGTGGATCACGGCACCTTCCCGTACGTCACCAGTTCCAGCAGCTTGCCCTCGGGCATCTGGGGAGGGTCGGGGATACCGTCGCGCAATCTCACGCGGATCATCGGTGTTGTGAAGGCGTACACCACGCGAGTGGGCCGCGGCCCTTTCCCCACGGAACTCAACGACGGCCCGGACGGCATCGGGGAGCGCATCCGCAAGATCGGCCGTGAGTACGGCACCGTGACCGGCCGGCCGCGCCGCACCGGTTGGTTCGACGCCGTCGCCGTGAAGTACACCGCGGCCCTTGCAGGGGCGGACGAGATCACCGTGATGCTGCTCGACGTGCTCAGCGGCCTGAAGGAACTGAAGATCTGCTCGCGGTACACGCTGGACGGCGAGACGATTGAGCACTTCCCCAGCGATGCGTATTTGCTCGAACGCTGCGAGCCCGTGTACGAAACGATCCCCGGCTGGAGCGAAGACATCACCACGGCCCGCAAGCTCACGGACCTCCCCGCGGGAGCCCGGCGATACGTCGATCGCATCAGCGAGATCGTGGGCCTGAAGGCGTCCGTGGTTTCGGTCGGCCCGGATCGGGCCCAGACGATTCTTTGTTAAAGCGATCCTTGGCGAACCCGGCGCGTGAGCGATGGGATGCCGGGATCCCACCCCGTCGCTCACGCTCCGGGTTCGCCAAATCCTGACCTCGATGAACATGTCGACGACATTCAATTCCGAATACCCTCACTCGCTGGGCCTGGACCCCGCGAAACTGCCGGGGCACATTGCCATCATCATGGACGGCAATGGCCGCTGGGCTCGTGCCCTGGGCAAGCCGCGGATCGAGGGGCACGCTCGCGGGGCGAAGAGCGTCGACGAGATCACCGAGGAATGCTGCCGGCTGGGGATTGGGCAACTCACGCTGTAC
>Ga0209591_10009981_pt1 | contig 10231 bp, 9 predicted proteins | sample MAT01_FD_187207 | JGI IMG/M metagenome (GOLD analysis project Ga0209591, IMG submission 187207) | Freshwater microbial communities from Lake Fryxell liftoff mats and glacier meltwater in Antarctica - MAT-01 (SPAdes) (version 2) | ecosystem: Environmental > Aquatic > Freshwater > Ice > Liftoff...
CGACTTAGGCGATCGCCATCGCAGCGTTGCGGTTGCGGATCAAGTTTCCGGCAACCAAAGAAAACTCCCAACGGCAATTCCAAGAATTGAAAGAGCCAGTTCCGCCCACTTTGCGCTAAGCTAAATCTCAATCAGAAATGTCAGCCTCACGCCGGCACAATCACCTTTTCTCCCGCCTGTCTGACCCTGGGCTTCTTGCCCAAGCCTGGCATCGCGTCCTCAACCACTACAAACACAACGCCATTCCCGCCCCCCTCGCCGAATTCGACCGCCGCCGCGGAGCCCGCCTCGACACCCTCGCTCGCCAAATCCGCGACGAAACCTTCCTCCCGCAACCCGCTTCACTCATCTACATCCCCAAACCAAACCACCCTTCCGAACAAAGACCCATCTCTCTGCTTCAACCGGACGACCGCATCGTCCTCACCGCCCTCAACATCCTTCTCACCCCCATCATCGACCGCACACTCCTGCCCGGCGCGATGGCTTATCGCGCCCGCACGGGTGCCAGCCAGGCCATCGCCTTCGTCCGCCAAAAATTAAGCGAAGGGTATCAACATATCGCCACCGGGGACGTTGACGACTTCTTCGCCAACATCAATCGCGAAGGCCTACTCAAGATGCTGCGCCGCTCGATCTTGGAAGAGCGAATTCTGAACCTTCTCGAAGCCTATCTGCACATCGGCGTCGCCTCCCGTTCTCTCGAATGGTCTGACACCGGCAAGGGGATAGCGCAAGGCTCTCCGCTTTCGCCGCTGCTGTCCAATCTTTATTTGTCCGGCTTTGACCGTCACCTGCAATCCACCAATCTGCCCTGGGTGCGCTTTGCCGATAACATTCTCTTGGTCTCCCGAAACTCCGCCTCCGCTGCCGCCGCCTGGGGCCGGGCTGTTCAGTTTCTGACAGGCGAGTGTCAATTACGCCTGAACCCGGAATCGATCTTAGTCACCAGCGCCTCTGGCGGCTTTGAATTCCTGGGCATCTGGTTTGAGGAGGACCGCTGCTCGATGGCTCGTGCCAAGCTCGCCCAAAAACGAGCCAATCTGGCGCAAAGCTTGAAGCAGAACCCGGGCCGCCTGACCGATCTGGTTGAAGAGCTTTCAGAATCCTTCACCGGCTGGCGCAATTACTACGGCGCGATCCCAGGCGCAGTGCCTCAACTGGAGCTTCTACAGCAACATCTCGAAGATCTTCTAGTCCCCTGGCTGAGGGCTTACCGCAACGCCCCCGGCCCTCGTCCTTCCGCTGTCGAGCTGAAGGCGCTGCTTGCCTCAATCCAGCTTCCGGTTCTCACCGACCCGCGCAAGCGGATCAAGTGGGCCGAACTGCTGCTTTCCCGTTCGAAGCCGGAGCCCACGCCTGCGACCCCCGCCAAAATCGCCAGCCGCACTTCGCAAGCCGTGCGGCTTCGTAAAGAGCAGTTGGCCGCCCGCCGGGAACTGATGGAAGAGATTATCATCACCAAGCCCGGCACTTACCTTGGCCGCACCGGCGAACGCTTGCTCATCCGCCATGATGGCAAAAGAGAGGGCGAAGTACCCTTCTCGCTGATTCGCAACATCACCTTTCTCACATCCGCTGTTTCCCTCTCTGGCGAACTGATGATCGAGGCGGCGGCCCGAGGCATCCCCATTCTGATCGCGGGCACGGACGGCCGCCCGGCAGTCCGCATTGGCGCACCCGACCTTGCGGGGCACGAAATCTCGCTCGCCCAATCCGCTCTGGCGGCTTCCCCGGGGGGTCTGGAGTTGGCGCGCCGCATCGTCACTGGCAAAATTCGTAATCAGATCAATTTACTGAAGTACTTTCTGAAGTACCCCGAGCGCCGCAGCGGCTCCCCGGACTTTCTGACCATCGCCGCCAACGCGATCGCCAGCATGGAAGATCAGGCCGCCCGCGCGGCTACCGCTTCGTTCGGCACCGATCATGAACTGGAGCGCAACCGCCTCTTCGCGACCGAAGGCCAGGCGGCCCAAAACTACTGGACGGCAGTCCGCGCCATGCTCTGGTGGAAGCCCGGCTTTGAGCGCCGTACCCACCGCGGGGCCGCAGACCTTGTGAACGCGCTGCTCAACTACGGCTACGGCATTCTCTACTCCCGTCTCTGGCTGGTCTTGACCAAAACGGGACTGAACCCCAACGTCGGTTTTCTGCACAAGCCGCAGCCAGGCAAGGCGGGGCTGCTCTATGACTTTATCGAGGAGTTTCGCGCCCCGCTGGTGGACCGTTCGGTTTTCTCGCTGCTGAATCTGGGTTCGGGCCTCGAAGCGACCGAACACGGCTTGGCTGCGGAGACTCGCCATATCTTGGCCCGCAAGGTATTGAGCCGCTTTCAGACGGCTACGCGATACCACGGCGAGACGCTGCCGCTACAGAAGGTAGTGGAACTCCAGGCCCAACTGCTGGTCCGCCACGTTCAAAGCAAGGACGAATATAAATCATTCGTTCTGCCCTGGTAGGCCAAACACATTCGTGGATCTCAGAGAAGTGGACCAGAATCGACCTTTAGGTAGGTGGGTTCTTCCGCCGGAGTTGGAGTCTCAGTTGCAGTCTCAGTTGTAGTCTCAGTTGTAGTCTCGTCCTCGCTGGCATCGAAGGTCGAAAGAGGATTTGATCCGATCCATTGGCCGTTATAGCGAGTGTCGATTCAGTAGGCGCAGCATCTCCCCTCTGAATCGCTTCCTCAAACCGGCGGTGCTAATGGCGGCGCTGCAGATAAGAACCGCCCATACCCAGCCGACTTTTTTGCCCCCACACCCCGGAATCGCAACGTAAACTCCAGCAACTTGCGGACATACTCTTTCCACTCTGCATTCGGAGCTTGCAACGCGAAGAGAAACTTGCCCCTCCCGGTGATGAAGTTCACCGGAGTCGGTTGATCAAAATCAGTTGGAGCACCCGTGCCCCCGTAGTAATCCGGATGGTGTACCGTCAACACGTCAAGCGAAAGCGGCGTCCGGCTGCTGCCCGGCACCCACAACGCGTCAAACACTGAAATATAACCTGCTGTGATCGATTCTGCAGCGGTGCCGGAAGGCTGTGGCTCGGACCCAAACAGCGTTGCTGCCTCAGTGGGATGGGTCACCGCCAAGGCTGCCCGCAGCGCACCACGCAGGCTTGATCCCGACAGATACGGCACCCCGTAAACCGGGTGCAAAAGCAGCGCCGTCTCAAACACGCTTGCCAAGCCGGACCCTGTCAGTAACCGGCCCTCTACCTTGGCCTCATGCAGCAACATATCTGGCTTGCTGGTTAGCGCCCGCTTCCACCGGCCATAAGCCGCCGAATACACAGCACCCGGCTGAAACGCGGTTACCCGCTTCCATTCTTCTAAACTTGCTTTGAACTTGCCGTCCTTGTCGGGATTCGGCACTAAATAGCGCTGCCACAGCAAATCGGGATGCGCCGAAGGTGGCACCACATTTAAGGTAGTGATTTGGAAATTCATGCGGCCTTCTTCGGGAACAATGCCTGTGCCATCCGCTTATGCCACAATGCAACCCGTTGCGCGATCTCGACATGCGCCCGGTACATGTTCAGGTCTGCCTTCAAGTGGGATTGCATCAGCGTTCCCTGCGGCCAAGGCACCACCAGCTTGAACTGCTCCTCGATATGCTGGGCCAAGAGTCTCTGCGCATCCTTCTTACCTTGCAAAAACGCAAGGGTTCGCGCCAGACCTGCTCTTCGCAAGTATGCCGCTAAGGATTCACAAGCCGCCTTATACTCGTCTTGTTGGGCCTGAGGCACGGCCTGCACCAGCCGCATGGCTGCTTCCGCTATCGGTTGATCAAAACTTTGAGACATGGTTTCGCTCCTGGAATCTGAATTACACCGGCAAGAAGCGGACCAAGCCATGGCCCGTGCCCAACTTGCCACCCAACGGCAGGGCTTCGTGTGCTTGAATCTTCGCAAGTAAGACCGTCGCACTCGACGGCTGCGTTAGATCCCGTGAAGCTGTTGCCGTCAATAACGAAAACAGCACCGTCTCGGCCGGCAAGCTTTCCTGGTACCACAACTTGTGGGGTTCCACGATTCCCTTTTCGTCATCGATCGTAATGTGCGTCGTCAGTTCGGTAGCGTGGCGGGCCAAATGGGTAAAGTTTGCATCATCCAAGATCGCGAATCGCGATCGGAACTCTGCATGATAGTTCGGTTCTGCCGGGAACAGAAGCGCTGCCAAAAAGTTTGCCCAAAGCAAAGCATCCGGGCTCGCCTTGGTTGCCGGTAAGGTCAAGTCTTCGACAATCACGTGTGGCAGGTTCTGCCACGAGATTGCCGCAGTGCCATCGGCCAGCAGCGCAGAGTTGGCAGCGATCAACGGCACCTTTGGTATCGAATTTGGCGGCGTAGCGCACAGATTTAGATAGGTCACCAACCTCCTGAGTACGTAAGGCGAGGTTGTGTAAAGGAACGTCTGTGCCAGGCAACGCGCCGGAAAGAGCAGCAGCCGCGCATCGGAAAACGAAACGGCGCCTGCATGTTTGTCCGCGTTCTTGGTGTCGGGGCCAAACAAGGCCCACTGGAGCGGATCGCCAGCGAACTCATCGCGCAGCCGCCCCTTCAAGGAAGACCCTGGAAAGTAAGGGAGGGTGGTACCTGCTTCCCGCGCGATTGGCTGGTCGATCGAGTCAATCCCCTGGCCCGTGCCAGAATGCAGACTAGACAGGCAATGAAGAAAACTAAGCTTTGAAACAGTGGGCATAATCTTGAATTCCTTTTTTCAAATCTAGACGGTTGGGGCCAAGCCCACTGCCACTTGGCCAAAACCATCTAAACGGTCCTGGTCATCGTCGGAAATCGCCTGGAACCAGAGCGGACTCAAATCGGACGTTGATTCCACAAGATAAACCGAACCTGCGGGCACCAGCAGCCGCGCGGCCTTCGGCCCCCGCTTTGCCATGTCCCAACCGGAGATTGGCAGCGGCCGGGCAATGCTCGCGGCTATCAGTTTCATACGAATCGCCGGATGATCTGGCGGCGATCCCTCCCCGGAAGCAAGCCAGCCGGGGCACCACCCTTGCTTAAAGGCGCCAGCAGTCAAGAGCACCAGCCGGTACCGCCGCATAGTTCCAGCACCTCGCAACTGCGCCGGGCAGGCAGGCAATGCATACGAAGTTGCTTCCCAAGCCGCCGGGCGGCTCTCGCCTCCGATAGGATGTACCAGCGGCAAGTGAGGCGCGGGCAAGCCTGCCGGAAAGTGAAAACAGGAATACAAAGAGTAAGACCAATCGCCCGCCTGAAACTCGAGGCCAGTCGTCGAAAAGAGCATCCCTTCTTCGGCAGTCCTTGTCCCTGGCGTAATCGCCACGTGGTTGCGCCGGCTGAGCGGCAGTTTGGGCGGACCAATCAGCGCCGGATCGACATCTTGCGACCCGGGACGCAGCAGCCAAGATTCAAAAAACGGCCAGGACCAGAATGCGGGCATCCGCGCCGAGACTTTCTTGTTCTCTCCGCCGAGAAGCACCTCTGACAATGGAGGCGGTAGGGGGGCACCCCATCCGGCCGGAAGAGCTTGCGCGGAAAGTTGCGCCAGCCGGATCGGGCCCTCGGCGGTCTCGACGAGCTCATACGGCACGGCGTCTGAAGGCGCGGCCATGGCGAGCGCCAAGGGTTGCCCCTCTGGGCCCGCAAGCAGAAAGGGGCCTTGCTGCCGGATTTTCAACAACTGAGGGATATTCGCGTAGTTGGGCGCACCAGCGATTGTACGCATGCCCCCGGCGAGCACCGATGGGAAGGGAAACGCCATCGTCCGCGCATAGGATCCATTGTTAAAGGGCTTGCCATCGCGAAAGATCGCCGGATCGAGTGGTGTAATTCGTACCGCCGTCATCGGGTTGCCTCCTGCCGCGCCCGATGCAGCGGCCGTAGCACTAAAAGCGCATTGCAGAAATGGTCTAACCACTCCCGCAGATTAGTTCCTGGGGGTTGTTGCGCAACTAGAAACTGATGAATCAATTCCCCACCTTCCTTCTTTGCCAGATGACGAGCCAGCAGTTGAGGCAATACGCTACTGACGCTCAACGGATAGCGATTCAAAAAACTCCTCAGATCGTAGGCGAGAGAGAATCCAAACCGATCCTGATTTACTTCGACTTGTAACTGATCGAGTAGTTGCAAGAGCGCATCGGCTTTGTCTGCAAGCGCAAGGGGAGAGCCAGAACGCGGAATCATTGTGATGGCCAACGCGTCCTTACCCGGGATGCTCTTGGCTTTGCGCTCCGCTCTGCGCGCCTCGTCCAAGGTATCGGAAAGCGGGTCTAAGGCGTGGGCAATCGCCACGCCGCAGCTCAAAGTTACATTGGGATAGGCCACCATGCTCTGCCGGAATAACCGCCGCAACTCTTGAATGACTTCAAGCAGCGTGTGCAGGGGAATCAGGGCCAGCACGTCATCGCCGCCTGTGTAAATGGGGCAGGCTTGCAGCCGGTCTAACGCCTGCTTGGCATCCCCGGCAAAGCGAGAGAGCTGTCGGGAAAAATCTTGATGCGCTTCGGGCGATTCGATATTCTCAATCGCTCTTCCCATAAAATCCCCATCGCCCACCAGAACTGCATAGTATGGGGGATTGGGATCTTCTTTCCAGCGGTGCCGGATGGCATCCAAGATTTGCTTCAATTCCGCTTTTAGAATGGGGTCGTCGTCTTCATCGAGCAGTTGGCGGGATTCGTGCGCGTAGAGGTGGCCAATGGTCTCGGGATATTTGTTTCGCTGCAAGAAAGTCTTGTAGTTTTCAAACTCCGGTTGCCCAATCATCGGTTGAATATAGGGTTGCCCGGCGACGTCGATGGTGGAATCGAAGGCCGGAGCTTTCCCCCGCTTGGGCTGCGCGAATCGCTTCACGACGGCAATCGCGTCAAGCATTTCATTGTCGCGAAGATCATGCAAAGCTGCATTCTTCATGCGGGTGTCATGCAATAAAACATTCTCCCGGAAGCCGTCCAGAGAGGATTTGGGAAGCCCGGCGTAGCCCGTGTGGCTGGGGAAATCTCGGGTTGCCTTGCGCGCCGCCAAAAGAAGCTCGCTGTTGATGCGGCACTGGTTGTGCTCACTCTCGGAGTAGGGCACCCAGACAGCGTAGAACTCCAGCACGGAATTTAACTGCTCTTTACAGATGGATTCATTTAGCTGGATGCGATTGCGAATCTGGTTTTTGGCGGAATCGAAATACCCCTGCAGGGCGGCCAGCGCCGCAGCCCGCAAAGCCTTGAGTAGCTCATCCGTTGGCGGATCTGTAACGATTGCTAAAATCTTGTTGCTTACGTTGTAATCGCTGCCCGGATTTAACTCGCCCGAAGCTGGCGACGGCGGGAAAATCAAGGTTCTACCTTTGCTATGCAGGGCGAGCGCCACCGACTTCGACAACTCGCTCAAAAGATACGAGCCAAACCATAGGTCGCGGGACCGACGGGCGGCAGCGATGAAATCCTGCACTGGACCAATTGCGATAGCGAGGAGGTAGCTCATAAGGTCAACCTTGGAGTCCGCCAGTGATTCTGCACATATCGTAAAAATTCCTCATCCGCTTGTCGCGCCCCCATTGCCACCTTAAGGGTAGTGGCCTCCTTCTGTTTGAGATCGAGCTGACTCATTTGCTGACTCATCGGCGAAGCTGGGTTGAGTAGGTTGGAATGCAGCCGCAGCACCATCGGATAAGCCATTTCAGGCGAGATCATTAGCGGCTTCAGAATGAAGGGTGAGGCCATACGTCCGCTAGCCGGTTCCAGCGATTGATCCGCTGGTTCACCGTAATCCTTGAAATGAAAAATAATGGGTAGGCCAAAAATCGCACGCGGGAAATCCTTGGTGTCTTGCAGTGGTTCATGGCCTTGAGAATGCGCATTCCTCAGAATCCGGATCGAATCCGGCTCTGGCCAACGATTGCGACCGGGCCTGCTTCCGCCCCGTTGGGGGCGGTCCTGGCGGAACTCACGGTAAAGCCGAATCACCTCTTGCCAGGCTTGCTTCACGGGCAGCGGCTTTGGACCCAACAGAATAGCTGCGTTCTTTAGTCCTGGCCAATCCGTCTGCGGTTCTCGCTTGCCAAGCGGCAAGAGCGGCTTTTGCAAGTATTTGAGGACATTAATTACCGGTTGATTGACTAAGTCCGGGACAAATTGACGAGAATAGAGCGCACCACATCCCCGCCGCGAACGGCCACCATACCCGCCGAAGTTGGCCATCGCAAATAGCGCCAACTGCGCTTGTGATTCGCTTTCCTTGTCTGCTGTCGAAATTTCCAGTTCGAATCGGGCACCCGGATTGGACAGCTTACCGATTCTCTTTAGGTCTTGCTGGGCGGGAAAGAGTACGTAAGCGGGCTCTTCCGGAATTGGCCGCCGGTCGCTTGGCTTGGAAGCCGGAATCATCGCTTGCGCAGGGCCCACATACGAACGAACAAACAAGCGGATCGAAGAGCTGCGTTCTGTCGAACCCCAATATTTATTCTCAGCCTTACGCAGCTCTGCCACGTCCGGGTACTTGTACGCATATAAGGCTCGCCACCAAAACCGCAGTTGCCCCCGTATGCTTGGCACCCGGATCGGAGTATCTTCATCTGGCAGCCCGGGCTCCACGCCGCCACCCAGCCGAAAGGTCGTAACATGAAACTCCACCGTAAATTGCGATGGCTTTGCAGGTAGATCGGGCGGTGGCTCACAAGGGATTTGTCGCCGTGGCATCATTTTCTCCTTAACATTTGCGCTGGGTTCGATTTCGCATCAAAAGCAAACTAACACTGGATAGATATCGGGCTAGCCGACAAACTATCACAGTAGTGTATCTCAAACTTTTTCCTGCGTAGGCGATTATTCTTAGGGTGAATGAAGCGGCCATTTCGTGAATCCGGCGAAAACGAATTGGGAATTGGGAAAGGTGAGGGAAGCCGTGATCCTGGAGGATTGCCGCTCGTCTTGGTTAGCAGGTAAAGCGGACTCCGAGCCGAATATACCCGGAGGGGGTGGTTTGATGGGTGATGCGACCGAAGTTTGCGAGCTGTGTTAGGAATTGAGGACAGACTGAGCGTCTTTTAGGAATACGACATTTGACTGTCTAAATGATTTAGCGAAGGATTTGACATGGGACGACAGTTCCGGAGCTGCACTCTAGATCATGTGTGTATATTGCCGCCATCGATACAGGATTAGTTGCCTCGAGGGCACTTGAGGCGATTCATTGGCGGCGGTGGCGAAGAGTTAGATATGAGCGGGATCTACGCTGTGTGTGACGGCAGGGACAGCCGGGGCCGGCTGGGCTATGATCGGCTGATGCTCACGCGGCTGCACTTAAACGGGTACGGCACAGGAATGCGCAGTTCACGGCAGATTGAAAAGGCAACTCACGACGACATAGACTTCCGCAATCAGCGTGCCGCCAAGACGCGGATCACCTTACGATTGCCGCATTTCGGCAGTATCATTTGGACTTAGCCGCTGGGCTTTTCGCCGAGGCTATCCAGCTTTGAAATAGGACGAAGCTCAAAGCCAATGCGAACTGTTACCAGAGAGAGTATGGATTCGCTTTCGCCTTTACCAATGCGCTCTGATTGTATGCTGCCATTGGCCGGAGCGTACCGACCTGTGAGCCCCTTTCCCTCGTATAAGAATACAGTCGGCAACGGCCCGCAGTCCTTCATGGGCGCGATAGCGGCGTAGCTTTACGCTTGAAGGCGAGGACAATTGTCGAAGATCTGAGCGAGATGAAAGTGGCGGCTAAAAAGGGAAGACTTGAAGCCCTGGGATCATGCGGAAGTGGCGGAAATTCCGTGTTCCAAGGGCGTAGCTGGAATACAGAGCCGTGATCCGGACCAGCAGATCGGCGGTCGCTTTGACGAGCCCCTCCCTATTCATGTTGGCGTCAATCTTGGCGGCAGGAACTCGGTTTCGGAGTACTCGGCGGAGAGCGATGTAAGCAACACGCTTTTCCCGTTCCGCCGCAATGAGCACGCTGGAGTCGGGGACTAGCCCCACACGTCAATCCCAAGCCGGCGGCTCGAACGAGTCGCGACGGGCGTCGACAGCTGCCTGGACATCCTTGGCGAAGTCTTCATTGGGCACCGGCGCATAACCAAGCTTGACTTCGTAAGCCATCGTCAGGCTGTCGCCAAATCTGTCGCCAAATCCACGACTACGCCGAGGCTTAGAGAAAGCTCCTCAAGCTAACCTGAAAGTAGGCAGCCAACTTTCCGGCCGCCTCTCGACTAATGGGTCGATGTCCAGACAGTATCTGGCTGACA
>Ga0209591_10009985_pt1 | contig 10229 bp, 8 predicted proteins | sample MAT01_FD_187207 | JGI IMG/M metagenome (GOLD analysis project Ga0209591, IMG submission 187207) | Freshwater microbial communities from Lake Fryxell liftoff mats and glacier meltwater in Antarctica - MAT-01 (SPAdes) (version 2) | ecosystem: Environmental > Aquatic > Freshwater > Ice > Liftoff...
CATGTTAAAGATTTGGTCGTAGATCTGATTGCCAGTAGTGTCAGTAGTGCCAGTAGTGCTACCCATACCATTTTTAGCCGCAGTAGCAAAGCGACGGCTGGGGGGAACTAGTTCCAAGAAAGTCTTGCCTGTGAGGTCTTCATCCCAACTAACGGTAATAAAATGATCTTCTATCCAATCACTAGGGTAAACCGGGGGAACCCGTACCGGAGCAGAGCGGGCTAAGACTAACCAACGACCATCAGGACAACGATAACCCACATCTACGGCATAGTCTCGATCGCTCACTGGCATAGGTAAATACCACTCCCGTGCTAGTTCATCACAGGGATACTCCTGCACACTGTGGGGACTTTGGTAATTTATATCTACATCTGTCACATCATAAATTCTCAGCGCCAACTGCTGCCCCCCTTGACGGCGGAGTTCTTCTTTGTGGTCATTGGGGATATCCCAGTAAGCATAAGCCCATTGGGGATCGCGAGGCATCAACACAATACGGCTTTCTCCGTAGCCAGAGGGTAAATCTGGTAAGTCCTGATCCACATCTGCCAAGTTGACTATTGTTACAAGAGTAGACTCACTATTCAAACTTTCTTGGGCAAATTGTTTTGATTCCATTGCGTTTACTTCCGCCTCCGATGGTTCGGTTGTTTTTTGGGGTGTTGGGGTAAAAATTGCCGTTGGGGCTCCGGGCTGGGGGATGGATATGGGGATTGCACTAGAAGACCCATCAATTTTTGCCTTTTTCAGGATTTCCTCTAGTAACTGTTCTTTCCGCATCCGACTGTAGCGAGAAATGTTGTATTCACTGGCGACTTTCCGGAGTTGCCTCAAAGTCATTTCCTCTAAGGGGGGTTGTTCTCTTGCCATAGGATTAGGATTTAGGGCTACTAACTAGAGAGTTGCGCTGGCTGCACACCATAGCACTTTGCCCTAGTTTAAATATTTAACATTTTCAAAGTCCTGCAACTAATTAGGTTTGGTCACAGAAAAGATTCTGAAACTTGGATAATTAGCTTTATTTCTTTGGGATCATGGGGATCACACTATTCAAGATATGTAACAAATCTGCTTTGGTCAAGGGGGTAGGTAGAGTATTTGTGATGATTTGACGACATTTCGGGAAATAGGGGATCATTATGTCAGGAAATCTTGATATATTGCCAGTATTGCTATTTTTCTCTAAATTAATTGACTTAGGACTTACGCGCAGACTCGATAAGTAGGGTGAGCCTTGCCCACCTTACCCCTACCAATAGCGGAGGTCAGCTTGTTTTGCGTAAGTCCTGGTTATTTAGCTGTCGATCGCCCAAAATTCCCTTAGATAGATGCAGGATGTTTTACCATGAGATGATGAGATGAAATTATGAGGCATGATTTTTTGATTTCTCATCAGCAGTAGATTCTGGTTAAGAAAGGTTTGGTAAATATGGAAATAGGTACGATCGCTCTCTATTGGTTCTTGGTTTTAGTCATGATTGTCGGAGTTGCCGGAGCCGTGATCCCTGCCCTGCCCGGTTCTAGCCTGATTTTGGTGGCAATTATTATTTGGGGGGCGGTTAAAGGTTTTAGTGGGGTCACCTTGGCTTTGGGGGTGGCGATCGCCGTCTTTATCCTCAGCTTGGCAGTAGATTTTCTCAGTAGTTACGTTGGCGCAAAAAAAGCGGGAGCTAGTGATTGGGGACAGTGGGGAGCCATTATTGGGCTGCTATTAGGTATCTTTGGCTTATTGCCTGCCCTCCCCCTCGGTGGACCATTGGTGGGGATGTTGTTTGGACCGATCATTGGTGCTTTCACTGGAGAGTTTCTCTACCATCGCCGCTTAGAGTTAAAGGAACGCACTCAGATATCCTTCAAGGCAACCCTCGGCATTATTGTGGGGACGATCGTGGGGAATATCATCCAAGGTGTACTGGCCCTCGCCACGGTGATCGTTTTTTTGGTAACTACTTGGTCGCAAGTAATGACCTGATGGAGACTAGTCTTAAAGGATGTCTAAAAAGGTTCTGGTGACTAAAGTCGCAACTACAACAATACTTTCTAGCAGTAACTAGCAGTAATAAATATTGAACAAAAAATATCGAGGAGCGATCGAGTTGATTATAGTTATTGATAATTACGATAGTTTCACCTACAACTTAGTCCAATACTTAGAAGAATTAGGTAACGAAATCTCCGTAGCCAAAGAAGTCCAAGTCTACCGGAATGACCAGATTTCCCTAGAGCAAATTCAACAATTAGAACCTGATGCCGTTGTCATTTCTCCGGGGCCCGGTCGTCCAGAAGATGCGGGAATTTCCCTAGATATAATCAAAATCCTTGGCAAAGATTTACCCATTTTAGGCGTGTGTCTAGGGCATCAGAGTATTGGGCAGATTTTTGGGGGAAATGTAGTCGCAGCCCCAGTTCTCATGCACGGGAAAACCTCAGAAATTCAACATAGCGGCGTTGGTGTATTCCAAGGTTTGGCAAACCCCTTTACCGCAACTCGCTATCATAGTTTGGTGATCGATCGACCCACCTGCCCCGATACCCTCGAAATCACCGCTTGGGTTGCCGATGGCACTGTCATGGGAGTCCGTCACCGTCAATATCCCCACATTCAAGGAGTCCAATTCCATCCCGAAAGCATTCTTACTTCCTGTGGCAAGGAACTTCTAAGAAACTTTTTGTTGTCTCTAGGATAAACTAACTCAGGTAGTTTTAAATAAATCAACTAGTTCAGATAGTTTTTAAATAAATCTTAGATAGCTCTTAGGTAGATATCAGGAAATCTTCGGGCAACTCTCAATTAATTATCAAATAATTATCAAATATATTGAATACATCAAAAATAATGAAACGGCGACAATTTGTTAAGTATGCAGGAATTGGCTTTTTATCAGCAGCAAGTGTGGCTGGGGGTTGGGGGTTAGCTCAGGCTCAGGGTATTGCCAGTCTTAATATCCAGTGGTTAGGGCATACTTGCTTTGTGATTAGTAGCGGCGGGATGCGAATTTTAGTTAATCCTTTTCGGACTTTGGGCTGTACGGCGGGCTATCGTCTCCCCAGTGTAACGGCGGATCTTGTTCTTGCCAGCAGCTTGCTCTTTGATGAAGGGGCAGTGGATAGTATTCCGAGGGGAACTCGCATCTTGACAGAGCCGGGTTTGTATCAACTGCCGGGAATGCAAATGCAGGGGATCAGTGTTGCCAAAGACCGTCTAGGCGGCAGGAGATTTGGGCGGAATGTGGCTTGGCGGTGGAATCAAGCGGGGATCAATATTCTGCATTTAGGAGCCTTGGCTTCAACCATCGAGACTGAGCAACGAATTCTTATGGGTCGTCCAGATGTATTGATGATTCCTGTCGGTGGTGGCGCGAAGGCCTACTCTCCCCAAGAAGCTCAGGCGGCGATCGCCATTCTCAACCCCAAAGTAGTTATTCCTACCCATTTTCGGACTCAAGCTGCCGATGCTAGTTGTGATATTGTCGCCGTGGATGAATTTTTGACCTTAATGGCGGGGACACCCATCCAACAAAACAACAGTGACACAATTAATCTCAGCCAATCTAGCCTTCCTAGCCAAGGTTCCCTGATCGTTGTCCCTAGCTATCGTTTTGCTTAGAGCTATAACTAGATCAAAGAGCATTAATTAAACATTAATTGAAACTAACAACGACTCCCTAACTCTGGATCATGCCTACTACACCAAATCTGCACCCCAATCTTAATACAGCCCTAGAAACTGCCCTAGAAACTGATCCCCAAGCTGAGTATCTCGATCGCCGCCGCCGTTACATGGCTGCCATTGGCAAGGGAACAGCTATTTTTTGTAGCGCCCCAGAGGGAGAACGAGGTTTCCGCCAGAGTAGTGATTTTTATTACCTGACGGGATTTGATGAACCGGGAGCAGTGCTGGTCTTGGCTCCGCACCACGATCGCCACCAGTTTATTTTATTTGTCCAACCCAAAAATCGAGACCAAGAAATTTGGACGGGCCATCGCTACGGGGTCGGTGGAGCCAAGGAGAAATTTGGGGCGGATGTAGTCTATGCCAGAGAGGAGTTGGAGGCAAAGTTATTTCAATATATCCAGCAGGCCGATCGCCTCTACTACCACCTAGGCAGCGATCAAGATTTTAACCATCTGATCATTAAATATTGGCAGACTGGGTTACGCCATTACCAAAAACGAGGGATTGGTCCGATCGCTATTGAAGACCCCATGCCAGTTTTATCCAAAATGCGCCGGGTAAAGAGTCCCCAAGAAATTGCCCTGATGCAACGAGCTGCGGATATTGCTGCCAAAGCCCACAATCAAGCACGGGAAATCACGGCTCCCGGACGTTATGAGTATGAAATTGCCGCCGAGATTGAGTATATCTTTCATAAAAGTGGTGGCGATCTTGCCTATCCCTCGATCGTCGCCTCTGGGAAAAATTCCTGCATTCTCCACTACATTGCCAACGATCAACAAATGCAAGATGGAGATTTATTACTTATAGATGCTGGCTGCCGCTATCAATACTACTGCTCTGATATCACTCGCACCTTCCCCGTGAATGGCAAATTCACCGCTCCCCAAAAAGCAATCTACGAAATTGTCCTTGAAGCCCAAAGGCAAGCGATCGAGCAAGTGAAACCCGGTAATTTTTATCATCAAATCCATGAGGCTGCCGTCAAGGTGATCACTGAGGGATTGGTAGATTTAGGTCTTCTCCATGGCAGTGTGGAAGAGTTGATTAAAACCGAAAAATATAAATCCTTCTACATGCACAACACCGGGCATTGGCTGGGCATCGATGTCCATGATACGGGAACCTATAAACAAGGCGAAGAAGGAGAACCTCTCCAGCCCGGTCAAGTTCTGACGGTAGAGCCGGGAATTTATATCAATGCAGACCAGCCAGTGGCGATCGGGCAACCAGTCCTCCTCGAACAGTGGCGAGGTATTGGCATCCGGATCGAAGATGATGTTTTAGTTACCTCTGATGGCTGCGAAGTGCTAACGGCTGGTGTCCCCAAATCTGTCACCGCAATGGAAAAATAAACAGCAAAATAAACAATTAAATCCCTATTTCTAGGCAGCGAAATTTCCCCTTGCCCTACGTTCTAGTAGTAATAAACCTGTGTTGATCCCTAAAGCGAGGAGAATGATTAGGATTACTCCCGCCCAGATTTTGTCGTAGCGATCGGCTGCAATACCCTCAAATAACAGAGTACCTAAACCTCCGGCTCCAAACTTGGCTCCAATAGTTGCCACGGCAATCACCACGATCGCTCCCAACCGGACTCCTGCCAAAAACAAAGGCAACACCAAGGGAACTTCTACCCACCACCACCGTTGCCAGCTATTCATGCCCATACCTTGAGCCGCTTCATGGATTTCGGGAGCAATTTCCTGCAACCCCACTACTAGGTTCCTAACTAAGATCACCTGACAGTAAAGCACCATGGCCAAGATTACTGGTTTATTACTCAAACCCAACCAAGGCACAAAGAGAATAATCAACGCCAAGCTGGGGATAGTATAAATCACCCCCAATCCTCCCATCACGACAGTACCAAGGCGGGGGTAATTCGTAATTAACAATGCAAAGGGAATGGCAAGGGCGATCGCTAGTAGGCAGGATATCCCCACCATTTGCAGATGTTCCCAAAGTAAATTCATGACCAAGGTTGGGTTATCAACTACATAGTCCATAGTTATTACCCCTATTTATCGATTGCAATTCATTGATCGCAATTTATAGATCGCAATTCATCACCAATCTACCAAATTAACCCCCAGCAGCAAAGGCAGCCATAACTGCGGCAGACAGCAACAAACCCGGACTAAGTAACAAAACCAACATTAAAAAATCGTGAGCATTCATAAATTTCTAGCTTGATCTAATCTTTCTTGACTCAGCTCAAATCTAGCCTACTGAGGATATCATCACCAGAGAATTAAATAATTTCTTTCTGTTTCCTTAACTTCTAGTCCACAACCTTGATCAAACCATTTTGTAAACCTTGGTACACTTGGTCAATGATTTTTTGGTCTTCTGGAGAAAGTTTGTCCTTAGATAGGAGTGCCGACATAAAAACCTTTTGATCTGTACGGTTAATACTACGATGGGAAAGAATACTTTTTACAACTTCTCTCAATCTCTCATTAGGAAAGGATATTTGCATCGTCATCATTTTTATTGCCTCTACCTATTTTTGTCAAAAATTTATAAAATTTATATACTAATATGATCTATCTTTAGCACCACCGGAATGGTGACAAAAAGCTCCTAAATCTTGTGATCCTATAGAGAGACTACAGTGATCCCCATCACGAACTTAAAAAAATATTTTTCAAGTTTTTATATATAGCAAAATAAGTACGAGATCAGTGTTAACACCGAGGTTATAGCTCGTGATAATTTATCTTTGGCAAAGTTTCTGTAGAAATAAACTAATAAAATAGTGGTATAAAATCATTCATTAATTTTCTTAATTAACTATCTACAAAATTAGCTTGAGAAATAGTTTATTAATAGAGATCACTGCCTAATATTTTGATTTTATATTTAGGGAGGTAAACCAAAGAAAACTAGAAGCAAAAACTAGCATGAAGATTCGTTACTAATCATGAAATCAGCTAGTAACTAGGGATCAAAATGGCGATCGAACTGTTCTATGTTCTAAGAGAAAATACTTAGGGTAAAGGAAAAGTAGGGGAGCGATCGATAGGGATTTCCGTCCTTGAGGGTGTTTGCTAACTCCAAAATTTTCTACTAATGTTGCATTCAGGTGCTTAAACCAAATTAATAAGAGACAAAAATTAAATAGAAATTAACCAGAGCTTTAATCCTTCTTGATTAATCTCTCTCGAATTTGTCTCTCTTAATTCTGAGTCTAACCATTGTCATCATCTTGAGTAGGAATACAGGAGGTTGTAATGAGGATTGCCCAGATTGCTCCCCTTTGGGAAACTGTACCACCGCCAGCCTATGGTGGTATTGAATTAGTAGTTAGCTTGCTTACTGAAGAGCTAGTCCGCCGGGGTCATGAGGTGACATTATTTGCTTCCGGGGATTCTGTCACCACTGCTCAGTTAGAGTCAGTCCATCCCCAAGCTCTGCGCTTAGACTCCAAAATTAAAGAGTACGGCATTTATGAAATGCTCAGTGTCAGTCAGGCTTACGGCAGAGCTAAGGAATTTGATATTATCCATTCCCATGTTGGTTGCGGAGCCTTGTCCTATGCTCCTTTGGTAGAAACTCCTACGGTACATACTCTCCACGGAATTTTTACTCCAGATAATGAAAAAATGTTTACCTATGCCCAAAAGCAACCTTTTGTTAGCATTTCGGACTCCCAGCGAGAACCGAGACTAGGCTTGAATTATGTTGCCACAGTTTATAACGGGATTGATGCTAGCACCTACGAATTTCACTCTACTCCCGATAATCCTCCTTACTTAGCTTTTTTAGGGAGAATTTCCCCAGAGAAGGGCGTGCATCTGGCGATCGAGATTGCCAAGAAATCGGGATGGCATCTGAAAATTGCCGGAAAAGTTGACCCCGTAGATCGGGAATATTTTGCTCAGGAAGTCAAACCCCACATTGATGGGACGCAAATTGAATTCCTCGGTGAAGCGAATCACCAACAAAAAAGTGTCCTCATGGGCGGAGCGGTGGCCACACTTTTTCCGATCACTTGGCGAGAACCCTTTGGACTAGTCATGATCGAATCCATGGCAACGGGAACTCCTGTGATTGCAATGAATCTAGGCTCTGTCTCCGAAATTGTTGCCCACGGCAAGAGTGGTTTTCTCTGCTCTAGTGTGGATGAGTGTGTCGCTGCTATTGATGCTGCCAAACAACTCGATCGCCGAGCCTGTCGAGATCATGTATTGATGAATTTCACAGCCCAACGCATGACCGATGGCTATGAAGCTGTGTATCAGCAGTTACTCACAGCCCGCTATGCCAAGAATGGTCGCAGTAAAGTCTTGATGTAGAAAATAATCCTTAGATAATCATCTTTAGATTTGCCTTAAATGCGTGAAGACAGAGAAGATTTGATCTGAGATTTACCTGATCTGGAAATAGAGATGTCCACAGTAAACATTTGTGAATAGGCAAGATAGTAGTTACTATACTAATAGTGTCGAAAGTAAAGACTATCTTCAGGACAGGTAAATATAGGTAACAAAACGTTGCAAAAGATTGCAGATTTTACCTTTACCCCACCGGAGATTAGCTTAAATAGACTTTGGAGGTCACAATACAATGCAAAAACTTGATAGACAGGCGATCGCCCTAATTTCCAACCATGCAGACCCTGCGGCGGACATTGGTGGAGAAGAAGCCGGAGGTCAGAATGTGTACGTGCGTCAAGTAGGCGAACATCTAGCAGAGTTGGGCTGGCAAGTGGATATGTTTACTCGCCGCATCAAGGCCACAGACCCGACCATTGTGGAACACACTCCCCACTGTCGGACAATTCGCCTCAAGGCTGGCCCAGAAGAATTTATCCCCAGAGATGAGCAATTTGATCATATGCCCGAATTTATTCAATCATTTCAGGAATTTCAAAGTAAGCAAGGCATGGCTTATCCGCTGATTCATACCAACTACTGGCTCTCTGCTTGGATTGGGTTGCAACTCCAAAAAAATGGTGGTACGCAACTTGTTCATACCTACCATTCCCTAGGAGCCATCAAATATCGATCGATTCCAGAATTACCAGAAATTGCTGCTACCCGTTTGGCTGTAGAAAAAGAAGTGCTAGAAAATGCTGATTGCATCATTGCCACTAGCCCCCAAGAAAAAGAATCCCTTCGTAGTTTAGTTTCTCCTTTAGGACAAGTGGAGATCATTCCCTGTGGTACTGATATTAGTAATTTTCGACCTCTGCCCCGGACAGAAGCTAGGGCAAAGCTAGGTTTATCACCCCAAGATCGAGTAGTTCTCTACGTGGGTAGATTTGATCTCCGCAAAGGTATTGAAACTTTCGTCCGGGCTGGGGCTTTGTTGCATCAAAAAGGAATTCCAAACCTGAAGTTGGTAATTGTCGGGGGTAGCTCTCTTGATAAGGCTGATGGGCAAGAACGTCTCCGCATTGAGGAACTAGTTAAGGAACTAGGGCTAGAGGAAATTACTACTTTTGCGGGACGAGTTGACCATGATTCTCTGCCCTACTATTACGCTGCAACCGATGTTTCTGTAGTTCCTAGCCATTACGAACCCTTTGGCTTGGTGGCGATCGAGGCGATGGCTTGCGGTGCGCCTGTGGTGGCTTCGGATGTGGGGGGCTTGCAGTTTACCGTCGTCCCTGAAGAAACAGGGCTTTTGGTTCCTCCGCAGGATCATCAGGCTTTTGCGGATGCGATCGAGCGGATTATCTGCAATGAAGCTTGGGCGCAACAACTACGCAAACAAGCTACAATTAATGTAAATCAACGTTTTAGTTGGTCTGGTGTAGCGATGCAGCTCACGGAACTCTATCGCCATGTGCTTGCTCAATCCCTGATGCATGAACAGCCTTGGAATTTCCGATCTACGACCATTCGTCACCAAAGCTATCCCTCCAAAATCTTGAGCAAGAACCTATGCCAGAGTTAATCGAGATCAACGGCAGAAGTTTTACCGCTACCACCGAATTACCCAGTAGTAACTGGAGTTGTGTAATTAGCGATCGGCCCATTACTACCCTCACCCTCAAGGATGATGACTTGTTCTTAATTACCGATACCCTCGGTAACATCTCTGGGGCGGGTTGTCGATCGGATAGTATGGAAGGCAGCATGGGTCTATTCTGCCGAGATACCCGATTCCTGAGTCGCTTGGAATTACAAATTGAGGGTCGATCGCCAGTTCCCTTTAGCAGCAGCGCCCATCAAGGTTTTGCCATGTCTATCCTCTGTGCTAATCCCCAGATTGATGCTCTTAGTGAATCTCTTGATGGTATTGGTTATGATAGCGGGAACGTAGTTAGGGATGCCGATCAAGATGGGCTGAAAAATCCTTTCCCAAGTAATACTGAGAATGATTCTAAGCCTATTATTGAAAATGTCTTGGAGTCTAGTTCTGAGGATAAATTTGGCAGTGATCTTGCCACTACCCTCGGCGATCCGGCAGTCTATCAAAATTCCCCGACTCCTAAAATATCTATCCCTGCCGAAACCCTAGGCATCCTCCGGCGTATTATCATTAAGGGCGGCTTATTTGAAGAAATTCAGGTGACAAACCACAATACCAAACCTGT
>Ga0209591_10009987_pt1 | contig 10229 bp, 6 predicted proteins | sample MAT01_FD_187207 | JGI IMG/M metagenome (GOLD analysis project Ga0209591, IMG submission 187207) | Freshwater microbial communities from Lake Fryxell liftoff mats and glacier meltwater in Antarctica - MAT-01 (SPAdes) (version 2) | ecosystem: Environmental > Aquatic > Freshwater > Ice > Liftoff...
GTTAACAGGTGGCCGCCGCGAACAGGCACAGCGTCGGCGTGCAGCCAGCGCGCGCCGCGCACGGCAGCTCCCGCTACCAAGCGGCCATCTTGAAGAGCCGACCATCCGGGCCTTCATCGTGGAGTCGGAGCACGATCTCCTCGTCGGCGAACATGGGCTCGTCGCCCTCGGCCCGTGATGGAAGCTCGGAGTCGATGAGCGTGATGACGAACTGAAGACCGAAGTTCGCGTACTCGCGCATGACAGCGAGCAAGTTGACCTTCTTCCGGTCGTCCAGCGATTCGAACACCCCGTCGTGGTACACGAACCGCGGCGCCTTCTTCTCAAGGTGGGCGCGCAGTACGGCCATGTCGAACGCCACGCAGAGCAGCTTCCTGTAGGTGTGGCCCAGGTCGGCGCTCGTGGCGTTCCCGGACTCGTCGAGAATCTCTGCTCGGAACTCAAGGTGCCCCTGCTGGTTCGGAGCGACGCTGAGGAGCGCCTTGCGATCGATAACGTCTTCCACGATCTCGCTGAAGAACACCCGGATCGACGAGAACAGACTCGTTCCGTCCGAATTTTGCTTCTCGACGTCGTCCTCGATCTGAGTTTGCAGCCGGCCCTTCTCGTCGGTGAGGGTTCTGATCTCCGTCCGCATCTCCTGGAGGCGATGAAGAAAGCCGCGCTGCCGCTCGAGCGACGTGATGTCCGCCTTCAGGCCGACGAGTTCATCGGAGACCTGGCGATACTTCGTGAAGACATCGGTGTCAGTTAGGAACGCCAGCATCTCGGATCGCCGCTTGCCGAGTTCAGTGAGATCAGTCGTCACGCGCTTCAACGCGGCCTCGATCTCAGCCCGCTCTTCCTGCAGGTACTGCCGTCTCTCGTCGGTGATCGCCCGATTGAACGCGATCAACTGCTCGTAGTCCTTCTTCAGCTGCCCAGGGAAGGTCACGCCGACCTCGGCGAAGAGTCGCTGCGCATCATCCGGATTGAAGAGAACCTGGTCCTCCTCGAGCGATGTGATGATCTTCTTCTTGGCGAGGCTCAAGGAGTAGCGCTCGGCGTTGAGCGCTGCGATCCGCGCATCGACGTCATCTACAACCACCTTGGTCTTCTCTTTGTCAGCCGTGCGGAAGTCGAAGGCGTTGAGCAGTTCCTGCTTTTTCTCAGCTTCCTTCTGCTTTAGCAGCAGCATGCCCTCGATCTTGCTGACGTCTTCGAGAGAGCCGCCGAGTTCTGCTTGGATGGTCTGGATCTTCGACTGCCTCTCGGAAAGCTCAGCTTCTTTCTTGTAGAGCCCCTCGACAAGTTTGGAGTCGAATCCGAGCACGTGTGCGAGAAACGGTTTCCACTCGACGTGCTTGTGACCATTCCGAAGCTGGAAAACGTCCCGATAGTCGTCTTGCGCCCTCAGCAAGTAGCCGAGCCCCTTCCGGTAGTCCCACGGCTTCATTGCTCGCAGGTCCAGAACGCCGTCGAGTAGGTCTTTCGCGCGATCGAACGGCACATCGACATGGTCCCACTGTGGTGCCTGCAGTTCGGAATAGTCCTGCATGCGTGCCTGGTGGCGCTTGAAGGAGATCTTCGTGGGCTCATTCACTCCGCGTCGAACCGTCGCGTACGAGCCGTCGAGCAACTCAAGCTCGAGCAGGAACACGAACCCGTCGAACAGTTGTTGATGCTTAAAGAGGAAGAACTTCGAATCGCGACCAGAGAGCAGGCAGAAGTCCACGAGTCTGCCCAGCGTGGTCTTGCCAAGGTTGTGCGTGTCCTTCTTCCGGTTCTGCGGCAGTCGGATCTCCGCGAATACGACGTTCAGCCCCGACGTGAAGTCGACCGCGCTGAAGACGGCAGGACGATTCGTGTAGAGCCTAGAGAGCTTCATTGGGCCCCAGGTACTCGAGCGAGTCGGTTTTCGGGCGGTACTCGACAAGGCCGAGCAGGAAGAGGAAGTTGAGGGCCGGCAGGAAGAGCACGTCCCCTCCGGCGATGGCCTTGCGCGCGAACTTTCGCAGCGCGTCGTACTCGTCGAGCCGCCGCGACTTCAGGCGCCCGAGAAGCACGAGTGCGACCCCAACTACCGTTCGATCCGGGTGGGAGTGTTTAGTCGGTCGAAGCATCGTCTTCCGTCGCTCCGATGTCGCAGTGCCAGTACATGTAGAAAAGCATCGCTCGCGTCAGTCGCTTGTTCGCCCGCAGCACCGGATCGCGGCCGAACAGGAGGTTCGTCAGGTACTCAAGGACATCGTCGAACGACTGGTGGTTCTTCTTTTTCGCGGTGATCTTGAGCTGGAACTCTGTCACCACGGTTTCGTAGAGCTGGCGCAGCCGTAGGTTCTCGGGGGCGGCCAGGAACGCCTGGATTTGAGCCGTGTCCTTGAGGTAGTTCCGCCGCTGCAACTTGGCGTACTCCTCGGACATGTTGTTGAGCGCGTTTTTGTCGGCGTAGGACACGCGCGGCGTCGGAGGGTTGTCGACGGCCGACTGGATGATCTGCTGGTTGCGGGCGAACGCCTCAACCAGTTCGGCAAGCTCGTCAGGGCTCACGATCAGCGGCGAATCCACGGGGTCAATGTTTGCGAACGTTGCAACGCGCGGAAACGTCTTCAGCCACACCTCAAGCTGCTCGATGCCGCAAAGGTAGAGCGAACCGATAGAAAGGCCGCACTCCTTGGAGATGTGCGCACGAATCGCCTCGTCGGCGTTTCCCGCCAATCGCCGGTTCGAGAAGAGCATGTAGTGGTCGATGGCGCTCTTCGCCTTCAGGTTCTTGATGCGGGGGATCTCCTTGCCGATCACGGTATCGCCGGCAGTCGAGCTGAAGAAATCGGCATCTGAGAAAGTCCGGTTGACGCCGTTCGTGTGCTTTGCCTGAACAATGACCGTACCGGTCCACGGTGCCGACTTGCTGGGGTGCAGTTCCGCGGTGCCAACGAACTTCGCGTCGCGGCCACCATCGGGCCCCTTCGAGAAGCCTTGCACGGAGATCCCGAGAAGCTGTTGGCACAGGAACACGACCAGTGTCTCGAACTGCTCCGGGCTCAGATCCTCGTAGGCGTACTTCACGACGATGCTCCCCCGTGCTCCGTCCAGAAGTCCGACAGCAGCTCCGCTTGCTGCAGCACCGTGTTCGTCGCGGCCTCCTGCTTGTCCGGCGGATAGCCGTACTTCCGGAGGATGCGCTTCACGATCACGCGGAGCTTGGCGCGGACCGACTCCTTGACGGTCCAGTCGATGGTGACGTTCTTGCGGACCGTCTCGACCAGCTCGCGTGCGATGAGCCGCAGGGTGTCGTCGCCCAAGACCTTGACCGCGCTGTCGTTGACCTCGAGGGCGTCGTAGAAGGCGAGCTCGTCCGAGGTAAGGCTGAGGTCCTCGCCTCGCCGATCGGCCTCACGCATCTCGCGGGCAAGCTCGATGAGTTCCTCGATGACCTGCGCGGCCTCAATCGCCCGGTTCTGGTAGCGGCGGACCGATTTCTCGAGCAGCTCGGCGAACGAACGCGCCTGCACGAGGTTGTGCCGCGAGCGCGCCTTCACCTCGTCGTTCAGCAGCTTGCGAAGAAGCTCCACGGCGAGGTTCTTGTGCTCCATCCCGCGCACGTCCGCGAGGAACTGGTCGGACAGGATGGAGATGTCGGGGTTCTTGAGGCCGGCGGCGGCGAAGATGTCGATGACCTCGTCCGACGCGACAGCCTTCGACACGATCTGTCGGATGGCGTGGTCCAGGTCGCCCGACGACTTCCTGTCGCCGACCGAGGTCTTCGCTATGGCCGTGCGCACGGCCTGAAAAAAGCCGACGTCATCACGGATTCGGATCGCCTCGTCGTGCGGCACAGCGAGCGCGAAGGCCTTCGACAGCTCAGTGACGGCCTGCAGCAGGCGGTCCTTCCCCTCCTCCTGCGCAAGCACGTGCTCCTGCGCGGCGGGAAGGAGCGTGAGGCGCTGCGCGGGCGTGCCTGTCGTCCAGGGGCCCCAATCGAAGCCGTGGAAGATGTCGCAGCAGATCTCGTGACGCTCGAGCATGAGCGCGACGGCTTCCTCCTGGTCGAGCGCGGTCTCGCCCTGGCCGCCGCTCTCGGTGTACGTGTGGAGGGCCTTCTTGAGCTGGTCGGCGAGCCCGAGGTAGTCGACGACGAGCCCGCCAGGCTTGTCACGAAAGACGCGATTCACGCGAGCGATGGCCTGCATCAGGCCGTGCCCCTGCATCGGCTTATCGATGTACATCGTGTGCATGCACGGCGCGTCGAAGCCGGTCAGCCACATGTCCCGAACGAGCACGATCTTTAGCGGGTCGTCGGGGTTCTTGATGCGCTTCGCCAGGCCCTCGCGGCGCGACTTGCTGCGGATGTGGAGCTGCCAGTCGGCGGGGTCCGATGCTGACCCCGTCATCACCACCTTGATCGCGCCCTGGTCGTCGTCGGCGTGGTGCCAGGCTGGCCGGAGTGCGACGAGAGCCTTGTAGAGCTCGACGCAGATGCGTCGGCTCATGCAGACCACCATCGCCTTGCCGTCCATCACTTCGAGGCGGGCCTCAAAGTGGCGCACGAGGTCGTCGGCGATGAGCGCAAGCCGCCGGTCGGTGCCGACCAGAGCTTCGAGCGCAGACCACTTGGTCTTGAGCTTCTCCTTGCCCGCGAGTTCTTCGCCCTCGGTCACCTCGTCGAAGGCGTCGTCGAGGCGCGGCTTCTCTTCGTCCCTGAGCTGAAGCTTCGCGAGGCGGCTCTCGTAGTAGATGGGAACCGTCGCGCCGTCCTGCACCGCGCGCTGGATGTCGTAGACGCTGATGTACTCGCCGAAGACCGAGCGCGTATTCTTGTCCGTCGACTCGATGGGCGTTCCGGTGAAGCCGATGAACGATGCATTCGGCAGCGCGTCGCGCATGTGGCGGGCGAAGCCGTCGATGAAGTCGTACTGGCTCCGGTGTGCCTCGTCGGCGATGACGACGATGTTCTCGCGAGCAGAAAGAAGTGGGAATGTGTCCCCGCGGGTTTCCGGCAGGAACTTCTGGATGGTCGTGAACACCACGCCGCCGGCGGCCACCGTGAGCAGCTCGCGGACGTGGGCGCGGTCCCGTGCTTGCTCCGGGCTCTGTCGCAAGAGTTCCTTGCAGCGAGAAAAGGTGCCGAAGAGCTGCTCGTCGAGATCGTTGCGGTCTGTGATCACGATCAGCGTCGGGTTCTGCATGTCGGGGTGCAGCACCACGCGTCCGGCGTAGAACGCCATCGTGAGGCTCTTACCCGATCCCTGCGTGTGCCAGACCACGCCAACGCGACGGCTCCCGGCGGGACGCGAAGCCGCGATGGTCGCGTCGACGGCGCGCGCCACCGCGTGGAACTGGTGGTAGCCCGCCATCTTCTTGATAACCGTGTCGCCGTCGCTTTCGTAGACGACGAAATAGCGGATCAGATCGAGGAAGCGCCGCTTGTCGAAGACCCCGCGAATGAGGACCTCGAGCTGGGTGAGGGTCGAGGGAGCGAGGTCTTCTCCTTCGATCGTGCGCCACGGGAGAAAGCGCTCGCGGTTCGAGGAGAGCGTACCGACGCGGGCCTCGAGCCCGTCCGAGACGACCAGCACCTCGTTGAACACGAAGAGCGCCGGCAGCTCAGCCTTGTAGGTCTGGAGCTGCTGAAAGGCGTTCCAGATGGTCGCGTTCTCGGAGGCCGCGTTCTTCAGCTCAAGCACAGCAAGCGGGAGGCCGTTCACGAAGACGACGACGTCCGGTCGGCGTGTATGCCCGAACTCGGTCACGGTGAACTGGTTGACGACGAGCCAGTCGTTCTGTTCGGGCGCATCGAAGTCGAGCACCCGCACCGGGTCGTAACCGATGGTCCCGTCGGCGCGCAGGTACTCCACGCTCACGCCGTTCACGAGGTAGTAGTGCAGCTCGTGGTTCGCATCGACGAGCTGGGGCGAAGAGATGCGCGTGAGCTTGCGGAACGCCTCGTCGAGTGCCTCGCCCGGGACGGTCGGGTTCAGACGGCGCAGGGCCTCGCGGAGGCGGCCTTCGAGTAGCACCTGCTCATAGCTCGTGCGCTCTGCGGCGGGTTCGCCTGGAGCGATCGAAGGGCCGGCGACGACGGCGTAGCCGAGCGCGCCGAACCACTCCAGCGCGGCTTCTTCGACGACGGACTCCGTGAAGGGGCCAATCACGACTCAGCCTCGGTGTCTACCGCCCCGCCGGCGTCGGAGTGCACGCTCGCCACCAGACGAACCATGCTCGCGTAGTGCGTGGGGTCAGCGGTCTCGATCATCTTGAGGACTTCACGGAGTACGGGCCTGGTTTCCGAGAGCACCGACGGGTCGTGCTCCGGCTCGGAGATGCCGCCGGAGTGGGAGTACGTGTTGAGCAGTCGAAGAATTCGCGTCTTCTTTTCCGACTCAAAATCAACCAACTCCATCCGTTTTGCCAGGTCGCCAGAGCAATCCGGATGCCGGAACGCAAGAAACGACTCGACGAGCCTCCTGGCGATGTTCGGCATGGAGTAGTGCTCTTCGAGCATCGCGTCCGACTCGCCGCGATTCGCTTCGTCGCTGACGCGCCTGAAAAGGTAGTGGTACTCGGACTCGTACCTCTCCAGGAGTGGATCGATCGGGCCGAGAGCCGCGGTTCGCGCGGTTGCATCGTCGCCGCAGTAGGCTCTGAGGAGGAAGAAACGTCCCGGGCGCCGCTCGACCTTGGAGCTTCTCTGCCTCGGCAGGTGGTGAAACCAGTTCTTCACCAGCCGCAGAAACGCGAAGTTGTGCGTCAGCACGAAAAGCTGGCCGCAAGTCTTCGTGCGCTCTTTCATGTACCCGAAGGCAGAGAACAGGGCGTTGGCGTCCAGGCTCGATACTGGGTCGTCCACGACGACGATTCCACTTGCCAGGTCGAACGACTTGTCCTGCAACGACTTCAAGAAATAGAGGAACGCGATCGCCGTCTTTTCGCCCTCGCTGAGATGGCTTACCGGCTGGCCTGCCCTCGTCAGCACGTATCCCGTGTCCTTCACATCGAAGCGAAGTTCGTCGCGGCCGAGGTATGCCCGCAGTTCGCCGTTCAGCTCCTCGGCGGGCTTCATGTGCTCGACGATCTCTCGCTCGATGTCCTCGATTCGAGTCCTGAGTTGCTTCGGTTTGTCAGCGGCGGTTTGCACGCCCGTATCGGCGCGAGTGACGGCATCCCGCAGGTCGCGATGCTCTGAGTGCGCCTCGGCAATGGCGGCCAGTTCGAGCGTCTGGCATGCCTTGTCGACTTCGCCTTGAAACTTGTGGGTGATGGCCTCGTGCTTCGTGATGACGCTGTTCACGGTCGCAATCGCGGCTTCGATCGCCGCTTGCGAGGGACGAGCAGCAGGTTCCACGTCGGGAAACGCTGTCTGTTCGAAGGGCGTGCCTTTCTTTCGGCTGAGTGCGTCCTGCAGCTTTTCGAGGAACGCGCTTGCTTGCGCAAGCAGACCCCGCGCCTCGGCCACCTTCGGAGTCAGCTCACCAGCCAGGTGGTCGTACACGCGCGACTCGTCCGGGAACGACACCGACGTGAGAGCGGCGCGATGGCGTTCGACCAGCTTCTCGGCCTCAGCAACCTCAGTTTGGAAGCGCGAGAACTCGTCGTTGAAGTGCGCCGCCAGCGCGGCACGGCGAGCCAGGGGCAGGCCTTGTCCACAGAACCTGCATGTCTCCGTTTCCCGCTGCCCAGAGTGGAGCGTGAGACCCGCCTGCACCCATGAGCCGACCTGATGATCGGCGGTGAGTTCCTCGAGTACCTGCGATACGACGCACCGCTCGACCAGGGCGGTGACTTGCTCGACGAGCCCCTCGAAGTCCGGAACGGCGACGGTCGCGGTTGGCACAGAAGCCTTGGGCTGGGCCTCCTTTTGCTTCCTCAATCGCTCCTTATCTGCATCGGACAGCAAGGCCGCCGTGGACGCCTCATCGGTCATGCCCTGGATGGCCTTCGCGAACTGGCTCTTGTTGTAGTTCGCATGGTTTCGAGACCCGAGAAGCAGTTCCTTGATGAGCTTCGCCTTCCCGATACAGAAGTCATCGAGCGCCTTGTCGGCGTTGCTCTTCTCGGAACGCGCAGCTTGGACCTCAGTCTCGGCCCAGGTCAGGTCCTTCTTGAGCGTCTCGACTTCGTTCTGCTTCTCCACGCTGTCGGCACCGAGGAAGTAGATCGGCGCCATCGTCGATCCTGCCACCGAGATGGTTGCGGCGACGAAGTCACGATTGAAGACCCGCACGGGCGGTAGGGTTGCAGATGAAAGATCAGCACCGGCAATCTTGGTGGCCTCGTCGAACTCGAACTCGACGTCGCCTTCGGTAAGGGTTGTTCGATCTTGGAGATGCCGAAACAGCGCGGAGAGGGCCGTCTTGCCGGACCCGTTCCATCCGTAGATCAGGTTGAACTGCCCGAAGGGATGCAGCCCTGCCGGCCAGGCGAAGTCGCGGAACACGCGATGCCCGCGGATCTTCGGGATGCGGGAGATTCTCATGCCACTGCTCCCGCAAAGCATTCGATGGTGGAGATGTCGAGTTCACCCGAGAGAAGCTGCGGTAGAAGGGTGTCGCGCGTCTTTGCCAGCGTACGTGCCTCCTGGCGTGCGGCTCCGATGCGATCGTTGAGCGCATCGAAAGTTTGCGCGAGCGGCTTCTGCCGAGAAATCGGCGGCAATGTGATTCTGTGCCCCAGAAGGATCTCGCTCGGGAGTTTGCCGGTCCCGTGGCCCGAGCTTTCCACCCGACCGAGCAGCTCCTCTTGGCCATTCAGCAACGCAAACAGGAGCAGGCTCGCCTCAATGGCCTTCGGCACCAGCGCTTTCACGTCCTGGTTGAAGGTGACTTCCCGCCGAGCCTGGCTGACCCGAACTTCTTGGTGGAGGCCCATGCCTCGAACCATCACGAGGGTGGAACCAAGAGGCGCGATACGCGTGCCGTTTCCGACTGCGCTCGCGGTCACGAAGTCGTCAGCTTCGTCAGCGTGCATCGAGGTCATTACCTTCGGACTGACCCACGGCAGGTCCCCGCCCCAGAGCGAAGGGTTGCTCTTCGACGGAGTGCCCCCCGATAGCGCCGAGGCCCAGTCGCCCAGCGGCGAACAAGTCCACCCCTTCGGAACCTCGCCCAGCCCCGAGTCCTCGAACTCGCTCGGGAACAGCTTCGCCGTCTCCGCGTCCATCCCGCTCGGCTGACGGCCTTCGGCCTTGGCGCGGACGGGGTCGAAGTCGACGAACCACGACTTGAAGAGCGCCCGTGCCATGGCTTCGAGCGTCTCGTTCATCCGGCGGTTCAGCTCGATCTTGTCGTCGAGCGAGCCGAGGATGTGGGCGATGGCGCGTTGCTCGGGAAGTGGGGGAATCGGGATCTCGAGCGATTGAATGCGGTCCGTCGGCAGTACGCCCGTGCCGTGACCCGCTTCGCCGACGAGACCAAGAATCTCGTCGGTTCTTGCCTTGATCGCGTACGCAAGGAAGGCAGGCACGACGTCTTCAACCGCGACAAGCGCCTTCAGGTCCTGGTTGAACGTGACCGGACGGGTTGTGATGCCCATCCGGAACTCGCTCTTAAGGCTCATGCCGCGAACGATGAAGAGGATGGTGTTGGTGGGCATGAGGCGCGTGCCATTGCGGGCGCCCTCATCCGTGACGCGATCTTCGGAGTCCGCGATGAAGAAGCCGGTGATGCTCTTGGCGCTAATCCACGGAATAGTGCCGCCCCAGTAGCGAGGCGTTGACTTGTTCGGCGTGCCGCCCGAGTACCAGACAGCACAGTCCTTCAAGGGACGAGTCGACCAGCCTTTGCTACTGGCCATACCCGAGCCCCCGCAGGTTCTTCCGGATCACCTTTTCGAGCTTCGCCCCCTCGGCGAACTGCTCCTCGAGCTTGCCGACGAGCCGAGCCATCTTCTCCTCGAACGGCTCGCCGTCGTTCTCGACCTCCTCCGCTCCCACGTAGCGACCAGGCGTCAGCACGTGTTGGTGCGCGCGGATTTCCTCGGTGGTGGCGCTCTTGCAGAAGCCCGCCACGTCCGCGTACTTGCCCGAGCCATCGCCGCGCCAGCGGTGGTACGTGTCCGTGATCGTCGCGATGTCGACGTCGGTCAGCTCGCGGTGGACGCGATCGATCAGCGTGCCCATTTTGCGTGCATCGATGAAGAGCGTCTCGTGCCGACGGTTGCGCATCTTCTTGCCGCGCCCACCGAGACCGTTCTTCTTGTCGCGCGCGAGGAACCACAGGCACACCGGGATCTGCGTCGAGTAGAAGAGCTGA
>Ga0209591_10009991_pt1 | contig 10228 bp, 8 predicted proteins | sample MAT01_FD_187207 | JGI IMG/M metagenome (GOLD analysis project Ga0209591, IMG submission 187207) | Freshwater microbial communities from Lake Fryxell liftoff mats and glacier meltwater in Antarctica - MAT-01 (SPAdes) (version 2) | ecosystem: Environmental > Aquatic > Freshwater > Ice > Liftoff...
CACCCGATGCCGCACCGCTGTTCCCGCCATTCCTTCGAGCACGCGTCTCACGCAGCGCGCGGTTGTGTTTGCCCTTCATGGGCTCCCCGCGCGTCACCGCTCGTCAGCTCGACACCGCCCTGGACTCATCGGTCAGGGGTGGACCCATGCGAGCGAATGGCGCTACGACACAGAACTGATCCACCACAAGGCGCCGAGGCTCGACCTCGCCGCTGATGCTCGCCGCCCTTGAGGCGCGCGACATCCCCAACCCCACGGTCGCAGAAATGCGCGAACAGGACGGATCACATGTTCATTTTTAAGGTTGACCGAGCTGGTTGATGCCGCTGCCCGTGGGTGGTGATGTCGACTGGCGAACTGCTGGGTAGGCGCAACGACATTCGCGGTCGAACGTTGCGCCTTGCATCGACCGCTGACCGGCGTGACGACGGAATCCGTCTGCCGGTGACTTCTGGAATTCCAGGCTTCTTCATCAACCTCTGCGCGCTGCTCGGGACAGCGCGCAGGCCATCACGGAACACTGCCATGTCCAACGTTCACTTTCATCGCCCTCACAGCCGCCGCGTCCAGGGCGCCACCGGAGCCGGACGCTCTACCCCTCTTCAACCGATCCGCCGCCAGGACTGGGCGGGCCTGAGCCCGCAGGACATCCTCGCGCGCCACCGCATCGGGCATACGCCGCCAGCACAGGTGCTGGAGGTCCTGCTCGAACTCTTCAACACCCTGCACACCTCGCTCGAGAAGACCGTCTCGCACAAGACCCGCCAGGAGCGAGCGAAGTTTCTGCGCCGCTTCTTCCACGACCTCAAGAGGAAGGCCGGCTTCAAGACCCTGCCCGACCCGCGCAACCTCGGGCAGAAGCATGTTCAGGCGATGGTCGAGGTGTGGCAACGCGAGAGGCTGGCGCCGGGCACCATCCAGACCTACCTGAGCTTCCTGCGCGGCTTGGCGATGTGGATGGGCAAGCAAGGGTTCGTGCGGCAGCCGCAGCACTACGGCCTGGAACTGGCGGAGTACCAGCGCTCGGGCCTGGCCGAACGGGACAAGAGCTGGTCGGCCCAGGGCATCGACGTGGCCGCGCTGATCAGTTCGTTCGTTACGTTGGCACGACTGCCGTGGTGACTCAGCTTGAAAGCGTCGACCTCGATACGACCGTGAATGCCACGTCGCTTCGCCAAGGCTCGCAGAGCCGGCACCAGAACGGGCGAGAACGCATCCGCCGACAGGAGGATGGATGCGCCTTGGTGCTCAACCAGCAGCGCGATGCTCGACCCGTTCGGTACGGACTTGTCCGTGGGTGTGCGCCGTTCGGCTAGGTCTTCGAGACTGGGAACGGCCCCTCGCGTTGGCGATGGCTCTGGTTCGGGCTGATCTCGCTCCTTGCGCCGCAGCCTCTCTAGCTCCTTGGCCCAGACCCGGTATAGATCGGACAGGCGCTCCGGTGTGGGCGACAGCAGGGTCACCCGTGGCGCTCCGACGCCGGTCAGCTCGACACCGCCACCCTCTGCAGGTGTTCCCACGGGCCCGCCAGACCACGCGACGTTCCAGGGGAGATCTCGTTCACCAACCCCCAGCAGCTTTGCCAGCGACTCGCCTTCGGCTACCCCACGAGTCCGTCTCGCGGGAGGAGCGTTGAACCAGATGTCGCTGAAGCTCAAGCCAAGCTCCCGATCATTCAGCAACAGGCTGGCACCGCCGATGTGATCGTGGTCGATGTGCGTGACGACAAAGAGGTCGATGTGCCGTTTGCCGTTCGCCTCGACAGGCAGCGCCATCAGACGCTTGCGCAGGGATCCATATGTCTCGTCCGGTCCGGTGTCCACGAGCATGCGCCAGACGCCGTGCTCCCCAGGGCAACTGACCAGCAGGCAATCCCCAAAGCCGGCCGGCAAGACTTCGAGCGTGATCGCTGGGGGATGCATAGATGGTGAGACCTGGTAGCTTGCTCCAGAACAAGGCTACCTGATGTCAAGCGCTCTGCGATCAAGGCGGGGCTGCTGCCCATCGCTCCCGTTTGCGTTGACAACCGCCGATGGCGCGAATGGTCGCGATGCAACACCCCGCCATTGAGAGGCGAAAGCCGGCTTCCAGAGGAGAAAACTTTCCTTGGATGTCGCTGATGGGCCGACTCAAGCCGCCCACTGAAAGAAGTTGGTCGCGCTTGCGCCACAGCGAACGGCACCTCAAAGGTGCCGTAGCGTACTGGCAGTCCCGGCCATAGGCGGGTACTGATGAATGGCTCCTGTTCGGCATCTTGTCGGAACCCGATTGCTCATGCGGTTGCTAAATCGCGAGTTTGATCACTGCCGAACCGCCGTGGCGACCTGAAGATCACCGCGGCGAACCTCCAGCAGTCGGTCATAGAGAGGATGCTCACGCACCTGAATTCGCAGGCCCGGGCGCCGCAGCAGTTCGGGCAGTGCTCCATGTCGATCTCGAAAACCCGCTTCAGCAGTTTGGCTCGCGCTCGGCCGGCGGTGCGGCGTGCGCCGGCAACTCGGCCTTCGGGACCACCTGCGCTCGCAGCTTGGCGTTGAGTGCCATGGTTCGCGCAGCGGTGGTCCGCCAACTTCGCTCAGCGAAGTTACGCGGGCACCCAACGGATCAGGTGCAGCCTGTGTCTGGACGAGATTGTCGGCCAAGGCCTTGGCGGCATTCCAAGTCATGCGGCCATTCGCACTTACGCCGATGCCGGCGTAGGCGCTGGTCTGGGCGTAATTGAAGTCCGCCAGCCAGGTAGTGTTCCGCACATCGTCGTAGATCATGCCGCCGGGGCGGGCGTCCAATGCAGCTTGCGCCGCGCCCGTCATGGTCACCATCGCTGCCGCGGCCGTCAGAGATTTCAACAACTTCATGGCTTTGTACCCCGGGAGATGTGCGCATTGACCCGTTGGGAACGCGCCGACGGCTGCCGCAATTGTTGGGCGGGTGACGGAGCGGGGTGGGTCCTCATGGCGCCATACTTGTCGCCATGAAGATGCCTACGCCCAAGAGAAAACTCACCACCGCAGCCACGCTGGCAGCGGTCGCCATGCTGCTGTTGGCCTGCACGACGGCGCCGAACGCCGACCAGGCCGGTACCGCCCGTGACCCTGTAGATCTCCTCATTCGCAACGGCCGCATCGTGGACGGCAGCGGCAACCCGTGGGTGCGCGGCGACGTGGCGGTTCGCGCTGGGCGCATCGTGGCCATGGGCGACTTGGGGGCGATCGTGGCCCGGCAAGTCATCGACGCCCAGGACCACATCGTGGCGCCCGGCTTCATCGACACCCACGCCCACATCGAGGGCAACCTCTTCGGCCAACCCACCGCCGACAACTATGTGCAGGACGGGGTGACCACGGTCATCACGGGCAACTGCGGGGGCTCGGCCGACGTCGGAATCAAGGCGTTCTTTGAACGCATGGTGCAAGTCGGTGGCACGTCCATCAACGTCGCCTCGCTGGTGGGCCACAACACGGTTCGGCGCCAGGTGATGGGACTTTCGAACCGGCCGGCCACGGCCGAAGAATTGCAGCGCATGCAAGCCGCCGTGGACCTGGCCATGCGCGAAGGTGCGGTGGGTTTTTCCAGCGGCCTGATCTACCTGCCGGGCCTGTACAGCGACACGCCCGAAGTGGTGGCCTTGGCGCGTGCGGCAGCGCGGCACAAAGGGCTGTACGCATCACACATCCGCGACGAAGGCAGCAAGGTGGTCGACGCCATCAACGAGGCGCTGGAAGTGGGCCGCCAGGCGCGGCTGCCTGTGCAGGTGTCGCACTTCAAGGTCAGTGCGCCGGCCAACTGGGGCCGGTCCCGCGAGACGCTGGCACTGATCGAACAGGCCCGCGCGTCGGGACTGGACGTGACCATCGACCAATACCCTTACACCGCCAGCAGCACCTCGCTGTCGGTGGTGTTGCCGGACTGGGCGGTGGAAGGGGGCCAGCGTGAGATCAGCAAGCGCCTGGCTGAGAGCGGCACACGCGCGCGCATCGCGGCGGACATCACCCGCAGCGTACGCCGCAACGCTCGCACCGATTTTTCGTATGCCGTGGTGGCGCGGCATGCAGCGGACCCGACGCTCGCTGGCCGCAACATCAGCCAAATCAATGTACAGCGCGGTCGGCCGGCCACGTTGGAGGCGGAAATCGAGACGCTGATGGAAATCGTGCAAGCAGGCGGGGCGCAGATGGTCTTCCACGGCATGAGCGAAGACGACGTGCGCCGCATCATGGCCTACCCCTTCAGCATGATCGGCGCCGACGGCGGTGTGCAGAACGGCGAAGGCTTGCCGCACCCGCGCAGCTACGGCACCAATGCGCGTGTGCTGGGCAAGTACGTGCGTGAAGAGCAAGTCATCCGGCTGGAAGAAGCCGTGCGCCGCATGACCTCGCTGGCCGCACAGCGTTTTCAGCTCGCCGACCGCGGGTTGCTGCGCGTGGGCTATGCCGCCGATATCGTCGTGTTTGACGAAAAGACCGTGCGTGACCGCGCGACCTTCGAAAATCCGCACCAGATGTCCGAGGGGTTCGATGCGGTGGTGGTTAACGGTGTGGTGACAGTGCAGGGAGGCAAACACCTGGGCGTTCGCGCTGGTCGCGGCTTGCGTGGGCCGGGTGCTGGGGCGTGAGGCGTCCGGTTCAGCAGGTCGGAGGATAGGGTTTTCAAACACCCCTTTTCCCGGGCCCCCCGGGGAGGCTCTCCATCACCCACTGACCCGTTCCTTGGGTCTAGCTGCCGCACTTTGAAGGCCGATAACAGCGCCGAAGTGCGTTTCTCGAAGCGGTCGCCTTGGGGGTTTCCCGAACGATGAGGCGCCAAACCTCGGCTCTGAAAAGATCTGGCGCAGCCGATCCCCGCGGGACTGGTCACCGGGCCGCCTGAAACGTGTTGGCCGGAGGGTCTCAGACCGCTTGCAGCTGCGACCCGCGGGCGGACTCCCGCGGTGATGCCCTGGCCTTCAGACCCAGGTGAGTGAGGATCTTCTCGATGACCGCGTGAGTCGCGATGGGACGTCGTACAGCCGCCCTTTACCAGCACCCGCTGATGGCCCAGTCCGGGTTTTCCGTGGATTCGTCGGGGTTGACCTTGGCTGGCGCAGCCAGCAAATCGAAATTCAGCTTGCTGGCGCGGCCTCGTACTCACGCTGTCGGCCACTTCCTGTCGCTGGCTAGCGGCAGCTTCCGGGCATCTCACCTGGCCTCTCTCGCGTCCGAGGCGGCAAGGATGTAGTCACCCGAAGGCGCGTGCACGCAGGGAGGCGACCACAGGTAGGCGCCCGATAAGGCGACCCTGAAACGCCGTCGACTCTGGCCACAGCGTGAGCAAACATGGCCTTTGAAAATCCTATCCTCAAGTTCGCGGACGTCTTGTCCAGATGCTGCGCATAGATGTGACTCACGGCGTCCTGTCGAGGCTGGGGTCGTTGGGTTGGCGCACGAAGTGCGCATCGAAACAATCGCGGCTGACCCAGACCATGCGCAGGCCGTCGGCATACCCCACCAGCATCGAGGCGATCATCGGCAACATCACCGCGATCGGTGCGCCCGGAAAGGCCAGCCCGGCCAGGGGCAAGGCATGTAACGCGGCGCGGCGGCGGCGGCCCAGGTACCACCAATGAGCGCCAACGAAGCCGGCAAAGCTGGCCAACAGGAATGCCACCACCTGGGAAGGCCGGCCGACACCGCCCGCGGCGCGGCGCCCCAGTTGCCGGTGCAGCTCGAGCCAAGCCCCACGCAGCGGCAACGCCCAGGGCCGCATCAGATAGAGTGCTTGCCGAAGCCGGTTTGCCGCCACGCCGCCGATCTCAACCACGCGAGCGGCGCCGCCTGCTTCGAAGCCGATCAGGCAGCCGAGGCGGCCGACCAGGGTGCCCGTCGGGCCGTTGCCGACATCGGGTTGAAACGCCGGCAACTCGACGCCTGTCGCCAGGCGCAGGCGCGACGTGATCTGCGGGTTCGGGGCATGGCTTTGCAGGACGACCAGGATCAGGCGTTGCCGCGGCACCAGGGCGAGCACTTGCTCCAGCTCCCACAGCACGCCGGCGGATTCACCCAGGCGCAGCACCACCAGGGCCGAGCGCCCGATCAGTTGCAGCACTTCGGCCTGCCAGCGATCGTGGCCGACGTAAAGGCGCGCGGCGCCGAGTTCGGGCAGCGACTCGCCGGGCTTGCCGATGGCAACCAGCGGCCCGACGCTGTCCAGCAGATCGGCCAGTTCCTGCTCGGGCGTGGCGAACCCGAGCCTGTGCCGCCAGCGCCCGCGCCACCCGGGTTGGGCCCGCTCGAATGCCGCCGCGCCGTCGTCGGCGAAGGAACGCAGGTACAGCACCGGCGCGCGCCGATCGCGGCGCAATACCTCATCGGCGCTGAAGGCATCGAGCCGCTGCGCCCGGCGCCAGGCGCGCCAGGCCCAGACGATCACGCCGTAGCCCACCGCCGTGGTGGCCAGCACCGCTGCCTGGATGGCCAGGTCGTCTTCATCCCCGAAGCGTTCGGCCATCGCGCCGATGAAAGCGATGACCCCCACCAGGTTGGCGATCAGCAGATGAAGCAGCGCGGCGCGCCGACGGTGGGGATGACGCAATGTGCGCGCTTCGCCGCAAGCGGCGGTCAGCAGCACCACACCCACCGTAGCCAAGTTGATGGCGACCCAGATCGGCAACAGGGCCGACACACAGCCGGCGAGCGAGAGGCCTCGACATGAATCGACGCGATCGCCGGCCCAGGCGGCGACGAACAGCGAGCCGAAAATCAGCACGATGGCGATCGCCTTGAGCGATTGCTCCTGTCTTCCAGTGGCCGGCATCGTGCGCCTGTTCAACGGCGCACCCTGCCCGACTCAACCGCCGCCCGTTGCCGCCAGCGCCTGGTCGATATCCCAGAGGATGTCGTCGATGTGCTCCAGCCCGACCGAGATGCGCAACATGTCGGGCAGCATACTTGCAGTCCCTGCGCGATGAGCGCGTTGGCGGGGAACAGGCCATCGATGGCGCCGCCGCCGATGACGACCTTGGATCGCGATGCCATACCGGATGACGCGAGAGTGGTTTGGGTGATTTTGCATGCGCCCCGGAACAGCCCGCGCCGCCCGACGCATGCCCCGGATGTACAGCGCGCCGACCGCTCTACGAAAGCGATTTGTTGAGCCAGAGGACGGCTTTGGGTCGACCTGAGCCAGCCGCTTGCTCGATCCGCCTTCGGTCAGCCGTCATTCGCCATGGGCGGCAGCGAAGCCGCCGGTCGGCGGCGTCGGTCCCGGCCACAAGCGGGTGCTGGTGACTGGCCGTTCTACGGCGCCTCGACGGATCCTGATTGCCCAACCGGGCGTTTGGTCTCGACCTGGAGCACTCTCCGAACTGCGGTGGCCAGATAACGATCATCGCGCCGATCTTGGAGCAGCCGGTGGGTGGGAAGTTACCCACAGACACCTGGGTCTGCAGACAAGGGCGATGCAAAGGGAGCCAGGACGCAGGCCGCATCTGCAAGCGACTTGACTATCCCGGCGACCCCATCGTCTTCTCGGCGCCCCGAAAAGTGCGTTTGAACGACCTGTCCATTGAGGCTGGTTGTCGACCCCAACGCCCGTACACAAACAGATTGAAGCGTCAAATCGACCGTCGGGTAAAGTGGGTTGTCGTTCATTAAGTCAAAAAAGCAGCGCTCATCATGCCCAGCCTAAAGTACCGTAAGTGTCTCCCGCTTTTTTTGCTGACCATACTGTCAGCCTGTGGTGGTGGGGGCGGTGGGGCCGGGGTCGAGGGGGGCAGCGGTGTTGGCGCCGCTACATCATCCATCCCGACTTCGCCGCCCGACACCGCGGGCACGCTTATCGGTCGCGTTCTCAACAGCCGCACCGACGCCCCGCTGGCCGGCGCGGTCGTTACTGCCGCAGGCCGCACCACCACCACAGAACGCGACGGCAGCTACCTGCTTGAGAACCTCCCGCTGAGCCGCGTAGTAGTGGTAGCCACGGCCGCCGGCCACGCCGAGCAGACGGCCGTGGCCGAACTCAACAGCACCAATGGCAGGCAGTGGGTGATCGTGCGTCCGCTGCCGGTCGACGCAACCTTGCCCTTCGACGCCACGCGGCCGCAGACCCTAGCCGACCCGGCTTCATCGGCGCGCGTCACACTGCCGGCCAACGCGCTGGTGCGTGCCAACGGCCAGCCTCCCGTGGGCACGGTGACGGCCTCGCTGACACGTATCGACCCGGGCGCCAATCCAGGCGCGATGCCTGGCGACTACCGCACCACGGGCGGCACGCTGCAGTCCTTCGGCGCACTCGACGTAACCTTCCGCGATGCGTTAGGCCAAGCGCTGAATCTGGCCGTGGGCCGCACCGCCACCATCCGCATCCCCGTGGCCAGCGGCCAGGCGACGCTTCCGGCCACCTCGCCGCTGTACTGGTTCAACACCTCGACGGGCTTATGGGTGCGTGAGGGCCAGGCCACCCTGGTGGGCAGCGGGGCTGGCGCGTACTTCGAGGGTACTGTCAGTCACTTCACTACCTGGAACGCCGACGACGTGATCAACAGCGTGTTGGTCAGTGGCCGGCTCACCAATGAGTTGAACACCGGTCTTTCGGGCGTGACCGTTGTCACTCTGGGCGTGGACTATGCGGGTATCGCCAGCACTGTCACCGACACCAGCGGCAACTTTTCGGTCTCCATGAAAGCGGGTGCCACGGCGCGCGTACTCGCGTTCCTGAACGACGTCGAGTCGACGGCGCAGACCGTCGGCCCTCGCACGGCCAACTTCGCGATCGCCTCGCCGTTGATCCTGACTTCGGCGGCGCGGGCGCGGCTGATGTTGGGCGCGCCGCAGGCGGTGGAGAACCTGACCATCACGCCAGATAGCTGCTGCCGCTTCTACAACGTGCGCGTGCCCTTCAGTACCAACGGTCCGCGTCTGTCAGTGTCGAGTTCCGGAAACATCGTGGCGGCGCGCTGGGAGTTGCGTCATCGTTTCGTCCAGCCCACGTCCACCCCAGAAGTCGTGTTCACCCGACTGTTGCCCGACGGCACCTTCATCCCTGATGGGCGGTGGTCCGTCGACGGCGTCTGGGACGCGCCGATCAACAACCTGGGCTCTGTACCCTTAATGTCCGTCGACTACAGCGCGCGCCGTATCGACTCGGCCCCGGGTGACACAAGCGGAGTGATCGAATTTCTCTTCTCGGCCAATATTGGCCGACTGCCCTTCAACATCACGCCCACTGCCGTGGAGTACACCATCGTGCTGGTAATGGATGTGCGCGACGCCAGCACCGACAAGACCGTGACAGTGCGCAGCGAACCGCGGCTGATCACCATCGCGCTGGCCCGGCCCTTGGGCTGACCAGCCCTTGATTTGCTTGGGAAGCGGCGCGGGCCCGCCAAGAGGGTCGTCCAGGGCGCAGCGAGCCAGGCCGCAAGACCACCTGCAAACACGAAATTAGGGCCATGATGTCACCTGTCGTGGCCCAGGCTACGTCTTTCGACGGTCCCTCCGCGGGCTGGCGAGCCTTTTCACGAGCGCCAGACTGACGCCAAGCTCAACGCCTGTAGGGTGCACCCCGCGCAGGCGTTCGTACGTCGGCTTTCAGGCGGCCAATCGGCGTCCAGCAACTTCGCCTTCGGGTCGAAAGCGTAAGTTCGTGACCGTCGGATGCAGTCGTTCGATTCCGAGCGTTTCTTAATCGCCTATTGTCACGAGCGAACGAAAGCTGTTGTCATCACGCACTTTCTCCGCCGCTTGCGCGACGGTCAGGTTCCAAACCGGACCGGTCGTTCGCCGGGAGAACCGCCGCTGGCTCCTATGTGTCGATCGCGTTTCCGAATGCAAGCTTTCTAGCCGCGCACCTCAAGGCGCCAGCCTCTCCCTCAGCTTCGACCACCGGCGTTCGTCGCGCTTGCACTTGACGGCCATCGCCAGCGCCCGTTTCTGCCCCACCAGCACGACCAAGCGCTTGCCGCGGGTGATGCCGGTGTAGATCAGATTGCGCTTGAGCATCATGTAGTGCTGTGTGGACAGCGGAATGACCACGACGGGGTACTCGGACCCCTGTGACTTGTGGATGGTGGTTGCATAGCAGAGCACAAGTTCATCCAGCTCGCCGAAGGGGTAGCGCACGAGCCGTCCGTCGAACTCGGCGACGAGCTCGTCCTCCTCGCGGTCGATCTCGGCAACGAAGCCGATGTCGCCGTTGTAGACCTCGCGGTCGTAGTTGTTCTCGATCTGCATGATCTTGTCGCCAATGCTGAACG
>Ga0209591_10009993_pt1 | contig 10226 bp, 9 predicted proteins | sample MAT01_FD_187207 | JGI IMG/M metagenome (GOLD analysis project Ga0209591, IMG submission 187207) | Freshwater microbial communities from Lake Fryxell liftoff mats and glacier meltwater in Antarctica - MAT-01 (SPAdes) (version 2) | ecosystem: Environmental > Aquatic > Freshwater > Ice > Liftoff...
GGCTGTCAAAGGCTTTTGGGGCCGAGCCGCTTTTTTGGTTGAACTTACAGACGTTATATGACTTGGCACAGGTACGTGAACGCGCTGAGCAGTTAGAGATCAGGCCATTGTGTGACGCTCCACAGGGGTTAAAACCCCGTGGCTTCTCAGTAGACTAGCTACTGAGCTACAGACAAGAAACTGAAAGTCTGACCCGTGTCGGGGCATTTACGCAGAACCCTGTGATTAACAGGGATACGATACTTGATGTCGGTTGGCGCTGGGATTTTCCCAGGGCTGCCAAACTTGAAAGCGGACAGAATGTTGATTTGCCCTACAACATCGCGGTGTGACTGAAACTTACAGACCGGGCAGCGGTAGTTGCGCCCTCTGGGTTTGTGTCGATTACCGCAATTCGGACAAGTTTTGCTGGTGTAGTGTTCGTCCTGCAACACTACGGCGATTCCTTCGGCTTCGGCTTTGTACTCGACAAAGGCGCGAACTTTTCCATGATTCCATTGGCTAGTACGCTGGTTGTGGACTTTGCCGCAATCGACGCCATCGGCAATATCACGAACATCGCCGTAGACAATCGTGTCGGCGTTGCGGGCAACGGCTTCGGCCACAATCGCATGGCTGATCTTATGTGCCAGGTCGCGTGTAACCCGTTCGTGCTTGGCTTTCATGCGAACCTTAGACCGGACCAACTTTTTGTAGCGCCGACTGCCCTTCTTCTTCTTGGAAAGTTTAGTCGCGAAGATAGCCAGTCGTCGGCTATGTGCTCGCTGTTCCGATCTTCGTTCTCGACAAGTGATCACGGTACTACTTTGTTCGTCGCCAATCACAGCGGGGTGAATCTCGCCAGGGTCTACGCCGACCGTGTTGGTTCCTGTTGCAAGCTTGGCTTGCTTACCGTTCTCGACAACCAAATGCCAGTCGTACTTTCTGGCTTTCTTGTCGAATACCAATCGAACTTCCAGAACCTTAGTGCATTCTCTGAGTTCTTTTGGGATAACGATAGTTATCTTTGGATTACCCTTACCGTTGGTGAGTTCCAGAGTATCGCCTTTACGTTTGCAGCCAGTGCCAAACCATGTGGTAGTACGAAACTTCTTGTTCCAATGTGGATACCGATGTTTCGGATCAATCTTCTTGAGCGACTTCGCTACCTTGCAGGCAGCGTAGAAAGCGTTCTGAGCAGCGTCAATCGTGTGAGCGTAGAGTTTCTTTGGCTTAGAGGCGTTGTACCAGTCGTTAAGTTTGGTTGCTCCAAAGTGGCTCAACCAATGGCGGTTACGGCGCAACACTCGCCAGTGGGTAACGAGCACTTGGTTGTAGATACGACCGCTTTCCAGGTTGAGTTCGTCGGCTTGTTCCCGCTTGAGATCGCAGGGTATGATGTGAGTTCGGATCATATCCCTTTCTGTGCCTCGATATATTTCTTGATCGTTTCTTGGCTAACATTACCAGCCGTTGCAGCAAAGAATGAACGGGTCCACAATGAAGGCAGCTTCGACAACATAGGGTATTTTTTACGTAACTCAAAGGAGGTTAGTCCTTTGCATTCCTTGACAATCTCACTAGCGCCAATGTCAGGGAACGCACGTACAAACAAATGAACGTGGTCTGGCTGGATTGCTAACTCAAGAATCGTCCAGCCTTTCTCTTCGCATTTTCTCTGGATAATGTCTCGGCAGTCGTTGGCTATGTCACCTGTCAAAACTGCCTTGCGGCGCTTGGGTGTCCAGACAAGATGGTAAACGATTAGATGTACACGGTGTTCGTCTCTTTGGTATTCCATAATTCCTCCTTGACAAAATTGAATATCGTGTTTATCATGTACAGCATATTCAATAATTTGTCAAGATGGAGATTGTACGAATATGATCATCAGGTGGCTAAAGCTGTGAAACCCGCCTAACCGCTTTGGTTAAAACCAAGTGGATTGCGGCGGGTTATTTTGTTTCAGCCGGAAATGCAGCCCGCATAATTGGATTGTTATGACGTGCAAAGCGCCAGAGGTTCGAGGCCCTGACGTCCGGCTAACCATAGTCCGCTGAGGTGGCAGCGGTCATGGCATTATAGCTTATGCCCTTTCAGCGGAGAAGTCTTTCTATCCGTCTGGAGGGGCATTTATTTTGCCCTCCAATTTTACGCATCCCAGGAGGATAAAATGTTATCTCTAAGCGATTTAAAAAGTCATTTTCTCTTCTTATCCATTTGTGGTAAAGTTAACCTACCAACCTGTCCCACAACAAGCCTATCCTGATAGAATTTATCCGCTTCCTATTTATCCAAAGGCACCAACTATGAACATCGTCAGTACAATCTTTCGCACGATTATCCAATTGCAAATTCGCAACAAATCCCTTGATCAACTGACTGCCCGCGCCGAAGAAAGTGGCAAAACTATCCTCACGCGCCTGGCGAACAAATCGGACACACCACAAAGTCGCGAAAAATTGCGCCATATCATCGGCATTGAACGTTGGGGACAACGCCGTTTAAAAACGCTGCTGGGCGAACCAGCGATCCAGGATGAATATGATGGTTATCAACCGGCCGAAACATTAGATTTTAAAGCCTTACGCAACGCCTTCAAACAGACGCGCACGGAGACGGTGACATTGGTGCGCAAGTTACAGAAAAAGGGCGTTGCCGAAAAGGGCACAGCGAATCACAATGGCATGGGTGATATATCAGTGCCAATCTGGTTGGGCTACCTCAACCAGCACGCCAATTTTGAGAGCAAACAGATAAAGTAAACAGTTGGGTATTAGATATTAGAGGTTACTTGCCTACCTTCAATATCTAATACCCAATATCTACCAATATCTGTTTACCAATATCTAATCGTCAATTTAGATCTTAGAATTTGGGAGGCTTTATGATGAATACCGGACGAATCTCCCGCATGCTTGTGATATGCTGTACTCACCATTTTTCCGAAGCTGAATGCCGAAGCAGAGTTTTGAATACCATCCCCCAGCGTGGTATTTGTTAGCTCGAAGAAGTGCGCAATGCGGCGGGGTGTAACATCTTCCTTTTTGCTCGTGGGCCAAGTTTGCCAATCTGCCGCATTCCCCAGTGTGGCCAAACAAATCTGATACTACCTGAATCTTCTATACGATTCATTCAACTAAAGGAGAAACCAACATGACTTCCCAACCATCCACCCGCCTATCCCGTCGCGCCTTTCTGTCTGCGATTGGGATGGGCACAACGGCCATCGTCTTGCAAGCCTGCGCGGCCCCAGTCGCGCCCGGCGCAGCACCCGCCGCCGACAGCGGTGCCGCCCAGCCAGTCGCCACCGGCGACACCGAGATCAATGTCATCTACTGGGCTGATTCAAACGATTCGTTCAAGAGTGTAATGGAGGCATTTACCGAAGAGACCGGCAAGACCGTCAACTACGAGGTCGCACCGGCCGACTACCTGGAATGGCAGCAGTTGATGACAACGCGCTTTGCTTCCGGCGACAAGGGTACCGATGCCTTCCACTGCGACGACTTCCAGGCTGCGATCTATGGCTCGGCCGGTTGGTTGGCCCCGTTGGAGCCCACCGTCGAGAAGTATAGTATCGACCTGGAAGATTGGCCGCAAACATTGCTCACCGATGTCTCCTCATGGGATGGCACGCTCTACCGCATTCCTTGGGGCAACGACACGGAAATCTTCCTCTACCGCACCGATTTCTTTGAAGAGGCCGGGGTCAAGCCACCCACCACTTGGACCGAACTGCTGGAAGTGGCAACCGCGCTAACCAAGGGCGAAGAGCGCTATGGGATTACCCTGGGCGGGAAGAACAACGGGATCTTGGGCAATGATATTCAACACTGGACCAACCAGGCTGGTGGCGCGATCAACGCGCTGGATCATCCAGGCAGCAAAGAGGCGCTTGTCTTCTACAAAGGCCTCTTTGCCAAGCATAAGGTGGCCCCGCCTTCTGTGCCGCAAGATGATTATAGTGCATCCTTCCAAGGCTTCCTCGACAATAAATATGCGATCTGGTGGGTCTGGGATGGCTTCTACGGTTCGTTCCGCACCAACCCAGATTTCTGGAAGGATCAGGTTTCGGCCTTCCTGCCGCCCAAAGGCCCCGACAATGCCCAAACGATTACGGGCTGCTGGGGCTGGTCGATTAACGCCTATTCGGACAAGCAAGATCTGGCGTCGGAATGGGTCGGCTTTACCGCCCGCGCCGATATTATGAAAAAGCAAATTTTACGCGGGCGTGTGCCAGCGCGTATTTCGCTGTGGAGCGACCCCGAAGTGCAGGATCAGGCCCCGTCGGCCCCCTTCCTGCAACAGTTGGCCGAAGCGGGCGATCTGGTCAAGGCGCGCCCCGTCACGCCCAGCATCCAAGAGATCTATGACGCCGCCGAGCAGAATATCCATGCATTCCTCACCGATCAGGTGGATATTGATAAAGCGATCAACGACGCAATGGCCAAGATCAAGCCGATTTTGGATCGCGATATGGCGAATTAGCCAGTCGTTAGTGACCCGTGTTCAGTCATCAGTGGCGGGTTGTCCTTGACTGAGCACGGGTCTAGCGACTCGACACTTTTGGCTAGGCCATTGAAATGGCCTGCTGACAGGGGCAGGAAGTGCCCTTAGGCACTAAAAACGAGTCGCTGAGGCGACTTCCTGGCTTTCAGCCGCGGGTTTCAACCCAGCCAAAAGTGTCGGATCACTAGATGACTGTTCACTGCTTACGGCAAACTGATCACAGGAGTATGTCTTGTCCACTATCTCAATCGCTAAAACCAAACCTATCGCCAGACCCCTCGCGCTTGCCACGCGCCGCATGCTATTGGCCTATGCCTTGGTGGCGCCGGTGGTGATCTGGCGCCTGAGCACATCGGTCTATCCTTTTCTGCGCACCTTCTATCTTAGCTTTTTCGATCACAGCCCCGTGCGGCGCACCTTTGACTACATCGGCTTCGAGAATTATGTGGCGATGACGCGCGATACAAATATTACAGCGTCATTGACGTTTACGTTTTTCTTCGTCATTGTTTCGGTCACCTTGCAGATTGTGCTGGGGCTAGGCATCGCCGAACTGCTCAACAAGCGTTTCCGCCTGCGCACCCTGGCCCGCACGGTCAATTTGTTGCCCTGGGCGATTGCGCCGATTGTCACTGGCACGGCCGCGGTGTGGGCCTTCAACCAGGATTTTGGGCTGATCAACGACATTATCTGGCGCATTTCCGGTGAACGCCCACTGTGGCTGGTGCATGTCACCAATGCGCGCTTTGCCGTCACGCTGACCGATGCCTGGAAAAATACGCCCTTTCTGGCTGTCATCTTCCTTAGTGGCTTGCAGGGCATTCCTAGCGAACTCTACGAAGCGGCCAAGATCGACGGGTCGGATGGCGCGCGCTCCTATTGGTATATCACCTTGCCGCTGCTAATGCCGCTGATCGTCTCGATGTCAATCTTTATTACGATCTTCCGTGTCCTCTCGTTTGAAATTGTTTATGCACTCACAAATGGCGGACCTGGTTCATCAACCTCGCTGCTCTCTTACGTGGTCTACCTACAAGGCTTTCGCGTCCTCAATTTTGGTTACGCTTCAGCCGTTGCGATGCTTTTGTTCTTTATCGTCCTTGTGATTGGTATATTGGGCTTTGGCGTGTTGCGCCGCACCTGGGATCGGCTGTGATATGATCAACTATGGCTTACGCCGCGTTGTCGGCAACGTCTTTTTTTACCTGCTGCTGGGCGTCTTTATGCTCATCGTGCTGCTGCCCATTTATTATATCTTTCTGACTGCCTTTTCACCCGGCGACCAGCTCTTTACCAAACCGCTCTCCTATCTGCCGCGCAGCCTGGCCGTTGAGCGTTTTCGCGACATTTTTAATGCCTTGCCGATCGCCCGCTATATGTTTAACACAGCATTTTTGGCCACCGCTTCGACCCTACTGGCGATTGCGGTCAGCCTGCTGGCCGCGTACGCGCTGGCGCGTCTGCAATTTCCAGGTGCCAATTTAGTTCTGGTCGGGCTGCTCGCCTCTAGTATGTTGCCCGGTTCATCAACGGTGATTCCACTTTTTCAGATGTATCAGCGTCTGCAATTAATGGACACGTTGCAAGGGCTGTTACTACTCTATGGCAGTGGCCTGCTGCCGGTGACAGTTTGGGTGCTCGTCTCGTTTTTGCGCCAGGTGCCAATCGAAATCGAGGATGCGGCCAAGGTGGACGGCGCCAGCCTCTTTCCGCTGCTCTGGCACATTGTCCTGCCGGTGATCCGCCCTGGCCTTGCCACCATGTTTTTGATCAACTTTATCGCTGGCTGGAATGAATTTTTTATTCCGCTGGTCTTTGCGCGCGGCCCATCATCGAAGGTGATCACGATGGCGCTTTCCGAGGCGCAACTGATCGGCAGTTCCACCCAGTTCAATGCCGACTGGGGCAACGTCGCTGCGGTCGCCATCCTGACCACCATCCCGGTCTTTATCATTACCTTCCTGTTCCAACGCCAGATCGTCGAAGGCATTACCAACGGGGTCTTTAAATAGGATCAAATTTAAACCGAACGAGGAATCATTCATGAAAATCACCGATCTGAAATGCACCATCCTGGGCAATTATCCAATCATCCGCATTACCACCGACCAGGGGATCGATGGCTATGGTCAAGGTGAAGGCTCCAAGCCCTATCTGAAGCCGCATGTGCTCTTCTATCGCGACCTGATTGTGGGCGAAGACCCGACTGATGTCGAACGTGTGATGCTGAAAATTCGCAAATGGGGTGCGTTCAAACCGTGGGGCACTTCGGTCAGCGCGATCGAGATGGCCCTGTGGGACATTGCTGGCAAAGCGGCCAATGTCCCCATTTACAAACTACTCGGTGGCAAAATTCGGGATCAGGTCCAGGTCTATAATGGCGCCATTCGCTTTCCGATGACGGGCCAGTCGCCGCAAGATTACGCGGAAAATATCGCAAAAATGAAAGATCGCCCGGAGAATTTCAGCATTATCAAACAGGGCGTTGCCTTTCACAGCCAGATGATCAACGACGTGCCCAACTTTGTCCACGGCCAAGTGATCAAAGGTGGCCGTTACCCCAACCGTTCGCTGTTGACCGAGCGCGGCCTAAAACATATCATCGCCTGTGTCGAAGCGATGAAGGAAGTGCTGGGTGACGAAATCGGGCTGGCGCTCGACTGTGGACCGGGCTTCACCGTGCCAGACGCGGTACGCCTGGCCCAGGCCATGGAACCGTACAATCTGATGTGGCTGGAAGATATGCTGACCGGCGACTATACGCCCTTTGTGCAGGCCGATCTCTACCGCGAGGTAACGCAAAAGACCTCAACCCCGATCCACACGGGCGAACAAATTTATCTGCGCCAAAACTTTACCGACCTGATCGAGAAACGGGCCGTCAACATCATCGGCCCCGACCCCTTGGATGTGGGCGGGATTGCCGAACTCAAGTGGATTGCCGAATATGCCGATCTGCACGGCATTCTGATGGCACCGCATGGCACTGGCGACGGGCTGCTGGGGCTAGCGGCACTGGTTCAGGTGTCAGCCGCCCTGCCCCAAAACTATATTGCCTTCGAATATCCCATCGGCCACCCGTCGTGGTGGTACGACATCGTCGATGGGCTACCCGACCCGATTGTCAAGGATAGCCACATCGAAGTATGGGATAAACCGGGCCTGGGTGTGACGATCAACGTGGCCGCGGCGAGCAAATATCTAACGGCAGGCGATGAGGATTTTTTTGATTAAACATTAAAGCGCTATGAAGACAGATACACTTTTTTACGAACTATTTCAGGCTGCGCCACAAACTTTCTTTGAACTGTTCCAAATTACTCCGCCCTGCCCTTATCGTTTTGAGAGCTTGACCGTAAAAGCGAGCGAAAAGCGGATTGACGGCGTACTTGAACCACAAACAGAAGGACAGACAATCTATTTTCTGGAAGTTCAGGCTTTCCCCGATGATGTAATCTACTGGCGCGCCCTGCGCGAAGTGGCAACCTATTTTGAACAGCGCCCCGCCGTGAAAGAGAATCAGTGGCAGGCTATCGTGTTATGGCTCAACCAGCCTGATGATCCAGGTTTTGGTACACTGGGGGCTTTGGCGCAGATGCCCGATCCCAAGCTGGTTTCTGCTGATTTACTGCAACTGCTCAATCAACTGAATGAAAATTCACTGACGTTGAACGTCCTACGTCCGCTGATCGTCGAAAGTGAACGCGAAGTTCGCCAACATGTGGTAGAATGGGTGGAAAATATTCGCCAGACACCCGACCTAGATCAACATGTTGAAGAACGTCTGATATCTGTACTGTCACAGTTGATTGAGCAGAAATTTAAGCTATTAAGCTACGAGGAGCTAAGTAAGATGTTGCGACTAACCCCACTGCGCGAAACGACCAGTTTCCAAGAGGCATTAAAAGAGGACCGCGTCGAGCGATTGACGGAGCAGATTCAAGTGAAATTTGAGCTCCTACCCGAACTATTGGAACCGATTACGGCTGATTTGCAGAAACTTGACATGCCAACCTTGGGCGTTTTGTTCAAACAAATTCTACGCCTCGATACCTTTGAGCAGCTTGAACATTGGATTGCCGATCATCTGCCCAAGCGCACGGCTTAACCAGCTTTTGGGAGAAAACCAATGACTCAATGCATCAACCGCGCCATAGATCTGCTCCAGCAAGACCAACCGATCTACTATATGGGTGGCCACACTGGCCATGTGCTTACCTACGAACAAGGCCGCCAAGACGCGGCAACCTGGGCCGATTATATCAATGTGGGCATGGAGCACGGCGCCTTCGACATGACCGGGCTAGACGAATACATGCGCGGCTTGATCGACGGTGGCCCTACCCGCAGCGGCCACCGGACACCAACGGTGATTGTCGAAGCCCCGGTAGAGGGCATATCGGCCGAGATTGTGCGCTTTAATGGCTGGCAGTTCCGCCAGATTTTAGCCCGCGGGGTGCATGGCATTCTCCTCTGTCAGGCAGAAACGCCCGGTGCAGTGGCGGCCTTTGTTGAAGCGTGCCGCTACCCGATCAACCGCATCGGTGTTGGCGCCGGGTTGGAGGAAGGGCGGCGCGGCGTCGGTTCCGAGCCTTCGGCCGCGCCAGTGTGGGGTTTGGATCGCGACAGCTATCTGCGCCGAGCGGATCCCTGGCCACTGAACCCGGACGGTGAACTCCTGCTCGGGATCAAGATCGAGTCGGCGGCCGCCATCCCCCAGATCGAAGCGATGCTCAGCGTACCCGGCATCGGTTTTGCTGAGATGGGACCGGGCGATCTGAGCCTATCACTTGGTTATTTTCGCTTGCCACAACCAATGCCACCAGAGATGGAGGCCGTGCGGCAGCGGGTGCGGGCAGCTTGTTTGGCCAACAAAGTCGCCTTTCTAGAAAGCGCCAGCCCCGAAGATATCAATACCAAGATCGATGCCGGCGCCCGCGTAATCGCCGGCCATCGCGAGGAGACCGCCCGCATTGGCCGCGCCCACAGCCAGCGTACAATGGCAGTATGAGCGCAAAGCAGACGGTAACCAGTTGAGCAAATTTTTAGTATACACGGATAGGAAAAACACGGATAGAAAGAACTAAAAATATCCGTGTTTTTCCTATCCGTGTATACAGCTTTGTTAGTTTTAGCCGAAGCTGCATTGAGTAGTTAAAAATAAAATTTCCCCAAAAATATCAAGGAGCAAAAAAATGATTCAAACACCAGATATCCAACGTCCTTCTAAAGAAATTATCGATGGTCTAGCCCAGATTGGCAGTGCCACCGCGGCCGGCGAACTCTATCGCCTGGGCATTCGTGACGCCAATATTCATGGCCCCGTGGCCTGGACAAAAGGCAAAAGCATTGTCGGCCCCGCGTTGACCTTACAATTTATGCCCAAGCGCGAAGATTTGTATGGCGCCGACGAATATGTCGATCCAGAACGACAACTGCATCGCCACTGCCTATACCATACGCAACCGGGTGACATCGTTGTGGTTGACGCCCGTGGCGACATGGGCAGCGGCATCTTTGGCGAGATGATGCTCACCTATTTCAAGGGGCGCGGCGGGATCGGCGTGGTGATCAACGGCTGCATCCGCGATTATCCGCACTGCAAAGATGTGGGGGTCGGGCTCTGGCTGCAAGGCGTGACACCCAACTTCCATACCCAGACCAACTTGATGCCCTTTGCCGTCAACACGCCGATTGCCTGCAACAATGTGCTGGTCGTGCCCGGCGACATCATT
>Ga0209591_10010001_pt1 | contig 10222 bp, 9 predicted proteins | sample MAT01_FD_187207 | JGI IMG/M metagenome (GOLD analysis project Ga0209591, IMG submission 187207) | Freshwater microbial communities from Lake Fryxell liftoff mats and glacier meltwater in Antarctica - MAT-01 (SPAdes) (version 2) | ecosystem: Environmental > Aquatic > Freshwater > Ice > Liftoff...
CGGCGATCGCTACAACAGGCTGGGAAAACATCGATCGCACAAAATCACGCAGAAACGCATGATACAAAGCAGGGCGATACTCGATCAGCGGATGAGAAGACTCGCCAAAACCGACCCAATCGACTACAAATACTTGAAATTTCTCAGCAAGCTGCTCGGCTAAACCATGCATTTCAGCCCGACTGGAAATTGTACTGAAAGCAGGCAGCAATAATACTGGGCTGCCTGCTCCCCAAACTTCATAGGCAATCGTCATGGGCTGCCCCTTCCATGACCATTTAAACTCTTGCACCCGACCACCCATGCTCAAATTGTTTGGCGATTCCGATAAAGACGATTGATTAGTTACCACAAGTTCACTGTACGCTGCACCGCGTTACTAATTTACCGTTGATGGGTCAAGAAATATAGACAGGACTTACGCAAATCAATCGAAATTTGCCCCCCAACCCCCAATTCTGGGGGAGCTAGAGATCAAAGTCCCCCAGAATTGGGGGATTTAGGGGGCGAGTGCGTAAGTCCTAATAGAGAAGGATCTTTAAATCCAGGGTTCATCATCTTTGTCTCTGACCACCTCCACCACGATGGTTTGTTTGGGTTCAGGTTCAGAGATTAGAGTGAGCGATCGCTCCTCGTCCTCTTCTTCAACCACTTCAGCCGTAGCAGTATGGATGGCTTCGGGCTGATTGGAGTCTGTTGATTCGGGCGGATTAAGCGGCGATCGCTCTAATTCTTCAGCTTCTAAATCCTCAGTTTCTAATTCTTCAGTTTCTAGTTCCTCAGTTTCTAACTCTTCGGTTTCTAGATCTGGGAAGTCTGAAGTATCCAGCAAAGGAATATTCAAGTTGGTAGGAGGTGGCAGTTCAGTAATATCCCAAGGATCGTCATCCTCATTATCCTCATCGTTCACATCCCCTTGATCCCCCTCTTTTGCCTCCCAAAATTCAACCTTCTCAGCGCTCCAAGGCAACTCTTCAATCCAAGGAGCATCTGGACTGGGTGGGGCGACCTCTGCAACGGGCACCTTTGCAACGGGACTAGGTGGCACCCCAAAAATTTCTTCGATCTCTTCAAAAATTTCTTCGATTTCGTCAATGATTAAATCATCGGGACTGGCTTTCTCAAAGTCATCTTCAAACCAACTGTCTTCTTCAAGCTCTGAACTAGCTGAATATTGATTTTGACGGGGGCGAACGACTTCATTGCGGGAACCGCGATCGCTACCCAAACTATCCGCTTGCTCCTGAATCCGTTCCACAAAGGTTTCAGTGGTTTCCTTTGCCTGTTCAACAAACGTTTCTACTCCGTCTCGGAGTTGTTCATTAAGCTCCTGCGCTTTTTCTTTTGCCTGCTCTGCCAGATTTTTTAACTGAGAAGTGGTTTGCAATCGGGTATCTTGGGCACGTTGGGCAATGGATCTTAGCTCTTGGGTGACCTGGGTGTAGTCCTCTTTAACGGCGTTACTCGCTTTGGAAATTTTTTGTTGAATGCCTTCGCGATACAAGGGAAAAGCTTGAATAGCGCGATCGCTGACTAGAACCCGTTTTCGACCTAAACTGCTGATGCGATTGATCGGCAAACGGTAAATGGTGCCAGCCAATGTACTCAGGCGATCGCCCACCATTAAATACTCTGAAATTGCCCCAGTTTGCAAATTAAAAACACAATCAATAATCTTGCCAACCTTCTCGCCCCCATTGCTCCACACTTCGGAGTGAATCAGTGACTCAAGCTGTCGAACCCGTTCAGCATCGGTGGCATCGGGCTGGGAATGAGCCAAAATACCATTGACCCCGATCGCTTCAATTTGGGATAGCTTAAACGCCGATTTTTGATTGCCTAAAAACCCCGATTTGCAAATAAACCCCAAAACGCGATGGGCGGGAGGATACATCCACAGTATCTCAACCCGCCCAAACTCTTCCAGTGTGGCGCGGTTCAGCACCAATTGATTGAGTAATTCGCTATGTCTAATCGCTTCAGGGACAGTTGTCATGGAAAGGGAAAAAGAGGATTAGGGTGTCAGGAGTCGGAGCAGGAAATAAGACAACCTGACCCTCAGAATAACCCTAACAACTTTCCAATACTATTCCCTATTCCCTATTCCCTATTCCCTGGTGATCGATTAAATTCCTGGTTGGACAGGCGCTTGTCCGGGTTGAAATTGTCCCGGTTGAGCTTGACGGCGTTGCTGCCCACGGTTCTTCATGTTGCCGCGACGTTCTTGCATCATGGCTTTTTGTTCAGGAGTCAACAGCGCTTGAACCTGTTGTTTCCCTTTTTCGCGGATTGCCTTAATCTGTGCCTTTTGAGCGTCACTTAAATTGAGCGATCGCATTCCTTCACGAGGATTTTGTCCTTGAGGAATGGTAATTCTTTGAGATTGCAGATAGGCATCAACTTCGGACTTTGTATTCTGACGAATTTGCTGCATTTGGGTCTTTTGGCTTACTGTCAGCTTCAAACGATTCATGCCCCGTTTAGCAGGAGCCGCCTGATTGGGAGCGGGTTGGGTTTGAGCAGAGGCGGGCATGGAAGGCACAGCGGCAACAGTTAGCCCTAATATTCCGGGGAGTAGCAAAAGATGTTTGATGTTCATAGCTCAGTAGTAAAAACTGTCTAAAGGATTAGTAATCTTCATTCAATCGGTGAATGTATCTCTTAAGACAGTTGAGCCTAGCAAAAAGTTCACAAACTACTGAAGCTTGGAAATGCTGACATTTTTATTGCTCAATCCCACCGAATACATAAAACCCTTGAAAGATGCCAATAGTTTGCAACTGATAGCTTGGCAAAAATGAAGCGATCTCCAGATCAGTCGTATACACACTAAAAAAGAAGAAGTTGCGGCGATCGGTATTGCTCACAATAAAGCGCTGAATTTCAGCCTGATTGGACTTGAGCAGCGATCGACATTCTTCTTTCAACCCAAACGCTGTGGGTGCTTCAGCGCAAATATTAGATTGAGCATACTGAGTCAACTGGTGTGTAGCATAGCGACTATACTCCGCAGGAGATGGATTGGTGAACGCCATGGCTGCGCCCAAACAAGCGAATGAAGCGGCTCCAAACGTTGTCAAAGAACTCATTTTCCCCAGTGAAAATCGGGGCAGCCGCCAACTTGATTCCATTTGTTTTTCCTCCTAGCTCACCACAGTTCCAGTTTGGTTAGGATCGCGAATTGAATAACATCGGCAACTCCAATCGTAAGGGCTTAGCATTCGGCAGGTATGCTTTCGGTCATTGCAAAGGTTTTCGCCCGAATGCTAAGCCCCTACAGGTTATCGGTTTTATTTTGTTCTCGTCCCTTAGCGGCTCCTCTTGAAAAGAATTCAATCATGAACTTTTCCAAGTGGCTCATTCCTTCAATACATTTATCAGCAATTATACGGGGCATTTTTCAGATGGATTAACCTTTAAAAATTTATCAGTAATTACACGAGGAATTTTTTCATGTAGACCAAGTTTAATCAAAACTGTTATAGTAAGAAACGTGCATGGCGAGCGTAGCCAAGTGGTTAAGGCAGCGGTTTGTGGTATCGCCATTCGTGGGTTCAAGTCCCATCGTTCGCCCTGTTAAAGTACCAACCTAAAGACATTCTTTGGTTTGGCGCTGGTAAATACACAAAAATGGCGAGAGTAACCTTAGATGTTGCCCTCGCCATTTTTACGCGATTTTTTCAGCGTAATCAGGAAGTTTGCTCTTCTAAAAGTTCAGTAGTAATTTCAATCAGTTGAATATCAAAGGTGAGATCTTCTCCGGCTAGGGGATGGTTGGCATCTAGCGTGATGGCAGATGGAGAAATATCGGTAATGATCACGGTAATGAGTTCACCCGTTTGATGCTGAAGCTGAAGCTGTTGCCCAACCTCTGGTTCTACATCTAAGGGCATTTGCTGGCGATCGACGACTAACACCATTTCTTCTAAATAAGCACCATAGGCACTGTCTGTAGGAATATGCTCGGTCTTTGAGTCGCCGGGGATCATGCCAATGACGGCTTGCTCAAACCCAGGAATAAGACCGCCAGCCCCAATAGCAAATTCCAAAGGCTCTCGCTCAAGAGAAGAATCGAACATCGTGCCATCGTCCAATTTTCCGGTGTAATGGACTTTTACAGTATCGCCGTGTTTAGCCTGCGGCATTTAGAGTCTCCTTTGTGTTTAGTGCGCTTTTGGATATGGTGCGATCGCCCGTCCATTTCCGACCCATTTCTCCTAAGTTATTTAAGAAATAACCAGCAGCTCACCTTGAAAATATCCTTCTTTGTGGCTCTGCACCAGCCCCAAAGAACCGAGAATTGGGCTGGCAGTTTAGGGCTGTACAAATACAAAAGCAAACAATAATCTACGATATCCTGGATTCATCAGGGAGTGCAATTTAGGGTTTCTGTTGGGATTTTGAATGGTTTGGGATTTCTCTATATAAGTTAGGACTTACGCACTCGCCCCCTAAATCTCCCAATTCTGGGGGACTTTAATCTCTAGCTCCCCCAGAATTGGGGTTTGGGGGGCAAATTTCGATTGATTTGCGTAAGTCCTGTAAGTGCTAGAGGTGATCAGTGCTAAGGCGAAACGTTCTGGTTGCAGCTTTTCAGTCCTGAGCATTCACATCTTGTGTGATGTGCAGCTAGTGTGCCTTCATCCATTTTTAGGGTGAAGGTTGATGACCTTCAGGTTCCTATCTATCGTTCCTATGATCAGTAGTTTTTGGTTTCTAACATTTTCTGATCCGTTGACTATTATCGGATTTGCACTTGCTGCACTTGCTGCACTGTTGACCGTGAGTGCTGCGTTGCTGTTGCTGCTATGGCGATCATTTCAGACCAGTAAGCTAGCGATTCGTAAAACAATTCCTGCGGGACTTGCACCCTCACCGTTTACCGCAGCGTTAACTCGCTACATCATTCAGCAGGTGCAGCAGTTTTTAGATGTCGAAACCGTGTTGATTCAGGCTGAGGCAGATTATCGCGGTATTTATGAACATGCGATCGAAGGAATCTTCCGCTCAACCCCCGATGGACGCTACCTCAGCGTCAACCCAACGCTGGCAAAGATGCATGGCTACCAATCGTCTGATGAAATGATGGCAATGGTCACAGATTTTGAAACACAAATCTATGTGGCTCCGGGTCGTCGTGCCGAATTTTTGCACTTAATCAACCAACAACAAGTTTTAACAGAATTTGTCTCTGAGGTGTATCGCAAAGATAGCAGCACCTTTTGGGTTTCAGAGAATGTTCAAATCGTCCGAGATGCCGCAGGCACCGTGTATTATCAGGGCACCAGCTTAGATATTAGCGATCGCAAAGAAACAGAAATTGAACTCGAAGCGTTAGAGATCAAACTCAGTACGCTTCTAACTGCTTCATCTTCTGTCATCGCTCAAAGCCACGTTTTTTTAGATGGTGCTTGGAAATGCGTTTATTTCTCCCCCAATTGCCAAAAGCTTTTGGGCTACTCAGCCGAAGAGTTTGTTGCCGATAGTGGCTTATGGATGTCGCGGATTTTGCCAGAGGATCAAGAACAGATCGTGATACCTGTTTTCAAAGACATTTTGGCAGGACGGGTCGCCACGATGGAGTTTCGCTTTCAACATCGAGATGGCTCCATTCACTGGATCTCAGACACCGTGACCCCGCGCTGGGATGCGGCAGCTAACTGCTGGGTGGTGACCTGTGTGGAAACCAATATCACTTCCCGTAAACAGGCTGAAGCAGTTCGACAAGAAACTCAGGAACGAGTTGAGCGCGATCGCCAACAGGCAGAAGAGGCGCTGCGCCAAAGTGAGCAGCGATTTCGTTCTGTCTTTGACCAGATTGAGATTGGCATGAATTTCGCGCATCTTTCTGGCAACTATTTTCAGGTAAATCCGGCACTATGCAATTTGGTGGGATATAGCGAAGCTGAACTGCTGGGAATGAGCTACCAAGACTTGACCCATCCAGAAGATCAGGAAAAAGAAGTGTCGCTAGCGGCTCAAATACAAGCAGGCGACCTGCAAGCCTATTCCTTAGAAAAGCGCTATGTTCGGAAAGATGGGCAGATACGCTGGGTGAATGTGCATGTATCTAGTGTGCTAGATAGCCAGGGAGATATCTTGTTTGCAACGGCAATGGTGGAGGATATTGGCGATCGCAAGCTTACCGAAGAATCCTTACGCCAAAGCGAAGCTAGAAATAGTGCGATCGTCAGCGCGATGCCTGACTTAATGATCTGGATGGATGACCAGGGAAATTATTTGAACTTTTTCAGCGGCGGCAACGTTAAAATCTACAATTCACAATCTTTTGTGAAGGGTGCAAAGGTTTATGATGTGCTGCCCTTTGAACACGCAGACACACGAATGGCTTATGCCCGCCGAGCCTTGGATACCCGCGAACTTCAAGTTTATGAATATCAGCTTGAGATCGAAGGAGAAATACGGGATGAAGAAGCCCGGATTGTCGCTGTGAATGACAAGGAAGTCATCCTCATCGTTCGCGACATCACGGAGCGAAAGATCACTGAAGTAGCCCTGCGGAAAAGTGAAGCGAGAAATCGGGCGATGATCAGCGCTGTACCGGATTTGCTGATTTGCATGGATGAAACCGGGCACTATCTTGATATAGTGGAAGGTCAAAATGTGGAATTGATGAAACCCGCAGATGGCTTCGACAATAAAACAATTTTTGATACTTTGCCTCAACATCTGGCTCAGCAGCGCATGGGATTTGTGCAACAGGCTCTAAAGACAGGGCAGGTGCAAGTCTATGAACACCAGATAGAGGTGGATGGGGGCTTGTACGATGAAGAAGTTCGGATTGCGATGATCAGTGAAAATAAGGTGCTGGTGATTGTGCGCGACATTAGCGAAGCGAAGCGCGACGAAGTCGTTCGTAAGCGCAGTGAACTAGAACGCAACCAGGCAGTCGCTTTGCTACAACGACAGGCAAACCGAGAGCAAGCGCTCAATCACCTCACTCAAGCAATTCGTAATTCTTTAGAGTTAAAAACCATCTTTTCAACTGCCGTCCTCGAAATTGGCACCCTATTGCAGCTTGGTCGAGTCAGTGTTGTGAAATGGTTCCCCGATCAGGGCTATTGGCAAGCCTTGGAAGAATATCTGCAAACCTCTGCTCAGATACTTTCATTAAACGAGAAGATTCCCGATGAAGCCAACCCTCTTGCTGCCCAGCTAAAGCAGGGCAAGATTGTTAGGATTGACGATTCTAGAACCTGTGCCGATGCAGTGAATCAGGACATTGCTGTTCGGTATCCGGGTGCCTGGTTGCTAATTCCGCTGCAAGTGGATGGCAATGTGTGGGGCAGTTTAACGCTAATGCGCCTAGAGACACATCTCCTCTGGCAAGATGCAGAAGTCGATTTGGCGTGTGCTGTGGCGGATCAGTTGGCGATCGCCATTCAACAATCGCAGCTATACCAACGGGTGCAACAGCTAAATGTCCATTTAGAGCAAGAAGTGCAGCAGCGCACGGCTCAACTCCGCCAAGCACTCACCTTTGAAGCATTACTCAAACGCATCACCGATAAGGTGCGGGACAGTTTAGATGAAGATCAAATTTTGCAAGCCGCTGTCGATGAGCTAGGGCAAGGTCTACAGGTTAACTGCTGCAACGCTGCCCTTTATGATCTCACGCTCACTTCCCATACCATTACCCATGAATACTCCCTCGCTCAACCATTTGCTCTTGGGAAGCAGATAGCGTTTGCGGATTGTCCCGCGATCGAAATTTTTGATCAGTTGATTCAGTCTATGTGTTTTCAGTTTTGCTTTACGGTGTCAACCTATGCCCAGTCCCAGGACGAAATCTATACGATTTTGGCGTGTCCCATACAGGATGATCAGGGTATTTTGGGTGACCTGTGGCTGTATAAATCGAAGCACGATACTTTTGATGAGTTAGAAATTCGGTTGGTGCAGCAAGTGGCAAACCAATGCGCGATCGCTCTGCGACAATCTCGCTTGTATCAAGCCGCTCAGTCACAAGTGCAAGAACTAGAGCGCCTCAACGGCTTAAAAGACGACTTTCTCAGTACGGTGTCTCACGAACTGAGAACCCCCATGGCAAACATCAAAATGGCAACGCAGATGCTAGAAATTAGCCTAGAGCAACCCACAAGCTTAGATGATGCTAATAGAAATGGCGATCGCATGAACCGCTATCTACAAATTTTGAAAGAAGAATGTCATCGAGAAACCAGCTTAATCAACGACCTGCTGGATCTATCGCGGCTAGACTCTGGCTCAGAACCATTGTTGCCAATGACCCATCACTTGCAATACTGGTTGCTCCATATCGCTGAACCTTTTTCAGAGCGAATTTATCATCAACAGCAACAGCTTTCCATCACGATTGATGATGAGTTACCGTCACTGACGACCGATTTTAACTATCTAGAGATGACCTTGACTGAACTATTGCACAATGCCTGCAAATACACGCCTCCAGGCGAAGCGATCGCCATATCTGCGACCCTCGATTCTGCAACTTCGGGCGTAATCCTATCGATTGCCAATTCTGGCGTTGAAATTCCATCCAACGAACTCCAGCATGTATTTGATAAATTCTATCGAGTTCCTAACAATGACCCTTGGAAACATGGCGGGACTGGACTGGGATTAGCACTGGCGAAAAAACGAGTGGAACGTTTAAACGGCGCGATCGCGGTTTCTAGTCAAAACGGCTGGACGACTTTCACCATCGAGCTACCCTTACAAGCCTAATAGGTTCTAATACAGTTCATAAAACTGATCATCCGAAAAGTGAACTGTATCCAGATTGAGCGTCAGACCGTTCATACTTTCTAGATGAAACCGGGATGATGTTGCTGTAGCAAATGGAACGGGCGATCGCGTTGGCGACGGAGTGTGAAGCATTGCAATTAAAAATGCAAAATGAAAAGTGGAAAATAAGGAGAGGTGAGTGTCGAAGAAGAAATTTCGCAAGTCCGTTGAGAGTATTCGACGACAGATTGAAATTCACTATAAAAAAATCGCCGACGAACAGCAGAAATTAGTTCCAGATGAAAACTTAATCATTTATTGGCAAAGAGAAATTGCGGGTCTACAGAAAAGTTTAGCCAGAGCAGAAAAACGATTGAGGCAAGGAACATGATCTCCAGTATTCAGCAACCCCTACAGGTGAATTCCACTTTATCAACTCTTTTAGCAGAGTTAGGAGAGGAATGTGAAAAAGTCGTCTTTTTACTTAGTCAACTTAAACTAGCCAACCTCACTGATGATCAGAAGGGTGATATTTTGGCAGAACTCACTGGTTCCATTTGCCATCTCCATGTTCATACAGAATACTTACCAGAATTGCTCGAAGATGAAATGCTGACTTTACCGGATGATGCAGACAGCGATTAAACACACGGCAAGGTTGAAATAGGGTGGCATATTTTCAGCAGGCTTTGGCACTGGCGATCGAGTTAGGCATTCCGTTGGCAGCAGAGTGTAAGGCATTGCAATTAAAAATAGATAATGAAGTAGAGAACTCATCCTTCCACCAGGAGGTCAACCCAGAATGACTCAAACACAGGAACAGTACGTTGTGGATAGCAATGGCACTAAAACAGCCGTAATTCTGACGATCGAGCAATATGAGCAACTCCTGGAAGACCTTCACGATCTGGCAGTTGTCGCAGAGCGGCGGTTGGAGCAACCCATCGGTCTAGCGGCAATGAAAGCCAAGTTGAATCATGATCGAACCCTATGAAATTGCGTTTCAATCCTCTGTTGAGAAAGACCTACGTAAATTGTCAACAGAGAATTGCGATCGCATCATGGTTCGGATTGAGGCATTAGCCAACGAGCCGTTTCCCGTTCAGGTCAGCAAACTCAAAGGAACTGAAGGACTCTATCGCATTCGAGTAGGCGATTACCGCATCATTTATGAGGTTAATCCAGATTCTAACTGCATTCTGATTCACTATGTCCGTCATCGTCGTGATGTATATCGAGACTTTTAGATAAACCACATAGGACTTACGCACTCGCCCCCTAAATCCCCCAATTCTGGGGGACTTTGATCTCTAGCTCCCCCAGAATTGGGGTTTGGGGGGGCAAATTTCGATTGATTTGCGTAAGTCCTGCCACACAATCATCATTGGTGATGTTAAACGAGTATGACGTTGTTGCTTTGACGGAAGAAGTTCAGGTGATTCATAAAGCCACTCATCAGCCGATTCGGCTGCGATCGGGACAAGTTGGCACGATT
>Ga0209591_10010002_pt1 | contig 10222 bp, 8 predicted proteins | sample MAT01_FD_187207 | JGI IMG/M metagenome (GOLD analysis project Ga0209591, IMG submission 187207) | Freshwater microbial communities from Lake Fryxell liftoff mats and glacier meltwater in Antarctica - MAT-01 (SPAdes) (version 2) | ecosystem: Environmental > Aquatic > Freshwater > Ice > Liftoff...
TGATTGAGGCGATCGCGCAATTGATCGTTTTTCCAAGTCTCATCAATACGATTGAATACATAAAAAACGCGATCGCGAATTCCTGTATTGCTTTGCATCTTTTCACTGAGTTCTGTCTCTTCAGACGTAAGCTCGCCCGTTGACGCAGTTTTCAGCACAAATACCACTGCCGAAGTATCAGGATGCTGAATCTTTTCAAAGGTGAGGGCGGCATCTTTTTTGACAGGCGCATCAATTCCGGGGGTATCGATGATCACGTTACCATCTTCTAGGAGTGGATCGTTGCAATAATATTCCACTCGCTTTAGAACGGAGCTATTGGCTCCACGCCTTGCATAGTCAGCCGCTTTTTTGAGATTCTCAAAGCCAAACTGCTCCATGGGAAAGGTGGCATTAGCGATCGTCTTAATGCGATCGCGATTTTGATTAAATCCCTCGATCAACAAATTTAGAGCGTCGGCATCTTTAGCAAGCTTAGATTTGCTCTTGCCCCCTTCTCGCTCAATCACTTCCTGTGTCTGAGTTTGTAGTTGTTTAAGCGCAACAGTATCATTGATGTTTGCAGGTGCAGTCAATCCCGCTAACTGAGACAATGCCTGTACCTGTTCGCGGACTTCTACCTCGCTGAGAAAGGTTAAGACAACCCGTTCTTCACCAGTTTTGGCAAAGGCGATTTTACATTCTGTCCCTGTAGCATGTCCCTCAGCGCTATAAAGCAATTCCCGTTCTAATAGCGCATTAATCAACATTGATTTACCAGCGCTAAAAGCTCCCGCAAACACAATCTCAAAGGTAGGTGAGATCGCTTTTCTTAGAGAAGACTGGACAACGCTGCCATCTTGCTGCGATCGCAAATTTGGTTCCTGCTGCAAAAGCTGCAAGATCGATTCAACCTGCGCTTGTAAATCTTGGCATTGTGGAAAAAGAGTAAGCATCATGCAAACAGATCCTTAAATTGAAGAAGATTTAACGCTCTACCCTAAATATATCATTTATATCCCCGTTAAATTACTTTGTTAAAGGGGATTTCTAGGTGATGCTAGTTCCGTAAATGCTTTTTGAAGAAGTCGAGGGTATAACCAATTTCTAGGACTTGGTTACTGCGTTTGCTGGAGCCGTGACCTTCATCAGGGAAGATTACGAGTTGCGATGGGATTTTTTTCTGTTCGAGAATTTTTTGAATTTGGATCGCTTCACCAACGGGGACGCGGGGGTCGTTTGCGCCTTGGATAATTAGTAGCGGAGCTTTAATGCGATCGCTATAAGTTACAGGCGACAAATCAATTAAGGCTTGCCGATCTTTGACAGGATCACCATACTCACTAATGCGAAGAATGCGACGATAGGGTGCAGTGTTATTTAGGAATGTGACTAAATTGCTAATCCCCACATTGGATACACCTGCATCATAACTACCAGCAAATTTAGACATTCCCATCAGCGCCGCATAGCCACCATAACTACCACCGACGATGCCGATTTTAGGTGTGATGTTGTTGATTTGCCAATTCTTACGGATATATATGGAAGCGTCTTCGATGTCGGTAATTACTTTGAGGCGATCGCGTCCATTGTCAGCATTGAGCCAAGTTTTGCCATAGCCATCACTACCACGCACATTTGGCTCCACAAATACAAATCCTGCATTCACGAATAATTGGGCGTAACGATTGAATCCGGGAATACTTTGTCCTTCGGGACCACCATGAAAATGAACGATGACTGGACAAGGCTTTTCGAGTGGATCTTGGGCAGTAATTTCACAGCTCGGCGATCGATAGACAAACATGGGAATTTTTGTCCCATCTCTCGTTGTGTAGTTTTCGAGCTTAGCCGCCGTAAACTCACTAGTGTCGATTTCGGGCGTGCTGGGTAATACCCATTGCGTGAGTTTTTGGGTTTGCCAATCGTAGACATAGCTGAGACGCGGGGCTTTGCTAGTTTCGACACCAATCGTTGTAAATCTACCGTTGCGAGTAGTGGAACCTGTATAGATATGGTCAGCATTAGCAAATTCTGGTAACTGAATTTCTACAAAATTATCAGCAGCGATCGCATTCAGGCGGGTGTAACCACCATCATTAATTGAGTAAAGAATCCTTTGACGCTGATCGTCAATATCAAAGCCAGACACATCCGCTTTTAGCTCTGGTGTAATCGGAGTAAACTTTTTGTCTTTGTATCGATAAAGGCGACGGAATTCACCAAATTTTGGAGTTAATACCAGATATTCATCTTTATTAACTTCATATTGAACTGCATATTCTTGCTGCTCATTTTGACCGAGCAGAGGAGTAGTCTCTCTCGTCTTAACATCAAATTCGTAATATTCGCGGGATAGACTGCCTGTAGCTTTGGCGAAGAGGAATTTTTCGCGATCGCCTGTTTTAGGATTTACAAACACGTCGGCAATCCACCAAATTCCATCACCGCCTGAAAGCTGAGTCTTCTTTTTCGTTCGCAAATCGTAGCGATAGATCACCACTGAATCAGGCTTAATATCATTGGCACTGAAGTAAATTGTGTGTGAATCATTATCGATATATTGCAGGGAAGTCCGCACCCCCGCTAAATGCTGAATTACTTCTAACTCACCGCCATTAGTCGATTGCAAATACAATCCTGGATTTTCTTCACCTTGGCGATCGCGAGATAGCAATAGATATTTTCCATCGGGAGTCATACCTGCGATCGTGGTAGCATCCTGTCCACCCGTTACTTGGACAGGAAATTTTTGCGCCCCATCCAGTCGCCATACTTGGATAGTGCCTGTAATTCCCCATGTAAAAAACATCCGCTTTCCATCGGGTGTCACCATTCCCAACCCTGGCGATCGCACATCCAAAATTGACTCAATTGGACGGGTCACTGTCGCTGGTAATGCTGTGGGTGCATAGCGCTTAAGAATCGCAGGATCGAGGCTATCTCTGCCCAAACCCGTATATTGAGCATGAGCAGGTAAACCTGAAAAGGCAAGGCTAGCTAAGATGATTGGGAAAAACTGCGATCGCATATTCATAGACTTAAAATTACTTAAATTTAAATAGAGCATGTACAAATTATTTAGATTGGCGAGCGTGTGTCTTGTTGATCGCGCAGAGTCTGAAAATCTTTGTCAGAACTCCACTGAATCGCACCATCGCGCCCTGTCCAAAACACTCTAATCTTAGCTTCATAAAGTTGATTAACCGTTGCTTCGACGACACTAGTGGCTGATGCGATCGCAATTTTAGGATTGATCGCTTGCAAGATCTCTGGCTCAATTTGACCACCTGTCCACCAGAGAATATTTGCTGACAATTGGGGAAGTAGCTCTTTTTTGGCAACGATTGCTTGTTGAGCTTTTGGATCAGCATTGTCTAACAATAACCAAGATAGTTCACCAGTTTTGATTTTGATCACATCAGGAGACTGATTGAGTATTTGAATTTCCACCTGATTATTAATTGTCAGGGTTTCACCAACCTTAAGCGAGGCTAAAGGAGTTTGGGCTTTGGTAAGTGCTTGTTGGAGATCTTGATAAGTTTTTGGAGTGACACCGAGACTGATATCACGAAATTGCGCGATCGCCATGGGTGCTGTCAATATATTCCAGCCATCACTAACATCAGGCTGTGTATCCGTGGAAATACCCCAATCAAGGCGATTAATGCCCAGCTTTTGCAAAAAAGGCTGCAATGTAAAACTTACAAATTGTTTATCTCCACTGTTAATTAGTACCGTTTGATTTTGGTTCTGGATCAACATGATCGGTACATCATTAAATGCTGGCAATGTGATCTGAGAGATATTTGATTGTGCGATCGCATTAGGCACAAATAGCACTACGCAAGCTAAAACAAAAGCGATCGTCCAGCGCTGCATTTTGCCAAACCAAGGAACCAGCCAGATCGCGACAAATAAGACATAAGCAATCAACATTTGCCAAATGTTAATAGCCCCAACACTAGTACTAGCATTCGGCAAAGTATTGAGCCATTGAGCAAAGCCAATCGTCCAATGCAGCAAGGGATATAGTAACCATGAAATTACAGCTCCAATTGGCACAAAAACAATCCCTAAGCCACCGCTAATAATGCCGCCATAGGTTGATATAGCCACTAAGGGTGTCGTAAAGACATTGGCAATCAAACTATAGGGAGAGAGTCTGCCAAATACCAATAGTTGCAATGGCAATGTCCAGATATAGGCTGCGATCGGGACAGATAGCAGTTCGGCGATCGTAGGTGGTAGCCATTCCAAACGCTCTGCGATCGAGCGCGAGGTGGTGATCAGTCCAAAAGTCGCCAGAAAACTAAACTGAAAACCTAAATCCCAAATCCAAAGCGGTTGATATAGCAACAACAAAACTGCTGTAACAATTAAACCCACAACGGGACGGCTACGCCTTTGCACTACTAAACCAATCAAACTCCCGAAGCCCATCACCACCGCCCGTAAAATTGACGGACTAGCACCAGTCAATAGTAAATATCCCCCCAAACATAGGCTGCCAATCATAAATTGCATCTTCAGCGATTTATTTTGAGTTAATGCGATCGCAGCACCTAAAACCAAAGTCACCTGAAAGCCCGAAGCCGCTAATACAGCCGCTAACCCTGCTTGAATAAAAGCATCTTTAATATCACTTGGTAAATCCACCGCCCGACTGCCCAATACCAACGAGCTAAGCAACGCCCCTTCGGGTACACCAGCCCCCATCACATGAGCGCGGACAATCCGACTGACAAACCACCATTCACCAAAACTGGGCGGATCACCTTGCATAACTAGCGATCGCCCACTCATACCCGCAAATACACCCTGACGCGCTAAGTAGGATTTGAAATCAAAAGAACCAAAGTTATCCGCTCGATTTGGTAAATATAGCCGACCCGACAACTCGACCGATTGTCCTGCTCTTAAACCTGTCACCTCAATCAATGGCACAGTTACATAGAGTTTGCCTGATGCAGCAATAAATTTATTCTCTGTATCGGTATTCGTTGCAGTATTAGCATTAGTTTCAGGATTAGGATTTTGAGCTTGATCTCTAATATCCTTAATATTTATTTTGCCAGATGGATTAATCTCCTTCACCTCTAGCAAAAACTTTGCTCTTTCACTTCGAGTCAAGCTGGGCGCTTCGATTACCTGTCCCCGCACGATCGCATTTGATGAAGGCGCATATTTAGAAATATCATCAGTTTGCGGCTGGGGCGTGCGAATTTTGACATAAAAGCAAGCAAATACGGCAAGCACCGTTGCCAATAAATAGACCCAACGCTTTGGTCCTAAGCGCCAAATTGCAGGAACCAGTAACGACAAGCCAAAACCAATCCCCAACACCACATAAAAGCCTGTCCAGTCTGACAGAAAACTGGCATAGGCTCCTGCGACAAAGGACAAAGCTAGAACTAAGACAACTTGCGATTTCATGTGTTCAGATTAAGTCATCGTCGTAATTATTTTGAATTGCGCGATCGCTAAATTCTGAAGGAGGACGATCATTACTCCAAGCCCACCAAATCGCTTGGCATTCACAGTGATAAAATTCTTGCCATTTACGTTGATGATTTTCGGTATAAACAGGCGATCGGCGGTTAATCCACACATCTTTAGCTTTACTAGGTGGCTGCCCACATTTAGGACAACAAAACCCATTGGCATGTGTAGCCTTTTCGACCCACTCTGGAGGTATTGGATTGAAAGCGTCCATAAAAATTTATCAAGAGCGGACAATTAATCTTGGTATTCTATCAGCGTTGTCTTCCAAATATGATTGCCCTGCTCAAATGAGTTAGGTTTAAAAAAGGCGATCGCAACATCTCTTAATCTCTAACAAAATCTGCGATCGCATTTTTACCAATTACTGAGCATAGCGATCGCAATAGCAATTATTGCTAGAATACTGAATGATTTAGAGAAATTATAGGTGCAGCCAATGGTTACAGCAATTAAGCAGATGGGGACTGTCGGTAAAGATGGAAAAATTGAACTTTATACGCCTGAGTTGCTTGAAGGTACAGAGGTTGAAGTGATTCTATTGGTTAATAGTCAGGATGAAACGGAGTATTTGCTTTCTAATTCGGTAAATCGTAAAAGGTTGTTAGATGCGGTTTCTAATTTAGAAAAAGGTGAAGGTTTAGTTGCGATTTCGGCTGAGGAATGGCATGAGAAATATTGTATTTGAGCCGCAAGCTTTCCAAGATTTTAATAATTGGGCTAGAGAGGATAAGAAAATTTATGGCAAAATCGTTAATCTGATTAGTGATATATTACGCAGTCCTTTTGATGGAATTGGTAAGCCTGAACCTCTGAAATATGAGCTAAAATTTAACTATGGCAAGGAAAAAACTATGATAGAAACTACTTTTGTAAAGGTTTTAGAGGCTGCTGACGGACTTTTGCTAGAAGAGCAAGAGAGTTTAGTTGAAATTTTACAAAATCGTTTGCGCGATCGCCGTAGAGCCGAATTAATTAAAGATGTTAAAGAAGCTCAACAGGAATTTGAGTCAGGGCAGTGTAAACCAGTTTCTCCTGAACAACTGATAATAGAATCTGCAATATTGGAACTTAAACCTAATGAATTTAGGCAAGTTGTTGAATGGCTTCTCGATCTTGATTATCAGCGTTGGGATGAGGAGTTGGAGTCTGATATTGAGGATGGGAAGTTAGATCTTTTGGCGCAGGAGGCAATTTATGATTTTGAAAATGGATTCTGTAAACAACTCTAATGCATTTTACTACTAGGCGCTTTTGGGAATATTACGGAGCATTGCCTAAATCTGTGCAACTCTCTGCCGATGAGAGTTATGAGTTACTGAAAGTTAATCCTTCTCATCCATCTTTACATTTTAAGAGGGTTGGTAAGTATTGGTCTGTGAGAATTAGTAAAGAATATCGGGCGGTGGGTGTTGAGATTGAGCAGGGTGTTTCTTGGTTTTGGATTGGTACTCATGCAAAATACGATCGCCTCATTGGGAAAAAATAAAATTATCGGTTCAACCGAAAAGCGATCGCAACATCTATTAATCTCTAACAAAATCTGCGATCGCATTTTTGCAAATTACTGAGTATTGCGATCGCAAAAAACAATTATTGCTAGAATATTGAATTATCCATAGAAATTATAGGTGCAGCCAAAATGGTTACAGCAATTAAGCAGATGGGGACTGTCGGTAAAGATGGAAAAATTGAACTTTATACACCTGAGTTGCTTGAAGGCACACAGTTTGAAGTAATTCTATTGGTTAATAGTCAGGATGAAACGGAGTATTTGCTTTCTAATTCGGTAAATCGCAAAAGGTTGTTAGATGCGGTTTCTAATTTAGAAAAAGGTAAAGGTTTGGTTACGATTTCGGCTTAGGAATGGCATGAGAAATATAGTATTGAAGAATTCAGATAGAATGTCTTAAAAAGGAATATAACAAATGGAAGATTTTTTTGATTTTACTGGAATAGATAGTCTTTTTGAGCAAAATTTTGTAATCGCAAATGAGTGCATATTTTCAAATGTCATCTTACAAGCAATGCATGACACAGCGAAAATAAAATTTGTCCAAGATTGGATTAATCGAAATCTTTATAGTAATCCTAATATTGAGCAAGCTAGAGCAATTGGCTCAGTCAATAGTCATGTACAAGTAATTGCAAGGGCTGGCAGTGGCAAAACATCTACTTTAGTTAACCGTGCCATATTTTTACAAAAACATTGTGGTATTAAACCATCTGAAATCTTACTACTAGCATTTAATAGAAAAGCTGCTCAAGAAATTAGAGAGAGACTACAAGAACATTTACAGAATGATCCGCCCTATGTAATGACATTTCATGCGCTGGCTTATCACTTAGTGCATCCTGATGAAACGCTGATTTTTGACGAGCCAGACGGACAACAATCAAAGAGCCGTAGTCTGCAAACTGTGATTGATGAATACTTAAGAAATCCAGATTACTACGAGCAGATCAAATCTCTAATGATGAATAAATTTAGAGACGTTTGGAGAAGAGTTTCTAAAGGTGGATATGATCTAACACCAAAAGAAATGATTGCATATCGACGTTCTATGAGTCAAATCGGTATTGATGGCTGGAATTATAAATCTGGGGGTGAAAAAATAATCGCTGATTTTCTATTTGAGCACAATATTCCATTTAAGTATGAACGTAACTTTTGGTGGAATGGCGTTAATTATCATCCAGACTTTACGATTTTAAAAGAAGTAAATCAGAGAAAGGGTATTGTAATTGAATACTTTGGACTAGAAGGTGATCCAAATTATGATGAACAATCAGAAGAAAAGAGACGTTATTGGCAAAATCAATCTGACTATTTCTTTGTTGAACTAAGTCCGACAATCTTAAAACAACATGGACGTAAAGCAATGGAAGATCATTTGCACGATATTCTTACAGAGCAAATAGGTCTTCAGTTTAATCGTCTCAGCGTTTCAGAGATCTGGGAAAGAATTAAAGAGCGTGCCATAGATCGGTTTACTAAAGCCATAACTGATTTTATCGGGCGCTGTCGTAAACAATGCCTGACTCCTGACCAACTCAGTGAAAAGATTGAGCGTCATTTTGCTTCTAATTCAAAAATTACTGAGACAGAGTTTAAATTTTTGGGTCTAGCACAGAATTTTTATATCTCTTATCTAGAGCGTCTCCAGCAAACAGGCGAAGAAGACTTTGATGGACTGATGCAAAGAGCCGCGAAAGTTGTAGATCAAGGCAATACCATATTTTTGAGCAGCAAGATTCGAGGAGACTTAAAAGAACTTAAATACATCATGATTGATGAGTATCAAGACTTTTCTTTGCTCTTTCATAAACTAGTTACAGCCATCAGAAAACAAAATCCTGAAGCACTATTTTTCTGTGTTGGTGACGATTGGCAAGCTATCAATAGCTTTGCTGGGGCTGACTTGCACTACTACAATAACTTTACCGAAATATTCAAACCATCTCATATCTTACGCATCACCACCAATTACAGATCAGGTTCGCAAATTGTCAAAATTGGTAATAAGTTGATGAGCAATAGAGGCATGCCAGCCAAGCCATCAACTCAAGTACAGGGCAAAATTCAACTAGTTGATATCGCTAAATTTCAGATAACTCCCATCGAAGAAAAAGAACATGGCTATGATTTGACTGCCGCCATCATTCGTCTAACAGGTCAACTCGTCCAAGAAGGTAAGCAAGTCGCTCTACTCAGTAAGAAAAATCGTTTGCAAGGCGTAGATAGTAAAATCAGAGAGTTAGATGCATTTCGCAAATACATCCTCAAAAAACTTAACTTAGTCGGTGATTTAGAAAAACTAGTCGATATTTCCACAACACATAAATACAAAGGCAAAGAAAGTCAAGCAGTAATCATTCTCGATGCTTATAACTATCCCAGTATCCACCCTAATTTTATCTTTTTCCGCATTTTTGGCGATGATGAAAATAAATTATTTGAAGATGAACGTCGCCTATTTTATGTCGCCCTAACCCGCGCTAAAGAAGATTTATATATAGTCATAGACAGCCTCAGAATGCCACCATTCGTTGCAGGCTTAACCAGCAAAATGCAACTACAAGAACTTAACTGGAAAAACTATCCAGTTCCCATAACTGAAACTCGCTTTGTAACCTTTAAAGTTAGCAATCAACAAGGTCGTGGAACAAACGGAACATACAATATTAGAGAATTACTAAAGGCAGATGGCTTTAAGTGGAATGGTACTTCAAAATCTTGGAATAAAGTCGAAACAATCCAAAAATTTCTAAGCAATGATTCACGACTGCAATATTTAAGCGATCGTAATTGGAGTTCTCAAGCTAATGGTATAGAAGTAAATTTGTGTAACGAACAAGAAGAAATTTTAGCTTTATATCTAGCTAGTAATGGTATCTGGACTCGTACTTTCGATAACTTCAAACAATCAAATTCAAATGAACTAAATAAAGATAATTATGATGATATTCCATTCTGATAAATGTTTAATAATTACTATTCAGGAGCTAAACCAATATGCAACCAACTCAAATAAAAGTAAACCTATCCCTTCCCTTTGAATCATTAATCGAAATGATGCAATCTTTAGGACTGCAAGAAAAAATTAGATTGAGAGATTTACTAGATCGAGAAATTAATGCTAGTCAAACTATAGAAATAGAAGAGGACTCACCCATAGAAAGCTTTCAGCGTGGATGGGAAGATGCTATGAATGGCAGAACCAAACCAATTTCTGAA
>Ga0209591_10010004_pt1 | contig 10218 bp, 7 predicted proteins | sample MAT01_FD_187207 | JGI IMG/M metagenome (GOLD analysis project Ga0209591, IMG submission 187207) | Freshwater microbial communities from Lake Fryxell liftoff mats and glacier meltwater in Antarctica - MAT-01 (SPAdes) (version 2) | ecosystem: Environmental > Aquatic > Freshwater > Ice > Liftoff...
GTTCGCTCTGAGCGAATTGATTGCCCCACCTGCGCTGATCGCCATGCCGCCTCACGAGAAGTGGATGCCGGCTCGAGATCACTCTCTTCGAGAAACTGGATCGGAGCAGGCTCGCCGAGGTCGTAGAGCTTCGCGGTGAGCTCTGTCAGCACATCGGGAGTACCGTCGTGGCCGTTTTGCTCTAGCCACGCCAAAAATGCCAGCACCTCGCGATCGACTTGCACGCTTCGCAGCACGCTCACCGCAAAGTCAACGGCTGCTGAAACGTCTCGCATCAACCTTGGGTCTGCTGCCCGTCGCGCGCGCGGCATGCCCGGCTCGACCAGCACCGCCGAGCCGAACCGCGCGAGGACTGGCGCCCCGGCACACGAGAACAGCACCGATCGCGCGTTCACGGCCCCGTGCGCAACCCCGGCCGCGTGCATCCGCGTGATTGTCTCGACGATTGGCGCGGTAATCGTGATGGCCTCGCCGACTGAGAGGCGCGCGCGCTCTCGCAGCAGAGTATCGAGCGATCCCCCTTCAAGCCGTTCGAGAACAAGGGCAGTACGGTCGGATACCGCAGCCGCGATGTCAGACAGCACCACCACATGCGCTCCCGCAGCGCGCTCGAGTGCCTCTACCTCGGTGAGCCACTCGTGCTGTTGTATGCCCCCGCGGTACAACTTGACCGCTAGCGTGCCCGGCATGAATCCGGGTGTGGCTACGCCGTCCGATTGGCCATGCTCGGACTGTGCGTCGCGCTCGGTTCTCGCGAGAAACACTTCTGCCCGCCGGCCCTCGCCGAGCTTGCGGATGATTCGGAATCCGGAGATGACTGCTACTGCGCTCACAGTTCAGGTTCTAACACCGTCCAGTTCTTTGGGCGACTGGCAAAAGAATTCTGGATCGGTTTCGCCCGAGTCGATGCACTGGGGAGAGGCGAACCGGAGAAAATTCCGCAGCAGAGCCACACAGCAGCATCGCGCAGCAGGCCCAGAGGAGCACCCGCGTACACTTGGGTTCGTGGTTGAATTCGTGATGGCGGGGCTTGGCGCCAATGCCGTGCCATACATTGAGGCACTTGAGCTGCAGCGAGACATTCATGCCGCAGTCGTGGGCGGCACCGCAACTGACACGGTGATTCTGCTTGAACACCCATCGGTCTACACGGCTGGAAAGCGCACGGAAGACTCTGAGCGGCCCAGCGACGGTACCCCCGTGATCGACGTCGATCGCGGCGGAAAGATCACGTGGCATGGACCCGGCCAACTTGTCGGCTATCCCATCACGACGCTCGCGGAACCTGTCGATGTCGTGAGTTACGTTCGACGGCTCGAGGTCGCAATCATTGGAGTCCTGGCGGAACTCGGCATCGACGCCGGCCGAGTCGATGGCCGCTCGGGAGTGTGGATGAGGTACGACTCGCCGGTCGGGGCCGACAAGATCGCCGCGATCGGAATCCGTGTGGCATCCGGTGTCACGATGCACGGCTTCGCGCTCAACTGCAGCAATTCCTTCGAGCCGTACCGCAAAATTGTTGCGTGCGGAATTTTGGACGCCGGTGTCACGTCTATTTCTCAGGAGCTCGGGCGAGATGTCAGCCCGGCTGACGTTGCACCCCTCGTTCAACGTCACCTCGAGTCAGCCCTGTCAGGAGCACACGCGTGAGTCATTCGGTCAACCTCAACCACCCACCGGCCAACCATGTCGGCGAGCGAAAGTTGTTGAGACTCGAAGTGCGCAACGCCGAGACCCCGATCGAGCGCAAGCCGGAGTGGATCAAGACTGTCGCGCACATGGGGCCGGAATATCGGCAGCTTCAGGCACTCGTCAAGGACGAGAACCTCCACACCGTCTGTCAAGAGGCCGGATGCCCGAATATTTTCGAGTGCTGGGAAGACCGCGAGGCAACGTTCCTTATCGGCGGCAGCCAGTGCACTCGGCGCTGCGACTTCTGCCAGATCGACACCGGCAAGCCCGCTGACTACGACAAAGATGAACCGAGACGGGTCGCCGAGTCGGTCACAAAAATGAAGCTCCGCTACGCGACCGTGACAGGCGTTGCGCGTGATGACCTTGAAGACGAAGGCGCCTGGCTGCACGCCGAAACCGTTCGCCAAATCCACGCCAAGAATCCTGGCACCGGTGTCGAGATTCTTGCCACTGACTTCTCGGGAAATCCGGATCTTCTCGCCGAGGTCTTCTCTTCGCGTCCCGAGGTGTTCGCCCACAACGTCGAGACCGTTCCGCGCATCTTCAAGCGAATCCGTCCGGCCTTCCGGTACGAGCGTTCCCTTGATGTCATCACTCAGGCTCGCGCTGCCGGTCTCATCACGAAGTCAAATCTGATTCTTGGTATGGGCGAAGAGCCAACCGAAGTGATCCAGGCGCTCCACGATCTTCATGACGCAGGCACCGACATCATTACCATCACGCAGTACCTCCGCCCGACCCCCCGGCATTTACCGGTCGCTCGCTGGGTCAAGCCGCAAGAGTTTGTCGAGTTCTCGGAGGCTGCAGAGGAGATCGGCTTTCTCGGAGTTCTGGCCGGACCGTTGGTTCGATCAAGCTACCGGGCAGGCAGACTGTGGGCTCGTTCGATGCAATCGAAGGGCCGCAAGATTCCGGAGGGGCTCACTCATTTAGCCGACGCCAAGCTCGGCTTCGCGCAGGCGGCGTCGTAAGTGCAGCACAGCCCCCGTCGAAGGGCCGTATCCTAGGGTCATGGCACGAAAGAACGACGGCACCCCAAAACCGCCGAAGGGGCCCGGGCGTCTGAAGCAGATGTATCAGGTGTTCCAGATGACGCGGCGCTACGACAAACGCGCGATCTGGTTCCTGCTTGTCGCATTCCTGCTGCCGGTGCTCGCGGGCGTTGTGTTCGCTGTGCTGATTTCCGCCGGCAACGTGCTGACGATGGTGCTGTACATCATCGCCGGCGTTCTCCTTGGGGTGCTCCTCTTCCTCATCGTTCTTGGCAGACGCGCTGAACGTGCAGCCTACTCGCAGATTGAGGGGCAGCCAGGGGCGGTCGGCGCCGTGCTCAAGAGTTCACTTCGCCGCGGCTGGACTGCAAGCGAAATGCCCATTTCGGTTAGCCCAAAAACCCAGGATGCTGTCTACCGAGCGGTTGGCCGCGGTGGCGTCGCCCTCATCGGTGAGGGTCCACGTTCTCGAACCCAACGGATGCTTGATGACGAACGCAGGAACATCGTTCGGATCCTGCCCAACGTGCCGGTGAACGTGCTTTATGTTGGCCCCGACCCGGATTCCACCCGGCTACACCGCATCCCAACAGAGTTGCGCAAACTCAAGCGGACACTTCGCAAGTCTGAGATTCTTGCTGTGTCGAACCGCTTGAACTCCCTCGGCAAGAACGGGCTTCCGATACCCAAGGGAATCGACCCGATGAGGGTTCGAGCAGCCAGACCACGCTAGATACCGACTGCTCGTCGGCGGTTCCGGTCGTGTTGTGGTGACCTAGCGACGCACGAGCACCGTGCCAGCGAGCCGATCGTGGGCGCCCCGCTGATCGCGATCCCAAATCACTGCCGGAATCACGAGACAGACGAGGAGCGTGCGCATAATCGGTCGCCACCAACCGAGGTAGCCGCCAGCGATCGGGACAACTCGCATCCCGAGCAGCAGATGGCCAAGGCTCCCGTTAGCAGTCAGGAGCAACACGATCTGCGCCGTCGCGAAGACTGCGAGGGTGGCAAACGGTTCGTAATTGAAGAACGTGATCGAAACGATCACGGCAAACCCCCAGTCGATCGCGAGTGCTACGACTCGTCGAGTGAACCGTGCAACCGAGCGTGGCCCAGACGGCGGGAGTCCGAGCGAGCGACCTGGCCAGGAATCTGCAAGCGATGGGATACTGGCCACCGGCCGATTCTATCGGCGCGTGCATGCGTAACACCCTCGAAACAATTGCGTGACTCTTGTGAAACCCCATGCCTCTACTCTCATCAGTGGCGGCGCCTGCTGTCGATCAGCACCAAGCTCATTGGAGTTCCTCACATGTTTAGCGATTCCTCGGAAGTGCTCAAGTTCATCAAGGACACCGACGTCAAGTTCCTCGATATCCGCTTCACCGATCTCCCCGGTGTGCAACAGCATTTCAACATCCCAGCGGCAACGGTTGACGAGGACTTCTTCTCCGTCGGTCAGCTGTTTGACGGGTCATCAATTCGCGGCTTCGCGAACATCCACGAGTCAGACATGCAACTGATTCCGGATGTCACGACGGCATATGTTGACCCCTTCCGCACCGAGCGGACGCTCATCATGGTCTTCGACATTTACAACCCGCGGAACGGGGAGATCTACCCGAAAGACCCGCGTCAGGTTGCGAAGAAGGCCGAGAAGTACCTCGCGTCCACCGGCATTGCCGACACCGCCTACTTTGCCCCAGAGGCCGAGTTCTACATCTTTGACGATGTGCGCTACTCGGTGACCCAGAACCAGAGCTTCTACGCTGTCGACTCGGAAGAGGGCGCCTGGAACACCGGGCGCGTCGAGGAGGGCGGCAACCTCGCAAACAAGACCCCGTACAAGGGCGGCTATTTCCCGGTGAGCCCAATCGACAAGCAGGCTGATCTACGCGACGATATGTGCCTGAAGTTGATCGACGCCGGCCTGATTCTCGAGCGAGCACATCACGAAGTCGGCACTGGCGGTCAGGCCGAAATCAACTACCGCTTCGACACGATGGTGCACGCGGCCGACGATATCCTGAAGTTCAAGTACATCGTCAAGAACACGGCGCTCGAGTGGGGCAAGGTTGCAACCTTCATGCCGAAGCCATTGTTCGGTGACAACGGCTCTGGCATGCATACCCACCAGTCGCTCTGGAGTGACGGCAAGCCGCTGTTCTATGACGAGAAGGGCTACGGCGGCTTGAGCGACCTGGCTCGCTGGTACATCGGCGGCCTGCTCAAGCACGCTCCGGCGGTTCTCGCGTTTACGAACCCGACCCTGAACTCCTACCGTCGCTTGGTGCCCGGTTTCGAGGCGCCCGTCAACCTCGTCTACTCGGCCGGTAACCGTTCAGCCTCGATCCGCATCCCGATCACCGGCACAAACCCGAAGGCCAAGCGCATCGAGTTCCGAGCGCCCGACGCCTCGGGGAACCCGTACCTCGCATTCGCGGCCCAGCTCATGGCTGGCCTCGACGGAATCAAGAACAAGATTGAGCCCCACGAGCCGGTCGATAAGGACCTGTACGAGCTGCCGCCAGAAGAGGCCAAGCTCATCCCGCAGGTTCCTGGTTCGCTCGCAGAAGTGCTCATTGCGCTCGAGGCCGACCACGAATTCCTGCTCGAGGGGAACGTCTTCACCAAGGATCTGATCGAAACCTGGATTGCCTACAAGCGCGAGAAGGAAATCATCCCATCGTCGCAGCGTCCGCACCCCTTCGAGTACGAGCTGTACTTCTCGGTATAACTGGAACCTTGCAGCGACGGCCGTGCCCCTGGCGGGTGCGGCCGTCGCTGCAAAGTCCCGACGCTCAGCTCCCCGCCCATCAGCCCCCCGCCCATCAGCCCCCCGCCCATCAGCCCCCCGCCCCTCAGCCGTTGGTATGGGGCGAGATCAGCCGGTCGTGGCTGGTCCGCGCTGGGTGCCGTAGAACCGTTTCTCGAAGACCTGGCGGGCGAGCCGGGTTGTGCGCAAGTAGTCATCCTCGAAGACGCTCGCGGAACCGGGTGCATACTCAAGCAGTCTGGCAACGCCTTCGAGGGCGCGGCGGTCGGTTGGGAGAACGTCGGACGTTCGGGACGACCAGAGTGTCATGCCAGAACGGGCACGAGAGGCGAGCATCCACGCATTATGGAGTCTGGCAGCGTCGGCCGTACTGACGAGGCCAGCGTTCTCGGCGGCGGCAAGCGCTCGCAGGGTCGACGTCGTTCGCAACCCATGAACGCGCGCGCCATGCTCCAGCTGCAGCAGTTGAACAAACCACTCGACGTCGCTCAGCGAGCCGCGCCCGAGCTTAACGTGACGGGTCGGATCCGCCGCCTGCGGCAGCCGCTCTGTCTCGACCCTGGCCTTGATCCGCTTGATCTCGCGGATGTCCTGCTCCGCGATCGTCTCGGGATAGCGCACATCATTGACCAACTGCTCCCACTCAGAGAGCACCGTGCTGTCCCCCACAACAGGGCGCGCTCGCAGGAGCGCCTGCGCCTCCCACGTGAGCGACCATCGCTCGTAGTATGCCCGATAGCTTTCGAGTGACCGCACGATTACGCCGTTGCGCCCCTCCGGCCTCAGGCCGAGGTCAAGGTCGAGCGGCACGAGCAAGTCCTCGGTGAGCCGGCTGAGCGTGTGCACGATGGCCTCGGCTCGCTGCTGCGCTTCCTCATCGGATACTCCTGCCGCCCGGTACACGTACATCACATCGGTGTCCGAGCCGAAGCCGAGCTCGGCTCCCCCGTACCGCCCCATCGCGATAATGCCGAACTCGATCCCGTCACCGAAGCGGTGCGCCAACGAGAGGATTCCGCTCAGAATGACCGTCGTGATATCGGACAGGCCCGTGCCAAGTTCCTCGATGGTGACGACCCCCAGGATCGCACCGAGCGCGAGCCGCAAGACTTCTCGCCTTCGCGCCGTGCGCAGCGCGAGGGCAGCAGCCGCGTCATCCCCCTCGTGTCTGGCCACGATTGCTGCAGATTCCTCGAGGAGCACGCCGAATGGCCTTGGTCGCAGTTCATCGTCGTTCTCGAGCCACGCCGCGGCTTCCGGGATGCGCTCGAATATTGTCCCGACGAACCTGGAGCCGCTCAGCACCTCGGTGAGGCGCTGCGCGGCGGTGCTGGAGTCACGGAGCATACGGAGGAACCAGTACGCCTCGCCGAGATCTTCGCTGAGGCGTCGAAACGCGAGCAGTCCGTAGTCGGAGTCCGCTCCGGCAGCGAACCACTGCAGCATGACGGGCAGGAGGTTGCGCTGGATAATCGCTCGTCTCGACACGCCGGCCGTGAGGGCCGCGATGTGGATGAGGGCACCACGAGCATCCCGAAAGCCGATGGCGGCGAGGCGGGCCTCGGCTTGCTCGCTCGAGAGTTGCAGGCCGTCCTCCGACAGCGCCGCCACCGCCGAGAGCAGTGGCCGGTAGAACAAGCGCTCGTGAAGGGTGCGCACCCTCTGTTTTGTGCGTATCCATTGCGCACTGAGGTCAGCTGCGGTGGTGGCCAGTCCGCTGGCGCGAGCGAGAATGCGGAGCTGCTCTGGGTCGGTCGGCATCAGGTGGGTTCGACGTAGCCGCGAAAGTTGCAGCCGATGCTCGAGTAACCGCAGAAAACGGTAGTCACCCGAGAACTCTGCCGCCTCGACCCTGCCGATATACCCGTGCTCAGCAAGGGCGATGAGGGCTGGCAGGGTCGCCCTCTGGCGCACATTTTGGTCATTCTGCCCGTGCACGAGTTGCAGCAACTGGATCGTGAACTCGACGTCCCGCAAACCGCCGGGCCCGAGCTTCAGTTGTACATCGACCTCACCCGGCGGGATGTTCTCGGTGACCCGTTCACGCATCCGCTGCACGGACTCAACAAAGTTCTCGCGCGAGGCGCTAGACCACACTTTTGGGGCGAGTGCATCGACGTAGCGCTGACCCAACTCGAGGTCGCCGGCCAGCGGTCGAGCCTTCAGCAGCGCCTGAAACTCCCAACTCTTCGCCCAGCGGTCGTAGTAAGCAAGGTGCGACTCGAGCGTGCGAACAAGCGCCCCGTCCTTGCCTTCTGGGCGTAGGTTCGCGTCAACCTCCCACAGGCCCGGTTCTCGCCCAACGTCGTGGATGCCTCGCATCGTCTGTATGGCAAGCTGTGTCGCAATTGTCACGGCGCGGTCGTCGGAAAGCTCATCGTCCCCCGACTCAGCCACAAAGATCACGTCAACGTCGCTGACGTAGTTGAGCTCGCGAGCACCGGCCTTGCCCATTCCGATGATCGCGAGTCGCGTGGACGCGACGTCGGCTGCCGGAAACTTCACAGTGCGTCGTGCGATCCAGATCGCGGCATCGAGGGCGGCACCGGCGAGATCAGCGAGTGCGGCGGCGACGGCAGACACGGCAGCGACTTGGTCTGACTGTTCGAGATCCCAAGCCGCGAGTTGCGTGAGGTGTCGCCGGTAGCGCACACGAAGGGCGAGCCAAGCCGCTTCGCCCGAGAGCGCATCGACGGCAGCGAGCAAGTCGGCTCCGTAGCTTGACCCGGTCTCGGCAAGCGGCTCGGCAAGCGGCTCGCCGAGGGCTTGAAGCTCATCTGGGTTGCGCGCAAGAAACTCACCGAGACCCGCAGAAGCCCCAAGCACGCGGATGAGGCGAGCCGCGGCATCCGTTCTGGCAATAAGGCGTTTGAGCTGGTTGGGAGCGTGCTCTCGCAGGACCTCGAGAAGTCGAAGCGCCTGATCGGGATCGGCGGCAGTAGCGAAATGCGACACGAGTCCTGGGGCGTCTAACGCATCCAAGCGATCGTTTGTTTGCCCCAACTCGGAGAATCCGAGCCGGGCAAGTTCCGTCAGCGTCGTCGGTTGTCGGGACATTGCGGCTCGCTACAACCTCTCGAGATTGCTCTCCAGCTCGTATGGCGTCACTTGGGCTCGGTACTCGCTCCACTCGCGGCGCTTGTTCAGCAGCACGTAGTTGAAAACCTGTTCTCCGAGGGTTTCGGCGACGAGTTCTGAGTCCTCCATGAGCGAGACGGCGTGGTCGAGGCTCGCTGGCAACTGGTTGTACCCGAGGGCGCGGCGCTCTGCGTCAGACAGCTCCCAAACGTTGTTCTCTGCCTCTGGCGGCAACTCGTACCCCTCCCCAACGCCCTTGAGGCCCGCTGCAAGCAGTAACGAGAACGTGAGATACGGGTTGGCGGCAGAGTCGATTGCGCGGTACTCGACCCGTGCACTTTGGCCCTTGTTCGGCTTGTACAACGGAACACGCACGAGGGCGGACCGATTGTTGTGGCCCCAGGTGACAAAGCTCGGGGCCTCGTCGCCACCCCACAGGCGCTTGTACGAGTTGACGAACTGATTTGTTACCGCCGTGATCTCGGGTGCGTGGTGCAACAGGCCTGCAACGAACTGTCGGCCGATCTTCGAAAGCTGGTAGTGCCCGGCAGCATCGTAGAAGGCATTCACGTCCCCCTCGAAGAGCGAGAGATGCGTGTGCATACCCGACCCTGGATGCGCAGACATTGGTTTCGGCATGAACGTCGCATAGACGCCCTGCTCGATCGCAACCTCTTTGATAACTGTGCGGAAGGTCATGATGTTGTCAGCGGTCGTCAGGGCGTCGGCGTAGCGCAGGTCGATCTCGTTCTGGCCGGGACCGGCCTCGTGGTGGCTGAACTCCACCGAGATGCCGAGGTCTTCGAGCATCCGCACTGAACGGCGCCGGAAGTCGTGCGCGGTGCCACCCGGCACGTTGTCGAAGAAGCCTGCTGCGTCAACCGGCTCTGGCTGGCCGTTCACGAGCTTGGGCGACTTGAGCAGGTAGAACTCGATTTCCGGATGCGTGTAGAACGAGAAGCCGCGATCGGCAGCTTTCGCGAGTGAACGCTTGAGCACATTGCGCGGGTCGGACACCGCCGGCTGGCCATCGGGGGTCGTGATGTCGCAAAACATGCGAGCGGTCGGATCGATCTCGCCGCGCCACGGGAGGATCTGGAACGTCGCAGGATCTGGGTGGGCAAGCATGTCAGCTTCGTACGCGCGCGTGAAGCCCTCGATCGCAGAGCCGTCAAAGCCGAGCCCTTCAGCGAAGGCACCCTCGACTTCGGCCGGAGTGATGGCGACGCTCTTGAGGGTTCCGACGACATCCGTGAACCACAGTCGCACGAACTTGACCCCCCGCTCTTCGATAGTGCGAAGAACGAAGTCACGTTGCTTGTCCATGGGCTCCTCGGTCGTTGCGATCGTGCTGATGATGTGGCGGGAACTGGGCTTGGGTCCTGGCCTCCCGCGAGGCCTTTTGCGGGCCTCCTGCGACGCCTCAGGCACCCCCATTAGGCTACTGGCTATGCCCTCGCTCCGCTTGGCTCTCGGCCAGTCAAACCCGACCGTTGGCGACATCGCGGCCAACAGCGACCAGATTCTGGAGTTGTCTCGACGCGCGTTGGGCGGTGGAGCCGACATCCTCGCGGTCGGCGAAATGGCCATCACCGGGTACCCGATTGAAGACCTCGCATCCCGCCCGAGCTTTCTGAAGGCAGCCAGCGCCGCGGTGCCTGCCTTGGCCACCCA
>Ga0209591_10010005_pt1 | contig 10218 bp, 3 predicted proteins | sample MAT01_FD_187207 | JGI IMG/M metagenome (GOLD analysis project Ga0209591, IMG submission 187207) | Freshwater microbial communities from Lake Fryxell liftoff mats and glacier meltwater in Antarctica - MAT-01 (SPAdes) (version 2) | ecosystem: Environmental > Aquatic > Freshwater > Ice > Liftoff...
TTGCTGCGCGACGGTATTTTTGGTTGTAAAAAAAACGATCTACAGGGGGGTATAAGTCTGGGTAACGCAGGAATATCAAGTCATGTACCGTTACCACACTTCGTATGCCAGCCCGACGCAATCCAGTTGGGAGCTCGTGACTCAAGCCGTGAAAAACTTCTACGCCATCTCGTTTAAGCTGTCCTGTAATGCCTCGGCTGCGCCACAGTGGGTGGAAGGTTCGCCCCAGCCAGGAATCTGGCAACCGAATACCATCCTCTGATAAGGCCAATTGCCCCCGGTTACAGGGAGTGTACAGTAAGTATTGATGTTCTGGGAAAAAACGGCGAAAACCCTCCAGCAAAGTCCGGCTATAAAAACCGAGTCCTGTGGCGTTATTGAAATAGCGTTTGGCGTCGAATGCAATGGTCAAGGCTGGAGCAGTGATTGAAGGCACAAGGTACACAATGGAAGGGCGACCAGAAATATGAGTTTCCTGCTATTCAGGCATCAGGGCATAGCGGGTTAAAAGTTGAGGCATAGGCAGAGGGCAAAAAAGAGAAGCTAATCTACGACAAATCTGGGTTTTTCGAAAATAGTAAGACAGAGTTGTTTGAATTTTGCAGAGAAAGTTGGGTTAAGTACCGATGAAATAGCCCACACGTTTTAAGCAGATGATTTCGCGCCCATTTACGTTACCTGGCGGTTTTTACAGCTTCAAAAAACTAAAAATACACTGTCTGAAATACAGTAGATTTGCATAGAAATTGACTCAACCCCGAGCCTAGATTTTCACCTACTCAAATAGATTTTCACCATGAAAAAAACTGCTTACCATTTTCTTCCAATGTTGCTTTTGGCCAGCCTTTTTGCACTGCCACTCCAAGCACAAATGGCATTACCACCATTCCCTCATCTTGTTTTTCACGCCGAACTGGGTGGCTCCGATGCCATTCCAGCCGTTAACACAGATGCGAAAGGGCTCGTTACGCTGCTTTTTACGCCTGACCGAAAGAAGGCAGATGTGAGTGGAATGCTTGTAAAACTCGACGGAACTGTCACAGAGGCTAAAATCCGCATCGGAGCAACGGGCAATGTTGGTCCGGTAATTTTTGATCTTACTCCATATATTAATGATCGGCACATCATTGGTCAATTTGATGTTCCTGCCGGGCTATTAGAGCAGTTATTGATCAATAGCGTGTATGTAGAAGTACGCACTACGGCACATCCTGCTGGCGAAATTCGGGGCCAGTTTGTCTGCGAAACAGATCTTGATTTTGGGGTGTATATGACGGGCTCCGATGCTGTTCCAGCCAACAATTCTACAGCAAGGGCCTTCGGGGGCGTCCACTTTCCTTTGGGCGCGCAAGATATCGTTGTCGCTTTGGTTGTAACCGGTTTGAGCGGCCCTATTACAGGCGGCGGTATTTATGAAGGCCAGCCTGGGCAAAATGGCGTTAAATTGGCGAATGCAGCTGGGTTCTTTGGCAATGTTGTCCAATTCCTCGCAGACTTGGATACCATAGATCCTGACTTTCTAATTAAAGCCCGCGAAGGCAAATTGTACGCGGTACTCAACACGGCCAACTTTCCCAATGGGGAAATTCGCGGCCAAATTTATTTCCTCGGATACTTCGCTTCCCTGGCGCCTGTCAATGGCGTACAGCAAGTGCCAGTGCCCTCGCCTCCTACGCCTGGTTTTGGGTTCAGTCATTCGATCCTAAAAGGAGGTTTAGACAGTCTCGAAACCACCCTTTTAATTGTTGGTATTCAGCCTACTGCTGTGAAAATCCGTATAGGAAACCCTGGACAAATAGGCCCAGAATTTGTAGATATGGGTGCGCCAATTCTCCCAGGATTTTATTCAAAAACCTACGCGATAAATGAGTCTCAGCTAACTAATTTTGTGCAAGGGCGGCTTTACATCAATGCTACCTCTACAGCTTTTCCTAACGGGGAACTTCGGGGCGTGATGAAAAACACCCTCAGAAAAGCCTACGCCTTTGATCTCTGTGGGATCCAAGTGGTGCCACCAGTAACCACCAATGCACTTGGCGTTGCAATAGCATCGGTAGACCAGGCCAATTGCTATCTCAACTATAAAATGATCGTAGATGGTTTGACAAGCACACCTATTGATGGATATTTTGCCATAGAGGCACAAGGGAAAAATGGCACAGCGTTTCATACTTTGGATAATACTGCACCGATCATAGCCGGTTCGCACGAAATTATGGCTGTGCTTGGTCCGAAAATCGAAGCGGATAGTAGCTATGTACAAATCAGCACAACAGGCCACATTAATGGCGAAATTCGGGGGCAGGTGCGCCGCGGGTTTACTTGTCCTGAAGTAGTGGCCGTTACGGAGCTGAATAATATTGAGCAGGTTGTAGTCTCTCCCGTGCCGTTTAAGGAGGTATTGAATGTTGCACTAAAGAGTGCATCTGATTTTGACGGGCGCCTGGTGATGTATGATCTCTTGGGGGTTCCTGTCCTTACGCAGTCTGTTCAGCTCGTAGCTGGCGAGCAGACGATCCAGATTCATACCCGGCAATTGCCCAAGGGCGTATATACCTTGTCGCTGGAGATGCCGAGCCAGAATGCTTCGGTGCTGCTGAAAAAGGTCGTTCGGGTCGAATAAGGCTATAAGGAATGGGTGGTTAAGATTTGTTTTGGAGGTGCATCGCACCGAAACATTGCATCGTTTCGGTGCGATGCACCTCCACCAAATCCCAATTTAATCCATTGCTACAGATGCTACTCCGCAATGAGGCTAATCTGACAAAGTGGAATTAGTGAGGCCATCAAAAATCGAAAATCAGGTAACCGGCATTTGTCAATCAAAACTCCCGATCTTCACCACCCGGTTCACCCCCACTTTCCGGCCTCCAGCATCCAAAATTTCCATCAAATACAACCCGTTCGGCCAATGTTCACCCAAGGTGAACTGGTTATTGGTTAGCGCTTGTGAAAGCCAAACCTGTCCCAGCGCATCGCTTATCCGAATCTGGAAATTTTGCCCGAACCAGTCCTCCGAAATATCCAAACGAAATGCCCCTGTAGTTGGATTCGGGAAACTCCGAAGCTCTCGGAAAGATGTTTTGTCCGTGTTTTTAGTACCGCTTGTCGTTTTCACACACTGTGCTATTTGATCGAGCAATACCTGAAATTTTGGCCGGTCATTCCAGGGTGCTGCATCATCATCGTCGAAAATATGCCCCCAGGAGCCGAACTGACTTTGCCAGGGTCCGGTTAGTACAAAGGCCATCGGTAGTTCGCTGCCCAATCGCCGAAGGCTGTCGAGCATGCGGTTGTACAGGGTGTACATGCCAGGATGTACCTGCGCGTCGTACATGGATTGGATGTAGGGCGGGATACTAAAGTCGGTAAAATGCTGGCCGCCTTCGTAGTTCACTACTTTTTTGCCGTAAAGTTTGGCGGTCCGGTAAACCATTTCCCAGTGCGGGTAAAAGTTCAGGAAAGTGTTGTCGGCATTCTCCAGCACATCTTCCGGGGTTGCTGCAGCGCCGAGGGCCTGTAAGTTGGGGGTTCCATTGGGGCCGTGATCCAGACCTACATACCAGGAGGGGGAAATGTAATCGTATTGATTCGGATCAGCATGGGCTAGAATTTCCTCAGTGATCCAATCGTACCCATTTTGAGTGCCAAGTACCCGGTGGAGGCGAGCATTTTGGCTGCCCCAGGCATTCATCCAGAGTTCAAAAGCATGGGTGGCGCGCTCGACGTAGCGCCGGGGATAACTAATGTTCTGTGGGCCGTTTTCGGCCACCCAGAGGGCTTGTGGGAAAATCCAGTTCCAGACTTCGTTGCTGTATTCAATATACACTTTAATGCCGGGTTTAAGTCCGTCGCGGAACATCACTGCCATTTGAGCTACATAGGCTTCGTCGGCCTGGTGCGGGATGCAAACCCAGATGTTTTTGTCCAATTGGTTCGCCAGCTGAATGATGTATTCGTAGGCCAGACCACCCTTCTGGCTTTCGGCCTGCGAATAGTAGTTCGGAAGGGTACGATCAGTCCATTGTACCTGCCGGCTTCCGTTGGTCTGGGTCCAATCCATGAAACGCAGGGTGTTGAATTCAGCACATTTGTCCAGAAAGCCCTGGCGAAAGGGTTGGGTCTGGTAGGTATTTAGATTACTCCATTCTACCACCCGGATGTTGCGAACTGGATTGCCCGCCTGGGATGCCGTGAGGTTGAAAAAAATATTCCCTTCATCGTTGATTACAAAATCAATTTGGCCAGGCTGATTGCTGGTGATGGTTACATCGCCCTGCATTTGCAAGGTGCCTATTCCATCATAAATTAAGCGCAATGGTACGTCCTTAGGGATAAAACCGATGGCCGAAATGATGCCCCGGAGCAAATTCTGTCCACTTCCATTCGGCACTGAAAAAGGGATTTGGGTCGCGTAACCGTCTGCATTAGTTGGTATATATTGTTGATTTTCAGTGTTCCATACAAAATTTCCGCCCGGTGGGTTGGGGTCATAGGTAATCCAGGTGCCGCAGGATTTAAAAAAATCTTTGAAAGGGCGGCCTTTAGCATAATACGCCAGCCCCTCGATGCCTGCGCCGATCTTCATGGCACAGGGCTCGGGTGTCCAGCCTGGGCAGGTATTGCTGTCCCGTTGAATGTGTACCAGAAAAGTGTCGCGGCAACCGTTTGTGCTATTGGCCGTAAGTTGATAAAGGCCAGGTGCCAAGTTGTCGTAAAGGTTCGGATCTCCGTTTGAAGGGGAAAGGATTGCTCCTCCGCCGTTTTTCAGTTGAAGTGGAATATTGTTATAATTCGTGACCCGGAACCGCCCGTCGTTGCCCGTGCAGGAAGCCAGATGCTCATTGACCAAGCCCAACTGACAACTGAACGAACCGCCTGCATCCAGCACCGTGATTGTTTTAAACAAGGAATGCTGCAAGCCCAGATCATCAGCTACAGTCAAGCTTACTGTGAGGATTCCGGTTGTACTGAAGGTGTGTGTCACGGTTTGTCCAAAAGTAACCGGAGTGCCGTCCCCAAAATTCCAGCTATACGAAGCGATGCTGCCATCGGGGTCTGCGGAGGCCGAACCGTCGAGGGTAACCTGAAGCGGTGCCATGCCTGTGGGCGGACTCATGCTGAAATTTGCGTTTGGTGGCTGGTTTACCAATACGGAAGGGTCAGGAACTGTACAGGCGTAGGTGGTTCCCATCCGGATTTCATCGGCTTGAGCGCTGGCAGGGTCATCGCCGAGGTAAAGGGCCAGACTTCGGATAGATACGGGTGTGTTGGTCGTTTGAGACAGGGTAGGGGATGGCAAAGGGGCGTCATTGCCTAGCGCCGTTGGATTGACAAACAAGGAGACCAGCGTTGAGCCCGCCAAAAACTCAAATTTTAGCACCAAGAAAACCGTCTCGTTCGGCACCATGGGTACCGAAGTAGGATAAAATTGGTTCTGTATGCGTAGCGACCAGCGACGTTCTCCGCCCACGTTTGAGTTCGAGCCAAAATAGCCAACGGCCACTTTATTAGCCGTACAGCCGTCGCACCATTGCAGGTTACTTTCGTGCCAGATGGCGGCTACTGGCTCGTCGTTGTTCTGGTTTTTTCGGAGCAAAATGCTGGCCCAAAGCGTGGTGCCCGGCTTACCGATGGTTCCATCTTGGGTCAGCAAATTGGCAAATGATCCGCTGGTGCTGGTGTTCAGTCTTCGCCCAGCCGTCAGGTACGCAAGGCCACCTGAGGTGAAATTACCTGCTGTTTGAAGGTCGAGCCACTGGAGCGGATTCGCTGTAGCAATTTCAAAGCCGGGAAGATTTGTGTTTTCACTCTGGACGTTCCAGGGTGTTTGCCAGCCAGTACCGCCTTGTAATCCTTCCAAGGGTGTATTGGAAGGATAATCAAAACCATCGTAGGCGAGATAATTGCAGGTTTGAGCGTGCGTAATTTGGCCAAAAAGGAGTATGCCAAAAAATAGTAGGGAGCGCATAGGATTGTATTTATTTTAAGGAACGCGGTTGGAATAAAGGTACAATTTTGGGGTGTCGATTTTGTCTCTGTCAAGACGCGAGGAGGGCGTTTAGTGGGTCTAAAAAATCGACGAGCAACGAAGAGAGGAGCAAAATAAGGCCGCCAAAATTGTACCTTTATTCCAACCGCGTTCCTAAGGGCAAATAAACACAATTATATGCGTTTTTTAGAAAAGGTTCCGTGCGCTGAGCACCTTAGCACCTTACCGCAACAAGTCTATTTCTTCAAAGAGGGCTCCACCGCATACGCCTTCTCAAACCACTCGCCCGACAATTCGGGTTTGCCCATATCATTGTAAGCCGATCCGATATAAAAATAGAGCGTGCCGGATTTTTTGTTGTCGGCATATTTAAGCGCCTCTTTCCATTGCTCGATGGCTTGTGGGAACTTCTTTTGCATGGCAAGTACAGCACCGAGATTGCGTCGGCCATCCACGAAGCGCGGGTCGAATTCAACCGATTTTCGGTACACTTCTTCGGCTTTCTCGGGCTGCCCACGGGTGAAATAAATTTTGCCCATGTTGGAGAGCACCTCTGAGTTGTTGTACCGAAACTTAAGCGACTCTTGATAGTCTTCCAAGGCTTTATCCCAGGCGGCGCGCTGCTCTTCCGGGTTTTTAAGCACTTCACCCAGCCGGAAATACGCGAGGCCACGGCTGCCATAAGCATCGTGGTATTTTGGGTAAAGTTGGATGCACTTATCGTAACATTCAATACCACGTCGCACCTGATCCACGTCTTTCACTACGCTTTCTTTGTCGTCCATTCCAATGCGCACGGTTTCGAGGGCATTGTGGTAGTTGAGTTTGGCACAGTTGGGCGAATTGGGCAAATCTGCGGCATAAAGCGCGGCACTATCATACCACGCGCCATTACGGAACACTGTTTTGAGCGAATATGCTGCAAGTAAAACGCCAACAGCCATCCACAAGGCGGTTCCTTTTCCATTGGGATTCCAGACCTCCGTTAAATCATTGATTTTAAAGATCTTGCAAAACAACCAACCTACCGCCAAGGCAAATCCAAAGGAAGGAATGTAGAGCAAACGTTCACCATAAGAAGTACCAATGAGCATTAAAACGTTGCTAAACACCGAAAACGTAGCGAGGTAAAACAGAATCGCAAACGAGAGAATATGCTTGCGGGTCAAATTGAGCACCGCCCAGATGCCCATCCCGGCATACGCAAAGAAGCCTGCCAGCGCCCTGAAATCACCAAAATTCACCACTTTCACTTGCGGATAACCCATGTCGCACACCAGTGGGTGAGGGAACAGGAGGGTCTTCAGATAATACCCGCACATCATAAACGCCGAAGCCAATCGCTCCCCTTGATTTTTGGTTTCCACCATAAAATTGTCGAGGATGGAATAGGTTTCCGGGTAGGGCTGTGCATCCAGAATCTGCTTTCGGATGTATAGAAAAATGACCGCAGGTACCAATAAAGCTACCGTGGTTTTCGCAATTTTACCCACAGGTGCCGGAGAAAAATACCACATGGCCAAAGGGAAAACGGCCATAAATGTGAGCGAACTTTCTTTGGAAAACATGGCCACGGTATAGCATAGCACAGCTGCAATGAGCCATTTGAGTTCGTCTTTATCGATGTATTCCCAGATGGCGCGAAGGGTGAGTGTGCCGAAAAGCAGGGAAAGAATTTCGTCGCGGCTTTTGATGTTGGCTACCACTTCGGTATGTACCGGATGTGCCATGAACACCAGGACGGTAATGGCGACCAATGCTGGTGGATAGGCCACCAAGATCCGCCGCCAGGTAGTCCACAATACCCAGCCCGTAAGGGCATAAAACAAGGCATTCAACACGTGGCCAAGCATTGGATTGTCTGGCGAAAGTTGCCATTCGAGGGTAAACATCGTAAGGGGTATAGGCCGGTAAAGCGACCCAACACTATTCCAAGACCCAAAACGATACTCCGTGGAAAAAATGAGCCCAATGTTTTTCAGGCCACCCTTGGTGATCCAGTTAGACTTAATGATGGAAAAATCGTCGAGGGTGTAAAGGTGTCCCAAGGTGTTGGCATACAACAGAAAACCCAAAGCGGCGGCGGCAACGCCTACCCAGATAGCGCCTTTTACGTTGGGATAATTACGCGGAGTCCTGGTTGCCGGACGTAGGACGCTGGATGGCTTTCGCGATTGTGGAACGGGACTAGGTAGTTTCTTTTTTGACATGGTGCTGCCCTTTTTAAAAAACAAGGCTTGTTTGAAAGGCGAATGTACGGCATGAATATTTTTTCAAGGAGCGGTCAATGGTGGAACCCGAATTCTTTTTAAAAACACGAAGAAACGGGGGAATAAAAACTCCAATCTGCTAAATGTTAAAACTTTGGCGTCAGATAACTTTATCTTTGGCCATTCCATCGCAACAAGTCTATTTTTTATTGATATGGTGCTAAGACTACTACTTTTTAGCGGGTTAATACTTTTTTTGACGAATACCCGCATATCTGCTCAAGATTGTTTCCTCCCGTTTGTTCCAGCGCAATTCAAGGCCCGCCTGGCCTGGCAGTCAGGTCAAGACGGTGCGTCGGTGGTAGCTTCGCCCATGGTGGCCAACCTAAACCCACAACAAGATAGCCTTCCAGAAATCATCGTAATTGAAGGATCTGCATTCAATTCATTTAACAATAGGATTCTTTTTTACCGTGGCGATGGGTCTAATGCGAACAACCCGAAAATTCTAATCGTACCAGGCAACTTGGACTTCTACCCTGCTCCTGGTGTTACAATTGGAGATGTTGATGCCGATGGTGTCCCGGAACTAATGGTCACTTGTGTGGATCGGCGCATTCGGGTTTTCAATAATTACACGGAAGCGCCAGGGGCGCCCATGAACCTCTGGATTACGTCTGCGGAACTAACAGATTTTATTGATCAGCGACCATTGCTTGCCGATTTTGATGGGGATGGCATTCCTGAAGTGTACGCAGGCAGCGATATTTACAAATTTAACTTTGCAAACCCCGCTGCTCCAACCTTGAATAAGGTAATCAACGGACCCCAGGCAAACCAGGGGCGGGCGCAATATTCAGGCTACAATGAAGGGAGTTGTAATCCAACTGCTGTAGATATCCTTACTTTGGCCGACTGCAATGGCGATCCAGATTGTGGTGGTCTGGAACTCGTGGCTGGCCCGATGATTTATTCCATAGATCTCGATTTGACAGACGGGGATGGGTATCAAATCAAGGTGCAACGCGATCTTAATACCATGATTGTTCCGCCAACTGCCGGATACAAGGATGGCTATACTTCTGTTGCAGATTTGAATTTGGATGGCACTTTGGATATTGTCGTTTCATCCGGACGTCAGACCAATCAATTCGGCGTGTATGTGTGGAATAAAAACGGATTGATCCGCTGGTTTCCATATCCGACCAATCCGATAAACAGTGGTAGCCTGGCCTGTATTGCCAATGTTTTCGACGACACAAAACAGGGGTACGCAATTGATTTTCCGGAAATATTGGTTTGTAGCTCTTATAACGTCACCTGCTTCAACTTGCATGCGGCCCAATCTTTTCCTGCTGCGCCGTATTGGTGGAATCTTCCCACCTCCGACTTTTCTGGATGGACGGGTTCTACCGTGTATGATTTTAATGGCGATGGAATTTCTGAAATTGTTTACCGTGACGAGAGTAATTTGAGGATTTTGTACGGTGACGGGGCTCCGTTTCCACCCGGCGTAGACGCAGAGCGAAACTGGTTTAAGGTTCCATGCTTTTCGCGCACCGCCGACGAATATCCAGTGGTTGCAGACGTGGATAATGATGGAGAAACAGAAATTACCGTCACGGGGGGCTTAAACTCAAATACGTTTTCATCAAGAGGACGGTTGCGGGTATACGAGTCAGATTCTGGCCCTTGGGTGCCTTGTCGAAACGTGTGGAATCAGTTCAACTATTTCATTGTCAACGTGAATGACGACCTGAGCATTCCCGCAGTGCAGGATATGCACCACCTCGAACTTCCCGCACCCGGCTCTGGAAAACGCCCCCTGAACCTGTACTTATCACAACGGCCTTTACTGGATGAAAACTTTGATCCGTTCATTCCTTTGTCCAATGCATCGGCTTCGGTAAGTCAAGTGATATGCAAACCCGATAGCGTGACAATTGAATTGAATATCTGCAATACAGGCGATAAATTACTCCCTTCAGGAATACCCATTGCGTTTTATTCATCCGA
>Ga0209591_10010007_pt1 | contig 10218 bp, 10 predicted proteins | sample MAT01_FD_187207 | JGI IMG/M metagenome (GOLD analysis project Ga0209591, IMG submission 187207) | Freshwater microbial communities from Lake Fryxell liftoff mats and glacier meltwater in Antarctica - MAT-01 (SPAdes) (version 2) | ecosystem: Environmental > Aquatic > Freshwater > Ice > Liftoff...
CGGCTTTCTCGCTCTGTCAGCCAGCAGCCACCTGCTCGCGCAGACCACTCTACGTGAACACCTCGACGCGACACGACTCCGTGCCGGTCGCGACTCGTTCGTCGTGATGATGCAAGGGAAGCCCGCCGGCTGGCAGCGGCTGACCGGCTCGCGCGACGGATCCGGCTGGCGTTTCACCGATGCGATCACCATCGGAGCAATGGTCACTCAGGAGAGCGTCGTCCGCCTTGATCCCGGGCAACACGAGATCTCGCTGCGCCAGTCGGGGCAGATGCAGTCAAAACCGATGCAGATCAGCCTGGACTTCGCGAAAGGGCGGGTGCGCGGCACCGCGCTCACACCGACACATCCAGCTGGGCCACTCTCGATCGACACCACGGTCGCCGTCGGCACGATCGACGACAACGCGGTGATGCCTCTGATGTCAGCGGTCCGCTGGCGCGACTCGCTGAGCATCACATTTCCTGTACTCGCCAGTGGAAGCGGGATCGTCGATCTGTGGAGCCTTCGGGTAATTGGCGCCGACTCGACCACCGTCCCTGCCGGCCATTTCGATACGTGGAAGGTCGAGATGCGTGCGTCGCGCAGCCGCATGCTCTTTCATGTCACCCGCGCTGCACCGTATCGCGTCGTGCGCATGATCAATGGGCCGGCGTTCGAGATGCAGTTGGCACCGTGAAGATGGACGGTGGTCAGCAGCTGACGCTCAGCGTGATCGAGTCGGCGCACGGCGGGCCATCGCGTGGTTGGCTGGCCGCCACGATCATACTCTGTTGTTTCGTGGGTGTCATTCCGTTTGACCAGGCGCTTGGAAATCTCGAAGTCCCGAATTCGCTGTCCGTGTCGCTCAGGTGGCAGGCCTGAACCGCGATTGCGTGGATGGTCAGCACTCCGTGGGTCGTCCAACGATGGTCGCTCGCCGATTCTGAACCCGGTGCGTTCCGTGGGCTGGCGCTGCTGGCACTCCTGACGACGTCAATCAGCTCGGGTCTGGTATTGCTGATCGTCCATCGCGCACCGCCGTATGCGGCAGCGCCGCCACAGCGGGATCGCATTGCATTGCGGGCCCCGGCCTGCCGAATCGCGACGAAACCGTGCACACCGTCCCCGTCATCTGCAGATTGCGCTGCCATCGAGGCGCCGACGACAACCTCCGTGCGACTGTCGAGCACACGCGTCGCGGTTACGCCGCGATGAGCGGCCGTGCTTTACCCCTACGTTGCACGCCCAAGCGTGACGATGAACGCGCCCTCGTGGATTCGCCACTCCATCGCCACGCCCGCGCGATTGCAGAGCCGCTGTGCAATGTCGAGCCCGAGCCCATGACCCGGACTGTTTTCACGTCTCACGCCTCGCGCACCGAGCGCGCGTACGTCGATCGCGTACGAATCGGGCTCGCTGTCAGCGGCGATTGGGTTGCTCACCATCAGCTGCTGGTGCCCGAATTCCATGCGAACGACACCTGCCGCAGTGTGCCTGAACGCGTTTCCTATCAGGTTCGACAACAGGATCTGCAACACTTCCCCGGATACGTGTAGTGTGGCGTCGCCCGGTATCTCGATGTCGAGTGTGACGTCGCGCCCGTGCAGTACCGTGCTTTGTTCGATGACAACTCGCTCGATCAGCGGGAGGATCCGCGTTGGAAGTGCGGGTGGGTCACTCGCGGCGTCACGCGCCAAGGCGAGCAGGCTCGCCACTGTTCGCTCCATCTGATCAGCCGACTGCAATGCCAGTGTCAGCATGCGCCGCGATGCAGGCGCGAGCCCGGAGTCGCGCAAGGCCTGCGCGGCGGTGGACCGAATCACACTGAGGGGCGTGCGCAGCTCGTGGCTGGCGTCGCGTGTGAACGCCTGCTCTCGGTCCACCAGCGCCTGCACCCTGAAACGCATGTCATCGAGTGCCTGCGCGACCACCATGACTTCCGCGTCGGCGTCAATGATCTCGAGGCGGTGCACCGGCAACGACGGGTCGAACGTGCGCACCGCGTCCGCCAGCATCGATAGTGGCCGCGCAATCCGCCGGGCAATGCGCAACGCGATCCCGACCGCGAGCAGCAGGATCAGCGCTTCCACGATCAGCCACTTCTCGAGCAATTCGAAGCGCATCGGTCGCACCACCAACCGGCTGCTGACCTCAGATACCAGCCATGCCTGCGGCGCGGCGCCAACACGGTTGACCGGGCCGAGGGGGCGCAGGTGGTAGTGACGTCCCGCGTCTCCCTGGAATTCGCGACGTGTCGGCTCAGCGACCACCTGCGGGCCGAGGTCGGCGGGCATCGTCCTCGGCGACTCATGCACGGTCATCCATGACTGACGGGGCACACCCCACTGAGGTCCGTTCGATCGCTGCTGCTCCAGATGTGTGGCTTCCTCAGCCAGCAGTACATTGAAGAACTTGTCTTCCAGGCTGTACAGGAACACGGCGGCAGATACGCCGAACACCGCGGCCACCGCGATGGCAAACCCGGCAAACGCCCACAGGATGCGGCGACGCAGATCGTGCCGGGGACGACTATTCAACCGTCCGACTCCAGTCGGAAGCCGACATCGTGGATCGTGACCAGCATCGGCGTACCGAATGGTTTGTCGAGCGCCTGACGCAGCAGGTACAGATGCGTGCGCAGCGGATCGGACTCCGGCGCGTTGTCACCCCAGACTCGGCGAATGAGCTCACTGCGTGTGACTGCGCGCGGCCACGCCTCGGCCAGCATCAGCAGAATGCGATGAGCGGTCTGTCTAAGTGCGAGCGGGTGCCCGTCGCGTGTCGCGACGCCGTTGCGGCGGTCGATCTCCAACGTGCCGATGCGCAGCAGGTGGGTGAGCCCCGCACGCTGTCGGTGCGAAAGCGCCAGGCACCGGGCCAGCAGCTCCTCGTTGGCAAATGGCTTCACGAGATAGTCATCTGCACCCGCGTCGAACCCTTCAAGTTTGTCGGCCAGCGTGTCGCACGCAGTGAGCATCAGCACTGGCACGTGACGATCACACTCGGCGCGCAGCCGGATGCAGATACGCAGCCCGCTCATTCCCGGCAACATGACGTCGAGCACCATGACGTCGGGCGGCTCGGCCAGTGCCATCTGCAATCCGGCGCGCCCCTCGGCCGCGACGTCAACGCGGTGCCCGTGCGCGACGAGCACATGCCGGATGCTCTCGCGCAGCGCAGCGTTATCCTCGATCACGAGAACATGCAGACCGGGAGGCGTCATGGTATCGCCATTCAGCGAGGGAGTCTGGCCAGCAGGTTGCGCGCTTCGCTCATCTGCGGATGCTTGGCGGCCACGCTTTCCGCCAGCACGCGTGCGTCACCAACGCGCCCGAGCCGCACGTAGGCTTCGGCCAATCCAAGCGAGATCAGTGGTTGCGGCATGTACGGGGCGGCGAGTTCCATGAGGGTGAGCGCGGTGCGAACGGCGCTGGTGTCGCTCGCCGTCTGCAGCTGATAGTAGCCGATGAGTCCGATGAGGTCGACCTTCAGTTGCGCGTGGACTGCGGCAAGCTCACGCCGCGGCGTCAGCGCATCACCGCGCAGCGCGCTGGCGGCGAAGTTTACGGTGCGTTCGTCTTGCCACGGTTCGCGCGCCACGAGCGTACGCCCCAGCGTACGCACGGCTGCCTCCGCCGTGGCGGCGGTGGCGAAGGGGTTCTGTCCGGTAATCAGTCGTCCATCGATGGCGACATGTGGCAACATAAGCGGCGCCTCTTCCCAGCGCGCGCCGAGTGAGCGCACTTCACTCTCCAGCATGAAGGGGAACTGCGACATCCACTTCTTGCCGAACACCAGCTCTTCTTCGTTGGTGAAGCCGGTGACGGCGCGCCAGGCCAGCAGGGACTTCCCATCCTTCGTACGCGCGCGAACGAGCCCCGCCAGGCCATGGCATACGGCCGAGACCACGCCACCACGATCGTAGATTTCGCCCGCGAGGCGCGCGAGGGCCGTGTCGAGCGGAAGGTCGAACATGGCGCCCTTCCCACCGACCACGAAAATGGCGTCGAAGTCACGTGCGCGAAGCGAGGCGGTACGCGCAGTGTTGGCGAGTTTGCGCACGGCGCCAGTATCGCCGCCGAAGGTCGCGTTGTACGCCAGGTCGGGGTCATACTTGTCGGCCTGTACAGCACCGCCGGCGGGGCTGGCGATCGTCACGGTGAATCCGTTGGTCGTGAAGATGTGGTAGGCTTGCGTGAGTTCGTTCATTTCGAAGCCAGGACGCGTCCGACCGCTGTCGAGGCCAGCACTGCTGACCACCAGGACTACGGCGCTGGTGCGCGCAGGTTGCGCGAGGGCGGGGCGGGAAAGCAGAAAGGCGGCGAGCAGCGCGGGGATGGTGACGGATCGAGCCAGCATGTGGAATTTTCCGGAAAAGGTGATGACCGGAGTTTGGCTGTGGGATGTGAAGCAGGTTTCAACGGCTGTGCCCCTGATGGCTGTCCTGCGCGAATGTCGAGCGCGCGTTCATTGAGTTGAGCCACGAAAAAACGCGTCAGCGACCGCGCGCAATGGGGAGTCGACGAACCGTGCAGAAGCGGTACAAGTGCTATTGCCGGACTGCTTTTCAAATTATCTACCCGGGCGGTACCGATTGAGTCTCAATGCGAAGACAAGAGTGCCATCGTCGCACCTCTGCTTCTGCCGAACGAACGGCCGCGTGATCACCGACCGTCGTGACGGCCCAATGCCCAGGGAAGCTCTGAACAGGTTGACGGCAGCGCGGCGCTGGGACGGAGAAGATGCGTGAATGAGCGAATCAGTCGAAAATATGCTCATTTTCACGCCGCCGCGCGCTGTTTCGCTCCGGATGCGGGACGGTGTGTCCCACCGGCGCCTTTCGTGCCGACACTACGTGCTCTGCGGCCGCTATTCATAGCGCACCATGTGTAGGGGTTCGTGAGCGCAAACGTGACATAGGTGCGCACCGTGTTCTTCGCCAAACTGGGCTACGACTCCTTCGTGAAACCCAACAAGCGCTTCACCACCAAGAATGCGTTGAGTCAGCGAGAATGGCGTGCGTCTGGGCCATGATGACTGCGGATGAGTGTCACGCGGCCGGGACCCGGAGTCAACGTGAACATCGTGAAGACGACACTGACGTTGATACTTCGATTCACGTTCGGAATAGCGACCGGGCTTACATGGCCGGCGACGACGCGCCACGACGCGCCACGACTCGCCGCGTCGTGCCCAGACCCGGGAACAGCGAAAGTCACCGGCGAACGACTGCCCGTGAATGAAACTGGCAAGCCGTGTGCGTATTGCGACGACCACGACGCGGACATCACCCGACGCCCGACCGTCTCGACCACGTATCTGCAAGGAGAGGTCGACTTCGTGGAAGGGCGCGGCACATCGCATCGTACGCAGCTTATGCACGCTGGCGTGGCCGAATCCGATCTCGATCATGACGATGGGCGCCATCCGCTGGAATGGCTTCTCTCGCTCTTGCGGTCCGGCGCCGTAATCGAGGGCGACCCGGCATTCGCCCTGCACTTCGGTCAGCATGTGCCCTGTGGCCAGGTCTCCATCGCAGCGCCGACGGGACGTGCGGCCACAAACGTGATCGAGGCGTTGCAGCAGGTGTCCCGATACGCACCGTTGAGCATCGATTCTTCATCGATGGCGGCGGCGACCGATATCAGTTCGACACGGACAGCGCCGGTCTCTCGATGCACGACCGTCGGCCGGATGATGCGTGGGCGGAAATACCGGTCACCTACGCGCCCGCTTGTTTGGGGCGAGTCCAATCGGGACGGCGGGGGCGAACGCGAATGCTGCCAGCCATCACAGCCCGGTCCTGCGTTCTGTGCTTCGGCGTGCCTGCGCGCGGGCTACTCGTGACGAATGGCGTCGATGGGGTCGAGACGGGCCGCCCGGCGTGCGGGGTAAGTGCCGAACACCAAACCCACGAACGCGGCGCTGGCCACGGCCACGAGAATCGTGCTCCAGGACACGCTCGCCTGGATGCCCACGCCCGCCAGCTTCGCGCGCATGAGTGCGGTGATGCTGAATGCCGCCGTGAGCCCCAGCGCCACGCCAAGCGCGCTACCGAATGAGGCAATAGCCACCGATTCGGCCAAAAACTGCGACTGTATGTCTCCGCGTGTTGCCCCTACGGCCTTGCGAATGCCGATCTCACGCGTGCGCTCGGCGACGGAGGCGAGCATCACGTTCATGATGCCAATGCCACCCACGAGCAGGGAGATACCCGTGATCGCGCCCATGAACAGCTTGAAGAGCAGGATCCCCTTTGCGGCCTGGTCGAGGCGCGACTCACTGGAGACCAGCCGAGTGGTGCCGACCCCGAACCGCGCATCCGCCCATTGCGCCACGCGCGCACGCACAGCGTCGGCCATCACGACATCCGCGAACTTGGCCAAGAGAGTGACGGGGCGCGCGCGCGCCGACGGCGGTAACGCACGAGCGACCGTGCCCAGACTCACCCAGGCGCGCTCGTCGGTCGACGAGTCGGCGGTGATGCCGCGCACGGTGAACGGTGTGCCTTCGAGCAACACCGCGCGGTCGAGCAGAGCCGAGGGCGAGGCGAGCGAGTCGGCTGCAGCATAGCGTTCTGCGAGTGCTCGCGACAACACCACGCGCGGTGTGGTGGTGTCATTCACATCTTCCGCGTTGAGCATGCGTCCGACTGAGATGGGTACTTTGGCCATCTCCTGCCTGCTTTCCGTCATGCCCAGCACGTCGACCATGCGTCGCACCCGCCCCCGTTCGTCGGTGGCTTCGGCGCGCCCGGTGATCTCGCCGGTCACGCCCGCGAGCCCCTCGATCTTGGCGGCCTCGCGAACATCGGCCACGGTGAACACGGGAAACGTGTCGAGTGGAAACTGCTGACCACCCACCTGCTCGGTGGTGATCGGCGCCACAGTGAAGACCAGAACGTCCGTGGTGGCGTCGAGTTGTTCGCGCATGGTGGCTTCCAGTCCATCGCCCACGGAAAGCACGGCCACGAGGGAGCCGACACCGATGATCACGCCGAGGATGGAGAGAGCGGTGCGCAGCGGATTGGCGCGCAGCGCGTCGATGCCGACGCGCAGATTCGATTGCAGCGTGTGAGCGGACATCCCGCGCCGTACGGCAGCCGGCGAACTGGGGTTTCAGTCAGCGCCGGCTTCGACTGTGTTCGCGTCGATGACCACGCAGGTTTGAGCTCATTGCCGGTGTGGAGCGTGATGGTGTCGCCACCATTCGAAACTGCACGCGTGTACGAATCGTATGCTTGAGTCTCTGTTCAGTGAGGTGCAACTCGGTCCAGCGTCTTGAGAGGAAGCAGCGATGGAGGGTCGTTTGTGGCGTCGGGTACGGATGGCGTGTGGAGCGCTGGTCAGTGCGTTCGGGATCGCGCTGCTGGTGTGGCTCAAATGCAGTACCGTCGTGTTGACGTCCGGTGGCGTGTACGACGCCATCCTGCTGCCCATTGGATCCGGCGCCATACGCTGGCGTGCCGACCAGTCCACGATTGCAGCGGAGCCGCGACTGGGCGACCTGCATGGGCCGGTGGTCACGCGACTCGCCGACGGGCGCCATGCCGTCTCCTGGTTCTGCCACGATCGTGTGACGCGCGACACGACCGCCGCCGATTCCACATCCATTCGTTGCAACGAACGCACGACACACTGGGGGTGGCGCGCACCGGCCGCAGTGCCGCTGGCCGTTCATCCTGCTGTCGACCGGGTCGCGGCCGTCAGTGATCTCGAAGGTGACACCACCTACTTCAGAACCTGGGGCCGCACACTCGGTGTCCTCGACTCGGCTGGCCACTGGGCATACGGTACCGGACACGTGGTGATCGTGGGTGACATCACCGATCGCGGTCGCTGGGTATATCCGTTGTTGTGGACGTTGTATCGGCTGGACGGCGAAGCCACTGCGGCCGGTGGTGCGCTGCACGTGGTGCTCGGCAATCACGAGCAGTATGATCTGGTCGGCATCACGAAGGATGTGGAAACCGAACATCACTTTGCCATGCGGCAGATCGGCGCTTATCACACGCTGCTCGACACCACCACCGTATTGGGGCAGTGGCTGCGAACGCGTCCGGTCGCATTGCAGTTAGGCCGAACGTTGTTCGTGCACGGCGGTGTCTCGCCGGATATCGTGGCGGCCCAGCTGACCGTGGATTCGCTCAACCGCAGAAGCCGCGACTTTCTGTTCGGGCGCAGCGGCATCGGGCGTTCACGCGATGAGCAGTTGGGACGGCAATCCGTGACCCAGTATCGGGGGTTCGTCATGGCCCTCGACGATCAGCCGCTCGCCGACAGCGCCCACGTCGATCGCGCCCTCGCGCAGTTCGACGTCGGACGCATCGTCATCGGGCATACTGAGGTGGACTCCATCAGCACATTGCACGGGGGGCGTGTCATCGACATCAATGCGACGCTCTTCGCGCCCCAGGCGCTCGTGCTCGACCGCGACATCCCTCGCGTCGTACCGATGGCCGGGCCGCGCCGTGCCTGGTCCGAGCCGGCGCCGGTCGAGCGCCGCTTCGAACTCCTCAACCTGCAAGACTGGCGCGCGTTGATCGGTGTGTTCTCGAAAGTCAGCGGTTGATCGGGCGGTAGTGCCGAACGCCGCGACTTCGCGCTGTCGAGCGACCACTTCGAATGCATCGTTACAAAGCTCCTGACACACCGATGTCAGGAGGCCGGTATGAGCTTGAAGCCTCACCTGCTTCAAGGAGCATCATTGTGTCTTCCGGTCTTGTAATTGAACTTGCGTCGTTTTCCATGGTACCAGGTGTCGCGGAGCATGAACTGTTGGCCGCCTCTGAGCGACTGGAACGTGAATTTCTGTCCTCAGCGCCGGGTTACCTCGGCCGAGCGCTCTCGAAGCTCGAGGACGACACGTGGATGGACGTCGTCCTCTGGGCCTCGGAGGAGGATGCCAACGCCATCCTGTCACGCCTGCCGGAAAACGCAGCCGCTGGAGCGTACTTTTCCTTCATGCATGGTGCGAGTCTCACGCACCTCCACGCGGTGCGCCGCTTCGGCGCCTTCGCGCAGCTCTGACCTCATACCGTCTCTCGCCGTGCGCCGCGCCGATCGTTTGTACCGGATTACGGACTACCTGCGCGGCCGCCGACTGACGACGGCCGAGTGGCTCGCAAGTCGCTTGAGTGTCTCGGTACGCACTGTGTATCGGGACATCGCGGACCTCATCTCCGCAGGCGTGCCCGTGCATGGCGAGGCCGGTGTGGGCTATATGCTGGCGCGTCGCATGGACCTGCCTCCGCTGATGTTCAGTCGCGACGAGCTCGAGGCTCTCGCCCTGGGCTTGCGTTTCGTCGTGGCGCAGGCCGATCCGCAGGTGCGCACCGCCGCTGAACGAGCGCAGGCGAAGGTACTCGCTGCGCTTCCGCGCGAACTCGGTGAACACATGCGCGAGAACAAGGCGTTCGTGCCGCAGCGCGATCCGCGCATGGCCGCGCGACTCGGCGAAATCCTTGCCGCTGTCAGCGCGAATCGCCTGATCGCCATCTCGTATGTCGATGCCGATGGTCATGTGACCAGCCGAGACATCTGGCCGCTCGGCGCGCTGTTCGGCGTCGAGGCGTGGTCCGTGATCGCATGGTGCGAGCTGCGTCAGGCGCATCGCACGTTTCGGCTCGACCGGATCAGCCGCTTGCAGCCCCTGGAGCAGCAGTACGTCGACGTGCCCGGCCGACGGCTTCAGGACTTCTTCGACCACATGCAGGCCGAACATGGCATTCCGACGCAGTTCTTCGACCCCGAGCGCTGAGCCTGGGTACGGAGGAAGTTTCCGCGCGACCATCTTTCAGTGGAGCGAGGGGAAGGGTGCGTGGTACTTCGTGCCGGTTCCCGAGAGGTTGGCGCCACCGGTGACGCACGGCTGGGGGCGCACGCCAGTCATCGCCACAGTGGATGGTCATACCTGGGCGACCAGCGTCTGGCGCGGCAAGAGCGGTCGCACGCTGCTCGCGGTGCCCAAGGCAGCACGCGGCTTGAAAGGTGATCGCTCCCGCGTTCAGGTCACGCTGCGCTTTCGCTCTCTGTAGCGGCGGCCGAGGGTCGTGGCGGGTAGCGGTGCGAATCCAAACGGAGATCCCCTCGAAACCTGGCCTGCCTACAAGTCGTAACCAGCGAGGACAGCACATCGGCATTTCGCGGCGAGTCGAACTTTCTCACAGACTTCCGCCGCCGCTTGGCCCATGACGGTTGGTGGTGCAAAGGCATGCACCCACAATTGGTCCACCTC
>Ga0209591_10010009_pt1 | contig 10217 bp, 7 predicted proteins | sample MAT01_FD_187207 | JGI IMG/M metagenome (GOLD analysis project Ga0209591, IMG submission 187207) | Freshwater microbial communities from Lake Fryxell liftoff mats and glacier meltwater in Antarctica - MAT-01 (SPAdes) (version 2) | ecosystem: Environmental > Aquatic > Freshwater > Ice > Liftoff...
GCGACCCCAGGACAGTCGGGAGCGAGATCCTTGTCTTCGGTCAATGCGAGAGCGACGGCCTCGCGGCGGTTCTCGTTCGCGGCGAGCGCGCCACTCACGGCGTCCGCGACCGCCTCGTGCTCGATGTGGATCTCCTTGAGCGTCTCGGAAACGGCCTCGGTCGTGGTCTTGAGATCGATCACCGACCTTCGTATCCGGGCAAGCGCTTCCGTGACCTGCCGGAGCTCACGCTCCGTCGTCGAGGCGACGAACGCCTCGAACTGCCGGAATCTCGGTCCGGAGGCGTCATCGAGGTCCTGCTGGCACAGCACGCAGTGTGCGCCGTCGTCCACGAAGGGGAACGCATGGCCGGTATAGGCCTGCTCCTGCGAGAAGCGGCGAGCGGCCTCCCAAAGCGCCTTCCACGGTTCCGAACCCGTACCGGCCAGCATGCTGGCCGGAAACGTCGCGTCGCGGAGTCTACTGGCTTCGTTGCTCTTTCTGCGGACCTCGGTTCGCGCGGCGAGAAGGGCCGCGACAGCCTCGTCGGAAAGCGCCGCCTCTATCGCCGTGAGATGGCCAGAGAGCGCCTTGACTCGACCGGCGCGAAGGGTCAGCGCCCGTATCAGCTTCTCGGGATCGTTGGCCTGTAAATCGAGCAGCGACTTTTCCAGCAAGGCAAGCTGGGCCTCCTCCTCCGGGGTCAAGCGTGCGAGCTTGTGGACGGCTTCCGGAGGCGTCAGAGAGCTGATGCTCGCAAGAAACCTGGCCACGGCAGTGCCGTCCGGAAACTGAGGTTGCAACGTGGCTAAGGCGCTGGAAACCAAGGCGCGCCGTTCACTCTCGAGTTTCGCACGAACGGCCTTGCATGCTCTTACGAGCTTGTCGAACAAGTCCAACCCGAAGGGGCGGAACGCAACATCCGTTTTCTCGGTCAGGTAGACCGCAGCGCACTGCGTATCGAACACGCTCACGCGGGATATGAACTCATCCTCACCGTTCCCCGCCCATTCCCGCGGTTCGGGTTCTGCTCCAACCCTGTACTTGATCGACACCACGACCGAAGGCGGTGCTGTGCCGGCGACGACGTTCCCCAGGATCTGCTCCTGCCCTCGGGCGCGACACGCGCTCTTGAGGATCCGGATGTAGCCCGTCTTTCCGGCGGCGTTGTCGCCGTAGACCACGGTGAGACGCGGTGAGAGCGTAAGCGTCTGGTCCTCCGCGAGCGCGTTCACGCCGCGGTGATGGAAAATGGAAACCAGCGAGACGGGCGCGGCTGCAGCGACCCTCTCCGGCACGTGCTCCTTGTTGAGCGGTTCGATGTCCTGTGGTTCGGCGAGCCCGTGTGCGCTTTTGCAGATGTCGGTGAGCGTTCTGATGTCGTCAACGGAAAGCTCGCCGTTCAGAAGGAGGCGGCGCAGGGCGTCGCGCTGCCAAGCCGGGCGGTCCTGGGACCACTCCAGGAGTTCTTCGAGAACGGTCATGGTCACGTCACCGAGTCGAGGGCGATCGCAGGTGCCTCGCCGCGCTCATCGTCCATTCCATACTTAGCCACCAGCGCGTCGTGCAGTTCGCGCGCCTGCTCCGAGGGTACCGCGTCGCCGAGGCTCGCCAGGTCAAAGCCGAGACAGATCTCGATGTCCTTCTGCGAGAGGTAGTTCTCGTGGATCAGGATCTCGCGGATCTGATCCGCGGCGTCGGGATACGCGCGTTCCTCGGGGACGTTGTTCTCGATCAGGAACTGGCGGTAGCAGTGCTCAATGACCGGCTTGGGGTGGGTCTGGATCTCGTCCACAACGCGCAGGATCTCGGTGATCTTGGTGTCGAGCGCCACTCGGGTGCTGAAGAAGATGTTGCCGTTGGGGTGGGCGGTGTCATTGCGCTCCTTCACGAGCGCCGCGTAACTACCGACGTTGCCGTTATCACAGCCGATGAGTTTCAGAAAGCGCATGACACTGCTCTCGTTCACCCGCCAATAAGTGAAGGGGGATGTGGCGTCGAGCAGCTCCTTCTCCAGGTCCTTGTTGAACCCGACCATCGCCATTTCAAAATCCGCTCGTCGCGTCTGCTTGATCTGCCAGATGTTGAAGTACACGAAGCTCATGGTGAGCATGTGGTAGGCGAGGAAGGCGAACTGGTACTTTTCGTGGGTGTAGTTGGTCTCGAACGCGTCCCACAGGAACTCGATGTATTCCTGCTCCTTCGGGCTCTTGAAGGAGAGCGGCAGGTAGTTGCCTAGTTCGGCGGCGTCTTCCATGGCTCACGCCTCCGCTGGATCGGGGTTGGCAGCCCAATGCTCCTGATACTTGGGGCCGTCTGATCTCGGTTTGGTGCTGGGCTCGTGAATCTGGATCGTCAGCGGGATCGGAAAATCGGTGCCGATGATCACAGCCTCGCCCGGCCGCAAGTTCGGAAGGAACGCGGACGCCGCACGATCGATCTCGCCACAGGCGCGCTCGACCACCTCGCGATCGAGATCATTGGTCAGCCGATGCACGATCAGGGTGCCCATCTGGCTGAGCACGCCCTCCGTGATGTCACGCGGGCGTTGGCTCACGAGGCAGATATTCAGACCATACTTCCGGCCTTCCTTGGCGATCAATTCGAAGGCATCGAGCTTCGCGGCGTAGTCCTCGGTGCCGATGTGACGACCGAGAAAGTTGTGAGCCTCATCGACCATCACCACAGTGGGTCGCTGCCGGAACGCACCGGCACGCGCTCTGTTCAGGAGATGACGACCGATGACGTTCGCGATGATCTCGCGCGCGTGATACTCGTAGGCGATAGCACTCGTATCGATTCGCAGTAGCCTGCCGGTTGCGTCCGCCACGAACTCTTCAATCTTTGTAGTCAGAGACGGCTTCTCATCGATTCGAAATACGCATTCCAGTTCCGTAGAGCTGAGGATCCCATTGATTCGCGTCAGGAGTGATGCGCAGTAGCCGACCTCAGCCTCGTTCGGCCCCTTCCATCTCGGATCGCCGTAGTCCTGCACGCACTCGAAGACGATCTGCTGCGGCAGCTTGTGAACATCGAACTCCTGCTTCGGATCATTAACCTCCGCCGCATGCTCTGACATCGCCTCGTTGAAGTTCGCCTTCTCCTGATTTGCCTTGACGATCAGTCCATTTGCCGCAAGCGCCGGCTTCAGTTTTGCGAGCCTCAGACTCTGAATGGCCGCGCGCAGCTTTGGACCCTGTACTTTCCCCGACGGCTCAAACATCGCTACGAAATCTGACTCCGCAAAGCACGCGGGAGGGAGCCGGCACGGGATGCAGTTCTTCGCCGACTCAACCGGATTCCCCAGTTGGCAATGCAATACATGACCCCCATGGAACTCACGATACTCTCCGGTGGCGTCGATCAGGATCAGCTTCGCATTGTGCTTGATGCACTCCTCGATGATCCGCGCCGTGGTCCAACTCTTGCCGCCTCCCGTTGCGCCCAGGATCGCACAGTGACGTCCGAATAGGCGCTCCGGCTTCACCTTGACGGGGCTTTTTTGCGCCACATCGATCGCGCCGAGATTCAAGGTGACAGGTTCGCTGTCACCTTCCTCTCGCTCCATGAGTCGAGGCAGGAGCGCGATGAACGGATGCGGCGCGGCGTAGATGCGATCCCCGAGGCGTGGGTACGCATCGACGCCTGCGGTTACCAGCAGGTCGTCCATGGAAACGCAGCCCAGGAGCTGGATTTGTCCGAGGGCGTCCAGGTCGCTGTTGCCGACGAAGTCGGGCCTGATGGAGCGGCGCTCCGGTTCGCGGAGGTGGATCTCGGCAATACGGCCCAGCAGAAGGCTTTGCTGGCCTTCGATCAAGACGAATTCGCCGACCTCTCCGCGGCCATAGCGGCCACCCGCGAAATGGGACCCGCTCGGCTGACCGGCTTCGCTGAGATTTACACCGACCGTCCGGGCCGTGACCGAGGACGCCACACCCAGGAAGAGTTCAGGGCGCAACAGTCCTTTGGGGAAAGCCTCATCGATGTTCAACTTGCTCATGGTTCCCTCGTCACGCCCTTGATGGCCTTCATAAGGGAGTCCGCTGGCGTCAGCGATTTAAGGTCAGGGACCATCTGAGCAAAGTCAGTGAACGAAGCGTTGATGAACCAGACATCTTCGCCACGACGACTCAGCGCGAAGAACCGCTCCCAGTACCCGGTAGCGTTCGTCGCGTTGGACTGTGCCCCAGGGTCCGCCACGATCAGGCGCAGATGTGGATTTGACTGCACCGCAGCCAACAACGGCTCGGCGAGATGATCGTCATTGAAGCCGAAGCCAACGGCGAGAACGCAGGTATTCGGCTCGCGCACGGCAGCAAGATATTGCGCCATCGATTCGAGGTGGGGTTGAACGAAGCTCTGTTGATACTTTCCGGTCGCGGGATAGATCAAGCAGGCTTCCGCAGGCGACGGCTTGTCTTTCTCGTGGATCGCTCCATCCGGTCCCCTCGCCCAGTTCACTGATCCATGGAGCTTGTAGAGTAGGAACACGCCCTCGAGGTAATGCCCAAGATCGTCGCCGCTGCGCGGTCGACGGATGATGTCGTAGCCGAAGTAGCGTGGGTCGTAACGGCGAGGAGCGGTGAAGGAGAACCCGTCCAGTGCCACTCCGCCCAACTCGGCGGCGGCCCGTTCAAAACAAAGGTCATAGTTCGTGGTGAACACCCGCAGGCGTTGATCCCGAACACGGCGACGGGAGAGCCGATGCAGAAAGGTCTTGTGAGCCACAAGTTTGTCGTTGTTGAGAAACGCCGAGCACCTGTCGAGAATCACCTGCTTGCTCGAGTCCCGAAACTTGCTGACGTCTTTGTCCTGATTCACCACCAAGAAGGCCTCGACCCTGGAAAGGAGCGCTTCGATATTCTGATCCGTGAGATCGTGGTTGACTTTTCCCGCCGCGGCTTTCGCGCCAGCCGTTGGTTCTTCACCGACTGCGCCATTCCACAGGTCCTGCATCGATGGTCCACCAGCGGATTGCGAACATCCGGAACCGGCGAGGACTACAAGGTGCTGCATCTGCAAGGACGCGAGCAGCACGTTCTTCAGTTCTCCTTTGGCATTCTTGGCCACCTTTGGCTGGTCCTCGTCGGCTGCGTTCTCAGCCACCAGTTCACGCCAGTCGATCGCGCCTGGTGCCCGAAACGCGGAAGCTACTTTCTTTTGTTCAGGTGCGATCATTTCGGTGTTTCTCCTTTTTCTTGCCCCCACACACGGGCGAGGGTGGCCTGGATCTTGTTCTCGAAGCGGGTGATCAGTTCCCGGTTGGCGGAGACGAGGGCTTGCTCGGCTTCGATCTCAGCGATGATGGCTTGCTGGGTGGCAATGTCGTCAGGGAGCGGAATCGGAATGCTGTTCAATGCTTGTTGATTGACCTTCGGTTGCGCTGCTCCCGTGACGAACTCCTCGATGGAAATAGAGTTGAGATAGACTTCAACGAACTTCTGCGTCGCTGGGCTCTCGAACTTCAAGACGTGGGCGTGGTTGTTGACCCAACACTTGCCAGACACTGAGAACGCAATCGGAGTTGAGCGCGCGAGCAGGTTGGCACCGTCTTCCGAGATCAACAGAATGTCTTCGTCAAAGATGAAGTCGCCAACGTGATCGACGATGCCCGACGCTCCGTAATAGGGGATCGAGCCTTCCTTGCGATCTCCCTTGGTGATGGGGACGCGCCGTGAATCCAAGTTCTCAGCCAGTTCGCCAAGCGGACGCTTCGGCCAGTCGGGGTGGATGGGGATGTGGGGGCGGTAGTTGTCGAGGACGGCGCGGGCGCCGTTGATGACTTTCTGGTAGCCCTCGATCTGCTCGACCTGGCTCTTGGGGTCGGGCACCTTGCCCACGAGGATGTCGCGGGCGGTGTCGATGCGGCGTTTGGTGTCGGTGTCGAGCAAGCGGCTATTCCTTGAGCTGTTTGACGGCAGGCACCGACGTCAGCACCTGCATTTGGCGAATGGCGATTTCGTTAAGGCGCTTGAGCCGCTCGCCTTGGGGAAGGCCCATGTGAATGAACTCGGCGTTCATGCCTTCGATGTTGGCCAACACCAGCAGCTGCTCGACCGTGGCGTACTCGCGCATGTTGCCGTCGAGCTTGGGGTTGGAATCCCGCCACTGCTTTGCGGTGTGGCCAAAGAGGGCGACGTTAAGCAGATCGGCTTCAGTGGCGTAGGTGATGGCCGCCTGGGCAGGCGTGACAACCGCCGGGATCAGGTGGGTTCTGATCGCGTCCGTGTGGATGCGGTAGTTGAGTTTGGAGAGGGTGCGGTTGAGATTCCAGGCCAACGAGAGGCGGCTATTCTCGTCCTCCTTAAGGCGCTGGAACTCCTTGATCAGGTAGATTTTGAATTCAGGGCTGATCCACATGCCGAACTCAAAGGCGATGTCCTGGTGCGCATAGGTGCCGCCGTATCTTCCGGCGGTTGCCCGCAGCCCTATGGCATGGGTCTTGGCAACCCAGTCTTTGACGCTGATCTTGTAGCTGTTTAGCCCGACCTGACTTTTAATTGTGGCGAATTCGCCATAGTTAAAATCGGGGTTATGGATGCGCTCCCATATACCAAGAAACTCGACCGTGTTGCGGTTGCGGAGCCAGTCGGAGATGAAGAAATCGCCGTCTTTCGCCTTCAGCATGTCGGTCAGAGAGATAAAGTCGCCCGCTGAGTGCGACATGACCGTTATTTCCGTTCCTTGTACTTCCATGGTTGCTTTTCTGGCTTTGCTCATGAACGCTCCTATGCGGCGAACTGATTCAAGGAGACGTAATCCTTGACGTATTCCGGGACGAGGGAGCGGTACTTCTGCGGCACGGCCTTGAAGTCGCGGGTTGAGAAGCCGGGGTTGGTCGCGAGATCGGTGAAATGGCGGCTGTCGATGATGTCGCGCACGCGCCCGCTCGTGACATAGGCCTTGAAGTAGGTCTTGATCGCCGGGATGGCCGTGGCCTCGTCGGGCTTGGTGTCGGCGACGAACTTGGCGAGCTCCTCTTCCAGCAGCTCGTCCTTGGACTTGAAGCGCGGGATGAGCCCGAAGACCTTTTCGAGGATCTCGCGCAGGGTCAGGCGCCGGTCTACCGCGGCGGCTTTGCGCAGCTTGTCGAGGGTGTAGTACTCCTCGGCCTTGTCGAAGACCTCGCGGTTCACGTAGTCGATCACCCGGTCCCACTGCCCGGTCTCGACGGCGGCGGCGATGGTGTCGTCGGCGCGTACGGCGTCCTCGAACTTCTCGAAGAACATCCGGTCGATCTTCATGCCCTCGTAGCCGATGGTCTCTTCCTTGACCATGAAGAGGATGTCGGCGCCGAGATGTTCGTAGGTGCCGCCCACCACCACGGGGCCCTGGCCGCCGCCTTCCTCGCTTCCCTTTCCTCTTGGCGGCGGGAGCTTCAGGACTTCGTCGTAGTTGAACTCCTCCTCGAAGTACTCGCAGTTGGCGAAGAAGTCGAAGAGCTTGTACGCGGTCTTGGACGGGTTCTGCACGCCGTCCTTGAGGCTCTCGTCGAAGAGCTGTTCCAGGAAGTCGTGCTTGCGGGTGCCGCGGCCCTTGATTTGGATGAAGTCGGTCGGCGAGAAGATCGGGCGGAACAGGCCGAGATTGAGGAGGTCCGTGCAGTCGTAGCCGGTGGTCATCATCCCAACGGTCACGCAGACCCGCGCCTTGCTGGTCTTGTAGGCCGGGATGAAGTTGCCCGAGCCGAGCAGGTTGTTGTTGCTGAAGTTGACGGTGAACTGCTGGGCGTCGGGAATTTGTGAGGTGACCTGCACGGCGAAGTCGGACTGGTACTTGCCCGGGTACATGCGGTCGGCCATTTGATTGAGGATCTGCGCGAGCTTGGCCGCGTGGTTCTGACTGACGGCGAAGATGATCGACTTGCCGATCTCGCCACTGACGGGATCGCGCAGGGCGTTGTCGAGGAACGTCTTGCAGAAGAGCTGGTTGGTGGCGTCGGCGAAGAAGCGCTTCTCGAACTCGCGCTGCTTGAAGGTCTGCTGCTGGTCCTCGCCGGTGTCGTCCGTGAACGAGACGACGAAGCCCTGCTCGGAGAGCAACTGGGTCGTGATGCCGGTGCGGGCATCAACCACCGTGGGGCTGATCAGGTAGCCCTCCTTCACACCGTCGAGCAGGGAGTAACGGAAGGTCGGCTGGCTGTTCTCGCACCCGAACGTTCGGTAGGTGTCGAGCAGCAAGCGACGCTCGGCCTCGCGCGGGTCGCGTGTTCCCGGGTTCGAGCCGTCAAACCGCCGGAGGTAATCACGCGGCGTCGCGGTCAGGCCGAGTTTGTAGCCGATGAAGAAGTCAAAGACGGCGCGCGCATTGCCGCCGATGGAACGGTGCGCTTCGTCGGAGATGACGAGGTCGAAATCGGTCGGCGAGAAGAGCCGCTGGTACTTGTTGTTGGAGAGCAGGGATTGCACCGTGGTGACGACGATCTCTGCACGACGCCAGTCGTCGCGGTTCTCCTTGTAGATGACCGTCTGGAAGTCGGCAGACAGCAGCGCGGCGAATGCCTTCTTGGCCTGGTCTTCGAGCTCCAAGCGGTCCACCAGGAACAGCACCCGCCTTACGTTGCCGGAGCGCAGGAAGAGCTTGATGACAGCGGCGGCGATCAGGGTCTTGCCGGTGCCGGTGGCCATCTCGAACAGGAAACGGTCCTTGCCTTCTCCGACTGCGGCCTGCAGGCGATGGATCGCCTTCAGCTGATAGGGCCGGAGAAAGCGGAGCTTGTTGGCCTGGATGTAGCCGGGCCGTTCCGCCTCGTTCCGCCACGCGGCCTCCGATTGGTAGCCCTGGCGCTGCGTGAGAGCGATGTAGTCCTCGCCCACCTGCTCCGCGATCAGACGCTGCGGATCGGGCGTGACCTTCTGGTAGCCGATGACTGAGTCAGGCGTCGGAAACGAAGTGATGACGTAGGGGTTGCCGCGTTCGAGATCCCAGAAGTAGTGCAGGTTGCCGTTGGAGAGAATGATGAAACGGCAGTTCTGCGAGCGCGCGTACTTCCGGGCTTGTTCCTTGGCGACCAGCGGATTCTTGTCTTCGGCTTTGGCCTCAAGAACGATGAGCGGGAAACCCTTGGTGTCGAGCAGGAGAAAGTCGACGAAGCCCTTGCTGGCCTTCTCGAAGTTGTCGCCGAGCGCGTCGAGGTCGGCGGACTTGATCGTGACGCTGGGTTCGAGGCGGATGTTGGCGGAACTGTCGCCTTGGGGAAAGAAGCGCCAGCCGGCTGCTTCAAGCAGCTTGTTGATCTTGATGCGGGCTGTGGCTTCCTTCGCGGACACTCAGGCTCCTCGTTCAGCGGTGATGGTTGTCAAGCGGCATAACGTACCGCGCTTCAGCTGCGAGAGTCAGAGCGGAGATGTTAACTTTTGTGAGGAGGCGTCGTGCGAACTCCTGCTGAGCCGGCACAATGTCGAAGAGATTCCACCACCGATGGGAGATGATGTCGCTATCGGGTTCGCAAGGGGCGATGGGGCCTTCAGTGGCGCGCGCGACAAAGAAGCGTTCGTACTGATCGTGGACGCGACCTTCCCAAGTACGGTGACCTTCCGAGTCGGTTCCTTCAAGAAGAAGGATCTGATCGCTTTCATTCAACACAAGCACGCGGGCACACGGTCGAGCCCCAGTTGGAACGGTGATGTTCATGCGGCGTGAGTCCGTCCAACTTGTACTTCAACAGATCCGTACAATCCACCCGTCAAATTTCCGTATCCCCCTCAGGTCCCGCGACCTTTCCCGCCTGCCCCCTGCCCCCAATAGGGTTCGTCGAGACGCCAGCCGATTTCCACGCAAGGAGTAAAGTGCGCATCGAAGCGCGGTACGAATAGCCCAATGAATCCTGCGAACGGAGTAACACCGGGGATCTCCACCGCCCAAGCCCCAAAGCTGTGACGTTCGAAGTGCTCTTCCATTCGAGTGATCATTGCGTCGCTCTCTACTCGAGACAACGGGGTGGGCAGGTGCTCCATGACGGTTAGCCTTGAGTTGAGCAGAGCGACTTCCGAGGTGGCCGGGGTTCGGAGATCAGAATCTCTGCAGGCATATGAAGGGTTTGGTGGAGGCACCTGACCATGGGCAGGGTGAGCGGGCGCCGACCCGTCAAGACTTCGGAGACGCGCGCGCGCGATCCGATCAATGGCTCAAGCGCCTTCTTGTGCGTGGCCGAATCTACAACGGGTTTAATCATGGTTGGTCAAACCTTGTTAGCGTCAATGCGGTCGTGCTCGGATAACATGCTCCCAAGGTGGGAG